>Ga0114918_10000638_pt1 | contig 30415 bp, 18 predicted proteins | sample LantaG_FD_87015 | JGI IMG/M metagenome (GOLD analysis project Ga0114918, IMG submission 87015) | Deep subsurface microbial communities from Baltic Sea to uncover new lineages of life (NeLLi) - Landsort_02402 metaG | ecosystem: Environmental > Aquatic > Marine > Oceanic > Sediment | place...
AGGCCCGGTTACTCGACTAATATCTGCGATGCTGGCATCTACCTGCAAAGTGTTCAACTTGTAACCGGCGGCTGGGAGAACCACACTGGTTTGGGCGAGGGCGAGAATAACGAGATTACTGGTGAAGCTCTCTGGGGTATTGCGGCAGCCGTTTTTGTGTTGGGCGACTTCGACAAAGACGGGAAGGTGAACCTATCGGACTTTGCGGTATTCGCCTCAGCCTGGTTGACTAAGCCCGGAGACGCTGACTGGAATCCTGGCTGTGACATTTCAGAACTGAAGGATGATATTATTGATGAGCTGGACCTTGCTGTGTTTACCGAGCATTGGCTGGAAAGTGCTGCCCCTTAAGTTTACCAGGATTTACTAAACACTCAAGCGACTTATTGGAATAGAGAATGGCTATGAGGTATATGGTTTAATCGCGTAGGGTACAATAACTCATACGCGGTCAGTCCCTATATATTGAACTCGTGATGTCCTGCTTTCCGTGGCATACAGTCATTTGTATCTCTCCTACCGAGTCCGACCTTCACTCCACGCTATGTTAATGTCAGCCTATCGCAGTCTTTCGAGCGTGGTGTGTTATGGGTCAACCCCTTCCACTTCAAGATTGCACCCCAGAGCCAAGTGAATAGACCCAAGCCGGTCAAGAATGCTTTGCCGCTCCTTTTTGGTAACGATTCTGTGGTCTGCACTCATGGCTGCGACGTGAAACCTCGCTCCTGTTTTTTTGAGGTTTGGGATGCCCCTGAAAGGCAACTCAAAGCTTTCCGGTCTGGCACCGGTAATTGTGGTAAAAGCCTCAGGTGTTCCTGCCTTGAGTGAGACGCGTGTGTGGACTTTCTTGAAGCGAGCGATTTGCTGTGCGTAGTCAGGGTCGGCCCCGATAAGCATGCCGTTGGTCTCGAGGATGAACAGGCGAAACGGCGAGCTTTCCACTCTTTCCAGCAGGCCCAGAAGATGGGGCTTGCCGAGGGTTGGTTCGCCCCCTGAGATACGAAGTTGGTCGACTCCCGCCTTGCGTGCGGCCCGGCTGAGTCGATAGAACGTCTCCGTCGGAGATTGGAAGACACCGTATTTTTCCGGAAAATCCCGACTCCAATTCACCCAGCAAAAGATACATCGCAAGCAGCACCCGCAGGTGTAGCCGGTCGCGATTGTCCCATACACACCTGTGCAGTAGAATTTCGTGTACTTGCGACGGTCGCCGCGACAGACAATCTCCTCTGTCCGTCTGGCGAGCTCCAGCGGGTCAAAAGGAGTAAATCCTGGCTCCAGATATCGCTGGTAGGTTTGATAAAGGGCTGTCATAGTGATCTTTCCTTTCGGCCTGAGTTTCTTCCCTGAGCCTCAACGCTGCATGCTCTGCCCATATACCTGTGCGTGCGAAGCGCACAGTCTACTGCCCAAGCCTGACTGTTTTTTGGTGTTCCAGTCATGCAGGCCGATGCAACTCCGCCATTGCGCCAAAATGCGCCGGGAAAGGCAATCTTCCCACTGCATTGCTTATGAATACCATAGCACGATTATAACATTTTGCCAATACCTTTGGTAATGAGATCAGGGCAATGCTCACGGCAGGCGTAGTCTCAAAATGCCCCGTAAACTCATAAGCTGGATGTCGAAGGTTCGAATTATGACCGGCTTTTTTCGCTGCGTGTTTTGCAAAATTTTTCGTTTACGCGCGCATAGGTATTGTTCAGACGTATCGGTTTTGGCGGTGCGCGTGCCTGTCAAATTGGCCTCAACGTAGTGTCAATGCGTACCTGGTACCATTGATCTATGGCTTGACGTCTTCGCGGGATTCGGGTATGTTTTATCATGTACATATTCTGGCGACCCTATTTGGAAATTCCCATTAAATTGGGTAGTTTTGGCTTAAGAAAGAAGTCGTTCTATTTTTCGGGGAAATTGCTATGAGACTCAGCAAGCTTAAAGCCGGCAGTATCGTATCCTTACTGCTGGCAGCCCTTATAGGGGCAGCGCCCCTCAACGATTTCGCCGTAAGTAAGGAGACGCCTAAGGCCGCAACAAACAAAAACAAGATCATTTTAAACGCTCGCAGGCGGATAAAGGTATCTGATGGAAGCAACGAGTTTAGGGTGGTCAATAATAGACTGCAGTGGAATCCCTCAGAGACAGCTGTCATAATCTGCGACATGTGGGACCAGCACTGGTGCAAGGGCGCGACCCGCCGTGTGGCGGAGTTGGCACCGCGGATGAACCAGTTTGTTGCTGAGGCCCGCAAAAATGGTGTGCTGATTGTGCACGCGCCAAGCGCCACGGTCAGCCACTACAAAGACCATTCTGCCCGCAAGCGTGCTCAAAGTGCTCCGAAAGCGGCAAACCTGCCGCCCGAGATTGGCAAATGGTGCAGGTGGATTGATGCAAACGAAAAAACGGTTTATCCAATTGACCAATCTGACGGCGGCTGTGACTGCGAGCCAAGGTGTAAAGGTGGTAAGCCGTGGCGCAAGCAAATCGACACCATCCACATCAGTGACACTGATGCTATAAGTGACTCAGGCGAAGAGATCTGGAATCTGTTTGAGCGGCACGGCATCGACAATGTTATTATTCTGGGTGTGCACACTAATATGTGCGTGCTCGGCCGGCCTTTTGGGTTGCGCAATATGGTGAGGTACGGCAAGAACGTTGTGCTCGTGCGCGATTTAACCGACACGATGTACAACCACCGTATGCGGCCGTATGTCAGCCATTTTACGGGCACGAGCCTCATCGTCGAGCACATTGAAAAGTTTATCTGTCCGACAATTACATCAACTATGTTTACTGGCCAGCCGCTTTTTCGTTTCAAGAACGACGAACGTCCGCTGGTGGTGTTCGTTATTGCTGAGAACGAGTATGATGCCGACAAGACGCTGCCTGAGTTTGCGCGAGAGTTGGAAAACAATTACGGTTTTTCCTGCGAGTTTGCCTTGGGTATCCCAAAGACAAGTATTGCAAAGGAGCGAAACAACATTGCCGGACTGGGAGTACTGCAAAGTGCAGACCTGGCAGTAGTATATGTGCGCCGCCGGGCACTTCCGGCTGAGCAGATGGAGTGCCTTCGAGACTACATCAAAAGTGGTAAGCCCTTGATCGGACTGCGTACTGCCAGTCACGCATTTGCTCCACGCGGCGAACTGCAGCCTGGTTTCGTTGATTGGCCCAAGTTCGACAAAGATGTCCTTGGCGGCAACTACCACGGCCACCACGGCAATAAGGCCGAAGATGGCCCACGGACGTACGTCTGGGTCAAGCCCGAAATGGAGTCACACCCTATATTGACCGGCGTGCCGAGCGGCGAATTCTACGTGCGGTCCTGGCTGTACAAGACATTGCCGTTGGCCAAGACGACAACGGTGCTAATGATAGGCAGGGTGGATGACCGCAAACCGCACGAACCTGTGGCATGGACTAACACGCACATTGGCGGCGGACGGGTGTTCTATACGTCACTTGGTCATCCAGATGACTTCAAGCTGCCCGCCTTCCGTCAGATGCTACTAAACGCTATTTTCTGGGCGCTGGACAAGCCGATGCCAAAAGTAAAGGTCAAAGTCGAAGCAACCGTCAGCCATTAAAAACGAGAGCGAGTAAACAGCCAAGCGCCTTCTTGTTAATTGTTATAGGAGTTTTAACTATGAGGCATATGAGCAGACGAAAATTCCTGAACAGTTCGCTTCGTGGCGCAGGGGCGATGACATTGGGCGTGGCGGCATTCTCGCTTGCCCGCCCACGCCGCGTGCTTGGAGCCAATGAGCGTGTGAACATCGCGTTGATAGGCTGCGGCGGACGCGGAAGATATCTCGCACGAGGCATGGTCGAGCAAGGTGCACAAATCACCTACTTCTGTGACCTCCACAGCGAACGTCTACGAGAAGCCGTCGCCTTTGTGACCCCGGTGCAGGACCGCAGAATCCACCGTGCCAGCGATATGCGGCAGGTATTTGATGCAAAAGACGTTGACGCCGTAATAATCGCCACGCCCGACCACTGGCACGCCCCGGCGTCGATTCTTGCCTGTCAGGCCAGAAAAGATGTGTACGTTGAAAAGCCGCACTCACACAATATCTGGGAAAGCCGCAAGATGATTGAGGCCGCACGCAAATACAAACGCATCCTCCAGGTTGGCACACAGTGCCGAAGTGCGCCATACGTTCACGCGGCTGTGGAATACGTCAAGAGCGGCAAAGTTGGTGACATCCGTCTGGTCAAAGTCTACAACCTTAAGCGAGGCGGGCCGTTTCACCTGGGCGCGCCCGGCACGGCGCCCGAAGGCTTCGACTGGGACGCCTGGCTCGGCGCTGCGCCCAAACGCCCCTACCACCAGAACATTTTCGTCCTCGGCTGGCACAAGTTCTGGGACTTCAGTGGTGGGGACATGGCTGACGACGGCATCCACCAGCTCGACCTGGCGATGATGCTTATGAGTGACCCCGGCATGCCCAAGGCCATCTCTTGCTCCGGAGGCCGACTACAGCACAAAGGTGATGACGCAGAGGTGCCCGACGTCCAAATTGTCAGCTTCGACTTTGACGGCTTTGTTATGACTTTTGAGCTGATGGGCTACCCGCCCTATATGCGCAAAACAACCGGCACCATCCGCCGCACAGACAAGTTTCCATACTGGACTCAGAACGCTACCCGTATCGAACTGTATGGTTCGAAGCTGATGATGACCGTTGGAAGGCACGGCGGCGGCTGGCAGGTGACAACATCCGGGCCCACGGTCGTAGACCAGATGTATGGCCGGCCCCCTGATACGGAGCATGAGAAAAACTTTCTTGAATGCGTCAAAAGCCGCAAACGTCCCAACGCCGACATCGAGGTTATCCATCCCGGTTGCACCATGGTACATATGGGCAATATCGCTCACCGTGTCGGCAACCAGAAATTATGGTTCGACTCTAAGACCGAACGATTCGTCGGAAACGAAGAAGCGAACAAGCTTTTGAAACGCAAGTACCGCAGGAAGTACGAAGTGCCTGAAAAAGTGTAGGCCCATTTTGTAAATCAACGACCGCCATCGTTCCAAAATTTCGGTGACGGGTGTGCATTAGGAAAGATAAATGTGAGTGTTGATGTTACTCCAGTATCAGTTGATTTGTACTTTATTCCGGTCCAAACGAGGATTCCGCTCAAGTTTGGAAAGGAAACATTGACATCTGTCACCTGTGCACGCGTATGCATAACGGTGGCAAACGCGCAGGGGCAAACCGCAAAAGGCTGGGGCGAAACCCCGCTCAGCGTCCAATGGGCCTGGCCCAGCGACCTTACGTTTCGGGAAAGGAACGAGGCGATGCAGCTTTTCTGCCGTATGCTCGCAGAGGCCTGGGCTAAGTTCGACCAATGGGGACATCCCATCGAGTTAGGCGCCTATTTCGTTGAATCAATTTTGCCCTCCTTGTTGAACAAGCTGAACCGTCAGCGGGGTGAGCAAGCGGAGCCGATGCCGTGGCTGGCGGCTTTGGTTTGTTGTTCCGCCTTCGACATTGCCGTACACGATGCCTATGGTCAGCTTCTGGGCCGGGATGTGTACTCAACATATAACGGCGAATTTATGAATGCCGACCTATCCCATTTCCTTGAACCTGCCGAACACGTTGACGTCTCGTTTGCTGGCAAATATCCTGCTGATTTCCTCCAGCGCTCTCCTACTAAGACGCTGCCTGCCTGGCACCTGGTAGGGGGCAGAGACTTGCTCGATGCTTCTGAATTGACCGGAACAGAGCCGGACGACGGCTACCCTGTATTATTGACTGATTGGATCGGACGCGACGGTCTGAAGTGCTTAAAAGTAAAATTGTGTGGCGATGATTGCTTATGGGACTATCAGCGTTTGGTCAGAGTGGGCGAGATTGCGCTCGAAAATGACGTTCTGTGGCTAAGCAGCGATTTTAACTGCACCGTCACCGACCCCGCTTACGTTAATGAAGTCTTAGACCGGCTGATGACAGAACATCCTCGCATTTACGAGATGATTCTTTACGTCGAGCAGCCGTTCCCATACGACCTTGAACAAAATCAGATCGACGTTCACAGCGTATCCGCGCGCAAGCCGCTCTTTATGGATGAAAGTGCTCACGACTGGAAATTAATCAGACTCGGCCGTAGTTTGGGCTGGACCGGTGTTGCGTTAAAGACCTGCAAAACCCAAACCGGCGCGTTGCTGAGCCTGTGTTGGGCCAAGACACACGGAATGGCCCTGATGGTGCAGGATTTGAGTAATCCAATGTTGGCTCAGATTCCTCACGTTCTTTTGGCCGCGCGTGCGGGGACAATTATGGGAGTGGAAACAAACTCTATGCAGTTTTACCCGGTAGCTTCGGCGCCGGAGGAGGCTGTGCATCCGGGGCTTTATCGACGGCGCAACGGCCAAGTTGACTTGTCGACGCTCAAGGGATCGGGTTTTGGTTACAGGCTAAACGAAATTAAGAGAGAACTACCTGAGCCAGCCGCGAGATTTGAAAAATAGAGGGACTCCTGAGAATATGCAAGGTGTAGACAAAACAAGAAAGAAACGAAGGTGGGAGTTTCGGCTGAGCACAATTGAAGACCTTAAGCGATTAGCTGCCCGGCTCGATGTTGCTGTTGATGTAATAGAAGACGTTTCGATTCTGGCTGAGCCTGTACAAGTTGGTAGTCAGGTCATACCGAATTCACTGGCGATACACCCCATGGAGGCCGCCGATGGTGACTCCCAGGGACGCCCTGGCGAACTTACCTTTAGGCGATATGAAAGATTCGCCGCGGGTGGAGCAGGTTTGATATGGGCTGAGGCAACGGCAGTTGTCCACGAGGGCAGAGCTTACTCAAGACAACTGTGGCTTAGTAACAAAAGCAAAGCGGGTTTCGCGACAATGGTAAAAAGAATGCGAGAAGTTGCCGCTGAGAGCATGGGACCGAACCACAAGCCAGTGATTGTGCTGCAGCTAACCCACTCAGGTCGGTATAGCAAGCCGGGAGGCGTGGCCCATCCGTTAATCTGTCAACGTGACCCATACAGGGACGCGCTGGGCATCCACCCCGAGCCTGGCAGAAACGCAAAAAGCAAAATACCGTATGATTGGCCTGTCCTTACGGATGAATATCTTGATAAACTCATCGATGCTTATGTCGAGGCAGCGAGGATAGCGTTTGAAGTTGGGTTTGATGCGGTTGATGTCAAATCATGCCACGGCTATCTGATTAGCGAGCTGTTAGCCTGCCATAATAGAAAGGGCAAATACGGCGGCTCATTTGAAAACCGCACGAGATTTTTGCTTGAGGTTGTCGACAGAATTCACAAAGAACTCGGCGAAGATAAACCTGTTGTCACAAGGCTCGGCTTATACGACGCCGTCCCTTACCCATTTGGATGGGGTGTTGATAAGCAAGATTACACTAAGCCGGATTTGACCGAACCAAAGAAGCTGATCACTCGTCTTGTTGAGCATGGCGTAAAGATGATAAATGTCACGGTCGCTGACCCTCACTACAACCCGCATTATGGAAGGCCTTTCCACAAGCCGGTGGTCAGCGGCTATGAGTCACCGGAACACCCGTTGCTGGGCGTCAGCAGATTAATCAGCCTGGCCGGAGAGATTCAAAAGCAGTTTAGTGATATCGCGATTGTCGGCACGGGCTATAGTTGGCTAAGGACGCTTATACCCAACGTTGCTGCTGCAAGCAAAGCAAACGGGTTAGCTACTATTATCGGTGTTGGCCGGATGGCTTTCGCCTATCCGGATTTTGCCAAGGATATAATTCACAAAGGCCATCTCGACCCAGCTAAGGTATGTATAGCCTGCAGCAAATGCACGCAGATAATGATTGATGGTGGAATGACAGGCTGCGTGCTGCGGGATAATGAGATTTACGGCCCGATTTACAAGCGCTGCCGAATGAACGCCAGAGATAAATCATAAATGCCAAGAGCAGACCGCCGACGACAATGCCGTGATAGAGGGCGGCAAGACGAATCCTATCGCCGAGTGCGTGCCTGCCAGTGCCGAGATTGTGCTTTCAGATTTTGCCTCAGATGTTAATATGTTCCTAAAATTAACAGAAAATTCGAACGTGCTGAGCTCTATATGGACACAGGTGTAATTTCATATAACATAGGGGTCAAAAGAGCGTTGATGGTGAAGAATATCTGCCTATGAGTTCTTCGATATAGGTGAGCAATACGAAGGGACGAAGTGAGAAAGAAAAACTTTTATATCTTATGCTTAATTGCAGCCATGCTGGTAATATCCCCATCAAGGGGAAATAGAACACTCAGCGGTTCTACAAACACGCGTATTGTTCCCGTTGCCAAAGGTTGGGCGAAAAACTCGGTGAACGCTACTATCTTCCGAACGAACCCAGTAGCAACATACGGAGATACTCAATACATCGCCTTCTATAGCGAGGACAGCCATGTGGTGTTGGCGAAACGCAAGCTGGGTACTACGAAGTGGCAGATTCATAAAACTCGGTACAAGGGAAATACCAAAGACGCCCACAACGGTATTAGCATTGCGGTTGACGGCAATGGAATACTTCATACATGCTGGGACCATCATTGTGATCCTCTGAACTATTGTCAAGGAGTTGCTCCCGGATCGCTCAAGCTGACCGACAAGATGCCCATGACCGGTCAGAATGAAAAGAGAGTAACATATCCTGAGTTTTACAATTTGGAGGATGGTAGCCTACTTTTTCTTTACCGTGACGGTGGTTCCGGCAATGGAGATACTATGTTGAATCGCTATGACGTAAAAACTCAGAAGTGGTTGGTTGTTCAACATCCGCTTATAGCCGGACAGGGCGAACGCAACGCTTACACTAATCAAATAGCCATTGATAAACACGGCAATTGGCATATTTCTTGGTGCTGGCGGGAAACCGGTGACGTGGCTACCAACCATGATATCTGCTACGCGAAATCAACCGATAAAGGCGATATCTGGGAGAAATCAACCGGAGAGAAGTATACACTGCCCATAACTGCAGATAATGCTGAATACGTTTGTCGGATACCACGAAACAGCGAGTTAATTAATCAGACCTCCATGACGGTCGACTCCAATGGCTGGCCGTTAATAGCCACCTATTGGCGGCCCCAGGGAACAGAAGTTCCGCAGTATCATCTCATATATTATGACAGTGAAAAATGGAAAACCACTCAAATCAGCCGGCGCAAAACACCATTTACGCTCAGTGGCGGCGGCACCAAACGCCTTCCGATATCTCGGCCGAAGATATTAGCAGATTCCAGCGATACACTATATCTTATCTTCCGTGACCAGGAACGTAGTGGCCGTGTATCTGTGGCCGTTTGTCAAGACACTAAGCGCGTGAAATGGCGCATCGAAGATTTGACCAACGATTCGGTTGGATTGTGGGAGCCAAGCTACGATAGTATTCTTTGGCAGTGCGAAAACGTGCTCCACCTCTTCCTTCAGAAAGTTGAGCAGAAAGACCGGGATGTCTTAGAAGATATGCCGCCTCAAATGGTCTCAGTTTTGGAGTGGACGCCGTAATAAATCAGTTGAACAAGGAGGCTGAGAATGGCCGAGCGACCCGTAGCAATAGTTACCGGAGCAAGCAGAGGAATTGGCAAGGCAATTGCCAAGGAGTTGGCATCTTTAGACTACGATCTGGTAGTCAACTATTTTGATTTTACGCCTCAAGGCGAACCTGATGAATCCTTTGCCCAGCAAACTCAAAAAGAAATTGATAATCTTGGTGCGCAGTGCAAGATTTTGCGAGGCGATGTTAGTTGTACCGAGGACCGGATTCGGCTCATTGATTTTACCAAAAGTGAATTCGGCCGAGCCGATTTACTTGTAAACAATGCAGGTGTAGCGCCGCTGAAGAGAACAGATATTCTTGAAGCAACCGAGGAAAGCTTCGACAGAGTGATGGGAATAAATCTTAAGGGGCCATACTTTTTAACTCAACTGGTTGCAAACTGGATGATTAAACAAAAAAAGGAGTACCCTGACCGCCGGTTCAGGATTGTCAACATCAGCTCAGCATCGGCATACGCCAGCAGCCCCAACCGCGGCGAATACTGCATAAGCAAAGCCGGCGTCAGTATGATGACTAAGCTTTACGCAGACAGATTGGCCGAGTATGGTATTGGCGTATTCGAAATCAGGCCGGGTATTATCGCTACCGATATGACCAGCGTTGTGAAAGACAAATATGACAAGCTAATAGCCGAAGGCGTGACGCCAATCAAGCGATGGGGCCGGCCTGAAGACGTCGCAAAGGCAGTCGGTGCAATTGCCCAAGGAAGATTGGACTTCTCCACCGGCGAGGTGATTAACGTTGACGGCGGCTTCCATTTAAGAAGACTGTAAGGAAAAATCCAAACAGCTTAAGAGGAAACAAGTAATGAAGAAAATGGCATCTTGTGTCGCCATAGCTGTCTTGAGTCTCTTAACAACCCTCTCCAGCCGCGGTGCTGATACCATAAGTAGTAGAGGCCCGTTGGACACGTATAATGTGGTCTGGCATTCCCAAAGCAAGGATTCCAGCGAATCTATGCCGGTCGGCGGCGGTGACATCGGGCTGAACGTCTGGGTGGAGAATAACGAACTGCTATTCTATATTGCTCGCAGCGGCACATTCAATGAGAACAACGAGTTTCTTAAACTCGGCCGGGTGCGGTTGAAACTTACGCCCAATCCTTTCGGTCCCGACGCCGAGTTTCGGCAAGAGTTAAAGCTTCGTGATGGTTTTGTAGAAATCACCGGTAAGAACCCGGGCCAGGCATCCGCAACTTTAAAAATCTGGGTGGAGGTGTTCCGCCCCATTATTCATGTTGATATAGAAAGTGATACGCCGGTAAGTGCGGAAGCCGCGTATGAAGGCTGGCGAACCCAAAAACGCGAACTTATCGACGATGGAAAAAACAGCCGATTTGGCTGCTTCGGTTATGACGCTTATCCCGGCAAAGTTTTTGCCTATCCGGATTCCTATGAGCAAGGCGGGAATTACGGAGATTATGTCTTATGGTATCATCGCAACAGAAACGACAAGCTGATTTTCGACCTGGCCGTCAAGCAGCAGGGACTGGAATCTGTCAAGGACCGGATGTTCAACCCCCTCAAAGACCTGACCTTTGGTGGAATGTTAACCGGCAACCGTATGAGATTCACCGGCACTTCCGAAGGCAAATATGTCTTGACCGATTATAAGGCGTGGGAACTGCGCAGCAGAAGCCCTGCAAAGAGTCACGAGTTAAAAGTTATCCTTCACACCGCGCGGACGGCCTCAATTGATGACTGGAAGGAACAACTTAGAGAATTGGCCGCTTTCTCCGCAATGTTCGAGAGCAAAGCCTTCCAAAAGAATCTCACATGGTGGAGACAATTTTGGGACCGAAGCCACATATTTCTAAATCCAGACCAGCCCGCCGAGGACGACAAGGTCTGGCAGATAGGACGCAATTATCAACTTTTCCGCTACATGCTCGGCTGCAACGCCTTCGGAGAATATCCCACAAAGTTCAACGGCGGTCTGTTCACTTATGACCCCGTCCTTGTCGAAGAGCGTCGCAAACACACGCCGGACTGGCGGGCATGGGGCGGCGGCAGCTTTACCGCACAAAACCAGAGACTGCTCTATTGGCCAATGCTAAAGAGTGGTGACTTCGATATGATGCCCTCGCAGTTCGACTTCTACCGCAGAGCTCTGCCCAACGCTACACTGCGAGTCAAGACCTATTGGGGCCATGATGGCTGCTGCTTTGCCGAACAGTTGGCCAACTACGGGCTGCCGATACCATCTCACTATGGCTGGTTGAATTCGAAGGGCCGAAGAAACCGCCCCGCAGACTTAGAACCCGGTGTCCAGGTAAACGGCGCGGTGAATTATCACTACGAGGCCCAGTTAGAATTCTCCTTTATGATCCTAAAGTACTATCAATATACGCACAGTGACATTTCAGCCTATATGCCCTTTATCGAAAGGTCGGTAAAGTTTTTCGACGAGCATTATCAATATCGCTGCCGACAGCTCACCGGCAAGCCGCTCGACGACAACGGTCATCTCGTAATTTACCCTTCCACTTCCTGCGAATCCTATAAGGGCGCCAAGAATCCCACAGATTCGATTGCCGGTTTGCGAGCGTGCATTGCTATGTTGTTGGACCTGCCCGAAAAATATGTCCCGCAGGACAAAAAGCAATATTGGCGAGCAATGCTAAAACGAATTCCGCCGTTTCCGATTAAGGAAGTTGATGGTCGGCGCACTATGCAACCTGCCGAATCCTGGCACCACTATCAAAATTGTGAAATCCCTCAGTTCTATCCCATCTTCCCCTTCGCACTTTACGGGGTCGGCAAGCCGGACCTGCAAATCTTCATTGATACGTGGCGCTACGGCGATTGGGTCCCAATGGCCAAAAGCCACATCAGTTGGCATCAGAACGGCATCTTCTTCGCACGGATGGGGCTGACCGAAGAAGCCGCTGAATATAACATTAAGAAACTCGAGAATTCCAGTCGGCGTTTTCCGGTTTTTTGGGGCCCCGGCCACGACTGGGTGCCCGACCACAACTGGGGCGGCTCAGGTATGATTGGCCTTCAGGATATGCTTTTGCAGACCAACGGACGCAAAATCTACTTGCTCCCCGCCTGGCCGAAAGACTGGAACGCTGACTTCAAGCTGCACGCGCCGTACAATACCATCGTCGAATGTGTGGTTCGCAACGGGAAAATCAAGACCCTAAAGATTACGCCGGAAGCACGCAGCAAAGATGTAAAAATAATGAATAAGTTCGTCTTAGAGACTCATTAAGAATAACAATGGATATTCGAAAAACGATTACGACGTTGTTAAGAGATGGATTTATACTGGTCTTTAATCAGGACAAGCTCGATGTTGTCAAGACGGCCCAGGCCCTCATAAAAGCGGGTGTCAATAATATGGAGGTAACTTGCCGAATAAGCGAGCCTTTGGAGAAAATGAAACGCCTCCGCGAAGAGCTGCCGGATTTCGTAGTAGGCGCCGCAAGTTTAATAGACTCACCCGAAATGCTCGCTGTTTATAACAAAGCCAATCCTGGGGACCCGCTGCCTTCGATTCAGGAAGTTGTGGACGCCGGAGTAAGCTTTCTTGTTTCAGCGGCCAATTTCAGGGACGAAACTTACGAAAAGTTTGCTGGTAAGCTCGCTATGATTCCAGGATGCGGCACGGTCACTGAGATTGTCAGCCAATTCTCCAAGGGAGCAAACCTTTGCAAAGTATTCCCTGCCAAGCAGCTTGGCGGCCCGGCCTTTGTAAAGGCCATCGACCCCGCTATTCACAAAACCATTAGCCTGGTGCCAACCGGCGGAACAAACCCCGGCAACATTCCAGACTATATCGATGCTGGCGTCCTGGTACTGGGTGGCTCATTCAGTATGATTGAAAAGGCCGCGATGAAGAAAATCATCGAAGAACAAGACTATGAGCTTCTGGCGGAGCACCTAACAACAATCAAACAACTGATAGATAAATCGCGTGCAGGAAAATGGCCGGGCATAGATTTTGCTGCCGCCTCCGTTGAGCAGATAAGCGAGGTTATCGGCAGAAACTTCAATCTAAATTTGTCTCAATCAGGTGACACATAGACTATGGAAACAAGACGGATAGCTAATCAGACAGTGACTATCCATCGGTACAATACGATTGTTGTAGGAGCAGGTGCTGCGGGGATGAACTGCGCGGTTCATTTGTACGAGTTTATGACCGATGCCGGAATCAAGGATGCACAGAATAGGATAGCAGTGGTGACAGCAGGGCTGGGCCTCGGCGCATCGAGAATGAGCGGCTCAGATAAACAGACGTACTACAAAATCGGTACCAGTCGCGAAATGGCCGACAGTGCCGAAGAGTTTGCCAAGACCTTGACCGGTGCTGGATGCTGTCACCACGATTTGGCTCTTGCCGAGGCAATAGGCTCGCTTCGTGAGTTCTATCATTTGGTCCAGGCAGGTGTCCCGTTTCCGCATGATTCTGTGGGCAGCTACATCGGTTATAAAACAGATAACGACCCTTATGAGAGAGCTACATCCGCCGGCCCCAAGACGAGCAAATATATGACCGAGTGCCTTGAAAAACAGGTTCGCCGTTATGGAATTCAAATTCATGACCACAACGAGGTCGCCCAGTTCCTGACGACAGGAACTGGCGATTCAAAACGCGTTGTAGGTGTTGTCACCATCGACAAGAAAAAGCTGACCGACGATGATCACGCTATAAACGTTTACTATTGCAAAAACCTTGTGCTCGCCGCAGGCGGGCCAGGCGAGCTTTACAAAACCAGCGTCTACCCGAAGGGACAATTAGGAATCCACGGCATCGCGTTCAAAGCAGGCCTCGCAGCCGAAAACCTGACCGAGTCACAGTTTGGGTTGGCAAGTATTAAATTTCGCTGGAACGTATCGGGCAGTTACTGTCAGTCCATCCCCCGAATATTCAGCACCGATGCCGACGGCAAAAATGAGCGGGAATTCTTGGCAGACTTTTTCCCATCAATGAGCAAAATGGCCACGAATATTTTTCTGAAGGGATATCAATGGCCTTTCGACCCGCAGCGCATTGAGAACCTGCAATCTTCATTGATTGATATCCTGGTTTTTAATGAAACTCAAAAAGGCCGGCGAGTTTTTATGAACTTCTTGCACAATCCGATTGGTAATGATTTAATAAAAGATTTCAATATCGACGACCTCGAACCGGAGGCGTACGACTATCTGAAAAAAACAGAGGCGCTTCAAAAGACACCGATAGAACGCCTTTTAACTTTGAATCCGCTGGCTGTTGAAATCTATAAGGAAAATGGTATTGACTTACATTCGGAGCCGCTGGAAATTGCCGTCTGTGCTCAGCATAATAACGGCGGCTTCGCCGTCAACAAATGGTGGGAGTCCAATATACCCCGAACTTTTGTAATCGGCGAGATGGCCGGCACTCACGGCATCAAGCGGCCTGGCGGTTCCGCTCTTAACGCCGGGCAGGTCGGTGGCCTGCGAACAGCAGAATACATCGTTAACGTGTATGACCTGGACATACCTGACTATTCGAATATCCAGGCCGAGATTAACCAACAGCTAAGCAGATTTGTCACTGACCTTGAGCAGTTGAAGAACTTAACTGGCTTAGCCGCCAAACAAGTAATCACCCAGATTCAGAGCCGTATGACTGCGTCAGCCGGCCACATTCGAGAATTAAGCGATGCACGCAGAGCTTTGGCGAAAGCGGTTGAGTGTTATAAGCAGATACAAGATCGGGGCTTCAGAACAGAGAATACCAATGATATCATAACCGCAATCCAGGCGGAGCATTTGGCCTTAACCAGTATCGCATACCTTAAAGCAATTGTCGAACTGCTTGAACAGGGCAGCGGGTCACGCGGTTCGCATCTTGTCCTTGCCGAAGATGGAGTTGGAATCCGTCCTGATGTGATCAGCTTGGCCACAGGCAAAGTGCTGAAGTTAAAACCTGAAAATGAATCATTAAGAAATTCGATTTTGCGAATCAAATACCATCCTCAGGCGACTGAGCTGTTCACGTGCGAAAACACACCTCTCAGGCAAGCACCGGCCGACAGAAAAGCATTCGAGCCAGCCTGGCGGGATTTTAGGGAGGGCAAAATCTACAAGGGTTGAGATAAAGCTAATAAGGAGGCAATAGATGGCTGTTGTAGATATAAAGCCGAAGTCGGGATGCAAGTATGATATAGTGTCCCTCGGCGAGATTATGATTCGGCTGGACCCGGGCGATGAGAGAATCCATACGACCAGGCACTTCCGGGTCTGGGAAGGCGGCGGCGAATACAACGTGGCAAGAGGCCTGAAACGCTGCTTCGGCAAGCAGGCCGCCGTAGTAACCGCCATCGTGGATAATCCCGTCGGCAGACTGCTTGAGGACCTGATATGTCAGGGCGGAGTCAATACCGAATACGTAAAATGGGTCCCCTATGACGGTATTGGCAGAAAAGTAAGGGTAGGCCTGAACTTTACCGAAAGGGGATTTGGCGTACGGGCCGCCGTTGGTTGTTCCGACCGGGCGAACAGCGCCGCTTCGCAACTGAAAAAAGGTGACATTGGCTGGGAAAAGATATTTGGCAAAGACGGCGTCCGATGGTTTCATACAGGCGGCATCTTTGCAGCACTTTCGCGAACGACACCAGAAGTAATAATCGAAGCTGTAACCGCAGCCAAGAAATACGGCACCGTTGTTTCTTATGATTTGAATTACCGAGCGTCACTGTGGAAGGGCATTGGAGGCCAGGAAAAAGCAAAGGAAGTCAACCGCTCTATCGCCCCTCACGTGGATGTTATGCTCGGTAATGAGGAGGACTTTACCGCCGCCTTGGGCTTTGAAGTCAAGGGACTTGATGCCAGTTATTCCAAGCTCGACCCAACAAACTTCAAGAAGATGATTACCGAAGTGGTAAAAACCTTCCCCAATTTCAAAGTGGTCGCGACAACTCTGCGCAACGCCAAAACTGCATCGGTCAATGACTGGGGTGCAATCGTCTACGCAGATGCGCAATTCTATGATGCTAATCTGCGGCTGGACCTTCAGATTTACGACCGTGTCGGTGGCGGTGACAGTTTTGCTTCCGGCCTTATATATGCTCTTATGGAAGGAAAAACACCGGCCGAAGCTGCGAATTACGGCGCCGCCCACGGCGCTCTTGCAATGACCACACCCGGTGACACGACAACGGTGAGTCTCAAGGAAGTTGAAAAGATTATGAAAGGCGGCGGTGCGAGAGTAGACAGATAAAGTCGTTTACGAAAAACGCAAGAAGGTCGAAAAAAAATGAAAGATCGAGGATTACCTCTGACTCAGTTAAGTGTGGTTTTGGCTTTGTTGTCAGCCTTGGCATCTCAAACTTTGATTGTCGCTAAGCCTCTGGCAAAAATCACCGTCGAGGCGGGAAAGCACCTTCGAATAGATACTCCCATATCTGTGACGCTCAACGGTATAGCTGATGCTTTATCTAAGACATCATTAAGGCTGGAAGAAATCAAAGATTCTCAACGCCTTCCCGTCTCCTCGCAAATCGAGCCGGGCAATCCACCTAAATTATGGTGGATTCTTTCCGGCATCACACCCCCCGACACCAAACGTGTCTATGAACTTGTGCAGGAAAGCTCCGTCAAAAACTCGGCCTTTAGGCAGGCTTTAGAAAACGGACGGCTCGCCAACGAAGGATTCGTCCGCTGTCAAAATTATGTCAAAGGCTGGCTGAGACACGCTGACCCCAAGAGTGGCTTGATTCCCAAAGGTCTAAGAGGAGACCGTAGGGATATTTGGAACGCCCAAGACTCTGCTGCTGATAATTATCCTTTTATGGTTTTGACCACAGCTATTACTGACCGTCCTCTTTTCGAAGGGCGCATGCTGGACATGCTTAGAACGGAAACAAGACTTACCTCACGCATTGGAGCACTGCCGGACACATACTCCTTTTCCAAACAGAACTTCCGAGATGCAGAAGCCGATTTGAGCCGTATCCTCTTTGGAGCATCGGAATATATCAAAGACGGCCTGCTGCCGCTAACCGAATGGCTCGGCCCAAGCCCCTGGTCCGAGCGTATGGTCGCGATACTCGATGATATCTGGAAGCATGCACCAGTAGATACACAATATGGAAAAATTGTTTCTACGAGCCACGAAATCAACGGCGAAATGTTACAGGCTCTTTCCCGCGTCTATTGGATGATCGGCGACAAAAAATATCTCGATTGGGCAATTCGTCTGGGTGATTATTACCTGCTGGGCGAACATCACCCCACACGAGATTCGACTAAACTCAGGTTGCGCGACCATGGCTGCGAAATTGTCTCAGGGCTATGCGAGTTGTATGCGACGGTCAACTTTGCAATGCCTCAAAAGAAGCAGGCTTATCAAAAGCCAATTCACGAAATGCTTGACCGGATTTTGGAAATCGGACGCAACGAACACGGTCTCCTGTACAACACTATCAATCCCCAAACCGGCGAGCACAGCGATGGTATCGCCGATACATGGGGCTATAACCTGAACGGCCATTACACGGTATATCTCATAGACAGGACCGAGTCTTACCGCCAGGCCGTTCTAAAAGCTCTCGGCAGTCTGAACGAACACTACAAGAGTTACCAATGGGAAGGCAGAAGGGACAGCGCCGACGGCTACGCCGACTCAATCGAGAGCGCAATTAACCTTTACAATCGTGAGCCTGTTTCCTCTGCGGCAAAGTGGATTGACAGCGAAACAAAGGTGATGTGGGAAAAGCAGCAGCCCGACGGCGTTATCGAAGGATGGCACGGTGACGGCAATTTTGCCAGAACCACTATTATGTATTGCCTCTGGAAAACGAAAGGTCTTACTATCAGGCCCTGGCGCGAAGATGTCCTTTTTGGGGCCGTTCTGGAAAGCAATGTTCTCAAAATAAGTATCCGTGCCGAAAAGCATTGGAAGGGAAAAATCCTATTTGATACGCCGCGTCATCAAACGGTTATGAAGATGCCTCTTGACTGGCCTCGCATCAACCAGTTCCCTGAATGGTTTACCGTCCAGAGCGAAAAACTCTACACCCTTCGCGATTTAACATCTAACACAAAGAAAATCTATACCGGCCGGCAGTTACACCAGGGTATTCCTATCAATCTTCAGCCCGGCACTGAAAAACATCTTCTGGTGTCAACGGCTCCGGCCGTTGAAGCGATAAAAGACGATTCAGTCCTGGAAATTCATGTGAACGGCAACAAAGTTCTCAGATACAACCATGCCCCTGTCCCGCCACCTGAAGGAGCAAGCAAGAACTATACACGCAGCGGTTTTATCCATCCCCTTTGGTCACCTACGGGCCAGGTTCTCACTCAGATTCATCCGAAGGACCACATCCACCATATGGGAATCTGGATGCCCTGGACCAACACCGAATTCGAAGGCCGCAAGGTTAATTTCTGGGATCTGAAGAGAGGTCAGGGCACGGTCAGGTTTGTCAAGTTCGTCTCAAAGACAAGCGGGCCTGTTTTCGGCGGCTTCCGTGCAATTCAGGAGCACGTCGACCTCAGCACGCCCAAAGGCGAAAAAGTCGCCCTCAACGAAATCTGGGACGTTCGCGTCTACAACCTTGGCGGACCCCAAAAGCGCTACTGGCTCTGGGACTTTGTCTCCACTCAACGCTGCGCCACCAACAGCTCCCTTCATCAATTCAAATATCACTACGGCGGTCTCGGCTTCAGAGCAACCCGCCAATGGAAAAGCAGTAATTGCAATTACCTTACTTCCGAAGGAAAAACTCGTAAAAATGGCGACGCAACCCGCGCACGATGGTGCGATAGTTACGGCATGACCGGAAAACAATGGGCCGGTGTCACAGTTATGAGTCACCCCAAGAATTTTCGGCACCCGGAACCAATGCGTGTATGGGATAGAGGACCCGTGTTCTTCGGCTTTGCACCTTCGCAGTTGGGCGACTGGAAAATCCAGCCAGGAAAAGATTACGTTTTTCGGTACCGCTTTTACGTTCACGAAGGCAAGCCAGTTGTCACTGACCTCGAACGTATTTGGAACGATTTTGCCGACCCACCGAACGTCAAATTTGAAACAATATCGAAAAGTAAGTCCCGGATAATGAATTAGGAAAGCAGACGAAGTTATCAATGCCAAATCACCAGAATAACTCTCCCGAACGCATACAGCCTCCAAGGGGACTGCCGCTCTTTGCCGCCTCAGACCCGCAGGTTATAGCTCAAGAGAAAGCCAAACTGGCAGAACTGAGCTCCAAAGGTTTTCTTAGACGCTGGCGCGGATATTTTGTCCTGACCGGCCCCGGCTGGCTGCAAAGCGCCCTTACTTTAGGCGGAGGTAGTGCTATGGCCTCGCTTTTTGCCGGGGCGTACCTGCAGTATAAGCTGCTCTGGGTCCAGCCAGTAGCCATGCTCGTGGGAATTGTTATGCTGGTCGCTATCTCCCGGCAGACCCTTGTCACGGGTGTCCGGCCCTTCCATATGATGAAACGAGTCCTTCATCCCGCCGTCGCCTGGGCCTGGGTGTTTGGTGCTCTGGCGGTGACAATCATCTGGCACTTCCCCCAATATGCATTAGCAGCCGGTATGACCGAGGATATGATCAAAGTTTTTACCGGTTGGCAGCCTGCATCGCGCACGCCCCTGCTGGTTGGAATCGGGCTGGTATTCTTGGCCATATCTACCGCCGTCACCTGGAGCTATGGCAGAGGCCACAAGGGAATCAGATTTTACGAACGGATGCTCAAAAGTTTCGTCTGGCTGGTCATTGTTGCCTTCGCTTTGGTGGTCATCCGCCGCGCATTCGCAGGCGGCATCGAATGGGGCAAACTATTCAAGGGATTCCTTCCGCTGGAGCTTCCCACCGATCGACGCGGTGTCTCTGTCGTAGCGGCCGCCTTCAGCGCCGCCGTTGGGATCAATTCGACTTTCCTTCTTCCTTACACAATACTTGCCCGCGGCTGGGGCAAAGAACATCGCGAACTTTCCTGCTTTGACCTGATTACCGGAACGCTGCTGCCCTTTTGTCTCGTGACGTCGCTGATAGTTATCGCCGCCGGTTGTACAATCTACCATCCGGAGGTTTTGGTATCAGGTTCGACCGCCTTGTCACCCACCACGGCAGCGGCAATGTTTGAATCGGCAGGTCTCGGCAGATTCTTTGCCCGCATTGTTTTTGGACTCGGAATCCTTGGAATGACGCTTAGTACTATTACTGTGCATATGCTAATGTGCGGGTTCGCTGTGTGCGAGATGTTTGGTGTTGAGCCGGGCGGCTGGCGCTACCGACTGGCCTGTCTGATACCAACGCCGGCCGTCGCCGGTGTGGTCCTTTGGAAATATATGGGGCCGTGGATAGCGGTGCCTGCCTCGGCTATCTGCGGACTACTTTTGCCTTTTGCCTACATAATATTCTTTCTGTTAAACAACAGTAAGAAGTATCTTGGAGCAGACAAACCGACCGGAACAAAAGCAATCATCTGGAATATCGGCATGCTCATCGCGGTAATAATATCTATAACCAGCGCATGCTACTATCTCTATTCACACGTATAATTAACGATTAGAAATTGCCGGAAGCCTAAAAAACTGTTATATAAGTTACCTTGTGAAGCAAATCCTCAGATATGAAAAGAAGAGAAAACAGAAATACAGTCAGCTTTACCCGTCGCGATTTCTTGAAAAGCTCGCTTGTTACCTCAATGGGCGCGGCTTTGGCATGGCCTGAGATAGTTCCCTCCGGCGTATTCGCAGCCAGCGCACCAGGCAATCGCATCACTATCGGCTGTATCGGCGTAGGACGTATGGGACTCGGCGATATGCGGGAAATTTTGGGTTTTGACCAGGCCCACATCCTCGCTGTATGCGACGTGGACTCCAACAGAGTCAATTATGCCCGCCGGAAGGTGGAAGAGTATTACGGAATGCAAACCACGAGTGGAACTTACAAAGGATGTGCGGCATACAAAGACTTCAGAGATATCCTCGACCGTAAGGATATTGACGCTGTTCTGATTTGCACCCCTGACCACTGGCATGCGCTGCCTGCAATTGCTGCCGCCAAAGCCGGCAAGGACATTTTTCTCCAAAAGCCGTTGACCCTCACCGTTAAAGAAGGACGTATATTGAGTGACACTGTCCGCCGCTATGGACGCATCTTACAGGTCGGTAGCCAGCAGCGCTCTGACGCAAGGTTTCGCTTTGCTTGCGAGCTGGTTCGTAATGGGCGCATCGGAAAGCTGCACACTATAAAAGTGGGCTTGCCGATTGACCCTGCCACCAGCACACAGGCGCCTATGCCCATCCCAAAACAACTCGACTACCAAATGTGGCTCGGGCCTGCTCCCTGGGCGGAATATACTGAGAAACGCGTCCATCCCCAAGATGGCTACGGAAGGCCGGGATGGCTTCGCATATCAGACTATTGCTGCGGAATGATTACAGGATGGGGTGCCCATCACATCGACATCGCCCAATGGGCAATGGGAACCGAATACACCGGCCCAATCGAGGTCCAGGGTTGGGCAGAATATCCAAAAGAAGGCCTATGGGATGTTCACGGCGAGTTTCGTGTCGAGTACACTTATGCCAACGGCGTTAAACTATTTTGCACAGACAACAAAAAGAACAAGCAGGGCATAGTCTTCGAAGGAACAGAAGGCTGGGTGTACGTCAAGCGCGGATTGATTGATGCGCAGCCGAAGTCACTGTTGACTTCGGTAATCGGCCCAACTGAAATCCGACTTTACAAAAGCAATAATCATAAGCAGAATTTCCTTGAGTGCATCAGGTCGCGGTCTGAGCCGGTAGCGCCTGTCGAAATCGGTCACCGCTCCAATACCATTTGTATATTGGGTTACATCGCGATGCTGCTTGGCCGAAAACTGAAATGGGATACCGAAAGAGAGCGATTCGTCAACGATGCACAAGCCAATCAGCTGCTTTCCCGGCCAATGCGCAGCCCCTGGAAGCTATGACAAGAAAATCGAAGAAAGGAGTTAGTATGAATAAGAAAACTGTTCGTACCGGTATCGTTGGCGCAGGCTTTTCTGCGACGTTTCACTTTGAAGCCGTAAATAAGCTCTACGGAACCAGCGCGGAAGTCATCGGAGTCTACTGCCGCACGAAAGAAAGACGCGAAGCGTTCGCGCAGAAACGCGGCATCCGGGCCTTCGACAGTCTCGAGGCGCTTCTCGACAAAGTTGATGTCATCCACGTCTGTACCCCGCCTGTCTCGCACGAGCCGGTCGCGATTGCGGCCCTTGAGCGTGATAAATTCGCCATCGTCGAAAAGCCGCTAACCGGCTACTTCGGTCCCCCTGCCCCCGCGTCTTCTTGTCGAAGACAAGAGCGGGGGCAAGAAGGGGGAGAAGATTTCAACGGTGAGACTTTTGGCAAACAGCAAGTGCTTGACAAGGCCTTGGCGAGTATTGAGCGGATGCTTGAAGCCGAGCAAAAAGGCAAAGGCAAAATCCTTTACGCCGAAAACTGGGTCTATGCGCCTTCGATTCAAAAGGAGCGGGAAATTATCGAGAAGACCGGTGCGCAGATACTCTGGATGTATGGCGAGGAAGCACACTCCGGCTCGCACGCAACAACCTACGGCTTCTGGAAGTTCTCCGGCGGCGGAGTAATGCTCAGCAAGGGTTGTCACCCTCTGACAGGGGCACTTTACCTGAAGCGCGCCGAGGCCCCCCTTCTTGCCTCTGGCAAGAGGCAGGGGGGCCGAAACAACAAGCCAATCCGACCAAAGACGGTTTCAGCCCGCACACACGCCCTGACGCGGATGAAAAACTTCAGGGACGAGGGACACATTCGTGCTAACTACCACGATATCGACGACTTCTCAATTATGCACGTTGTCTTCGAGGACGGCACAGTTGCGGACATTGTCGCTTCCGACATTTTTTTGGGAGGCATTCATAACTGGCTCGAAGTCTGCGCCAACAACCACAGGACCATTTGCAACATAAATCCAAATACAGCTATGCAGACCTATAATCCGGTCGATGAGAACTTTAAGGATATATATGTCGTGGAAAAGACCGGCACAAAGCAAGGCTGGTCCACGCCATCGCCCGACGAAGACTGGTTCACTGGCTACCCACAGGAGATAGAAGCCTTTTACCGCACCGTAGCCTATGGCGAGCCCGTCGAGAGTGATAGCCGTCTCGCTGCGGACTGCATCTCGACAATCTACAGCGCATACGTCTCAGCCGAAAAGGCAGGTGCTGAGGTCCCAATAAAAGTCTTTTGAGAACTGTGCGAGGTAAAAACGCAGCTATTAACTCTTACTTAATAAGAGTGCTTCTATGGACATTCAAAAAGATCGCCAACTGTTAATACACGCCAAAGAAAAGGGGCAACTGGCAACACTGGGGGCGTTCGTAAAGCTGTCCGGACCCGGTTGGCTGCAAAGCGCAATTACTCTTGGCGGCGGGTCCCTGGCGTCCAGTCTGTATCTGGGCGTGCTGGCCGGATTCAGTCTTATGTGGCTGCAACCCTTGGCTATGATATTAGGTATCGTTATGCTCAGTGCCATAGCGTATGTCACGCTCTCTACCGGCGAACGTCCCTTTCGTGCCATCAATCAGCACGTCAACCCCGTACTGGGTTGGGGCTGGCTCATTGCTACAATGATGGCCAACCTGGTGTGGTCTATGCCGCAGTTCGCGCTTGGAACTGCAGCCGTCCAACAGAATCTATTGAAGGATATAGTTGGGACAGAAGCAATGCCGGAGCTGTGGGGTAAGACCATCGTTGCCGCTGCAATTCTTGCAGTTTGTGTTGTAGTGGTGTTCTTCTATAACAGGGGTGGCTGGGGAATGAGGCTGTTTAGAATTATCATTAAATTAATGGTGGCAGTAATCGTGCTGTGCTTCTTTGGCGTTGTGGTCAAGATGAGCATCGCAGGAGTTCTGGATTGGTGCCGGATTTTCCGAGGCCTGGTGCCCGACCTTCGACTGCTGGTCTCGCCGGCAAAAACGTTTGAGCCATTCATTGCTGCGGTTGATTCTCATTACCAGGCATTTTGGACAAGCCTCATCGTCAGCCAGCAGCGTGACGTGATGATTAGCGCTGCCTCCACTGCTGTCGGCATCAATATGACATTTCTGCTGCCGTATTCGATGCTAAGACGACGATGGAGCAAGGAGTTTCGCGGGCTGGCTATTTTCGACCTCGCGACAGGACTGTTCATACCTTTTATTCTTGCAACCGGTTGTGTAGTTATCGCATCAGCCGCACAATTCCATACCCGTCCCGCTGCCGGTTTTCTCGGAGAAGTCGATGAAAACGGAGCCGCGATACAACCGGCCAAAAACCTCGTAGGCAAATACAAGTCAATTGCTGCTGCCCGCGTCAGGTATGAAGTTGGCAGCGATGCTTTTGCAAGCTTGAAAGATGAGAACAAAGCCACATTGATTGACGCTCTGCCTGTCGCCGACAAACGCCTGGCAGCTATGCTTGTAAAACGCGACGCATTCAATCTGGCACAGTCTCTGTCACCGCTAACCGGCCAAGGGTTTGCACATTATATTTTTGGAATCGGTGTTGTTGGCATGGCAATCTCCAGCATCATCGTTTTGATGCTGATTAACGGCTTTGTCATCTGCGAAATGCAGGGAATCGAGCCCAAGGGCTGGTCGTACCAACTGGGTTGCCTCGCCCCCTGCATCGGCGTCCTCGGGCCATTTATCTGGACCGGAGGCAAGGCTCAGTTCTGGCTTGCCGTACCCACATCTATGTTCGCTATGGTTCTGCTGCCAATTGCTTATTTCACCTTCTACCTGCTTATGAACCAAAAAAGCCTGCTGGGTGACAATATGCCCCGCGGAGCCAAACGCGTCACTTGGAATGTCCTCATGGCAATTGCTGCCGGTTTAGCATCCTTCGGCTGTATATGGACTCTTTGGTCTATGTTCAGATGGGTCGGAATCTCATTAATTGTTGCATTTGTCACGCTGGCTTTGGTTGTACATTTCATTCGTTCCGCAAAACAAAAACTATGACCAACGAACAGTGGAACAAACTGACCGGTGTAATCAACGGCAGGTTAGTCAAGCCGCTGCCGGTAGGCTTCATCATCGACAGTCCCTGGCTCCCTGGCTGGGCCGGTATCTCCATAATGGACTATTTCTCCAGCGAGCAGATGTGGTTCGAAGCCAACCTCAAGGCTGTCCGCCGATTCCCGGATATTATCTTTCTACCCGGCTTCTGGGCAGAATTCGGTATGTGCACAGAGCCGTCAGCATTCGGTGCAAAATGCACCTGGCCGAAAAACGAATTGCCCTTTGCCGGCAAAGTCATCACGGATATTAATAATGTGCATTGTCTCTCTAAGCCAAACCCGGGGACAGACGGCTTGCCGCCACTTGTCCTGAGTCGCCTGAAACACTACCAGCGTCCGATCGAGCAAGCAGGTCACGTCATCAAATTCGCAGTATCACGCGGGCCGTTTAACGTGGCCTCATTTCTTGTTGGCACCACCGAATTTCTCACAGCAATTAAAACCAATCCCGATGAAATCCATAAACTGCTTGCGATTGTCACGGATTTCATTATCGACTGGCTCCAACTCCAGGCTGAAACCTTCCCTTCCATCGATGGTATATTCATCCTCGATGACATAGTGGGCTTGATTGGTCAGGACGATTTCAGGCAAGTGGCATTGCCTTATCTGTCGCGCATTTTCCAATCGTTTGATGTCACGGTCAAATTCTTCCACAATGATGCCAACGGCCTGATTTGCGCACCCCATCTTTCAGAAATTGGCATAAACCTGTTCAATTTCAGTTCCCTTCACAGCTTGGCCGAGATGAAGAAGCTCACAAATAATGCTGTCACATTACTCGGTAATATCCCCCCGCGCGACGTCCTTGCAGCCGGCACGCCGCAGCAGGTACAAAGCAGCGTAAAGGCCGCCCTCGATTCGATAGTCGCAGACCCCATCTTACAGGGGGAGGAAAAGAGCCGGATTGTCCTGTCCTGCGGCGGTGGCATGCCCCCTGATGTTTCGACAGAAAACATTGAGGCCTTTCTGTCAGCCGTGGCAATAGTGTCACAAGATTGAGACGTTACCTTCGGAGCCATTTGGGCCCGCATTCGAAATGCAAAAATTAAAAATAAAAAATCAAAATTGTGGAATCCAGCACCAAAATAAGCATCTTTTACTGGATAGTTTTCATTGCTGAACAAACTCTGCGACAGTTCTATTTTGGTGCATGGATGACTTCCTTAATTTTGCATTTTGCTCTTTGATTTTTCATTTTTATCTATCTGCTGCTCTGCGAGCTTAAAAAGCTCGCTGGCTTCATCCGCCTATGGCGGACAAGTATCGAAATAATCGAGGTCCACCCGCCCGTTGCTCATCATAATATAGGCGGCAGTTGATTCGCTCAGCGGTTTTCCCAAATATATGCCCCCCGTACTTTCTGCGAAAGCAGAAACGGGGGCGGGAAATTCCGCCGTCGCGTCCGCGCCGTTGAGGCCGTAGAAGATACGGACCTGCCTTGTGTTTTCATCATAGATGAACTTCAGCTTGGCCGAGGTCGGCGGCGTCGAGTACCTAACCTCAAGGTCGCGGCCGCCGGGGAATTTGACCGGGTCTTCCTCGTCCGCCAGGCCCAGGTCGATACGGTCGTCTCTGACGTAAAAGTGCAGCCTGCGCATCATAGCATCCTTAATCCAGATGGTGATACCCGGTGACGCCGTGTCACCTCTAGGATTATACTCTATATTTTTAAACGCCATGTTTATCTCGAACGAACCTTCGCCTATAAGCCGGTTCATACCCTGAAAATGCGACCGCGAAATCATCGTATATTGGCCCTTCCCGTTGAAACCACCGCCGTGGCCGTGATAGGGCTCCCAGTCTTTAAGGTCGAATTGTGGTCCGTCGAATGTCTCGATTTCATCTTTGACGCGGATCGGGGGGTACTTCAAAGGCTCGTTGGGGGTTTTTAGCCAGGCGAGGTTGAACGTGTAGTGTGAGAAGCTGGTGATAAGATGAATGAGCCCGTTGGGCGCCTGGCACACGGACATATACCCGCGGTATTCGCTGTTTCGCTGACTGAAAGCGAAGTATCCGCCATTGGTGGTCATGCCGGGTTTGCCCGGCCCGTCATCGGTGACGAGCTTCACGTTCGACCAGGTTTCGCCTTCGTCCTCAGAAACAGCGGCAAAGAGCCCCCGAACCTCGCGCTTCGCCCCGGACTTATCGGTGATAATGATACCCCTGTCGGCAAACGAGGCAAAGAAAATAGGCCCTTCCCTGAGTCGTATCATTGCCAGCCTCTGCCCGCCGCCTATATCTTTGAAAATGCTCGGCGTCTTTTTCCACGTTTTGCCCAGGTCATCCGAAACGCATTTAGGCATCCAAAACGGACGGTTCTCGTTCGAATGAACCCTGGTCTTGCCCATATCGTCGTACTGGGTGATAATGACAGGCCCCCGGAGGTCGCCGCCGCGGGTGAATCCGAGCATCCTGTCGTCGCGCAACTGCACCACGCCCGGGTGGTTGCCTTCAATATTGCCTTCGCAGCCTTGCCAGGTCATTCCCTCGTCGTAACTGTACCAAAGAGTAGGCCAGCCGTCGGTGACAAACGCGATTGCCCCGTCGTTCGTTCTGAATACCGGCCCTGAGAGCCAGTGACCGTGCGAATGCGGCGCCGGAGAACGATGCTCGGGGTTGAACATTCGTACCTTCGACCAGGTCGCACCGTTGTCGGTCGAGGTCCGCAAACCCAGCGAATGAAACGCGTATGTCGCTCCAACATCGGTGCCGACGAAATGATACATCTTACCTTTCTCGTCGGTCCACAATGCACACACGCTGTCGTTTCTGTCGGGAGCATCCCAGAAAACCGAAGCATCGTCCCACTCTTCATTGCCCCAGCGAAGACGGCTTCCACCTCTGCCCATCTCGCGGTCCTTTTCAGATACACAGGTAAACCACGTCGAAAGAAGGTCACCATTGGGACAAGCCGTTATCATCGGGCTGTGGTTGTGCCCGGCAAACAAAGGACCTATTGCGCCTCTGTCGATCTTCATATACTTGCGAGGGCCTTTGAAATACGGTTTTTTTGGGTCTGGCCCTTCTGTGACCTCCGCCATCCTGCGCTGAACAACGTTCTGCTGATACGCGGGTTTCTGCGGCATCGGCAGCGGTTTTGTCGCCGGCAATTTGCCTATCACCACCCGAAAACCTGTCGCCCATTGTCTTTCACCCGGCAGTGTCGCCATCCTGTTCGCTGAACGCAGGAAATATGAATACGTACCATAACTTCCTCCACGTGTCACGCGGAAGTCACCATCGATATATCCGACAGGGTTGGTCTGAGACCCGTCCTGATAGGGACCGTACCAGTCATAGCACCACTCCTCGACGTTGCCGTGCATATCGTAAAGTCCCCACGGATTCGGGGGCGTCTTACCGACGGTTATCTTTGTCTTAACAAGACAGCTGTTGCCCGGCTTATTTTCATATTCCTTAGGCAGCACGTCACCGGTATAGTAATTGGTAGTTGTTCCTGCACGGCAGGCGTATTCCCACTCGGCCTCAGTAGGCAGTCGGTACGGCAGGCCTTCCTTGTCCGATAGCCACTCGCAAAAGGCAACGGCATCATACCAGCTAACATAGATGACAGCCTCGTTGTCATTGTTGGAAAGGTCGTGTTTGCCCCGCAGTTTTTTGTGTGCTGGTCTAAAGAGTTCGTATTGCTTGTTGGTGATTTCGTAAACACCCATATAAAACGGTTTGGAGATTTTTACGGTGTGGACCGGTTTTTCATCGTAGTCTCCTTCAGCCAGCAGGTCGAAGCGGCCGCCGCGGTCACCGCCTTCTATAACTGGCAGCACTTCTGGCTGTAGCCTCTTCAGTTGGCCCATCCGGAACGTACCCGGCTTGATACGCGCAAACTTCATACCAACGGAGTTTGTGTATTCTTTCTCGGTTGGCATAGCACCTGCATGCACGGCTACGGCAGTTGCAAATATGATTGCTAATGTCAGCACTGAGTTCTTCATAACTTCGCCCTTTGGTTATATCACGCTTTATCAGAAACTTTCTTTATACAATGTCTTAAAGGTTAATCGGCTTGATTTCAAAGTAATCAAGGTCAACGTTGCCGTTACTCATCATAATATAAGCGGCAGTGCATTCGCTCAGAGGTTCCGCGAAATAAACGCCGACCTTGCTTTGCGGAAGCTCCGTAGTGGCCTTGGCTCCGTTGAGACCGTAGAAGACACGCAGACGCCTGGTCTTCTGATTATAAATAAACTTGAGTTGGGCCGCAGTCGGCGGTTTCGAGTACTTGACATTATACTGTGGGCCTTCCGGGAACGGAGCGCTTTTTACTCCATCGCCCACAAACATAATCATGTCAATCTTGTCATCCCTCATGTTAAAATGGAGCCTGCGCGCCATTTCATCTTTGATCGAGAAAGTGAAACCAGGTGAAGCGTTTCTGCTCCGCGGATTATAATGAATATTCTTTAGTGTCAAATTTATCTCGAATGAACCGACTCCGATAAGACGGTTCATACCCTGGAAATGCGACTTGGCAATCATAGTGTACTGGCCCTTGCCGTTGAAACCTCCGCCGTGACCGTGATAAGGCTCCCAGTCGGCAAGGTCGAATCGTGGTCCGTCAAATGTCTCGGTTTCATGTTTGACGCGGATCGGAGGGTGCTTCAAAGGCTCGTTGGGGGTTTTTAGCCAGGCAAGATTGAACGTGTAGTGTGACCTGCTGGTTACAAGATGGACCAGTCCGTTCGGCGCCTGACAAGCCGACATATACCCGCGATATTCGCTGTTGCGCTGACTGAAAGCAAAACAACCGCCGTCCGTGCTCGTCGCAGATTTACCCGGGCCGTCATCGGTGACAAGCTTTACGTTAGACCAGCTTTTACAT
>Ga0114918_10000639_pt1 | contig 30415 bp, 26 predicted proteins | sample LantaG_FD_87015 | JGI IMG/M metagenome (GOLD analysis project Ga0114918, IMG submission 87015) | Deep subsurface microbial communities from Baltic Sea to uncover new lineages of life (NeLLi) - Landsort_02402 metaG | ecosystem: Environmental > Aquatic > Marine > Oceanic > Sediment | place...
CTCTCTCTCTCTCTCTCTCTCTCCCTCACTCTCTCTCTCTCTCTCTCTCTCTCTCTCTCTCTCTCTCTCTCTCTCTCTCTCTCTCTCTCTCTCTCTCTCTCTCTCTCTCTCTCGTTCTCCAACCACAGCCGCCTACTTCGACGACCGCACCGACGTCCAGTGCCTCCACCGCTGGCAAAAAGTTCTCAACCCGGACCTCGTGAAGGGGCAATGGACCCAAGAAGAAGACGTTGCCATCGTCACACTCGTCGGCCGCCACGGCGCCAAGCGATGGTCGCTGATCGCGGCGCAGCTTCCGGGCCGCATCGGCAAGCAGTGCCGCGAGCGGTGGCACAACCATCTCAACCCAGAGATCAAGAGATCGGAATGGAGCGCCGAAGAGGACCAGATCTTACTCGACAAGCACGCCGCGTGGGGCAACGCGTGGGCGAGGATGGCGCCGCTGCTTCCCGGAAGGACTGACAACGCGATCAAGAACCACTGGAACTCGACGCTGAGGAGGAAGGCCGAGGCGATGGCGCGGGCGAAGGCAGAAGGTTTTGCCGGTGGGAATGGGGGCGGGAACGGGAACGGGAGCAATAACAACAACGGAGGCGGCGGGGCTCCTTCGTCTTCGGCGGCGGCTGCAGCGGCAGCAGCAGCGGTGGGAGGCAGCTTCCCTCGCTCGTCCGTCGCCGCAGCGGCGCTGCCTTCCCCCTCGACCAACAACAACGCGACCACGACGCTGACGGTGCCCGTTCTCCCCGGTGGAAACTGGGTCCCCGGGAGCAGCGGCGGCGTTTTGGTCTCTGCAGGCGGAGGCGGAGGAACGGGAACGGCGACGACGAGCAACACCAACGGCAACAACAACGCCCCCGCTGTCGTCCTGAGGCAGCCGCAGCAGCTGCGGTCCCTGGGGAGGACCCCGATGTCGCCCCTGGTGCGCGTGATCCCCTCTACCTCGGGCGGCGGGATCCAGCAGCAACAGCAGCCAAACCTCTTTGCAGCCACTTCTGCTGCTGCTGGAGAAAACACCAACGCTGCTTTCGGCCGGCCGCCAAAGAGGCCGCGCTCGCAGAGGAGCAGAGGTGGGGCTCACAACAACAACAACAACAACAACAACGGTTCTGCCCAGAACGACCAGGAGAACGCGGCACCTTTGTTGAACGCTGCCGCCGACGTCGAGGCGCGGAACTCCGTCGCGACGGGCATGCTCGCGGCGCTCAAGGCCCAATTCGGGAGCGGCAGCGCCGACGAGACGACGGCGACGACGGCGGCGGCGGGGGCAGCAGGAACGGGAGCGGCGGCCGCGGCTCTTCCCTCCGCCGCGCTCTCCCGCCCTTCCTCAGCCCACGCTTCCGCGATCAAGGCGACACCCGCAGCAGCAGCAGCAGCAGCAGCAGCAGCAGCAGCAACAGCTGCCTCGTCTCGCCCTTCCTCCGCGGCTGGAGTAGCGGGAGCGAGGAAGATGGGGCCCGGGACGTGCACCGTCGTCGACGGAGTCACCCTCGCCGCTGCCGAAGCTGCCGCTGCTGCTCATGCTATCCCCGCCACCGCCGCGAGCGCTCCGTCTGCTGCTGCCCCGGGTGATGCAAGTTTCTACGACGACGCCACGCTGTCGGCGCTGGCCGAGCTCGAGAAGAGCCACTCGACCCCCGCTGCTGCTGTTGGGATGTCGGCGATGGCAATGAACGCACAACACCAACAACTCCAGAGGCAGCCTCCGCTGCCGCTCCAGCAGCTCCAGAGGCAGCAGACCTTGGCGACGCCTCTGCTCGTCTCCAAACCGGAGTCCACGGCTGCGGTGGCAGGCGCTGCCCCCTCGTCGGCTGCTGCCGCTGCCGCGGGTCAGCAGGAGCCTCCTGCGAGCGCCGGGCTCGTCGTCAAAATCGCAGAAGCAGCAGCAGCGCCGCCGGCGACCGAGCTCAAGAGGGAAGAAGCAAACGCTTCCGCTCCTTCGACTTCTTCCGCGGCCTTCCTGCAGCGATCCACGCCTTCTCTGCTCCACTCTCGCGCCCTGCGCCCTGCGTCTGCGGCGACAACGATGGCGACGGCGACGCCCGCGGGAGCCGTCGCCGCGACCGCCGCTTCCTCTCTCGCTGCCGCTGCTCCTGTTGTTTCTCTCTCCAAGCCCCCGCTCCACCCGCAACAGCAGATAAACAATCAACAGCCCGCGGCCCGCAAGAACAGGAGCGGCAAGCGCAAGAGCGCCGCCGTGAAGGCCGCCGAGGCAGCGGCCGCGGCGGAGGCCGCCGCGGCCGCCGTCGCCACCGCCGCAATCGCCGCGGCGGCCACCCTCGCCGCTCGCCCTTCCGCTAACGCTGCTGCTGCCCCCCTCGCCGCGCCTCAGCAAGAGGCGACCCCTGCCCCCAAGTCCCTCGCCACTCCGGCCGACCTCCTCGCCCGCCCGCTCTTCTGCTCGCCGCTGCCCGTGCCGGCCAGCTCGCTGCTGGGGGCAGTGCCGCCGACGGCGACGACGACCGGCGGCGGAAACGGCGGAGGCGCGACAGTGACGGCGACAAGGAGGTTTGGAGGAGCAGGAGGAACGACGACGGATGCCCGCCGCGGCCCCGGGGGGCCCTCTGTCTTAGCAAACGTCTCGACCCCGGCCACCGACGACGCCACCGCTGCGCTGAACCCGGGGTTGTTCTTGCTGTCGCCGGCAAGCGCCAGAGCAGGAGGAGGAGCTGCTGCTGGGCCCTCTTCTGCGCTCCCAGGGGCGCCGCCTCCCTCCGCTGCCGCCGGAGCGGCTGCTTCTTCGCGGGGAGGAGCCGCCGCCCCTCCGCCGCTCGACCTCGTGGCGCTGCTCGAGAGCTGCTGCGGCGGCGGAGGCGGTGTAGCGACGGGAGGGCCCGCCGCGGGCGCCCTCCAGACGCCGCGCGAGGCTTCGACCTCCGCTGCCGTTGCTACTACTGTTCCTGCTGCCACCGCTCCTGCCGCGGCAAACGGAAGGGCAGGCTCTGTTGTCACCGCTGCTGCTCTCCCTCCTCTCCCTCATCAATCCGCCTCGAGGCCCGGGAGCGCCTCTCGCGCCGCCGGGCTCTTCAGCCCGAGCATATTTATGAGCGGTTGAGAGTTTTTATGGGTTGTTGAGAAGGAGAGAGAGAAAGAGAGAATAAAAGAGATGGAGATAGATCAAAACTCGAAATCGAAAAAAAAACGTTTCTTCGTCCGAACTTGTCTGAATTTTCAAAATTGTTTCCGTTTTTTACCATTGCCCAGACACACACTTGGAGATTTGATCCACTTTCGAGAGAGAGAGAGAGAGAGAGAGAGAGAGAGAGAGAGAGAGAGAGAGAGAGAGAGAGTAAATACACACAGAAAGAGAGAGAACTGATTTATCCGGAAACACAACACACAGAGAGTATCAACAAAAATTCTAGAAATAATTAAAAAGCCGTTTTTTTTTTTTACAGTTTCACTTTCGTCTCCTCAGCCAGCGAAGCAATCCCAAACCCCTTCAACACGCCGCTCCCCCCCTTCCTCCTCATCTTCTTCACCCCGACGGCCAGGAAGTAATGTTCCATGATCAGGTTGAACTCCTCCAGCTCGTCGAGTTGTTCAATCTGCGAAGCCCGAGCCCGGGCAGTCGCCGGAAGGTGCCTCTCCCAGACGGTTCGCAAGTCCGCCGCGGAGCCCTCCCCTCCCCCGCAGCACTCCCACTTGGCCCGCTGCAGCCTCTCCGCCGCCCCGCGCGGGTCCCGCGCGGCTCCTATCCCCAGGAGCTCGCACCCGCGGGCGCGGAGGTTGGTCGCCATCTGCTGTCCGAACGCGGTGTCGGGCCGGCAGGGGTCGTAGACGATGATGGCGCCCTCCGCTCCATCGTCATCATTAGTCAATAACGCGAGAGCGTCGCGGAGGACCTCGTTTCCGGCCTCGGGGGGCAGGTAGACCAGGACGCACTCGGAGATGAAGAGCGTCGGGCTCGAAGGGTCGAAAGAGAAACCACTGCTCGAAGAGGAAGGAGTCGAAGGACTTTTTGCTTCTTCTTCTTCTGCTTGCGCCTTCCGGATCACCGTGGAGATTGGCGCCAGGGCGCGGAGATCGCAGGGGAGCAACGCGTAGCTTTTTGTGACTATTCGATCCCGTTGTTTTGTTGCACCGGAAGGACTCAGACCGACTCGGGCCGCGAGCTCGGGCGTCGAAGAGATGACCGCAACCTTTTTCGAGACCACTTCCGGTAAATCCAGCTCGATAAAGAGAGCAGGCTCCTGGCCCGCGGCGTGAAGCCTGAAGAACAGGGTGTCTGATCCCGCTCCCAGGCTGACGATCTGGGCACGCGGAGGAGAAGGAGCATCAGGGGAAGAAGAAGAGTTGGCGACCCGGGAGAGGAACGCGACGACGAGGCCCGAAACAGCAGCGTGCCGGCAGAAATAACCTGAAAGGAGGGTTTTGAGTTCTCTTCAGTAAGATGCGCTCTTTGTAATTCTCATGAAGAGATACACAAGAGCCTGGCCAAAAGAAGGCGCACCTCTGTTGATCAGCGGGGGCCTCCTCGGGAGAGCGGAGGAGAAGGTCAACGACGCCGACGTCGACGTCGACGAGAACGAGCCATTGACGACGAAGTGCCTCAGGAACTCGTCCTCGTAATACCCGGCGCGGACGCACGAGGCCTTGCTGACGGCCGCATCCGAGTTTGTGGCGATGACGGCCGCGTCGCCGGAAGCGGTGATGGGGGAGGGATGGGAGGCGTGCTGCTGCTGCTGCTGGCTGCGGCGGAAGGGGCGCGGGAAGGTGAGGTCGGTCGATTGCATTGAAGAAAGCAAGGGCGAGGTTTGACGGAAAATGAAGGAGAAAAAAAAAGTCCGGCGGACTCCGCGACGCCTCGGTCACATGCGAGACTCTCTCGAAAAGAAGATCCAAACTAGTACTCGCGTCGTCGCTCCCTGCTCCCCTGAGCCCTCTTTACTCCCGTCCTTCTCGCAGCAGAGACCCTCACATCGATCTTGTGCCCGCCTCCGCGAAATGGCCGAGACGCCGCCGCGTCCGAGAGCCGGAACGGGCGAGGCGACGGGCGCCGTCGCCAACGCCGGGGAGACAATCCGTCCGCTTTTGACCTCGACCTCGGCCGAACTCGCGCCGCTCTCCGTGAAGGAGCGCGTCGCCCTCCTCTCCGCTGCCGCCACCAAGGACGAGACCCCGCTGATAGAACGCCAGGGCTCCTTTGCCGGTCGCACCTCGAAGCCCGAAGACAGGGCCTACTACGAGAACCTGAAGTTCAAGCCCGAGGGGTCGCCGGCGCCGCCGAGGCGGCAGGGGACGCCCCCGTGGAAGAAGAAGGAAGCAGGAGGAGGCGCTGCTGCTGCCGGAGCTTCCGACTTCCCGCCGCTCAGGCCTCCCAGGATGCTGCCGCTCGACTGCAATGCTGCTGCTGCTCCTTCTAATGCTGATGCTGCTCCGGTGGCCGTCTCGCCGTTTGCTTCCCCTTCTATCCGAGTGCCAGAAGAAGGAGAAGATGAGGAAGAGGAGAGGTCTCCCTCCCCGAGGAGAGAGGGACAGGGAGAAGAAGCGGTTTCGGTGTCGCCGCTTCCCTCCGTCGCCGAGGAAGAACAGGCCTCTCCTCCGCCGCCGCCACCACCAGCAGAGCCGCCAGTGGCAACGTCAAGAACGACAGCAGCGGCAGCAGCAGCAGTGGTAAAGCCCTCGGCGCCGGACACCACTTCGCTCGCAGCGGCGCCGCAGGAGAGCCGGAGGCACCAAACAGAGGCGGCGGCGACGGTGACTGTGACAGTGGTAGAGGAGGAGCAGTCAATTCCGCGACAGCAGCAGCAGCAGAGACAGCGCTCGCAGACCGATGAGCTCCTCCTGTTCTGGTTCCTGGCGTTGTTCGCTCCGGTCGCGCTGGCTCTGGCTCTGTGCGGGAAAGGGGGAGGAAGCAGCGGAGGAGCTTCCGCCGTCGTCGCGCCTCTTCCTTCTCCTCCTATCGTCGCCAAAGAGGCCCCCGCATGTGCTGATGTTGCTCCTCCTCCTCGCTCCCGCTGGTTCTCGAAGAGCTCTTCTTTGCCTCTGGGGCCGATCGAGGAGGTCACGGCGAAAATGGTGGAGAAGAAGAAGACGAAGAAGAAAGAAGAAACGAAGAGGAGGAAGGAGGAAGAGGTCGCTGCCGTTGTCGAGAAGGAAAAAGAGGCTCCTCCTCCTCCTCCTCACTCTCCGCCGGTACCCTCTCCCGCGGAGATCGAGGATGAGCCCGAGGAGGAGGCGGTGCCAGCTCTCGTCGCTGCTGCTGCTTCTGCTGCCTCGGAAAAGAGCTTTGAGCAAGAGGAAGTCGTCGTTTCCGCCGCTCCTCGTACTCCTTCCGAAACCTCCGCCGGCCCTCCCTCTTCGGCTCCTCCCTCCAACGACAGCACGGCGCTCGCCGTTGCTCTTCGCCCCCTGCTCTTCGCCGCCCTGCTCTTCGCCGCCCTGCTCTTCGCCGCCGCCGGCGTCGCCCTCGTCCTTGCGGCGACGAGCCACAAGGTGGCGGCGAAGCTCGGCGTGAGATCTCCTCGGTTGAATTTCGTGGCTGTCCCACGTGACGTCGCGCCGCCGAAAAAACCCGAAGATGAGAAAGAGGAAGAGGAAGGCAGCTGCAACAACTACGAGAGCCCGCAGCGCCTCCCTTCCCGCATCCCTTCCTTTGGCGAGGAAGAGTTTGGAGGAGAAGGAGAGAACAGGGATGAAGAGGAGGAAAATGACGACGCCTCCTCGCAGAACACGAGCTCGAGGCTTCCTCCTTTCGGGAGGAGGAGGCGGTGGTGAAAGTTTTTGAAAGTGTAAAAACGAAACAATTTATCTATGAGTAACACAAGCTTTCTCCTCTCTCTCCCTCTCTTTTCATTTTCCATTTCATTTCTAAGAAGCAGCTGATGTCTTCCGCCGAGGCGCGTTGCCTCCGAGCAAAAGGTTGCCCCAGAGGATCAGCGCGACGGCGGCGGAGAGAACGGCCCCCAAGCGAAGCGACCACAGGGAAGTCTTGGCCGTCGCCGCTGCTGCTGCTGCTGCTGCCGTCGCAGCTTTGTAAAACCAAAACGCGGCCGAGCTCACCACCGCCGCCGCCGCGGACGTCACGGGAGCGCAGGAGGCCCCCGCCCTCCAACGCGCCAGGCTGAGGCGCGCGGACAACAGAGAGGTCGCTGAGGCCGCGGCGCAGACCCCCGCCGCCTCGCAGGCGCCGAAGAAGAAGAGAGAGACGAGGGCCGCGACCCCGATGAGGAAACCAAAGGGGATGAGGGCGCAGAAGTCGTGCAGGGGGGCGTGACGTGATGTGGAGGTGGAGGGGCTCGAGGGAGAGGGAGAGAAGGAAGACGACGACGCTGCGGCCGCGGAGGAGGTCGAAGAAGTCGGGGTTGAAGACGAGAGGCGAAGAGGAGGAGGAGGAGGAGGAGGTCGAAGAGGAGGAGCAGCGGCCATCGACGACGCCCTCTTCGCTGCTGTCCCCGGAAACGGCGCCGGCCTGCTCCTCATGGCCTCTTTCGATCCAGGACGACCAGCCGCAGCAACGACTGCTGATCTTCCGGGCCTCGCCACGGCAAAGGGAGGCCGAGAGAGCGTGCGGGAAGCGCGCATGGTTGGTGCGAAAAGAGAACGTTTTTTTGCTGAAATCGATGGGGTCGATCAATCGATCGAAGAAGAGCTTGCTTCTTCAGAAGTCAATTAGTGACGACAGACGCCGGCGAAAAGAGCGAGAGCTGAAGAAAGAGAAGAAAAAACACTCAGCTTCTTCGCGTTTGCGTTTCCACACGCGCGTGTGCTCGCCCCCCTTCCTTTCCTCATTCTGAACACAAAACCACGATGACGGGGTCCGTCTCCGCAACGGGCCCGCTCCAGCGCCGCGTGCACCACCCGGCCACGGGCTCGCTGACGCCGAGCCTGTTCATCGCCGTGGCGACGATTGCGAGGTAGAGAGAGATTTTTTTTCCCTTTTTTTAGCCTCTTGCATCCCCTTTCGTCGCGCTAAAGCGCGCTCTTTTTGATCATATTTACGATCTCAGTGCGTTGATTACGAGGCGATATGCACGTTGATATGGAGGGAGAGCAGTATTAGAGAAACGAAGAAGAGAAAAAGTCCGTGAATGATCCGACGTCGTCGGCCGTTTTCGCTTTTCGGCATCTCAACGGTCTCTTCTTCTTCTCTCTCAACCTCAACCTCAACCTCTCCACCACCTCTCAGCTGGGCCTTCTTCTTCCTCTTCGGCCACATCCGCGACTTCTTCCGCAACCTCCTCCCCTGGACGAAACGAAAGCTCCCGAAAGGGTTCGTTCCCGTCAGGCAGGACTACGAGGACTTTTACACCAGACGCATGTTCTACCGCATCCACGACTGCTGGAACAGGCCTATCGGGTCCGCTCCCGACGCCTACGTCGACGTCCTGGAGAGGACGCCTGTCAGCGGCCAGAAACCCCTGGAGCTGACGGGAAACAGGATCAGGGCCCTGAACCTGGGCAGCTACAACTATCTGGGCTTCGCCGCGCACGACCCTTACTGCACTCCGAGATCTCTGGAAACTTTAGCCAAAGACGGGTGGTCTTCGTGCTCGGCCCGCGCCGAGGCAGGCACGACCCAGCTCCACCTGGACCTGGAGAAAGAGCTGGCTGTCTTCCTGGGGAAACCCGCCGCTCTCTGCTTCGGGATGGGCTTCGCGACCAACTCGGCGGTCCTTCCCGTGTTGGCTGGCCCCGGTTGCCTGATCGTCTCCGACGCGCTCAACCACGCATCGATCGTCAGCGGCGCCCGCGGGTCCGGCGCCAAAGTGGCCGTCTTCGCCCACAACGACGTCGACTCTTTAGAGTCGGTGCTGAGGTCCAACGTGGCTCGGGGCCAGCCGAGAACGCGCAGGCCCTGGAAAAAAGTGTTCGTGGTCGTCGAAGGGATCTATTCAATGGAAGGGGAGCTAGCGCCGCTCCCAGAGATCGTCGCCGTCTGCAAGCGCTACCGGGCTTATCTGTATCTCGATGAAGCCCATTCCATCGGGGCCCTGGGGGCGACTGGCAGAGGCGTCTGCGAGAAGCTCGGGGTGGACCCGAGGGACGTTGACGTGATGATGGGTAAGGAGAAAATGTTTTTGAACTTTTTTTTTCGAACTCGTTTTTTTTTTTTTCGTGCGCGCGCCGAGGTCTGAAAAAAGGTTCAAAAAATCACCTTTCTTTTCTTTCTCTCTCCTTATCTCCTCTTCTCTTCAAACTCGACAGGGACCTTCACCAAGTCCTTCGGCGGCGCCGGAGGGTACATAGCGGGCTCGCGGGAGCTGATCGACGCCCTCAAGAGGACCGCGCCGGGCCACCTCGAGGCCACGGCGATGTCCCCGCCCGTCGCGCAACAGGTCCTCTCGGCCCTCCGCGTCCTCTCGGGCGCCGACGGGTCCCACAGGGGCCAGGAGAAGCTCCGCCGCCTCCGAGACAACGCCAACTACCTGAGAAGGAGGCTGCTGGAGCTGGGTGTGAACGTTTTAGGAGACTGGGACTCGCCCGTGATGCCGATCATGTTGTTCCAGCCCGGAAAGATCGCGGCTCTGAGCCGCGAGTGCCTGAAGAGAGGGCTCGCGATGGTCGTTGTGGGCTTCCCGGCCACGCCGCTGCTGACGGCCCGCGCGCGCGTGTGCGTATCCGCGGCGCACTCGAGGGAGGACCTGGATTACGCCGTCGACGTGCTCGACGAGGTGGCGGGCCTCTGCCTGCTCCGGTACGGGGACAGGAAAAAGGTCCCCCTCGAGGGAGAAGAGGGAGTGGAAGGAGAAGAAGCAGACGGAACGATGCGACGGGAGAGGACGACCTCGGATGACGAGGCCGCCGCGGCGAGCTCTGCCGCGGCGCTGATCTCGTGAGAAGAAAAGGGTAAATCAAGACTAGAAACTCTGTTTTTTTTCAAAAAACTTCGAAACTTTTCAAAAATGTAACAAATTTTGTTTCCTCCACTCCATCACCGCGCGACACTACTCCTCGCACGAGCTGCCGCCAGCTCCGCCTCCAGCACCGCCACTTTCGCCTCCAGCTCCTGCTCCCTCCCCCTGGCCGCCTTCTCCAAGCTCGCCTCCGCTCGGCCTCTCGCCGGCACCCCAGACTCGAGACCCAGCTCTCTGGCCGTCTCGATAAAGGCCGTTTCCAAGTCCCGCAACAGGTCGATGGAATCCTCGACCCCGGCGCTGATCCTCACCAAATCATCGGGCAGGCCGCGCTCCGCGCGGACTTCGGCCGGGATTGACGCGTGGGACATGTAGCAGGGCAGGGAGATCTGAGACGCCACGGACCCGAAGCTGACGGCGATAGCAAAGAGCTTGGACTTTTCGACGATGCCGCGAGACAGTGCGACGTTCCCGGTCTCGAAAGATAACAACGATCCGGGGGAACTGCTCTGCGACGCGTGAATAGCATGACCAGGATGCGTAGCCAGCCCCGGGAAGTTGACTTTCTTGACGAGAGGGTGGCCGTCGAGGAAGATTGCGAGAGCGCAGGCGTTTCCGGCCGCAGCTCGCATCCGCAGCGGCATCGTCTTCAACCCTCGCAGGCAGAGCCACGAGTCGAAGGGGCTCAGCCCCGTTCCTTCGGCATTCTGGTAGAAATAAAGACGATTGTAGAGCTCCTTACCCTTCACAGCCAGCAGACCCGCAGTGACGTCGGAATGGCCACCGACAAACTTGGTGGCGGAGGTCATCGAGATGGCTGCCCCAAGCAAAAGTGGGGACTGGAAGACCGGAGTCAGGATGCTGTTGTCCACCAGAGAGATCGCGTTCGCCTTTTTTGCCAATGCACAAAGCTTTCTGATATCCGCGACCTGCATGCGAGGATTGGTCGGGGACTCGAGCATCAACAGGGAAACCGGTTTCGGGTTCGAAGGGTCGAAGAGCGCGGCCTCGACCGCGGCGGCGTCCGAGGTGTCGACGTTTTTCACTTCGACCCCGCACGCCGGGGCGACCTGAGCCAGTAAACGCGAAGTACCGCCATAGAGGTCGTCCCCGGCGACGACGCGGGTGCCGGCCGGGGCCAGACGGAGCGCCGCGGCGAGCGCTGCCATGCCGGAGGTAAAAGCCAAAGCGCCGCCATCAAAGGAAGGGCTGCCGTTTGAGGGACTCGAAGAGGAGCTTTCGCCGCTTTCCAGCCTCGGCACGCCCTCCAGGGCGGCGATCTGGGACTCGAGCTGGGCTCTCGTTGGGTTGCCCGAGCGCGTGTAGTCGTAGGGGCCCATGTCGACGGCCGTGGGCTGGCCAAACGTGGCGGTCTGTTGTTGTCGAGGAGGTTGAGAGTTTTTGAGTTGTTGAGTTTTTTTTCCTTTCCGAGCAGCTTCCCCTTTCGATGATGATCTGTTGATTCTCATTCGACAAAATCAACCTCATCCCTCAGCTCACCTGGTACAGAGGTGTCGACAAAGCGTTGTAAGGGTCGACGAAGCACTTCTCAGGGTGCAGGATCGACGTGGCGAGGGAGAGAGGGGTGTCGGAGGAGCCGGAAGGAGAAGAGCCATTGCCGGCAGCGGCGGCGACAGTGACGGCGACGGCCTTTTTCGGCATCATCGCTCTGCTCGAGAGCGCTGGCGTCCTCCTCGGGGAGGCAGCGCTGGCGAAGGAGATCGATGTTGGGGGTCCGTGAGCAGTCAGATAGGATGCCATTTCACGTTTCGCGAAGCTGAGGCAGGGCGACGCGAAAGATGGAGAGAGAGAAAAAAAAATAGTAAAAAATGAAGAAAAAACGCCCTCTCGCTCGGTCGCTCAAAACTCTCTTTGCCTTCGAAACGAGGGCGGCGGCGATTCACGTGAGCCCGGCGCCCATTTTAAGACCCCCCCGCGCGACAACTCCACCACCTCCGATGCGTAAGAGATACGCCGGGCTCCTCGTCTGCGTATCGGTGGCCGTGCTGCTGGCGTCGTGGACAGGCGACGCGGCGGCGAAGAGCATCGACGACGATGCCTCAGTCGTGGAGAATTCTTCGTCGACCTCGACCTCTGCCTCAAGCCTAGACTTCCAACACCTCCACCGCGGCAGGACCTCGCTCGTCTCCCACTGGCTCGACTCCACGCTGGGATCGTCCGAGGGCATTATCCTTAGCAGTCGACTCCACAAACATAAAAGGCACGGGAACTCGTCTCGCCCTTCTGGTGGAGGCGGAAGCGGCAAGCGCTCCGACGACGACCACAAGCCCCTCCTCCCGCTCAACGCCCGAGACCTCCTGGGCCTCTTCGCCGCGTCGATCGCGATCTTACTGGCTTCAGGCAGCGGCATCGGCGGCGGCGGTCTGCTCGTGCCCATTTTTTTATTGATCTTCGGTTTCGGCACGAGGGATTCGGTGGCTTTGTCCAACCTGACGATCCTCGGGGGCTCAGCCGTCTCTCTTTTCTTCTTCAACCTCGCCCGGAGGCACCCGCGGCACCGGGATCGGCCGCTGATCGACTGGGACATCATCCTGGTGATGGAGCCGAGCACGTGAGCCGTGTGGGGTGGTTTCTGTGTTTTTGATTTGTGAAAAAAAGTCATACGGGGGGAAGAGGGGGGGACGAAAAACTCACCTCACTTTTTTTTCTCTTCACCGCCTTCCCCTCTCTCTCAAAACAAAAAACAACGCAGCATCTGCGGCGCTGTCGCCGGGGGCTACCTCAACAAGATCACCCCCACCTGGCTGACGACGACGCTCCTGGCCTTGGTTTTGACAGCGATGGCCCTCAAGCTGGTGCAGAGGGCGCGGTCGGTCTGGGGGGTCGAGGGCGAAGGGAGGAGGGCCGCGCGGGCTGCGGCGGAGCAGGGACGACTGACAGCTCCGGGGCGGCTCTCTGCTGCTCTGTTGGAAGAAAACGGAGCATCGTCGGAGGAGCCGCTGCTGCCGCCCAAGCCCGCGGGGGCAGCAGCAAACGGAGGTGGCGGAGACGAAGAGCGCGCTTCTTCTCCTCCTCTTCCCGACCAAGCAGGAAACGGAAGCGAAACCCCCTCCCATTCTCCTTTTTCCGAACACAGGCTCGCCCCCCCACAAAAAGTCGCCCTCATCTTCGCGCTCACGCTCTTCGTGCTCGCCGCAGACCTCTGCAAGCAATTTGTGGAATGCGGCTCGCTGCGCTACTGGCTCGTTGTGGCTTCTGTGCTTCCCCCATCGCTCGCCGTCGCGCTCTTCGCGCGGGCTCGACTTGTCAGAGAACACGCCCTGAGGGAGAGCGCTTCGAACCCGGAATGGCCCCCGTACGAAGCCGGGGAGGTGGTCTGGACCGAGACCAACTCGGTCCTGTTCCCGGCGATAAGCACCCTGGCCGGCGTTGTGGCGGGTTTTTTTGGCGTCGGAGGCGGCATAGTGAAGGGGCCGTTGATGCTCGAGATGGGCGTCGCTCCCGAGGTGGCCGCGGCCACCAGCATCACGATGATATTCTTCACCTCCTCTGCCGCGTCCGTGCTCTTTATCTCCTTCGGGATCCCCTCAGACTACGGCAAGGCCGTCTTCGCGACGGGCGTCGTCTTCACGGCACTGGGCCAGTCGCTGGTGTCGAGGCTGATAAAGAAGGTGGGGAAAGGTCGCGGGTCCAGCATCGTCGTGGTGCTGATGTCCGCGATGATGGTGGCGTCCGCGGCCGTGGTCGTGTTCGAGGCAGGGGAGCTGACGAGGAGGGCGGTGGCGAGCAGGAACCTCGGGGGACACGGGCACATTTGCTAAAAAAAGAAAGAGAAGAGTTTTTTTTTCGTTTTCGGGTTTTTTTTTCCAGAGTTGAACATTTTTCTTCATTTCACTTGTCCCCTTTTTGTTACAATCACTTTCACTGAAGCACTTTTTTCATTGTTAGTCATTTGTGTAAGAATCACGCCCCTCTTTAAGAAAAAACAGTAGTAGAATTCAGAGAGCGAGAGTGCCCAGCGCGGGGGCGGAAGAGAGAAGAAGAAGGTCGAGGTCCGACCGTCGAGGTCGAGGTCGAGAAAAAAAAGAAAAAAAAACACTCTTCTCCAGATCGAAAACGTTTTGCGAAAGAGAACGCTGCAGCTTCATTCGCGTGCGTTCCTCTCTTTCTTTGCTTGCGGAGGTGTAAGAGAGACAAGAAATTGTACGCTGAACGTCTTGAACAGTTCGAAAGCGTCCCGCTTGCATCTTAATTTGGTGAAGCACGATGCAGGCCATCAACGCCGCTGACGCCGCCGCCGCCACTTCGGCATCGACGATGCCACCTCGCTCCCAGCTCCCCGCGACCTCGCGGCGACCAATATCACCCCCTAGGAGCAAGCAGAGACCGACTTACGTCTGTCGAGCTGAAAGCGGCGACGGATCGATGCATCCCACGCGCCGCGCCACGCTGCTCTCTGCGGCGACGCTGCTGCCGGCATCGGCATCGGCGGCGGCGACAGCGGCGAGAGCAAAGGTTTCGACCTCAGCTCCTCCGAGTCCTTCCTCCCCGACAGTCGTCACCGACCCTGGGGCGGCCCGCGCCGCGGCCTTCGCCGCCGCGCTGGAGAAGCGCGTCGTCGATTTTACGCTCCCCAGCAACGGCATGCGCTTCATCGTCCTCGAAAGGCCAGCGAGCGCCGCTTCTCCTCTGAGCTCTTCGAGCTCGACGTCTTCGTCTTCGACTTCGTTGAGTTTGTCTTCTTCATCTTCTTCGAGCTCCTCCGAGGGGACGGGGAACGCCCCCGTGGTCTCGCTGGTCACCTACGCCGCCGTGGGCGCCTTCGACGAACCCGAAGGGTCGACGGGCATGGCGCACCTGCTCGAGCACATGGCCTTTAAAGGGACGACCGTCCTCGGCTCCCGGAGAAATGCAAGCTCAACTTCAACTTCTTCTTCTTCTCCCTCGTCTTCTGCTGCTGCTGCCGCTCTCGCCGCCTCGGAAGAAGAAGCTCTCCTCGCAGCTGCCGACGACGCCTTCTACGAGCTCCGCAGGCTGAAGGACGAGGCTCGCACGAAGGCGGCCGAGGCCGCGGCCGAGGCGGCCGGGTCTTCGGCTGCGAGCCCCTCTGCGGACTCGAATTCAGCTTCCGGTTCTTCTTCTTCTAGCTCTTCTACGTCTACTTCTTCGACACTCTCTTCCAAACAGAAGCAGGCGATAGCTGCGGCGGAGGCCAGGCTCGACGCCGCGGCTGCCGCGGCGGAGCAGGTCGCGCAGCCCAACGCGTACGGCGCTTTGCTCTCGAGGGAAGGGGCGCTGGGCCTGAACGCCTCGACGAGCCACGACGCCACGAGGTATTTCGTTTCGCTTCCTTCCAATAAGCTGGAGCTGTGGTTTGCGATGGAGGCCGGGAGGTTCAGGGCGCCCGTGTGGAGGGTAAGCGAGTTTTTTTGTTTTTTGAGTTTGATTTTTTTTTTTAAGAGTCTGAAAGAAAAAGAAGAAGAAGAAGAAGAAGAAGAAGAAGAGGAAGAAGAAGAAAACTCAACCTCTTCTTCTTGCCCTTTTCTTCCTCTTTCCATCTTCCCCCCAAAACCAGGAGCTCTACACCGAGAAGAAGGTCGTCGCCGAGGAGCGCCGCGCCCGCGTAGACGCCGCCCCGCTCGGAGCCTTCCAGCAGAAGTTCCTCAGGAGAGCTTTAGCCAACAACTACGGCAGGCCCGTCATCGGTTCCGCCGAGGACGTCGATCAGATCGGCCGCGGCGAGCTGAACGGCTTCTTCCGGTCCCGTTACATCCCGAGCGCGCTGACGGTGGCCGTGGTGGGCGACGCCCCGGCGTCGAGGGTGCGGCAGCTCGCTGAAAAGTACTTCGGGGACTGGAGGGTCGGAAACTCGTCTTCTCCCACCTCTTCGACCTCTTCTGTCGCGCCGCCGCGTCTCGTTGGCTCCGCGGCCCCCACCGCCAGGCCCTCCACCCCTCCAGAGCGCCTCATCGCTGCGGAGAGGGGCGGGCCTCTTGTCTTGAAAGCATTTTATCGCCCGGCGGGGGACTCGCAGGACGCCGTCGCCGTCGACGCCGCCGCCGACGTGCTGTCCGGGGGGCGCTCCTCCCGCCTCTACAAGGCTTTGGTTTTGCCCCGGCTCGCCCTGGCGGCGGGCTGCTCGGCCGCCATCCCGGGGGACCTCAGGCCGTGCGCGTCGCTGCTGTCTGCCGTTCCGGCCCCCGGGGTCGACTTGGAGGACGTCGACGAGGCGCTGACGAGGGCGGTGCTGTCGCTGGCCGCCGACGGGCCCTCAGACAGGGAGCTCGAAAGAGCGAAAAAGGGTGCGCGCGCCTCGCTGTACGCCGCGGCGAGGTCCAACCACGGGATGGCGTCGCTGCTGGCGACCTGCGCCGGGGAGAGAGGGACGTGGCGGGCTCTGCTCACCGACCTGGCGGCGCTGGAGGACCTCAAGGCGTCGGACGTCGAGGCGGCGGCCGGCAGGGTCTTCGCGGCGGACGGCAACGGCGCCACGGCTTGGGCCAGGCCCGCGGCGGAGAGGGTGGACTTCGCTGACGTGCTGATTTCGTAGGAGCGAATGTGAGTGATGAGATGAGTGCGCGGAGTCTGGTTTTTGGGTTCTAGTGTTACAGATCTTACTAGGTTGTTTTCTTTTCTTTCCTTCTATTCGCCATCGTCGTCGTCGAAAAACTCGTCGTCGTCTTCTTCGTCTTCTCCGCCTTCTCCACCTCCACCGCCACCGCCACCCCCGAGGTACTTTTCCCGTACGTGCTCCAGCAGGGCCTCCCCGCCCCTGTCCGCCGCGGCGAACGGCACCACAGGAGACGGGGAAGGGCCGAAATCGGGATTTGAAGCAGAAGAAGAAGAAGAAGGAGAAGGAGAACTCTCAGCTTCGGGGACCCACCCTACTGCTTTATCGACCAGCGTCGCCACCCTCCGCACGCAGCGTTCGTCCTCGATCGCCAGGGGCGTGAAAGACAGCATATTAAAGTCCTCTATGACGTCGCAGAGGCCCACGGTGAGCTTGGCGTAGCGGGAGGCGAAGGAGGGGGAAGGTTTGGTTTTTTTGTCGTCGGCGGCTTCGTCGATGTTGCTGTTCGAAGGTGCTCCTCCACCTCCTCCACCTCCGCTCCCTCCGCCCGTCGCTGTCGTGAGGTCATGCACGAGGTACCGCAGCCCCGTCGCCGACGCGTAGTGAGCGATGTCAAACTGGAGTCCGGAAGAAGAAGCTCGATTACTTCCTTGGTTGCGGTAGGACCGGAGGTTGTCGACCTTGCTCAAGACGTTGACCTGCGGCAACTCGAGGTGGATCATCGAGCCCAGAGCCGTCAGCAAGCCCGCCAGGTACTTCCCTCCGTCGGTGCACAGGTGCGAGTCCAGCAGCATCACGGCAGCTAAAGACAGATGCAGCGGCTCCCTGGACAAGGAAGAGAGCAGCGAGAGCAGCGAGGAGCCGTGTGGCCCGGCGGAGAAGAGCTCCGCCTGCCCAGGAATGTCGATGATCAAGAACCGGTTTTTGGATTTCGATTTGGCCAGAGCTTCGCCTATCTTCTCCTTCAGCCAGTCCGCGTTCTCCGCGACGAAGTCCATGCAGAAGGCCAGCCCGCCGTTGGGGCCCAGCCCGTGCTCCCGCATCACCTCTTCCAAGCAGACGAGATCCCTGACGTCGACCTCGGGCGCCAGCGGCGGAGAGGAGGAGTCTTCGACTGCGGGGTCGAGGCTGACCAGCAGCGGGTCCCGGCCGGCGAGGGAGAGGAAGTGGTGCATGCCGGTGCAGTAGGTCGTCTGGGAGGGTTGGGGGTTGGGGGTGGAGGCGGCGGGAGAGAGAGAGAGAGAGAGAGAGGTAAGGAAGGGGGGAGATCGGGGTTGAGTTTTTCTTTTTTCTTCTTCTTTTTTCAAAAGGCCATTGGCCAGCGGCGAGAGATCGAATGCGGTGGCGCTGGAGGACGCTTGCACGTTCTTCGATCAAGGCTCACCTTGCCGCTGCCGGGGGGGCCGATGACGATCTGGCCAAACGGCATGACGGCGAGGGGGGTGGAGGGAGAGAACACGGGGGGAAACGAGGGCGGCGGTGATGCAAAAAAAATAATCGGATTCGCCGCCCGAGACGGTGAATTCTCTCAACGTTTTCTTTTTTTGACAAAAACTCTCAACGCGCTCTTTCTCTCTTTCTTTCTTTTTCTCTCTCTCTCTTCCTCCTCTTCCTCTTCAGCGCATGCGCGCCCACTGGATCAGCGACTTCATCTCGGCCAGGTCGGCCTCGGAGTCGAACCCGAACCTGTGCGTGCCGATCTCGTCTTTTTTTAGTCTTCGTCGTAGTCGGCGTCGTCGTCGTCGTCGTCGTCTTGGTTGTGTTGTTCGACGTCGAGTTTGACCTCGAAAGAAGGAAAACAAAAGGACTCGGACGAAAAAGTGATTTTTTTTCTTTCTTTTTTTTCCATAAAAAAAAACTCAAAATTGGTTCCTCTCTCTTCTTCTTCCTCACTCCTTCCCTGCCTCCGCCATCAAGTGCTCCACCAGCGCCAGCGCCTCGTCCGCGTCCGACGGCGCCCCGAACGCCGCGAAAGTAACCTTTCCGCTTCCTCCTCCTTTCACAGAAACGACCAGCGAGTTCCTCCCTTCTCCGTTGCTTTCTTCCACAACTTCCACTTTCTCGATCTTCGCCAACGGAATCACAGCCACGGTCCCCGCCTCTGGAAGCCCGGCAGCCTTCTCTGCTTCCCTCGCCGCTCTCTCTGCGTCCTCTGCAGAGAGAGTGGCGCCCAGAAAGCCTCCTAATTCGGAACTCCCACTGCCCAGGGAAGCAGCCGAGGCCTCCGCGGCCGAGGCCGAGACCGCTCGGGAGACGGCTCGCCCCAGCGCCTGGTGCCCGCTCGAGAACCGGAACTGGACCGAGGAGGAGGTGACGAACAGCGCGCCTCGGATCGTCCGAGGAGCAGGAGGGAAAAGAGAAAAAGAGGAAGAAGAAGAAGAGGTAGAGGAAACAATTTCGTCGCAGAGACAAGCCGAGAACGCTCCCAGCACCGCCGAGCCGTCTCCCGGCTTGAAGCTCTCCAGAGCGCTGGCGTTCGAGTTGCTCGCCGCCTCCTTCGCGGCCTCGACAGCGGACACCACCGCGTGGTACTGCTGCCTTGTCCCCTCGACGGCGGCGTCCGACGCCTGCGCCGCGGCAGCGACCGCCCCTGCCACCGCGCTCCTCGCGGCGCCAAGCGCCGCCCAGAGCGACTCCCGCGAAGCGCGGACGAGGTCGTCGGCGGTGGCGGTCCCGGCTGCTCCGGAAGCCCCCAAAGCTCCCAGGGTGAGCTCGGCGGCGCGGTGGGCGGTCTCGGAGATCTTTGCGGAGGCCGCGGCGGCGGCGGCGGCGAGCGGGTCCTGGCCGACGGGGCCGAGGTCGCGGCCGCGGAAGTTGACATAGTCTTCGCCTTCGCCGCCGCGGCCGCTCGCGCCATCGGCGTTGGCGTCGGCGTCGTTGTCGACCTCCTTCGCATCGTCTTTCTTCGCTGGGGAGGCGAGGCCGGCGCCACAGCTGGAGACGGGAAGAGGCGATGCTATGTCTTCGGCGTCGCTCATCTTTTCGGCTTGGGCGAGAGAAGAAGAGGGCGCTGGAGAGGGCTCGGCGAGGCCCATCGAGAAAAAGCTTTGGAGAAGATGAAACTGAAAAGAAAAAATCGAAAAATGGTCTTGATCCATCGCGCTCTTCATTTTTTTCTTTCTTCCGCAAAGCAATGAACAAGTCCACCAAGCAGACCCTCCTTAGCTGCTGGATCCGCAAGGATTGCGACGATCAGGCCGATAAGGTAAAGGCTGTCCCGGCTTCGATCGAGAAGCGGAAGCGCGATGCGGAGTTAGAGGAAGAGAAGAAGAAAGAGAAAGAGGAGAAGAGGCAATTGAGCGACGACGATGCCCGACGCGACATCAATCTCGACCTCGACCTCGACCTCCTCAAGGAGAACGCGCCAACTCTCTCTTCTCCTTCTGCCTCCGACCCCGATCTCCATGACGACGAAGAGGAAGAAGAAAAGGAACCCGACCATGGCGTCGACTCCTCGGGGCTCACGGCCTACGAGCGCGAGAGGGAGCTCCTCATCGCCCGGAACAGGGAGGCGCTCGCGAGGCTCGGCGTCGCGAGCGCGGCGGAGACCCTCCTGTCCCGCAGCAGCGGCAGCGGGGCGCCTCGCCCCCCTCGTCCCGCCAGGAGCTCCGCGGGAGGAACCCAGAGCCACGCGTTGAGGGCTTCCTCGGCGTTCCAGGAGGAGATCGCTGTCCGGAGGTCGTCGCTGCGACCCAGGAGAGGGGGGCTAGCAGTCGCAGCAGCAGCAACGACGGGCGCGGAGGGCGCTTCTCTTCTTTCTTTGATCTCGCGCCCACGGACCCCGACCCCGGAGCCCGAGACCTACGACAACAAGACCGTGCTCTCGTACATCATCAGCGGGGGGAGCGACCGAGCGAAGAAATCGAAACCAGGAGGAGAACAAAGAGCGAAAGAGCCTCCTTCTTCCTGTTCTTCAGCTCTCCCTTCCTCGCTCCGCCGCCTGCCCCTGGTTCTCTCCGGCCCCGTCGTCAGGGCTTACTCCGTCTCTTCCTCCCGCTGCGGCTCTCTGCTGGTCGCGGGAGGGAAAGATGGATGGACCTGCATCTGGGGCCTGCGCGGGCTGAACGACGAGGAAGAAGAGAAGAAGGAAGAAGACGACGAGGAAGACGAAGGAGAAGGAGATGAAGAACGGGAGCGCCTCCCGCTGCTGTCGGCGCGGCTGCACCGGAGCTGGATCGCGGACGTCGCTCTGGTCTCCACCGGTGATCACTCTACCGCAGCAGAGTCAGCGCCTCTGCTGCTGACGGCAGCCAATGACGGGACGCTGGCGGTGCACGACTCCGGGGCGGCCGCGGACGAGCAAAAGGCAGGAAAGAAGAACTTTGATGCTTCGTCTGCTGCTCCGGCCGGCGCGCCGAAGAGGCTAGCTTCGGCGACGCCGCACGCCGGCTCCGGCATCTTCTCCATGGCCGTCGAGACCTTCTCCCTGTGTTCTTCTTCCGCTACCTCCCATTTCGACGTCGCCACGGCCTCGAAGGACGGAAGCCTGGTCGTCTCCCGCGTCGAGAACGCAGGGGGCGAAAACGGGATCAAGGCGCTCGCCGAGATCGAGGACGCGCACGGGGGCTCCGTCGCGAAATGCGTCCGGTGGCGCGACAGCACGACCCTGGCTTCCTGCGGCAACGACGGCGCAGTGAGGCTCTGGGACGCGCGGTGCCCCTACGGCGGCGGCGGAGGCGGCGCGGCGGCCCTGGAGATCGCGGAGGCGACACTGGGCGGCGTTGCGGCAAACGTCGTCAGGTGGAGGCCCTCGAAAAACAGCGACGACGAAACCTCGTCTTCGTTTCCTTCCAACCACCTCTTGGTCGCCGGCACCAACCCTGAGGCGCTGATGTTCGACGTGCGGAGGCCCAAGAGCGCCCTCTTCACGCTCAAGCCGCCTCCGGTGAGCTCCTCGAACGGCAAAAGCTCTTCCTCTGTCATCTTCCAGCCCTGCTTCGTCGCCCGCGGCGCGGCCGTCGCCGTCGGCCTGCCCCGCTCCCGCGTCGTCTCGCTCTTCGACGCCGGGACGGGCGTACCGCTGAGCAGGGGGGACGTCGGCGGCCACGACGCGTCGACCCTAGCGTGCTTCGAGACCTGCGGCGAAGGAGGGGAGGAGAAGGAGGTGGTCGCGGCGGTGGGGACGAGGTGCCTGCACCTCTTCTCTCCTTCTTCTTGAACTTTTTTTTTGTAAAAAAAACAAACGAAACTTCTTCACTTTCATTTTAAAAAGTCAATGTTACAGCTTCACCTCGTGCCTCCGCATCACCACAGGGAGAGCCTCGGCGATCTCCCGCGTGACGGACCCGGGGACGCTTTCGGATTCGAAATCAAGTCTCCAAGTTTCGTTTCCAAATTCTCCTCCTCCTCCTCGGAGCCGGGCGACGGCTGCGACGCCACGCAGCGCGCTCGTCACGAAAGCCTCCCGCCACCTGGCCCGCTCGCGCGGGTCCGGAGCGGAAAGCGCCACGCGTAGGCTCAGGGCCTCGGCGGCCTCGAGCACGGCGCGGCGCATCACGCCGTCGAGGACGCCGCCGCCGCTTTCGGTGCTGCTGCTACTGCTCTCGGCCGGAGCAGTCTGCAAAGAGAAGCGAGAAGAAAGAGCAGAAGCTCGACCTCCCTTCGCTTCGCTTTCTTCTTCTTCTCCTTCGTCTTCTCCTTCGTCCTCGACGACGACAAACACGTTGGTGACCAGCCCTTCGAGAAGCCTGCCCCGCGAATCAGCGAGAAGGCCCTCTCGCTTTGCCACAGAAGAAGAAGCAGAAGGGAGCGTTTCGTCAAAGACGATCCCTTCGAGCTTCGCCTCGAGCGGCGCCCGCGCGCGGACCCAGCTGCTGTCCTTGGCGTGCGGCCTGCTGCGGGGCCCCCCGACGACCGCTGCCGCGGGTACGACGGGGATAGCAACCTCTGCCGCAGCTGGCGCCGCTGCTGCAGCTGCCACTGCTGCTCCTCCTCCTCCCGCCCAGGCAAAGACAGAAAAGTCCAGAGGCAGCGCCTCCAGGTGCCGCTGGACCTCCGAGACCTCTTCCTCTCCCGCCTCGGGCTCGCTGAGCAGCACCACGACGCTGACGGGTCCGGGGCCGGCGCAACGAGAGGAAGAAGAAGAGGAAGAAGAGGGGGCGGGTTCTTCATCCTTTTCCGCAACAACCACCACCTCCTCTCCCTCGCTGCTGCCTTCCAGCTCCTCCTCCCGCTGCAGCTCGCGCACGGCGGACACCGCGGCTCGCACGCTCGGGAGCAGCGCGTCTCCCACCAGGCTCGCCAGCGGCAAGGGCACCGCCCTCTCCGAGGAGGCGTGCCAGGCCCTGAACAGCGGGAAGAGCTGCTTGTTTCCGTTTTCGCCTTCGTTTTCTGCTTCGCTTTCTCTATCTCCTTCGCAGAGAATCGCCAGCGTCGCGGCCAGCCTCTCGCAGTGCTCCTGCCAGAACTGGGCACGGCCCGAGGGTGAGACCGAGAGGGCGGTGTAGGCGCCGCGAGGGCGGGAGAGGAGGAAGTCGCGGGCCGAGGCCGGAGGTTGAGGGAGTTGAGGAGGTCGGGTTTTCGATTTCGATGCCGATTTCGCGACGACCATGCCGTTGATTGCCAGGGCTGCCGAAGCCGGCAGCAGCGGCGGCGGGGCCTCTGCGAGCGCCGCGGCAGGGGCACAGTCTCCCGTTGACAGGCCTCGACGGGCGTCGAGCCCCGGGGCGCGATCCTCCATCGCAGCGCGGCGGCGAAGAAGAAGAGGAAAGGTAGAAGAAGTGAGAAGAGATTGAAAAGAGAGAGCTCAATGGCTGACTCTGAACGATTTTTTCGCTTCACATTTTTGTTTTCTCGTTCGAGCTCTTCTTGTTCTTCTTCTCTGCCCCTCTCGACACGCGCCCACAACCCTTCCAGCCATGCTCGCCACGGCCCTGCGCGCGTGCGGCTCGTCCTTGAGGCACGGAGCATCGGTTCGAGGCTTCGCGTCCAGCGCGGTGAGTGGAAAGAAAGAGAGAGAAGAGAAGAGAATCGAAGAACGAAAGCATCGATTGCACCCCTTGAGTTTTTTTTTCCTCCTTCAACCTCGACCTCCTTTTCCCTTCAAAACTTCCCCCCACCCTCCCACCCTCCCAAACCTCCAGCCCGGCGTCCAGCTCATCATCGACGGCCAGAAGCTCGACTCCACCACCACCGAATGGATCGAAGTCCACGACCCCGCGACCCAAGAGGTCGTCGCCCGCACCCCGCGGGCCACGGAAAAGGAATTCAACGCCGCCGTCGACGCAGCCGCACGCGCCTTCCCGAAGTGGAGGGCGACGCCTCTCCCTGCTCGACAGCGCGTGATGCTCAAGCTGCAGTCCCTGATCCGTCAGCACGAGGACGAGCTCGCCGCCGCAGTCACCAGGGAGCAGGGGAAGACGCTAGCCGACGCGCGCGGGGACGTCTTTCGTGGCCTCGAAGTTGTTGAGTACGCCTGCGGCCTCGCGCCCTCGCTGATGGGATCGCACCTCGAGAACGTCGCTTCCGGTGGTGTTGATTGTTATTCCGTCCGTCAACCTTTAGGCGTGGTAGCGGGAATCTGCCCCTTCAATTTCCCCGCCATGATCCCGCTGTGGATGTTCCCGATCGCAGTCACGGCGGGGAACACTTTCGTGCTGAAACCCAGCGAGCGCGACCCGAGCGCCGGGGTGATGCTCTGCGAATTAGCGGCAGAGGCCGGGTTACCGCCAGGAGTTTTGAATGTCGTCCATGGTGGCCACGAGACCGTCAACCGGATCTGCGACCACCCGCAGATCAAGGCCGTGGCCTTTGTCGGGTCCAATGCCGGAGGGCAGCACGTTTACAGCAGGGGAGGCGCGAGCGGGAAGAGGGTACAGGCCAACATGGGAGCGAAAAACCACGCCGTGATCCTCCCCGACGCCCACCGTGAAGCGACGCTTTCCGCATTAACTGGAGCTGCTTTCGGGGCTGCGGGCCAGAGGTGCATGGCAGTCTCCGCTGCCGTGTTCGTGGGAGGCGTGGAGCCGTGGGCGGAGGAGCTGGTCGAGAGGGCCAAGGCGCTCAAGTGAGGAAGAACTTTTTTCTTTCTTCTTTTCGAAGTTTTTTTTCTTTCTTTTTTTTTTTTTCGTTCGTTCCACCCTCCGCTCTCACCCTCCGCTCTCTCTCTCTCTCTCTCTCTCTCTCTCTCTCTCTCTCTCTCTCTCTCTCTCTCTTTCTCTCTCTCTCTTTTTCCACACAGGCTGGGCCCGGGCCACCAGCAGGGCGTCGACGTGGGCCCCATGATCAGCCCGGCAGCCCTGGAGCGAGCCCGCACGCTGATCTCCACTTCCATCGACCAGGGGGCTGTTCCTTTACTCGACGGGCGCGTCCCTTCCCCCTCTCTCCCCGCCCCTTTCGACAAAGGAAACTTCATGGCACCCACCATCTTGTCCAAAGTCAAGCCTGGCATGCCGGCCTACGACGAGGAGGTCTTCGCTCCGGCTTTGGTCTGCCTCGACGCCTCGAGCTTCGAAGAGGCGATCTCGATCACGAATGCCAACCACCACGGCAACGGCGCAGCGATCTTCACCCGCTCCGGAGGGGCCGCACGCAGGTTCACGAGCGAGGTGGAAGCAGGGATGGTCGGCGTCAACGTGCCGATCCCGGTGCCGCTGCCGTTCTTCTCGTTCACGGGGTGGAAGGGGTCCTTCGCCGGCGACCTTCATATGTACGGTAAAGCAGGGGTCGACTTCTTCACCCGGCCCAAGACGGTGACGAGTGCGTGGAAGAGCGAGGACGAGGTGAAGGGGGTAAGGGCGGCGGGGCTGGATGGGGTCGGGGCTGCTGCGGCGAAGGCTTAGAACAGAGAGAAAGTTTTGCTTTTGAGTTTTCGTTTTTCGTTTTTCGTTTTTTTTGCAAGTTTTCAAGTTCTCTTTTCAGTTTTCAATTCCTCTTCCTTCCACCTCTCCGTCGCGTCCACCAGAAAGGCAGCCTCGAGCGCGTTCGCCTCGATGTCCCCTTCGTTCTTCAGCCCCTCAGCGTGCCCGCAGTCCCTCAGAACCCGGAGCAGGACTCGACTTTGGTGATTCTGAGCTCCTCCTCGGAGCCTGCGCAGCCGGGCAACCCATTTCGCGACGCCCGCGGCCGGCACACGCGCGTCGTTCTCCGCCAGCGTCACGAGCACCGGAGGGCCAGGAAGCGAAGTTTTGCTCTTCTTCTTCTTCTTCTCCAATTCAGAGAGCAAGAAGTAGGGGCACACCGCGGCGAGAGCGGAAGCAGCGGAAGTCGAAGAGGCGAACTCGCCGCGCTCGTGCTCGAGCAGCGACCTCTGCCGCCGTCGTCCTTCTTCTCCCCCTTCTCCTCCTTCTTCTCCTTCTTCTCCGTCTTCTTCTTCGGCGATCCCCCCCAGGACGTCGACAAAGGGCACCCTCAGCGAGATGGCGGAGAGGATACGCGAGGCCTCCGGGTCCGCCAGGAGGGCGCCGGCGACGAGAACCCCCGCGGATTCGGCGACCAGCGCGACGGGACGCCGGAGTTCTTTTTCATCTCCGCTTCCACTTCCGCCACCTCCACCTCCACTGCCCAGCCACCGCAAGACCTCCCTCGCATCCTCTACCACGCGCCCCCTGTTCCCTCCCCTCCCGGCGGCGTGCCACTTTCTCCCCAACTCGCCGCCTCCGCGCAGGTGCGCGAACGCTAGGTCGAAATTTGAAAATCGGGCGGCGAGCGTGAGTAAGCAGGGGTCGAAGTCGGGTTCGACGGGCAAGCCGTAGCAGCCGTAGAGTGAGAGGAGTGCAGGTCGCGGCAGTGATTGATGGTTTTTGCGTCGGACGAGAGTGACTGGAACGCCGCCTCTGGTCCTTTCGCTAGCGACCTCGAGCTCTTCGGCGGCGGCGAAAGAAGAAAAAGAAGTCGAAGAAGAGCTCGAGCTCGAAGAACTCAAACTCCACTTCCCGGTCCCTAGATTCAGATCAAAGTCCCTGGGGGGCTCCAGGGGGCCCGACAGCGTCAGCCGCGCCGTCTCGGCGTCCGGGTCGGCGTTGGCCCCGGGGCGGACGACGAGGAAGCCGGGACAGGGCAAGGCGACCTTTTGGATTTGGGGTGTCGAATGAGACGAAGAAGAAGAAGAGGGAGCGAAACCTTTCAGCAGCGACAGCTGCGGCCTTCCGGTCGAAGAGCAGCGCTCGTAGCACAGAATGGAGTCGCGGAAGACGTCGATGTCCGTTAGAACGGCGTCGCTCCTCGGCGGGAGCAGGGGCTTCCAGGACGAGGGAGGAGGGATCGAGGAAGGAGGAAGTGAAGGAGAAGAGTCGGCGAGCGGCGCTGCGAGCCAGAACTCGTTGCCTTCCGCCTTCTCCTCCCCCGTTGCCGCTGCCGTCGCCGTCGTCATCACCACCAGCCCGCCGGGTATGCCGTCGCAGTGCTCGAGGTAGTGCTCGACTCCCTCCTGGAAAGGGGCTACGCAGGTCAGTCGCGGAGGAAAAGGAAGAGAAGAGCTCGAGATTGAATCCGAGGTCAAAGTCGACGAAACCGAATCCGCCCTCGGCAGCCACAGCGCGTACGCGGCGGACCCCGCCACCGAAGCCGAAGCCAGCGTCAGCAGGGCGCCGTCCTTGGACCTCCCTAGAGCGAGGACGCGCGAAGAGTCCGGCTCCGAGAAGAGAGGAGGACGAGAGCAGCTTTCCTTCTCGCTTCCTTGCTGCTCGAAGCGGAACTTTCTCGCCGACTCGTCCCAGGGAGAGAAGTGCAGCGTCGAAGCCTTCCCTTCTCCCGCTCCTCCCCTCGTGTAGAAGAGCGGAGGCAGAGAAAGAGAGTTCGAGGAAGAAGAAACCGAAGGAGGAGGGAAAGCGCTTTTTCCTCCCCACTCGACGCTCGAGACGCCGTCGACCGACCCGAGAAATATATTTTCTCTTTCGCTTTCGCTTTCCCTTCCAGCCTCGACGACCACGGCCCTCCATGCTTCCTTACCTCTCCCGACGTCCAGCGTCATCGCCACGGCCCTGCCGCAGGGGGAAAGCTTGATCTGGCCCAGCGAAGAGGCGTTCTGAGAAGAGGCGACCTTTGCGACGTCGACGACGAGTTCTTCGACTTTTTCGTTTCCTGAAACCTTTTTCCTCAAGAGCGCGCAGCTGCCGGTTTCGTCGCTCGACCTCGTGAAAAAGAAGAACTCTCCTATTCGCTCCGGCTCCGAGTCCTCGAACGGAGAAGAAGAAGAACAAAAAGAAGAGCTGCTGCGGTCCACGGGCACGAGGAGGCGCCTCGCCTCCGCGGCTAGCGAGGCCGAGAGCCCGGCAATCCGAGAGAGCTCGGCCGCGGCGAAGGCCGATTCGGCCGCCAGATGCGAGCGGAACTCTTCCCTGTTTCGGTTTCGAGACATCCAGCTGTACTCGTCGGGCCAAGATAATGAGCCATCGGATGCTCTGATGGTCTTGTGGGATTCGCGTGGGGTCGGAACTGCCGGAGGCGACGCCGAGAAGAAGAATGCATGCCGCCGATGTGAAAAGTTCAAGATCGTTGCTGCTGCCCTGCGCCGGTTCGCACTCGCCGCGAGCCAGAGCATGCTTTCTTTCAATTGCGACTAGCGCGTACTATATAAAATTCGCATTGCGCTGATGAGTTCATTGATTTAGAGACAAAGCGGAAGAGCGTGAGAGAAAAGAAAAAATGAAAAATGATTTGGACTAGTTTTTTCTTCTTTTTTTACATCTCTCTCTCTCTTCTCTTCTCTTCTCTTCTCTTTTCTCTCTCCCTTTTCTCTCTCACGCCGCCTTCCCCGCCACCACCGACCTCAGCCTCCCGACGAGCCCACCCCACGACAGCTTCCCGTCGAACAGAGGAGGGAACGGCACGTGCCTCTCCTTCTCCTCGTCCCACAGCGCCAGGCGGAGGGCCTCCCTCACCTCCTTGAAGCCCAGCGAGTGGACCCCTGCCTTGGCCCAGACCTCCTCGCTCACGGCCTCGTGGCACTCCCTCAGCTTGTAGCAGGGAACGCGCGCGTCCAGGTGGTGGATGTGGTGCTCGGTGATGTTCATGAAGACGTGCTCGGCGATCCATTTCGGCAAACGGACGCGGGAGGAGCCGTAGAGGGCCGCGGCGTCGCGGGAGTGCTCGGCTCGGGGCTTGATGTAGCTGTGGAGTTTGACGAGTTTTTTAGGGTTTTTTTTTAAAGATAGAGAAAGCGGGCGTGAGCGTAAGGGCGTTCAAGAGCTGGAAAAGGGGGTAAAAGAAGAAAGAAAGAGAGCGAAAGAACAAAGGAAGAAAAAGAATAGGAAATCCTCTTACCCTTCCCCAAAGGTGTGCGTCACAGAAAACGTAGCGACCCCGATCGCCATCGCGATGAACCCCGCGCCGTACTCGGCCCCGCACCGCTGCCAGCTCGAGATGCCCGCGATGAAGGCCGTGCCCAGAATGATCAGCGAGATGCGCACGCTGTTGGCCTCGAAGAGCTTTCTTAATTTCTGAAAGGGAGTGAGGTTGGGGCCGACGGCAGGGGCTGTCGACCCAAAGTGAAGGAAGAAGACGGGCCCGAAGAACAAAAAGTAGAGCACTTCGGACCTCGCGATCCTCGCTGCAGCTTTGCTCACACCGGGCTTCCACGCCTCCCACTCCTTCACGGTCCAGAACGCGGTCCGGTCGGCGTCCCACGGCCCTTCCTCCTCGATGCCCAGCCTCATGTGGTGGACCAGGTGTTTTCGTTGGTAGGCCGTCGCCGAAAGCCAGCCGAAGACGCCGAAGAGGTTGCCCAGGTGCTTGTTGAGCCTGCGGGAGGCGAAGAGGGAGCCGTGGACGCAATCGTGCATCTTGGGGTTGGGGGAGGGGGGTGGAGGGGGGAAGAGGTTTTTTTGGAGGGGAAAAAAGTTTTTTTTTCATAGGTGAGCATTTTGTTCTCTTTCTTTCTCCTCTCTCGTGCGCGCGTGTTCTCACTCTCCTCTCTCTCTCTCTCTCCCCTCTCTCTCTCTCTCTCTCTTTCTGAATTCCCTCTGCACCCTTTTTTTCTGCCTCACCAGCATAAAGCTCCTGACGTAGGCAGCAGCGCGCAGGACGCCCCACGCGGCCCAGAGCAGCACGGCATTGACCCACCTCGCCCGCGGCGACAGCGCCAACGCGTCGGCCGCGGCGCGCAGCCGCGGGCCGAGGAGCCAGGGCGCCAGCGCCGAGAGAACAAAGTAGGCGAGGGTGACCGCGGAGACCTTCGCTCCGAGCCAGTTGTCCCTGGTGGCGTACTTGGAGACATGGGCGCGGAGGAAAGGGATGACGTCGTCCTCCTCTTCTTGGTCGGTGGAGAGGAGGAGGTCGGGGTTGGTGATGAGGGCGGCGGCGGCGGAGGCGTTGTCTCGCGAGGAGGACGACGACGACGACTTGGAGGAGGCCAGCTTCGCATCGCCGCCGACGTCGTCATTCGCATCGCCTTTCCCGGAAGCCTGCTTCGTCACCGAGTGCGCTTCCTTTTCGGGAGTGGAGCGCTTGGCGCACCCATTGCCGCGGCGCAGTGACGCGAAGGAGAGAGGCATGGCGTCTCTCGTCGCGGGGACCGGCTTTTTCCGTTGCAATGAAGAAAAAAAGCGAGGTCAAAGAAAAAACAAAAAAGGGCAAAGTGGCTCGTCGTCGGAGTTTTTTTCTTTTTTTTTCCTCGACCCCTCTCGAAACCTCGACCTCGAGAGACTCGCCACTTTTGAAGAAGAAAAAAAAGAGGCACGTTGCTTTACACACATCGTCGCTCCTTGCAGAGAAAAGCCCCGAGGACACTACCCCTACGAGGCGTCACTCGAGTGGAAATGGAATGAGAGGAAAAGAAACGGCGGAGGAGGTCAAAGCATGAGAGCGAAAGAAGCGTCGAAACGCTCTCTCTATTTCTCTCTCTTTTCTCTCACCTGCTCTTTCCTTCCCTCACGCCTTCGTTTTTTTATTTTTGAACAATGATGATGGTGATGGAGTGATCGTTTTGATGTATTTTTTGGTCTTATCTTTGTTTGTTTGTTTATTTTGGGGGCCATGAAAAATGGGCAAGAACGAAAAGAGCAAAAACAACTCTCTCTCTTTCGCGCGCGCGAAAATAACCCGCGACTGCAACACAGCGCCTCTCTCTCTGTCTCTCTCTCTCTCTCTCTCTCTCCCTCTCTCTCTCTCTCTCTCTCTCTCTCTCTCTCCCTCTCTCTCTCTCTCTCTC
>Ga0114918_10000640_pt1 | contig 30360 bp, 20 predicted proteins | sample LantaG_FD_87015 | JGI IMG/M metagenome (GOLD analysis project Ga0114918, IMG submission 87015) | Deep subsurface microbial communities from Baltic Sea to uncover new lineages of life (NeLLi) - Landsort_02402 metaG | ecosystem: Environmental > Aquatic > Marine > Oceanic > Sediment | place...
AGAGAGAGAGAGAGAGAGAGAGAGAGAGAGAGGAGGAGGAAAAGTAAGATGAAAGAGGTGAGTTTTTTTCATTTCGTACCTCGAAAAGAAAAAAAAACGAATTCTCAAGAACTCAAGACACGAAGAAAGAAAAACCTCATCCTCCTCCTTTTTCTCGTCCTCCTTTTTCTCCTCAGACTACACTCACCGCGTCGATCAGCAGGTTCTGCGGCTTCAGGTCCCGGTGCAGCACCCTGTGCGCGTGGCAGTAGGCGATCCCGGCCAGCATCTGGTACAGGTACAGCTTGACGAGCCTGCCGTCGCTGCCCAGCCTCGGGTGCGCGTCCATGTGCTTCTTCAGGTCCAGGTCGAGAAACTCGAACACGAGGTACAGCTTGGCGTCGGCGTGGACGACGTCCTGGAGCCGCACGACGTTGGCGTGCTGGAGCTCTTTCAGGAGGGAGATCTCCCGGATGGCCGTCGAGGGCACCCCTTCCTCCTCCTGCTCGAGCCGGATTTTCTTGAGGGCGATCGTCGCGCCCGTCGCGCGGTCGCGGGCCTTGTAGACGACGCCGTAGGTGCCCTCGCCGATCTTCTCGACCTTCTCGTACTGGAGAGTGTTTTGTTGGGTTTTGGTTGGTTTTTTTTTTTGCCGCGTGTTTTTTGAATTCCCGCGGATCGACGGAGGGGGGAGGGGAGAAGGAGCGGAGAAGGAGGTGAGAAGGGAAGATCGAGGTTGAAGGAGGTCTGCTTAGGTCGAGCGATGGAGCTTCGGTCGAGATCGCCTCTCGCGAAGTTTTCTCTCCTCCTTCTCTCTCTCTCTTCTTCCTTTGATTGTCTCTATCTGCTTCGTTCTCTGTATCCCTTGTCGGGTGCAAAGCTCGCGCTTGAGCGCGACGTGACTCTGAAGCAAGATGCAGAGGAAGCGACGGGAGCCAGGAGCAGGAGAGAGAGGGAAGGGAGAGGGAAGAGGGAGCGGGGAAGAACATTGAAAGGAGCGGCAAAAGAAAAAAAAACGCTCGACGACAAATACGCAAAACGCACTCTCTCCATCCCGCTTCTGCCAGAGCTGGACGGTCGCTCGCACGGCTCAGGTCTTCGGAGGCTCTTTTCCGCGCGCTAGAAAGGCGGAGGAAGAGGAAAGAGTGGAAAGAGGACGGGGGAGCGCGTTCGGTTCCTTCTTTCTTTCAGGCAGCCATTTCGGGAGGGGGGGGGGCTGATGGAAAAAAAATTGGGCCTCTCTTTTTGTGCCCCCCCCCCCCGCGTAAAAGCGCGAGAGGGGAAAAAAAAAGAGGGCAATGCCGTCGACAGACGCCATTCGACGGCTACTGCTGCTCTCCTCCTCCTCTCTCCACTCCTCTTTCTCTTCCCAGCAACAAGAGGCGAGCTCTTTTCGCCGTTTCTTGTTCGCCGTTGTCTTTTTATTGACCGTCTTCCTCTTTTCTGGAGAGCAGAAGGTGAGTCAAAGAGTGCCGAGCGCGACAATCAACGACGCCAATCGCCTCTCTCTCTCTCTACTAGGAGAGGAGGGAGCCGTCGGCCATTGGCTCTCTTCTTCTGCTGCTTCTTCTTCTTCACCATTCGTTCGCGAAAAACTCTTCGTCGAACGACGTCCAACCGATCGCTCTTGCTCGAGAGGGCATAGAAGAGACTCGTCTGGTTATCTGTGCGAGTTTTAAAGGAGAAACAGAGCCGTGGAGGCTCTCTCGCGCAAGGTCGAAAAGAGTCCTTTTCAAATGACGACGGCAGCGACGGCGGCGACGGCGCTGGCAACTGCGAGCGGCGCCGCTGAGGCCGAGGCAAAAGCAGCTACCGCAGCAGCAGCAGCAGCAGCAGCTCTCGCCCCTCCCGCTGACGCTCAGATGACGGCCGCCGATTCGTCATCCTCGGACGACGAGGACAGTGACGACAACGAAAGCAACAAGAGCTCCCTCCCCTGGCTCCTGGGCTTTGTCGAGCCCCCGACAAGCCCGCTCTCGCTGCTCCGCCACCACTTCCGCTCGAAGATCGGGGGTCGCCCCGCGTGGCTCGACCCGTGCGCCCTGCCGACGCCGGCGCAGCTCTGCTGCGGGATCACGGGGTGCCCCCTGGACTTTTTGTGCCAGGTCTACGCGCCGCTGGACGAGAGCGAGAGCGACGACAGCGACGATGGCGACGAGGAGGAGGAGGACGAGGAGGATAAGGCGGTGCGGCGAAGGAGGGACAACAGGCACGAGGACGCCTTCCACCGGGCCGTCTTCGTCTTCGTCGGGCCCTCCGGCTCTGCCCTGGGGAAGAGCAACGACCCTGCGATAGGGAACAGGTCGATCAGGGCGTTCCGATGCCAGCTCCCGCGAGACAACGCGCACTACTCCCCCCACCCGCCGCCGCGGGAAGGGTGCCCGCCGCCGAAGCTGCTCGTCGACGCCTCTTCCGCGGTCACCAACGCTGACGGGTGGCGCGTGGCCGAGTGCGAGGCCTCGATCGTCGCCGCAGCGGCCGCGGCTGCCGCTGCTGCGGGAGGGGCAGGGCAGATTGCTGCGGCGGAGGCTGAGGCGGCGGCGAATGCCGCGGCGGCGGCGTTTGCAAGCGGAGGAGGAGCGACGGGAGGAGGAGGAGCAAGCCCCCCGCTGCGCCTCTTCCCGGAAGCGGAGCTCGTGGTCGAAGAGGAAGGCTCCGACTGCGGGAGCGACCTCGAAGAGGCTGTCGCTGCTGCGGAGAGGGCGATGAAGACGACCGCGACGGCGAGGAAGACCGCCGTTGTTGCTGCTGCTGCTGCTGCCGCCGACGCCGCCCCGCCGTCGACGCCGGCGCAGAAGTGCGGCGGCGGCGGACGAGAGCAACAAGGAGAAGAAGCCGCCGAGGGAGAAGGAGAGGAAGTCGCGGCCGAGGAGGCAGAGGAAGAAGCCGACGCCGAAATGATGGACTCTGTCGAGGCAGCTGTCCACCCTGACGCGGCAGCGATGGCGCGCTTTGCTGCCCGCGTCGCGAGGGCGCCGTCGCAGGTCCTGAGGTATCGCTTCGACCGGAGGAAGCAAAAGTCGAGGACGGAAAAGGACAAGAAGGACGACACGATTTGGCCCCGCGCCTCGCCCAAACCTCCCTCCTCCGTCCCACCCTGCTCCAACTGCGGCTCCTCGCGCGCCCTGGAGTTTCAGCTCCTGCCGCAGATGCTGAATTTCCTGGGCTGCGATGCCGCGGACGAAGAGGCCCCCGACTGGAGTTGCGTCGGGGTTTGGAGCTGCGTCGAGAGCTGCTCCGGGAGAAAAGGCGGGGGTGATGCCTCCTCCTCTTCGGGCTGCTTTTCTTCTTCTCTTCTTCCCGTGTCGAAGACGGGCGGCGCTGGCGTCAGTGGCGGTCCCTCGGCGTATCTCGAGGAGTTTGTGTGGGTGCAGCCGAGCGACGCGCAGCAGCAGGGGGCGAGTCGTGAGTTTTGAGAGGGAGGAGGAAAGATTGTTTAAAAGTGATTTTTCCTCTTCTTTCGTTTGGTCTTACACTTGCTGTTGATTCTTTGTTTATAAGTAGAATGAGACTGTGTAGAATGATAATGATGCTGGTGAAATACAAATGATAGCGATGTTGCTGCTGCAGAGGTAGAGCGGTATTGTTTGTGTGTGTCTGTACAAGAAGAGATATTTTTTCGGAGCAAGAGAACAGAGAGAAAAAAACTTTAAACGACGACTTCGTTTCCAGCAGCAGCAGCTCCTCCCGCCCTCCCGCCTCCTCCTGCTCCTCCTCCTCCTCCTCCCGACACCACGACGACGACCTCATCTTCTTCCTCCTCGAAGAGGTTCACGGGCACCAGCCGCGTGAAAGCGTCGGGGACGCCGCCGCCGACTTTCGGCATCGAGAAGAGGACCGACGACAACTCCGCGGTCGCCGCCTCGATCATCGCGACGAGCTCCGCAGCAGAGGCGGTGAGGGCTTCGGCGGCGACAGAAGCAGAAGCAGAAGCAGAAGCAGAAGCAGAAGCAAAAGCAACAGAAGCAGCAGAAGCAGCAGCAGCAGCAGCAGCAGCAGCAGCTCCAGCTCCTGCTGCCGCGGGAGGCGAAGAAGAAGAGGGCATAGCAGCAGACGCAAACGCTTTTCTTTTCACTACTTCTTGCGCCAGGCGCTGCGTGAGCTCCTCCAGAAAGGCGTCGGTGCCGGAGCACCCGCCAAACCACCTGCGCGCGTCGCGCTCGAGCGAGAGCAAGCGCGCGAGGGCCGCCCGCGGCGGCTCCCTCGGAGCGAAGAGGGCCTCGAACGTCGAGGGGGCGGAAGAGGAGGAGGGAAGCTCTCCCATCCGTGTCTGTAAGACCCCGACGACGACGGAGCCGCGAGGGAGAGCGAGGGGAGGAGGAGGAGGAGGAAGAGGAGGAGCGGCAGCGGCAGCAGCAGAGGGGGCGTCGGCGGCGTCGCCGCTCTCGCTCCCGCCGGCGCCGCTGCTCCCGCCGCCGTTGCCGACCAAGTCGAAGGGGTCTTTCACCTTCCTCTCCTGCTCGGCCTCGGCCTCCCGCAGCGACGCCTCCATCGCCTCCCGCAGCTCCAGCATCTCCCTCTGGTCCTCGAGCCAGTCGTTGGCCGCCTCGCACCACAGCGTGGCGTTTCTCGGGTCCTTGTTTTCGGCGCCGCCGCCGTCGCTCTCCTCCTCCTCGTCGTCCGAGCCCGAGGCCGGGTCCGAGGGGATCTCTCCGCGCGCCCGCGCGCTCGCGCGCCTCTTGAGCTCGCTCGCGCACCGCTGCGCCTCCCTGTCCCGGACGCGGGCCGCGGTCGCGTCCAGGGCGGCCTTGCACTTCGCGCTGGGGAGGTCTGTCAGGGACTCGAGCCTCTCCATGCAGCGCTCGCGCGGCGTCCCGTTCTCGGGGTCCTCGAGCGGGTCGTAGCCGCTGGTTCCGCCGAGGGGGACACCGCCGTCGGTGTCGCCGTCCGCGGAGCTGCCGCCGCCCGGCGTCCCGTTCTCGGGGTCCTCGAGCGGATCGTAGTCGCTGGTTCCGCCGAGGGGGACACCGCCGTTGGTGTCGCCGACCGCGGAGCTGCCGCCGCCCGGTTTCTCGCCCACCTTGCGCTTGCCCTTGCCCTCCCTCTTCCGGTTTTTGGGCTGCCTTTTGGCTGCTTTGGATTGTTTGAAGCGAGGCGGCGGACGGACGGAACCGGTGTTCGAAGGGCCTGCTCCTCCGGCGTCGCCGCCGTCGTTTCTCTGCTGCTGCTGCTTCTGCTGCTGCTGCTGCTGCTGCTGCCGAGGAGCAGCCACAGTGGCAGCGGTAGTGGCAGCCGTGGGGCCTCCAAAGGCCTCCGCATTCTTCACAAGGGCCGCATGCTCGGCCTCGGAAGCCGCGGCGGCGGCCCGAGGGGACGCGGCGACCTCTGTCCTGCGCGCCGAGGCGGGGTGAGAGTCGTCTTCGCCGGCGTCGCCTTTCCTCGTCGACGGGGTCGAGGCGGCGGCGGCGTTTGCGACGGATTTCGCCGCCGTCCGTCGGCGCTGCGCCGCTGCTGGCGCCGCAGCCGCCCCGCCAGCTGCGTCTCTGGGAGGAGGAGGAGGAGGAGACGCTGCTGCTGGACCTGGGGCCCGTGTCGCTACTGTGCCCGGAGAGAGCGCAGCGCGGAAGGGCGCGGATTTTTTCTTCGGCATCTTCTTCGCTGGAGCCCTTTTTCAGCGGTTTCTTTTCTTGCAGGGGGCCGAGAGGGAACGGGAAAAATGAGAAAACCTGGCCCCCGCCCAAGCACCTCACTTCAATCGCGAGAGAAAAAAAAAGCTTTCCCTCTCTTTGATCAAACCTTGCCAACGATGGCGCGACGTACGTTTGCTTTTTCCGTTTTTTCTCGGCGCTCTCTGCAGCCTGAGCCGCGTTGGCGTTCACTCGCTGGTGGCGTTTGAGAGCAAGCTGGAAGCACGAGCGAGAGCGAGCGCGCGCGCGAGAGAGAGAGCGAGAGGCGACGACTCTCTTTGCGATCGGCCGCCGTTCTTTGCTGTGGCGGCGCTGGGAAGAGCTTCGCCCGAACGCTCTCTCTCTCTCTCTCTCTCTCTCTCTCTCTCGCCGCCGTCGCGGCTCGGCTCGGCTCTGCTTGCACCCGGTCCAGCTGGGTCGCTTATGTGACCTGCTGGGAGCGAGAACAGGCAAAAGCGCTGGAGACAGAGTCTCGGGCGCCGCCCAGAGCAGTCACCCTGCCAAGACCCGTCGATGGGCGCGCGAAGGCAAAGAAACCAGCCAGCTTCCGCGCTGCTCGATCTCGCCCTCTTGGCGCTGCGCTCTCCTGTTTTCTTGCTCAACGAGCGTGCGAGAGTCGCTTCTTTCGGTTTCGGGCGCGCGCCGGTGGCGACTCGGCGTTTATCGAGCGTTGGCGGGCCAAAGATGGTTTCGCGAATCAGAGCCGCCGCCGAACGACGATCGAGTTTTTTTTCTTCTCTCGACCTCACCCTCTCTCCTCCTCTCTCTTCTCCCCGCACTCTCTCCCCCCATCCTTCCCCCCCACGCTATCCGACCAACAGGCCCGTCCCGCTGCTACAGGCAGATCAAGAACAAGCCGTACCCCAAGTCCCGCTTCTGCCGCGGCGTGCCGGACCCCAAGATCCGCATCTTCGACGCGGGCCTCAAGCGCGCGCCCGTCGACGTCTTCCCGCACTGCGTGCACCTCGTCTCCTGGGAGAAGGAGCAGATCTGCTCCGAGGCCATGGAGGCCGCCCGCATCGCCGCCAACAAGTACATGGTCGTCAAGTCCGGCAAGGACTCGTTCCACCTGCGCGTGAGGATCCACCCGTTCCACGTGCTGCGCATCAACAAGATGCTCACGTGCGCCGGCGCCGACAGGCTGCAGACGGGCATGCGCGGCGCCTACGGCAAGCCGCAGGGCACGTGCGCGCGCGTCGACATCGGGCAGGTGCTGCTGTCGATCCGGTGCAAGGACGTGCACGCGCCGCTGGCCGCCGAGGCGCTGCGCCGCGCCAAGTACAAGTTCGCGGGCAGGCAGAAGATTGTCGCGTCGAGGAACTGGGGCTTCACCAAGTTCACCCGCGACGACTACATCGCGTGGAAGAAGGAGGGGAGGCTGGTCAACGACGGCGTGACGGCCAAGCTGCTCGACAAGAAGGGCCCCGTGGACAAGCGCAAGCCGCAGCACGTGGTCCCGACCCCGTCGAGGAACTGCTCGGTGCCGCTGCACGTTTGAGAGCTTGGAGAGAGAGGGAAAAAGTGATCTTAGGGGATGAGGTCGAGAAGAGGAGAGACGGAAAACTTCTCTCTCGCTTTCTCTCTGGTGCCCTCCCTCCCCCCTTCCCCCCTGCCGGGCCTGTTTTCTGCCTTTTCTTTTCGGGTGTCTTGGATGTTTGTCTTTGCTTTGCGCGCGCGCGTGTAATCAGAGGATTTCTAAAAGACGCCTTTATCAAAAAAAAAAAATCTCCGCTGTCTCTTTTGCTGAGGGTGCTAGGCTTTTGCCTCGTTTGCTTGGCCTTTTGCCTCGATTGCTTGGCCTTTTGCCTCGTTTGCTTGGCCTTGTAGAGTCGCCTCGCGTGGCCCTTTGCGTCGTTTCAGGACGTCATCTCCGTTTCTTAAGCTGTGCTCCCATTGGTATCACTAGTGTACCTGCTGTTTTTACATCTCGCTCTAGCGCGAGGAAAACGGAGAAAGAACCAAAAGAGAGGGGGGGGGGGGGACCTTCGCTCTCTCTCTCCCTCTTCTACCTCCGCTGCCTCCTCTGCGACCTCCCATCTTCATGATAGGCCCGAGACTGGTGCTCTCTGAAACTGGCGAGATCGGAGTCGAGCAGGGAAGGAGGAGGCTCGGCGGCGGCGTTCGCTGGGTCGTGGGCAGCAGCGTTCGCAGCAGCAGCAGGAGCAGCACCGGCGGCAGCACCGGCAGCAGCAGCAGCAGCACCGGAGGCAGCACCGCCGCCTTTCTTCTTCCCTCCGCGATACTCAAACCCGACCCCCGCCCTGTCGAGCCACCGCGGCCCTTCAAACCGGCCGTCGTCGCCAGGTTGAGCAGCGGCGGCAGCGGCAGCGGCAGCGGCAGCGGCAGCAGCATTTTCTCCTCCTCCGAGTCCACCCCCCGCGGCGGCGGCGGCGGCAGCGGCTGCTTCCGCGGCCCGACGCCGCATGACGGCCTCCCACCCGCTGCCCCTCGTCGCCTCGCCCCCTCGGGCCCGGGCCCTTCTCCTCGAGGTCCGCGCGGGTCATCCCAGGCACGTAGGCGGCGAGCTCCGCCTCCAGGGCCGCGAGGCGAGCGGAGAGGTACGGGATGACGGCGGCGGCGTCTCCTTCCTCTTCCGCCTTGGCCACCTTCGCCGCGGCCTCGGCGTCCTCGGCCCGGATGGGGGCGTGCGGCTTGCACCCTGCGGTCCGGGCCGCGTTGACGAGCTCCGGGATCAGCCCGGGAGGGAGGTCGAAGGCGTCGATGGCTGGAGGGGGCCTTTGGTGGGGTTGGAACCGTTGGTGTCGCTGGTCTCGATCTCCGCCGCCGCCTCCAGCTCTCGCGTCGTCCTGCTCCTCCTCCTGAGGGTGCGCGTGATCATCCCAGTGCCTCTCCCCCGCTCTCGAGGCCTCCACCAAGGCCTCGTGCAGCCTGAAATCGAAGTAGCTCGCCCCTTCCCCGCCCTCCAAAAACTCGTAGGCCTCGCTGCCCCGCTGCTGCTCCCTCGTGTACTCGACGAATGCCGGGCCGTTGCGGGCTGCGAAGAGCGCGAGCGTGTCTATCCTCCGCTGCAGGTCGGGGTCTGGGGGCGCTGGCACCGGTGGCGGAGCCGGGGCTCCGACGCGGGGCCACATCGTGACGAAGCTGGCGAGCCAGCGACAGAGAGAGATCGAGAGAGAGAGAGCGAGATCGAGAGCCGGGATTGTGGTCGATTTCCGCCGCACTTCGCGAGCACAGATTTGGCGGGCGAAAAAGAAGAAAAAAAGCAGAGAGCAGCAATCTCTCGTCGCCAAAAACAACACTCACTATGACCCGGAACCTCGTGGCCGCCCTGGCCAGGCGAGCGAGGAGCTCGCACCTGAGCGTCATGCCCACGCGCGGTGGCGGCGGAGGCCCCGTGGCGCTGAACAAGCCCGCGGCGAAGGAGGTAAGTTGAACAAGGGTGAGGGAGAGCGATTGAAAGCGTTTTCGACTCTTTTTGGGCGAGGGTCGACTTCTTCTTCTGTTTTGTTCGCCTTGAGCAGGGCGGTTGCGCGATGCGCAACCGCCCAGCGCAGCGAGAGGAGAGCATGATCGCGCTCTCCTCTCGTGAAGAGAGAAAAGCGAAAACAGAGGGAGAGAACAGAGTCAAGAGAAGAGCAAGCGCGAAAGGGGCGTCCTCGTTTCGGCCGCCATCGGCCGTTTCTTTTTTCTTTTTCGACCCTTGGCCTCTTCAACCTCGACCGGGAAAAAAAACTCACAACTCCCTTCGAAAAAAAAAATAAAAACGAAAAAAACCAAATCTCCGAACCTCCTACCAGCTCGCCCCCGAGGACGAGCTCAACTGGGACGATGGCACCGCCAACCCCGAATACTGCGTCGACAGGTGGGACGACGTCGGGAAGTACCAAGCATTAAAGTGGCTGCTGGGCGGGCTCGGCGTCTTTGGCGGCGCGCTGACGCTGGCCTCGGTGCTGGACAAGAGGTCGGAGATCCCGTTCACGCCCAGGGAGTACCCTTTTGATTCGCTCAAGAAGGAGCTTAACGGGAGCAAAGGTGTTGGTCCCAGGGATTGATTTGATGGCTTTTTTTTTTGATGGCGGGGCTCGTGTCTTTCTTTTTACATTTTTTAGAGTTCTTTTGGTTTTTTTTAAATGTGTCACTATCGTTTTCTCTCTTTGGCCGCCCTGTGGTCCTTTTTCATTCCTTGGTTTGTATGGTTATTGTATCTATTTCTTCGCGCCCGCGCGAAGAAGCGAACATGGACGTAAAAGCATCAGAAAAAGAAGATGAAAGAAAAACAAAAAGGATACAAAAAGAGGGGGGGGGAAAAAAACCTTTTTCTCGCTTCTATCGGCTATGCAGCAGCATCCGCGCCGGCTCCGACAGCAGCGCCCCGACCGCGGCGGCAAACTTGGCGAGGCCGGCGCCGTCCACGACGCGGTGGTCTGCTCCCCAGCTCATCGGGAGGCTTGCGACGGCGGAGAGGGAGGGGGAGGGAGCGGGGCGAGCAGTAGTTTTTTTGTCCCCGGAGGCAGCAGCGGCCCCGTGTTTCTTGCCTCTGCCGCTGCTGCTGCTGCTGCCTCCTCCTTCCCTCGCTTCGTCGCCTCCGCCTCCGCCCCCTTCCCCCTCGCCCTCGTCCACCAGCACCAGCCTCGGCCTCACCCTCCCCAGCGCGACGATCGCAGCCTGCGGCGGGTGCACCAGCGGCGTCGCCCAGGCCCCCCCGAGAGACCCGATGTTGGACACCGTCAGCGTCGCCCCGGACAGGTCGGCCTCGGGCAGCAGCCCGGACGGCGACAGTAGCCCCTGCTGCAGCCTCGCGAGCTCTGCGGCGACCCCCGCGACGCTCAGGTCCTGCACGCGCCTCACGACGGGCACGACGAGGCCCCTCTGGGTGTCGATCGCGACGCCGATGTTGTGGTCGGCGTGGAGCACGAGCGCGTCCCGGGCCTCGGAGAGCGACGCGTTGACGGCCGCGTGCGCGCCGTCGGACGACGCCAGCGCCAGCGAGATCGCCTTGATGACGAAAGGGAGCAGCGTCAGCTTCGCCCCTCGCAGCTTCGGGTCGTTTGCCAGGGCCCTGCGGGCCTCGATCAGCCTGTCCACGGGGTACTCGTCCATGAAGTGAAAGTGCGGCACGGACAGCGAGGCGGTCATCGCGGAGACCATCGCGCGGCGGTAGCCGCGGAGGGGGAGGACGACGTCGCCGTCGCCGAGGACGACGTTCCCGGAGGCGGAGGTGGCGAGGGGAGCTTTCCTCGCCGGCTCGGGCCTTGACGAAGAGGTCGTCGAGGCCGGGGGAGAAGCAGAAGCAGCAGCAGGAGGAGAAGAAGAAGAAGCAACAGCGGCAGCGGCCATGTCGACGTCCTCCTTCAGCACTCGGCCCGCGGGTCCCGTGCCCTGGATCGAAGACAGGGAGAGCCCGAGCTCCCTGGCGATTCGCCTGACGGCAGGAGAGGCCAAGGAGACCGCGGTAGGAGGAGAGGAAGAGCCGGAAAGAGGGGACGAAGAAGCGGAAGGAGGGGACGAAGAAGCGGAAAGAGGGGAGGAAGAAGCGGAAAGAGGGGAGGAAGAACCGGACGAGGGAGACGCAGGCGAGACGTTTCCGGCCTCGGCGCCTCCGGTTTCTCCTTCCCCTTCTCCTTCTCCTTCTTCTTCCTCCACCCTCAGCTCGCAGAGCGTCGCCCCGACCTCGACCATGTCCCCCTCGCTGCAGCACAGCCTCTCCACGACCCCGGAGAACCTCGACGTGATTTCCACCGCGGCCTTGTCCGACTGCACGTCGCAGAGCGGGCCAAACTCCTCGACGCGGTCGCCGACGGCGACCCTCCATGAGACGATCTCGACCTCCTTGAGCCCTTCGCCGGTCTGGGCCAGGGGGATGGGGACGAGTCTCGAGCTCGCGCTGCTGTTGCTGCTGCTGCCTTTTTCGGAAGAAGGGGGAGCGTCGTCCTGGAGGGAGCGGGCGGCGTCCGCGGCGAAGGGGCGGCGAGGGGGGGTGCGGAGGCGGAGGTTGGGAAGAGGGGGAGGGGGCGAGGGAAGCGCGCTCGGCGGGAAGGAGGCACCGCCGCTGAGTCGACGGCGAACGAGGTTGGGTGCCGACGAGAAAGCCCTCGCGGCGTTGTCTCCTCCTCCTCCTCCTCCCGTCGGCGAGGAGCTCCGCAGCGTGGAGGCGGCCTCCTCGCCGCCTCCACGCGGCGCCCTGTCCCCCGCTGCGCAGCACGCAAGAGTGCGAGACGGCCACGAACGGAGGAGCAGGAGCTTGGAGGTTGATGACGACGATGCGCCTCGGTGTTCGACGAGAGCCGCTCGGAGAAGAGGAAACATCGCTCAAAGAAGAGGGCTTTCACTCTGGCCTTTCGCTCCTTCTCTGTCTCTCTCGATGCCTCGAGCCGTGTCGAGCGAGAGGAGAGCAGGGGAACGTGCTGGAAGCGGAACCTTTGACGCTTGGTCGTCCTAGTTCTACAGGCGAGGGCGAGAAGACGTGGAAAAGAAACTGAAAAAAAAAAAAAAAGTCGATGATTTTTTTTTTTCGATTCGATTTCTTTTCTTCTTCTTTTCCCTCCTTCCTCTCCCCACTCCGAGAGGTTTGAGAGGAAGCAACACTGCCGATCACCTCTCTCCCTCTCTCTCCCTCCCTCTCCCTCCCTCTTCTTTCGCTCTCACCAGCCCGCTGCGTCGTCGTCGTCGTCTCTTTCCTCGACGAAGACGACGACCACGGCAGCGACGGCTCCGCATTCACAGCACGAGAGCGGGGCAGAGAGTCCTGCTCGCTAGTCTCGACCGATGCCGGGCGAGAGATTCTCCCGATCGTCGTTGCAGCATCGTGAATCAATGCTCTCTCCGGCCTTTCTGCTCCGTCGGGGCTCCTCGCGGGCGAGGACCCTGTCCGTCCTCGCGTCGTCCAGGACTTCGAACGTGTCGCCGGCGCTCAGGAGCAGCACAAGTGCAATATTTTCCATCGAAAACAAGAGGCTCGCCCCGCCGTCTTTTTTTATCGCTCGCTTTCAAGGTCGGTCGTTTGCCGCCGCCGCTCGCTCGACGTCGACATCGACCTCGTCCTCTTCCGAAGACGGAGACGGCCTACAGCGTCGGCGAAGAACCTCCTCCTCCTCCTCTGCTTCGTCGTCTTCGTCGTCTTCGTCGTCTTCGTCGTCTCCATCTGCTCGCTACAGCCCCGTCAAGGTCGACGAAGAAACAAGGCTCCACTGGCAGCACCTCCTGTCCGACCTCCGCCGCCCCTCGGCAGCCCGCCTCGCCCGGAATCTTGACCTCGACTTCGTTTTGGGGCTGAACGGCGCTGCCTTCTCGGCCCCTCCGCTGGCCCGCTTCTTCGCCGCCATCAAGCAGCAGCACCCGACCAAGATCGCGCTCGTGCGCGTGGGCGAGTTCTACGAGTGCATCGGCGCCGACGCGGTCTTGCTCGTGGAGCACGCCGCCTTGAACCCTATGGGCACGGGCGCGAACACAATGCCCCGCGCGGGATGCCCGGCCTCCAACCTCAAGAGGACGCTGGATGACTTGGTCAGGGGCGCAGCTCTGAGCGTCGTGGTCGCAGAGGAGGCCCCCGAGGCGTACTCGTACGGCACGCGCGCGAGGAAGAAGGAGAGGTACGTCGCCGGCGTCGTCACCCCGGCGCAGCCTCACTACCTCGTCGTCAACAGCCTGGAGAGGAGCAGAAGGTCTTGTTCTCCTGCCGCCGCCCGCTCTTCTTCGTCTTCCCTCCACGACGACGAGGACGGTACCATCGGCGCAGGAACCATTAACGACGACGACGACGACACGATCGACGCGACCCCTCCGATCCTGGGCGTCTCCGCCGTCGCCTCGGCCTCGGGCTTCACCGTCGTCGAGGTCGACGTCGAGATGCGGCGCTTCTCTGTGTTTCGGGGCCTCACCGAGGACGCCGTCTCCGCCCGGCTCTTCTCCGGGGGGCTCTCTCCGCCTCTGTACCTGCACTCGCCGGACGACTCGAGCCACCCGGCAAGGTTCGCGGACGCCTCGGCGGAGCAGGAGTGGTCGAAGCGGGTCTCGACGCTGTTCCGACGCGAAGTCAGACTCGTCAAGCGGTACGGCTTTGGCGGCGGTGGCGGCGTCGCCGGGGAGGCTTCGAGTTTGCACCCGAACTCGAGCTCGACCCCGAGCTCTTCTCTCGAGCCCGCAGTCGCCCACCTTTTGTCCGCCGTGCGGCGGGACCTGGGCCTACCCCCCAACGAGCCCTTTGACGAGGTGAGGAAGGGGAGCGGAGCTGCAGAGAACGCGACGACGGGGGAAAGCAGCGGCCCGCAGGTCTACTTGTGCACCGCCTCGCAGCTCGGCATCCACAGGCAGCGCGGCGTGCCCAGCCTGCTGGACGCGCTGCTGCCTTCCGGCAGCTCTTCCTCTTCGAGCTCGAGCCCCTCCTCCTCGTCATTGTCGTCGTCTTTGTCGTCGTCGTCGGCGGCGGCGGCGGCATCGGCTCCTTCCCGCTCCGTGCCCCTGGCCTCGAGGCGCTGGCTCGAGCGCCTGCTCCTGATGCCGCCGACCCCCCGAGTCGCCCTCGACGTCCGGCGCGCTCTCGAGGTGCTCGCCTCTCCCAGCCTCGGCGCCGTCCCCCGCTGGCTCGCCCTCCCGGCCCCGCACGTCGTGCTCAAGCTGCGCAGCGGCGAGGCCTCAGCTGGGTTCTTCCGGGACCTGGTCGCGATGCTCGACGCCGTCGCGGGCGTGACCGCGAGCTGTTGGGCGACGGCCGAGACGACAACGGCGGCAGCGACCGCCCCCGCCGCCATCGCCGAAGCCAGTCGACGAGGAGAGGAGCCCAGCCACCAGCTCTCCGCCCTGGCCCAGGCCCTGCTCTCTCCGACGGCAGAAGAGACGGGGACGCGCCTGAGCCTGCGGGAGCTGGCCGACGCCTGCGAGCGCGCGGTGACGCTGGTGGAGGCGACCGTCGCCGACGTCCGAGGAGGGAGCGGAAGTTTTGGTGAGCTCGACTCTGGAAGCTTGAGGAGGAAAGTCGAGGCCGTCGTCCCTTCTCGCGCCCTCAGGGCCTCCCTGATGGACCTCGTCGACGCCAACGAGGGCGCCTACAGCGGGCAGGTGCACGCCTCGCTCCTGGAGGAAGAGCTCGCCGCCGTCGAGGCCGCCCGGGGCCGCGTCGCGAGCGCCGCCGCCGAGCTCGTCTCCGTGGTCTCCGAGAGGGCGGCCGCGAAGAAGAGGAGCGTTTCGTCTTCTTCAACGAGGGCTGCCCCTGCCTCCCCAAAGGAGCCCGAGGTCGTCTTTGACGCCGTCAACAACGCCGTGTGGGTGCGGATGCCTCGCGGCGGCGGCGGCGGGAGTGTCCGCATCGGAGCCTCTGCCGCCGCCGGCGAGGCCGGCGACGTCGCCTCCTCTTCTTCCTCCTCCTCCCCTTCTTCCTCCTCCTCCTCTTCTCCCTCCAAACCCATCATCCACCCGCTCGACCGCTACGGCAGGCGCGTCGCCGACCGCTGGTCCTCTGCCGAGCTCGAGGAGGCGCTGGACTCGTACCGGAGGCGCTGCGTCGCGGCGCGATCGGCGGTGCGCGGCGCGCTGCGGGCGCTGGCGAGGGAGCTCGCCGACGGCAGCGCCGGCGCGGGCGGAGGCGAGAACGGAAGCGGCCGAGCCTCGTCCTCCTCCGTCTCGACGATGGCCGGGCTCGTCTCGGCGGCGACCTTTTCGACGATCGGCTGCGCCCTAGACGCGCACGCGCGCGAGGCCGCCGCGCGGGGGTGGGGCCTGCCCAGGCTCGTTGGGGTCGGAGGCGAAAAAGGAGGAAACAGCGGCAGCGGCGGCGGCGGTGGCGACGACGACGGCGGGAAAAACCCTCGCCGATCCGCAATCGCCATCACCGACTTCTGGCCCTACTGGAAGGAGCGCCGCGACTCCGAGGCCAACTCCATCGACCTGCGCTCCATGGCGCTGCTGACGGGGCCCAACATGGCCGGCAAGTCCACGGTCCTGCGCTCGGTCGCGGCGTGCTCGCTGCTCGCGTCGTGCGGGCTGCGCGCGCCCTGCGCTGCGGCCTCGGTCCCGCCGCTGGACGCGATCGTGCTGCGGGCCTTCGCCGCCGACGCGCCGTCCGCGGGCCGGTCGTCGTTCGCCGTCGAGATGGACGAGACGAGGCACGTGCTGGCCGCCGCGAGCTCGAGCTCGAGCTCCCTGATCCTGGTCGACGAGCTGGGCAAGGGCACCGAGCCGGCCGCGGGCGCCGCCGTCGCCAGCGCGGTGCTCGAGAGCCTGGCCCGCGAGAGGGGCTGCCTGGGCCTCTTCGCGACGCACCTGCACGAGCTCCTGGAGCTGCCGCTGGAGGGGTTCGGCGGCGGCGAAGAGAGCGGCGGGGGAGGAGGAGCGGGCGGACGACGGCGGCGGCAGCAGCAGCAGCAGCAGCAGCAGCAGCGCTTCTGCATGACGACGAGGCTCGACCCGCGCTCGGGCGCCAAGGCGCCGGCCTGGAGGCTCGCCGAGGGGGACTCGACGGAGAGCCTCGCCATCGAGGTCGCCGCCGAGGCCCGAGTGGACCCGCGCGTCGTCTCGAGGGCCGCGGAGCTGTATGCTGCGCTCTGCGCCGCGAAGGAGGCGTCGGCGAGCGGGAGGAGCAAGGGGGGAGACGAGTTTTTGTCGGTCGCCATCGTCCCTGCCGTCGGCGGCGGCGCCTCCGCCGTCGACGCCTCGGTCGCGCCGAGAGCCGAAGAGGGCGTCGTCGGTCTGTCGAGCAGAGCTTCGACTCGCTCTCCTTCTGCTGCTGCTGCTTCGGCCCCTCCGCTGTTCTCCCTCGAGGACGCCGCAGCGGTGCTCTCTTCGGCCGCCGAGGCCGTGCTGAAGCAGCAGCAGTCGGTGACGCCGCCGCCGCCGCTGCCGTCGCCGTCGTCCCCTCGAACCGCTTTCTTTCAAGCCCCTCCCCCGGCGGCCTCCCTCGTCCGGGCCGGCTGGTCTCCTCCGCCCGCCGTCGTGGGACGCTCCTGCGTCTACGTCGTGCGCCGCTTCGACGGCTACTTCTACTGCGGCGAGAGCGACGACCTCGTGGCCAGGCTGGCGTCGCACCGCTCGCGGCCGCCCGTCGCCGGGGGGAACGCCCTGGAGGCCTGCTTTGTGATCGTTGACGCGAGACAGGGAGGGAAGAGCGCTGCTCGAGCGATAGAGGCTGCGAGCATCAGGAGCATGGCGAGGGCGGGCCTGCCGCTGCTCTCGGAGGCCGACGGGGTTCACAGGAGCGGGTTGGTTGCTGCTGCTGCTGTCGAAGGTGAGTCGGCGGCGGCTTGAGAGCGATGGAAAAAATGTAAAACAGGAACGAACGCCATCATGAGTAAACAGAGCTCTCTCTATATATATCTCTCTTTTCGCTTCCTTTTTGTTTACTTCGTGATCGTTATCCTTGTCGGAGGGGGCTGCGAGAGGGGTGGGAGGCAAAAGCAAGGTGACTCTTTCTCTGCGTTGTGATCAAGCGAACAGGGTTAGGGTTGCAATCGGTCGCCGAGCAAAAGGGGAAAGAAAAAAGAGGTTTTTCTCATCTTGTCTCGTTCTTTTTGTTCATCTCTCACCCTTTCCCGCTCTCTTTCCCCCCCTTTTTCGAGCATTCTACGCAGCGTCACGAGAGTACTTTCCAATCTCTTCCGCGGCCTCCGTCCACCACCTCACGCGCGACGCCTCCTCCTCGTCGCCGCTGCTGGTCTCCGAAGCAGCAGGGGGGGAGGAAGGCGCCAGCACCGCCAGCCGGTCGACGACGGCGAGCAGCGAGTAGCGCTTCAGGATCGGCGCGTGGTACTGTGGCCCCCGCGCGACCCAGTCGTGGACCAGCAGGACGCCGCGGGCGTGGTCGAGGTGCCAGAGGGCCTTGAGCGCGCACGCGACGCGGAAGCGGCCGTCGACGAGCACGACGGTGAAGGCGCCGGTCGAGGAAGGAGAATAGGAGGCGGGGGGGAGCTTGTTGGCCTCGATGGTGTTGCGCTGCTCCTCCTTTCCGGTTCCTTCTCCTTCTGAGAAGCCGCCGGAGAGTGACAGGCGCGTCGACGAGGAGGATCCTTTCTTCTTTGCTGCCTTCTTCGTTGTCGCCGTCGTCGTCGCCGTAAGCGTCACCGCCGCGGCCGCCTCGTCGAGCGCGTCCAGGTATTTCACAAACAGGTTCGGGTCGCTCTCGCCCGTCGGGGTCCCGAATCTTCCCGTCGCGCCCGTGTCGACGCACAAGTAGGTCAGGACGTTGTTCTTGATCCAGAAGTCGACGTCGGCGCTGGCGACCATCTCGTCGCACCAGGACTTCTGGTTCTCGATCGAGACGGCCCTCCGGGCCATCGTCGCGGCCAGCACCGTCGAGGCCCCCGATCCCCATTCGGCGTAGACGCTTCCGCGGGCGTAGTGCTGCAGCGTGAAAAGCTCGGCCGGCGTGAGCAGGGGCGCGCGCACGACGGCGAGGGGGAAGGCGGCGTCGGACTTGGTCTCCTCTGTATCGTGGGCAGAGGCGAGCGCGGCGGCAACGACGGCGGCCTCGGCCGAGGGCAGGGGGCGGCGGCGGCGGGGAGGAAGACGAGAAGAAACAGACGAAAAAGGAAGAGACGAGAGGCGCGGCGGCAGCTCTTCCGCCGCCTCGGCGTACGAGGGCGGCGGCTGCGGCCCCCTCGACGACCCCCAGGCGGCGACGGCGACGGCGACGAGGGCGAGCAGCGTGAGCGCGAGGGCGAGGGTCGAGCGGGCGCGGCGGCCGTTGCGGTTCTTGATGAGCTGGGGCGCCGCCGCCGCCGACACCGGAAGCGAAGAGGAAGAGACGAAGGGCTGAATGAACACCTTGGCTCCCTTTTCGTGGTCGATCCCTGCGGCACCCAGAGAGGCCGAGTGCTGCTTGCTGAACATGCTCGAGGGGGGAGGGGAAGGAGAGAAGAGAGGGAGGAGGCGAGGCCTTTTTTCCGCTCTTCGAGGACGAAAAGAGAAAAAAATCAAGAGTGTTTTTCTTTCTTCTTCTTCTTCTTCTTCTTCTTCTTCACTCTCGCTCTCACAATTTCTTTTTCTTTTTCACGGCTGCGCCTCCTTGCAGGAACTCCTCCTTCTCCGAAGACCGCGCGCCTCCTCCTCCAACACCAAGGTGAAATTGTTCGCGCAAAGGCGGGACGTTCTTCTCTTGTGGGCTCGCCCGCTCGCTGCCGTCGTTGTCGTTGTCGTCGTCCGAGGCGGCGCTGCTGCTGTGGCTGCTGCTTCGTCTCTCTCTCAACCGCCCCTGGGATTTTCGCATTCTCGTCGCCGGCGGGCTCGTTTCCTTACTCTTCTCAACCAAGCTGTTGCTCTGAACTCCTTGCGGGATCTCTTTCGTCCCGAGAGGGAAGCTCCGAGGCGGAGGAAGAGGAGAGGGAGAGCCGGAGAGAGGTCGAGGTCGAGAGGTCGAGAGGTCGAGGTCGAGGAGGCTCACTCTATCTTCTTTCTTCATCTCCTCCATCCCTCATCTCTCTCGCCCCCCCCCCACCCCTCAAATACAACAGCACTATCTTCAACCATGAAGGTAAGGGCGCGGGAGCGCAAAAGAGGACCGGTTGGAGGTGATCGAGGCGGGGGAAGAGCTGGGGAAAAGAGCACAAGCGAACACTTTGTCGTTTTTCGCCGTCAACAGCAGAACCAGCAAGAAGAGCAACCACCGCCGGCAACTCACTCTTTTCTTCCTCCGCTGCTCTCAAAAATTTCTACAAAACCTCTCAAAAACTCCCAGCGCTCCTCTCCATCCACCGCGCTGGCCCTCGTGGCGACAGCTGCAGCTCTCCTGCTCGTCAGCGGGATCGCCTCCGCCTCCGCGGCGTCCTCTTCTGACTCTGCCGCCTACAACCGGGACAAGCCCGCGTCGCTCGCGACGTCCAAAAACGGCAACGCCTTTTTCGCGTTCGGCCCGCCGGCTCTGACCGGGATCGCTGCTGCGGCTCTGTCGGCGCCCAAAGACACCGTGACGGGTAACTGCACGATGGGAGAGGGGAAAAGAGAGAGAGAGAGAGAGAGACTGGGGGAAAAGAGAGAGAGAAAGGGACAAGGGCGACGAGCAGCAAGAAGATGAAAGAGGAAGACGACGACCCTCACTCAAAAAATGGCAACAACTCAAAAAAACCACAAAAAGGCGCGCTCGTGGACAAGGTTGACACGATCCTGTCCGCAAAGTACGACCCGGAGATGGTCGCGGCATGGAGGCGTCTGGTGACGGGAAAGGTAAGATGAGAAGGAGGTGAACAGAAGGGATGCACGCAAGTTTTTTCATTGTTTCGGTTTTTTTTCTCTCGGAGCGCGACGAGCGTGGGTGCGCGAGCCGGGAGAGAGTGCGCCAAGGGCCACTGCAGTAGAAGGGCGAGTGCGCGCGCTTCCTTGTCCGTCTCTCTCCTCCTTTTCTTGCCTCTATCCCACCCAGAGAGGCGAATGAGGCGAGGGAGCGAAACTGAACGCGTCTTCTCGATACCTCCTGAGAAGTTTCTTCGATTTTCATTTTTGCTCGACTTTGATCCCTCCCTCCCCCGCCGCCGACGACAAAAACAACTCAAAACCCTCCAACAATCAGGGCGCCATCGACGCTGTCGCCGGCCCTGCCCTCTCTGGAGAAATCCAGTGCTTCGTGGGGCCCGCGGGAACGGTCGTCGGGCTGCGCTACGGGTCGGCGCAGGTAAACTGAGAGAGAATGGTTTTTGAGTTTTGTGGGTATTTTTGTTTTTGAGTTTTGAGTTTTCTGAGTGTTGAGTTTCGACCTCTTCGAGTTTGAAGGAGAAGAAGAAAGACTTTCCCGTCCCCTCCCCGCGCTCACCCTCTTCGACTCAACACGCCCACCACGAATAACGAACCAACAATCAACCAGGTCTGCGAGACTAGCGACAACGTCGTCGACATCAAGATCGGAACGGGCTTCGTCTCCAACGTCAAGGTCATCCTCTCGACGCCAAACGCAACTATTGGCGGTCTCGAGTTTGTCGTCACCAACGGCAAAAAGTCGATGTCGACCTTTTGCGGCCGCGCGCTGGGGCTCTCCGCCTGGATCGGGAAGCCCGGAAAGGCCGTCGGGGCCATCGGCGGGACCTGCTCGGCGCCCACGACGGCCGCGACGCGCCGCCGCGGGCGCTCGATTCTGGAGGAAGCGGCGACGCCGCAGCAGCAGCCCGAGGTCCAAGCCGCCGCTGCTGGCGCTCCTTCTTCGTCGCCCGAGGTCCAAGCCTCCGCCGCCGCCGGCGCAGCTCCTTCCTCTTCGTCACCGGCCGCGCCTCTGCCGCTCCCTCCTCTCCCTCCTCCGCCACGCCACTCTGCCGAAGAGCACCACCCCAGACAGCCTCCTCCGCCTCGCCAGGCCCGCCAGCATCAAGGGGTCGAGGAAGCTGCTTCGTCGCCTGCTCCTGCTTTAGCTGCTGCCGCCGTCGCTGCGCCGCATCCGTCGCTCTCGCGCCGCAAGCTCGCGCAAGCTCCGAACAACGGCACGACGGGGGGGCTGAGCGCTGGCACGCTGCAAGTCGTGCTGGTGCCTGCGCTGCCGGGCGAGAACCACAGCGGCGCTTATGGGAGCGGGACAACCTTTGGAGGGTGAAGAAAGAGGAACGAGTTTTTTCTTTCCGTTTTAAAAAAAGGACAAAAGGCACTCGCAGCAACCACGCCGCCCGGAGCGAGAGGAGAAAGAAAGAGAAAAAGAAACAAACGTTTTCTTATCGAGCTTTTGGAGGAGCGATGACGCGCGATGCTGATTCTCTGAGGCGTTTTCTCAACTGTGGACCAGAAGTGTGAACGAGGAGACGGAAGAAAGGAAAGAACGAAAAGCGTTCTTTTTTGTTTTTCAAGAGAGAAAATGTTTCGGTGGAGAGAGAGAGAGATTCTGCTCTTTTCTCTTTTACTCCCTCTCCCTCCTCTTCGCCACCCTCGCCGCGACCAAGCCGTCGAAAGCCGTCTGCAGCGTGTGGAGGATAATCATCGGGATCGAGGCTGTCACGGCGGGGGTCGAAGAGGAAAGAGAAGAGGAAGAAGAGGAGGCGAAGAGCGCCGCGAAGAGCACGGCGACGGCGAGCGCCTTTAGCGAGCAGCAGAGCACGAGCGCGACCCGCGCCCCGAAGAGCGCCTGCTCCTGCCGCCCCGCGTCTCCGACACTTTTTGTTCTGCAGCCGCTGCCGCCGCCGCCGCCGCCTCCGCCTCCGCCGCCCGGCCCGCACAGTCCAGGGCCGCCACGGCCGCCTCAAAGGCGGCGGCGTTGTTGGCGCCGCCGCCGCCGCCACCGACCCCTTCCTCCTCCCCCGCCGCCTCCGCCGCCGCCCGCCCCGCGCGCGCGGCCGCGTGGTGGAGGACGGCCATGCCGCCCGCCAGGGCAGGGGCGTCGCCGGGGCCGCCGTCCCCGTCTCCGCCGCCGCCCACCGCCACGGCCGCCCACCGGTGCCCGGACCGGGCGAAGCGGGCGGGGCAGGAGGCCAGCACCGCCTCTGCCGCGGGCGCCGAGCCCGCAAAGGCCGCGGCCGCCGAGATCAGGGTGGGGGCGATGCCGGGCCCGCCGGCCGCCCAGGGCAGGACGGCGGCGGCGACCTCGGCCGCGGTCGGCGTGGCGGGGACACACAGGTAGAGGGCCGCCTGATGAGAGGCGTGCGTGAGAGAGAGAAACGTGAGGCAGGTTGATGGGAGGGGAGCGACAGGCGCGCGCTTCCCTCTTCCTCTCCGCCCCTCTTTTCCCCCCTTTCATCGAACTCACGTGGGCCACGTCGGCGGGCGCCAGGCCGGCCAGCGCGACGGCCGCGGTCGCCGCCTCCCAGCCGCCGGGAGGGGGCGGGACGGGGTCGTAGCCCAGGCCTGGGACAGAGCGAGGGAGAGACAAAGGGGGAGGGAGGGAGAAAGTGATGAGTAGATGGAATGGAAAGGGTGGCGGTGGCAGACGAGACGAGACGACGACCCTACCCTCCTCCTCCTCCTCCTCTCTCCGCCTCCACTCCTCTCTCACGCACCGCACGCCTGGCACAGCAGGCGGGCCGCCCGCTCGCCCGGGTAGAGACCGGGCGTTGGCGGTGGCGCGGGCGCGGGCGGGCCTGCCGCCCCGCCCACTCCCCCCCAGGCCGCCCCGTCCCAGCCGACCGCGGCGTGCTTGCGCCGCCCCGCGCCGGGCGCGCGGGGTGGCTGGGATGGGGCGGGCGCGCCCCCGTCCTCCGGCGCGGTTCGGCGCAGGGCGGTCTTGTGGCGGCCCGTGCGAGGGGCGGCGGTGGCCGTGGTGGCCGCGACCGCCGCCGCCGCCGCCTCCTCCAAGCTGGATGGCGGGGGCGGGCGGGTCAGGGCGGCGGCCCAGGCCGGCTGTTGTTGGTCGGGCGGCTTGGCGGCACCGGGCGGGCCGGGTCCGGCCACGGCGCCGAAGCGCATCTGCGGGGCGGCGCCCAGCTGGGACGCGCTCGCCCGTCCCGCCACCCCCGCCGGCCCGGATAAAGCCCCATCACCCTCTCCCCCGCCATCAGCGGGGCGGGCGGCCCGGCGCGGCCGCCCGCCGCCCGGTGGCGAGGGCGCGATGCTTAAGGCGTGGCGCGGACCGGCATTCGGTGCCGGCTGGCGCAGGTGGAGGGGCGGCGGGGGGGGCGGGGGCGCCTCCTCCTCCTGGGTCTGGGCAGCAGCATCATCTCCGCTGTCGTCAGCCATGGCTGGTTGTGTTTGCGTGTGCTGCGTGGCCGGTCCGGGGACGGGCGCGCGCGCTCGTTCTCGGGAATGAAAAGAAAAGCAAACGTTACGAACGCCCACCGCCCCGCCCCCCGCTCGCTCGCTCTCCCTCACCTCATCAACTCTCCACTCTCCCCCCTCGCCGCGGCCGCCGCCACGCCCGGGCTCAACAGGCGGGGGAAGACGTCCTCCCCAACGGCCGCCCGCCGGATGAGGGCCGCGGGCGCGTCAACCATGCTGGTCCACTTGTTGTCCGGCGTGGCCGCCCGCTGGCAGTTGAGGACGCCGGGGCCCGCCGGGTGGCCCGCCAGGGGCGAGCAGGCCAGCCGCCCGCCGGTCGCCACCCCGCCCGCCACCCGGTCGTCGCCCGGGGCGGGCGGGTTGGCCCCCGCCCAGGACGCGGGCCGCAGCGGCACGTCCGCGGTGAAAGGCACATCCGCGCCGCCGCCATAGTACCAGCCCGAGTCGACGGACGAGGCCCGGAAGGAGGGGTCCACGCCCGGCGCGCCCGGCCACCCCCGCACGGCCGCCAGTTCGGCCGCGAGGCGGGAGATCTGGGAGGAGAAGGTGCCGACCAGCCAGGCCCCGCCCGCCAGGCGCTCCACGTCGTCCGCGATGCCCGCCAGGGAGGCCCGCGAGTGGCGGGCCTCCAGGGAGGCCGACGCGGCCGCGGAGTCGTCCCCCACGAAATCGAAGCCCGGGTGGGCCGACCGGGCCTGGGCGAGGACGGCCGCGTCGTCCGTGGCCAGGTAGATGAGGGGGCGAGCGGGGGGAGGGGGGACCGTGGCGGAGAGGGCTGCGGCGCCGGGTCCGCCGCCGGGCTTGGAGGCGGCCAGGCGGCGGGAGGTGGTGGTGGGCGCCGCCGCGCCCGCCACGCCGGCCGTCCTTGCCGCCGCCGCCGCCGCCGCTGCCGCCGCCGCCTCGCGCGCCCACACGGCCGTGACCGCGCCCGCCGCGCCGAGGTACTCCTCCAGCCCGTGCGCCGCCGCCTCCGCGCCGCTGCCGGCCACCTTATCCGTGCGGCGCACGTGGACGGCGACGTAGGGGCGGCTCGACCCGGGGGGGCCGCTGCCGGCCGGCTCCCAGTTCGGCGCCAGGCCGTGCGCCGCCGCAAAGGCAGCCCGCCGGGCCGCGGCCGCGGGGGCCGCGCGCATGAGGTAGGCCTGGAGCGCGCCCACCCACCAGACTTCGGGGCGGGCGGTGAAGGTGGACGCCAGGGCGAACACGTCGGGCGGCATGGCGCCCTGCGGGTCCGCGGGCGCCGCGCCCGCGTCGATGATGCCGCCCTTCAGGACGCGGGCGGCCGCGCCGGCGCCCGGGGCGTCGGGGCGGAGTTCCGGAGCGCCGCCCCACCCGTCCGGCAGGGGGCAGGGGGTGATCGGCAGGAAGGCGGTCTCCCAGGCCGGGAGGACCGCTGTCTCCGCAGCCGCCGCTGCCTCCTCCTCCTCCGCCGCCGTCGCCGCCGCCGCGCCGGCCGGGCCGCCGCCGCCGCCCTCCCCGGCGGTCGTCGGAGGGGCGGCGGGCGCGGCGGGAGGCGCGGCGTCGTCATACCTCCAATCTTTGAACGACAGGACGAGCGTGCGGTTGGTGGCGAGGGCCAGGGCCAGCAGGTGGGCGGCGTGGTGCATCTCGCACCCGAACCCGCACGCCTTGTTGATGGTCCCCACCAGGAGGCGGGCGGACGCGCAGTCGCGCGGGTGCTGGGCCGCGTGGATGGCGGCGGACACGGCGGCCGTGGTGGCGGCCCGGACGGCCGCGAGGTGGGCCCGCGCTGCGGGGGAGCCCGCGCTCTCGAGCACGGCCGCCGCCGCCGCGCCAAGGCCGGCCGCGCCCCAGGGGTCAGCCACGCCGGCCATGGCCGCCGCCCGCTGGGCTTCCAGGAGGTGGCATAGGGCGGCGATGTGGGCCAGGTCGGCGGCCAGACTCTCGGCGGGGGCCGGGGCGGGAAGGGCGGTGGTGCCGCCGCCGCGCCGGCCAAGGGACGACGACAGGTGGGCGGCTGTGCCGGCGCCGTCGCTCCCACTCCCACCCCCATTCCCGCGCGCCAGCCCCACCAGCAGGAGCACAGCCACCAGCCCGCCCAGGCCCACCGCCCCGGCCCGCCGGTTGGCCCGCAGCAGGCCCGCCCGGCGCAGGCGGAGGCCTCCCAGCGCCCACGCGCGCGCGGTCGCGGCGGCGGCCGCGGACGCGACCGCGGTCGCCCGCTCCCGCACCGCCCGGCGGCGGGAGACGGCGGCTGTGGTGGAAGAGGAGGAGGCCTGGGGGAGGGGCAGGGGGGGCGGAAGGGCGTGAGTGTGTGCGTGTGTGAGAGCGAGCGGGGGCCGTGCCTCCCCTCCGCGCCCCCGTGCGCGGTGGCGGGCGGCGGCGCTCCAGAAATTGCCTCCAACCGCGCGCGCGCCCGCTTCCCCCACTCACCTTGCCGCTCATCCCTGCTCTCTCTCAGGCGTGACAAGCCGGTCACTGTTAAGCCAGCCGCAAGGGAAAGAGGCTCGGGCGAGCGAGCGTGTGGATGGGCGCCCCAGCCGCGGAACGACAGCGCGAGCGCGTTTAAAAAAAGCCGCTTCTGTCGCCGGGGTGAGAGGCAGTTTTTCTTGACCCCCCCTCGTCACACGCCCTCTCATCTCCTTCACTCCCGCTTCAGCCCCACCCCCGGCCGCCCGCCCACCCCGTACAGCCGGGCGTACCGGGCCAGGTAGGACTGGGCCGCCACCCGCAGGGCAAAGCCCAGGCCCACCTTGGCGGCGCAGGCCAGGGCAAAGGCGCACGCCCACCAGGCGGCGCCGCCCGCGCGTGCGGCCAGGGACAGGGCCGCCCCCTCGCCGCCGCCGCTGCTCCGCCCGGCCGCCCACCCGACGCCAATGCGCACCGTGAAGGCGGCCGCCGCTAGCGGGTCAAACACCAGCAGGCGGCAGCCTGCCTGCGGCTGGAAGCCGTGGGACCGGGCGGGCGGGAGGGGGTGAAGGGAGGGTTCGGCCGCCGCAGGCGCGTCACCCCCGCCTCCACCCCCACCACTCCCGCCGCCCCGCCCGCTCAGGCCGTCCTCGCCCCCGCTCCCCTCCACGACCGCCTCGCACACGTCCTTGAAGAACTCGCGGTACATGCCGGGCCGGACGTCGTTGAACTTGCAGACGACCGCGTGCTTGATGAGATCGATGGCCACCTCTGCGCCCGCGACCTGCGCGCACCGGCGGAGGAGGAGCGGGGCGATGGACGCGAAGGGCGAGGAGGGGGAGGCCGCCGGGGAGTCGCCGCCGGGCGGGGCGGAGGCGGAGGCCGCGCCGCTCCCGCTCCCGCTCCCCCCCCCCGCCGCGGCGGCAGCCTCCACGAGGACAAAGGCGAGGGCCAGGCCCAGGTGGAAGCGCTCCACCACGTCCTGGCAGGCCAGCCCCCGCAGCTTGGCGCCGTCAAAGCGCTTGAAAATGGTGCCCTTCAGCTCCACAAAGTTGGCGGCGATGGTCAGGGCCAGCAGGGTGTGGCCCCGGGTGGAGTGCATGGCCACCGCCAGGGCCATGCCGTGGCACATGAGGACCAGGCCGTGCGACGTGACAAGGGCGGCGGAGAGGAGGGCGTCGGCGGTGAGGGAGGGGAGGAGGGCCAGGCGGGCGCGGGGGCCGGGCGCGGCCGCAAAGGACGCGCACGTCCCGGCCAGCGCGTCCAGGGCGTCCACGGTGAAGGAGCACCCGATCCTGTCCCCGATCTCGATGGCCGTGTAAATGACGTGCAGCTTGAGGAACTCCTGGGTCAGGTCCTTCATCCAGAAGTAGAGCGCGCCGCACGGCACCGCGCACAGGGCGGCGGCCGCGCCGGCAAAGATGGCGGCGCACGCGGCGTCGTACAGGTCCGCGCCCGCCTGCGGCCAGGGCGGGCGCGGGGTGGAGGCCGCGGCGGCGACCGCGGCGGTCACGGCCCGCCCCGCCGCGCCCGCGCACCGGAGGGGCAGGGACGTGAAGGCGGACGCCCACCCGTCCGCGCACACGCCGCCCCCAAACCAGAGCAGGCGCTCCAGCTGGTAGGGCACGGCCAGGAGGGCGTTGTACACGCGCTGCCGCTCCGTCTGACCCCAGGGGGAGGTCAGGGAGGAGGCGGCGGCGTACACGCCGCCGCGGGGCAGGGGCGCGGGCGGCGGGTGGAGGAGGGCGTGCAGGTAGAGGGCCAGGCGGGAGGGTGGCGGGGGCGGCGGGGCGAGCGGGGCGGAGAGGGGCGCCGGCGGCTTTGGCGTCGTCGCCGCGCCGCTGGTGGTCGTGCGGCCTGTGGGTGCTGCCGCGGGCGGGGGGCCTGGCGGAGTGGCCATCGTGGCGGCGGCGGCCAGGGGCGGCGGGTCGGCGGGCGAGTCGATGGTCGGCAGGCGGGACTGTGTGTGTGAGAGAGGGAGGGAGAGAGCGAGGTTGATGGATGGGATGAGGAGGGGGAGAGAGCAGCGAGAAGATGGGGGGGACGGAGAGAAGAGACCCGCCCCGCTTCTTCCACTCACCACGCCACGCCCGCCACCACCCACCCGCCGCATGGTCAGATCCCCTCCCGCGGGGCGGGGCGGCCAGGAGGAGGGCAGGGCGCCGGTGTCGGAAGTCGAGGAGGGCTCGGGCACTGCCGGCGCGCTCGGCTCGGCGTCGGCGCTCACGCATGCGCCGCCGCGGCTGGGCGTGCTAGGCCCTCGGCCGCCGCCGCCGCCGCCGCCGCCGTCCGAGACGGCACCACCACCGCTGCCGCCGGCGAGCGGGTGGAGGCGCAGGGCGCCCTCCAGGTCCGCGCCGAAGGAGGCCGCGAGCGGGGCGCCGCCGCCGCCGCCGACCTCGACCAGGCCCGCCGTGCGGGCGCGCCGCCGGCGCCGCCGCCCGCCGCCGCCGCTGGACCCGCCGGCCGAGGGTGGGGGGGAGAAGTCGGGGCTGCCGCCTCCGACGCCGGCGCCGGCGCCGCCGCCGCCCAGGTCGGCGAAGGCGGCGAAGGAGTTGGAGCGCATGGTTGTGGGTTGGAGAGTGAGCAGCGCGGGGCGAGCGCGCGCCTGTTTTCTCTCTCTCTCCTCAACCCTTTCTCTCCCCTCTCCGGCCGGCCGTAGAGAGAGATGCAGACTCCGCACGCGCACGCTCCCTAGTAACACACACACACAATCTCTCTCCATGACCCCCCCTCCCCCCATCTCTCCCTCTACGCTTCGCTCAGGCGGGGAGCGTAGAGAGAGGTGGAGAGGCCAAGGGGGGGGACGCCAGCCGCGCCTCTCTCTGTCTCTCTCGCTGCTCTTCTCTCTTTCCTATCTCCTAGGACGCCTTGGGCACGGCCAGACGTTTCACCCTCCACGCCGCAAAGTCTGGGAACTTGATGGCGCCATCCCCATCCGCGTCTAGCAGCTTGGTCGCCGCACTCAACTCGTCCCCGGACAGGGCGTACCCCTCCGCCGCGCACAGGGCGGCCAGCTCCTCCGGCTGGAGCATGCCATCGTCGTTGACGTCCCACCGCGCGAACGCGGCGGCCAGGTCGGCCGCCTCGTCCCGGGAGATGCCCAGGGAGGCCGGTTCGAAGCCCCGCTCCTCCGCCCGGGCCAGGGTGAGGAGGGCGGACAGGGACTTGAGCGTGTCCGCCGCGGATGGGGGGTCGGCGCCTGTGGAAGAGGCCGCAGGCGCCGCGCCGGGCCCCTTGCGCGCCAGCAGGTCCGCGATCTCGTTCAGGGCGGTGATGAGTTTGAGGGAGGACGCGGCCGCGGCGGCCGAGTCCAGGACGGCCAGCCCCGTCCCGCCCTCCCCGCCGCCCGCCACCTCGCGCACGGCCGCCAGGACGGCGCCCGCGTTCGCGCCGTACTTGGCCGCCGCGAAGGCGGCCGCCCCGCCCAGGAGCGCCGCGGACGCGACGCCCGTGAAGAAGTAGCCGGCCAGGACGAAGGTCAGCGCCTGGACGATGCCTTTCCCGGGGAAGGGTGGCGCGGAGTCCAGGGAGGCGCCCCAGGCGAAAGCGCCATAGGCGGCGCCCGCGTCAAACAGCGCCTGCAGGCCCAGGCGCGCGCCCGCCGCCGCCGCCCGCCCCACCAGCAGCTTGCGCAGGGTGTTGGGGTCGGTCGCGCCCGTGGCGGCCCAGGTCTCCAGAATCTTGGCGGCCGTCTTCTTGTCCACGCCGGAGGCTTTGAGGCCTGAGGATGGAGAATGGGAGATGGGGAGGGGTGGGTGAGGGGGGGGTGAGGAGATCCGATCCCTGGGGTCGCGACAGGGGGTCGCGGAGAGAGTGCAACCGCTGTCTCTCTCGTTTACTCGCTAGCTCGCGCTCCCTCCCCCTCTCTCGTGCTTTCTCCCTCTCTCTTGCGGTTCTTCTTACTCTCGATCATCGCTGCCTTGGCCTTTTGCTCCGCTTCCGTGAGCAATTTGGGCGGAGGAGTGGGTGGGGAGGAGGATGAGCCCCCCTCACCTGCGCGGGGCGCGGGCGCGATGCGCACGCGCGGCCGGACGGTGCGGGCGACCGCCAGAGCGGGCCGGGACCGGCTGGGGGCCAGGGTTGGCCTGACAAGGAGCATGACGGCGAGGGAGTGTGTGAGGGAGGAAAGGCGAGCGTGCGTGCCGGGACAGTGCAAAGGTAAAGAAGAGAGCAATGGAGGGGAGGACCTGTGCAGCAGCCAGTTCCGCTTCTCTGTTTCTCTCTTCTTGTGGCCGTCCCTTTCCGCACGCGACTCCCCGCTCGTGTGCCCCCTCGTGTGCCACACACACACACGAACCACCCCCTTTCCCCCGAGCGAGGACCCCCTCCCCTCGTCAAGTCATGCCCCTCCCCGCATCCTTCGCGGCGACGCCCCGCCCGGGCCTGACGCTGCGCACGTCGTCGCCGGCGTCGGCTAGCCGCCGCGCCCCCCTCCCGGCCGCACCCCGCCGCCCGGGCGGGCTGGGCGCGGTCCGGCCGCCCACCCTGGTGCGGGCCGTGGCTGGAGAGGTACGTGGAAGACGGAGGGAGAGGGGGGGATTGGCTGAGGGTGGTGAGACGCGCCCGCGTGAGAGAAGGAGAGAGAAGGCGGAGGAGCTGGCGATTGGGGGCGACGGCTGTGCCCGACGGCTCTCTCTCTCTGAGCCCACGTCCGCCGCCGCCCCGTGGGCCGGCAATTCCGGCCTGTGGCTGGCATGCCCATGGCCTGCTCCCCCCAAGCGCGGGTGGCGGGCCATTGAAAGGAGGCCGCAAGGGTCGCGTGGAGCGCCCGGGTGCGGGACGCACACACGCCTCCCCCCCCCCCCCCCCCCCCCCCCCC
>Ga0114918_10000642_pt1 | contig 30316 bp, 28 predicted proteins | sample LantaG_FD_87015 | JGI IMG/M metagenome (GOLD analysis project Ga0114918, IMG submission 87015) | Deep subsurface microbial communities from Baltic Sea to uncover new lineages of life (NeLLi) - Landsort_02402 metaG | ecosystem: Environmental > Aquatic > Marine > Oceanic > Sediment | place...
TCTATCCCAAGTCAAAGAATAAATAGCACCACACCAACAATTCCGTATTATGTGTTAGATGTGACTAATTTTTATTTTAAATTATATCAAACCAAGGCAGAGTTAGAACACGATAAGGTTGAATTGGGTGAACAAATGACAACCATAATCAATAACATGATTGATGAAAAACTTGGCATGCGCCCAACAATATATAATATTTTTGAGATAATTTTAAATGATGTTGACAAAACATATAGAATGTTGCGTGATACTGCAGGTGATGCAGAAGACAAACACCATAATCTTCCAGATATTAAAGAAATTATTGCCAACGGTGGTTCTATGCAAGATTCTGGAACTAATAATATGACAGAAAAAATATATGCGTTCCCGCTTCTTATTAAAAAACAAGATGAAAGCTGTGGGCAGAGTGAAACAAGAACCTCACCACAAGAAATTAATGACCTATTGCCGAGTAAGTTTCCTGAATCAGTGTTGATTGAAGATTTTATAGATACCTTTAAAAAACAAAAAAGGATTATATTGGATTCCACTATGAAAGATGAGACAGATTCTGAAGGGGTGAAATTATGGATTCCAATTTCACCATTAGATTCTTCATTATCGGGAGACGACCCATCGACACCATATGCAGGTCTAACGAATTTGAACGATATATTTAGAACATTATTAAATCGATATTATATTTTAACTCAAAGCTCTGTTCCACAAAAATTTTATTTTGATAGTAAGAAATCTAAATCTGCGTATTCTGAACTATATGCTGAAGCAGAAGCACTTAACTTAGCAATGTCGTTAGGAGATTTAAAGACATCAAATAATGTAAGAACACAAGCACAAAAATATAGTGCTTCTGGTGGTGTTGAAGAGTTTTATAAGTGGTTGGGTGAGAATATTCCTGACATATATGGATTTGCAGATGGCATTGAAGAATATATGCTATTGAATAGCGTCAAAGCATATATAGATAAGGATAATACGAACTATCAAGGTGCAAACATATATTATGACACGATTAATTTACAGGAGACCGAAAAAAATGGTGGGTCACCAATTGATGAGTTTACAAAAAATACAAGAAGAAATATATTTCAATCGTATTGGAATGGTAATCTTCCAGAAGAATCTTATTTATTTACCGAAGAAAATGTAACATACATATCAGATAAATATGTAAGTAATAATGAGGTTAAGAAAAAGAAGAAGACCACATATGCAGGCATACCGCTCGTAACAAGATTTTTATCATCATTTAGACGTGTTAACGAAAACACCAAAGCAACACAAATTTACTTTTATAAACAACAATTAGCTGAAGATGTTGTTGTTGGGTTATTGGGTGATTTAATTGAAACACAAAATCATGTTGATGAAACAAGACCTAAAGAAGAATTTATCACCAACACACTAAAAAATGAGGGTAATCAGGCACTCAGCTTTAGCTCACTTAGTATCGATGAAACATGGCGTGTAATTAATTTAAGAAACTTTCAAAACATAGTAGATACTTGGGTTGGTGTATTAAATTCGTTTGATGATGAAATCTATGATGATATAATTTCAAGTACAAGTTCTCAACGTTTTAGCTCAACAATGATTTTAGCTAATTTCGGATATACATTATCTCCTTTCAATGTTTTTCCTAATAATATAAATTATGGAATCTTTACAACTCCTGCAGCAATTGATGTTCCATATTTCTTACCTGCATATATTGGTGCATTAGTAGATGCCGACACAAATGGACTAAGAGAAGAATTGGAAGCATTTTTCTTAACTGGTGCTGGAAAATATATGAGCGTTTGTGGTATTTATCTTTTCGCTGACATACATGACATCAACACATATTTATCCGAAAAAGATAAGTCTTTGTTTAGAGAGTTTTATAATACATTTCTTCTTGACGACTATGAGGGCATCAGAACTAATTTAGATAACCTATATCAAGAGGTTTTATTAACAGTACCACCTACAGACAAGAAAAAAGCGAAGGCTGAAAGACAAAAAAGAAGACTATATGAAGAACTCTTAGACCCGAACACCTCTAAACCCGGGAATGGTAATTATTTTGTTAATATTTTACAACCACTCATGGAGAAAAAAACAATTGTTTCTTTCACACAAAACACATTTGCCAACTATGATAGTCCTGCGACATATCGTAGTTTGAAATCACATATTGAAGCAGCGAATGCTGATAGAGAAGCTGGGTTAAACAAAAAGAATTCAACAAACATTGAAATAATGGATGCGGATAATGCATTTTTTACTACATTCTTCAAAAATCTACAGACATTAATTAAGCAGGGAGAAGAGGAACAAGAAAAGATTGAAGAGGAGAATAAAAAATTAAAGGGAGATTCTGACGTAACGACACAATTATATTATTCGTTTAAAAATATTAATGATAAGTGGTTGACAGGACCTGAAAAATACTCGAAAGGATACCCGTACAACAGACCGGGTGAGGATTTGATTGATTCATTTTTCTTTGTGGATAGGGCAATGAATCCTGTTGGGAATACATGTATAAACCCAGAAATATTATTGGATTTGTTTCAAGATAATAATGTGAGTGTTTTCAGTGTATTATCACAATTATTATCATTGAATAACTTTTTATTCTTTCCATTGCAGAATTTTATCTCACACTCTCAAAAAAGTTGGGACAATACATTTAAAATCGACCCAAGTGATGCCGTAGACCAACGACAGGCATTTGTATGTTTATATGTTGGTGGGTCTGCAAGCTATCCTAATGACCTGAGAAACGGCTTTAAGGAAGACGGAATAACCGACATATCAACAACCGATGCACCTGATTTTAATTCGGATTGTGAAGAGCCAGCAGACTCAGAGTATGATAGGCAGGAAGAACGTACTGATTTTCAATTCAGACAAGTAAGGGCATTTAGAGTGGCATTTGGACAACAGAATCAGTCGATGTTTACTGACATAAAAATTGATAGTAAGGAATATCCAGAAACAAACGAAAGTCTTGCGATTCTTGCACGATTGGCTGGTGATGAAGGAGAGCATAAACCAGTACCAAAAGGACAGAGTTTATATAATTTATATGAAAATCGTGCTTATAGTGCAACAGTAACTGGTCTTGGGAACGCAATGCTTCAACCAACACAATACTTCCAATTAGATAACATACCGTTATTTAATGGAGCATATTTGATATTAAGTGTTGAACATAATTTAGTACCAAATAAAATGACCACTTCATTCACTGGTACTAAAATATTGAAATACCCTGTTCCGAGAGTAACAAATCCTGCAGCTTCTATGGGATTCCAAGGTTCAAGTCTTGCTGAAGCAATAACATATTTTTCAGAACCAGAACCAGCACCCGAAGCAGCATTTGTAACACAAGGTAGACTTGATGAATTAGATATGGTTTATGGTGTAGATGTATCTCCTGCACAGGGTAATATTAATTGGAAGGAAATTAAAAAGAATGATGTTGAAGTTAGTTTTGCGTTTATTAAAGTAACAGAAGGTCAATGGTACTATGCAGAGAATTCTTCAAACTATAGTCTTAAAACAAATATTCGAGACGCAAAAGCTACTGGTGTAAAAATTGGTTATTATCACTACGCAAGACCGGGTTACACATCAAGTCCAACTCAAGATGCAATAGATGAAGCTAATTTCTTTTTATCAAAACTGGCAGAGTTACCTAAATCCGATTTTCCGCTTGTAATTGATATCGAGGGATATATTGATACGGCACACGCAAGTCAAATGAGACCCGTTGCTTGGACTAATAGGAAAGCAAGCATGCCGATATACATGAAAAAGTTTCTTGAGGTGTTAAAAGATGCTGGTTATGATAATACTATTATATATTCAGGTGCGCATTTCTTAAATGATAACGGAATCACAGATAAGGATTTTGGAAAATATCCTTTATGGTTATCATATTATCCAGTATTAACAGGTATTAGAAGTCCAGAAACTGTTCTACCTTCAAATCTTCCAAAAGCTTGGAATCCTAAATATGAAGAAGATAAGATTTGGGAAACTTGGCAATGTAGTTCACAGGGTAGGGTTAAGGGTATTAATACAAATGTCGATATAAATATGATGAAGAAAAGTTTCTTTAGGAAACACGCATAAAACAAAAAAGGCATCGAATTCGATGCCTTTTCCTTATAATAAATCTCTTTTCAGTTCATGTAGACCTATAATGTCATCAACAACACTTCTTTTGTTGTACTTCATTTCTTTTATCTTCCCAATAGCTTTTAGAATATTATCCTTTACACTTTCTTTATCGATGCCCTCTAAAACCATAAGACTTTCAGTCTTATAAGTTTCAAGTAGTTCTTTTTTCTCTTTATCGTTAGATTTTATGAGCAACTGAAGTAAATTTTTGTCTTCTTCGTTTAGCTCTGCGTATTTCTCATTAAATTTATCAACAGCGATTTCAATAATTTCTTCACCGACACTTTCCATTTCGACACTTTCCAATAAAGATTTCTTAGGTTCTTTTACGTGACCTAAAACAATGGTGAATGCCTCATAAATATTATCAACATCAATCTTATCGTAATCATTGAGTGATTCTGTTATAAGCACGTCAATAGCATTATATAATTCCATTCTTTCTGGAACATCAACATTAATTCCTTCAGTTAAGAATGAATTGAGTTTCTCACGTTCAGCATCAATTTCTTCGATTGTATATACCTCAAACAACTTAATGTGTTTGTCGATATAATCCTTCGCAAGCATCTCATTTTCAATGTGTTTATTTTCAATATTATTAAACACCTTGAATTCCAATTGTAATATTGGGGAATTCTTAACGACACTCAGAAAATCTGAAGTCGTTTTCCTTGACTCTTCAAGTAAATTTCCTTGAAAATAGGATTCCTTTAATTTATTTGAAATTACCAAATTAGCTATTCCAATATTAGTGTTTTTCATATGCTATTATTCGATTTAATATAAATACTATAATTAACCGTAAATGTTTATCACTTACGATATATAAAATTATTCAATGGTCTCAATACCTTCAATATCCTCAAGATTAATATCTTCAGCTTCACTAATATCTACCTTTGTATTAAAGCTTTCGGTATCTTTAAGCATGGCATCAATTTCGGTAATCATGTTTGCTGCATTCTTATTTAACTTGCTATTGGTATCATTGTTTTCGCTAATAATCTTCTTGTTCTTCTTTTCTTTTTTGTGTTCTGGTTCTATACTGTTACCGAAAACCATTTCCTCAACATGTTTCATGAATTCTTCTTCACTTAATTTGTATCGTGTTTCGGCTAATGGTGGCATTCCACCCATATCACCACCTGCTGGTGCTCCACCACCTAATGGTGCTCCACCGCCCATATCACCACCTAACGGCATTTCGCCTCCACCTGCTGGTGGTGGCATTCCACCTTCTTCTGGTGGCATCTCACCGCCTTCAGTTCCACCAGATGCTGCCACATCTTCTGGTGCACCAAATCTCTTATCAATATCGGCAAACAAGCCAGTTTTCTTAATGCTAACAGGTGCATCTGCAAGTTCTTGCATAACAACCTTCTCCATTTTCTGTTGTTTAAGGTCTTCCACAATTTCTCTGTCACTCATGTTAAATAACAATCGTTTTGCTTTAGTATGAGACATTGCTGCAATACCACCTTCACCACGGGTTACTTCTGCGTATGTCTGTGCTTTATCACGCATTAATTCAGACTTCAATAACTCCTGTTGTGTTGAAGGATTAGTAAGTGTTATTTCGAAACTACTTAGGTCTTCACCACTATAACCCAATAAATAAAGATGAATCATTGCCATCTTATTCAATTCCTGAATCATGGCTTGCTGAATACGATTTACTTTCTTAGCAAACCTAATATCATACTGTGCCATGTTCTTACCAGCACCAGCAGCATCTTGAAAACTCAAGAATGGTTTAGGAATACCTAACCCAATAAATAAATTATCTCTAAGGTATTCAATGTCTTGAATGGCATCGAGATTGTTTGCACCCGGGAGTGTTTCGACACCAGTTTGTGTGTTTGCATTCCTTACAGGAAGGAAATAATCTTCGTCATTACCAAGAATATTGAATCTGTAGTCAATTTGACCGTCATTAGCTTGAACCTGTGCAGTTTTCTTAAACTTGGTTGCAACCTTATATACATATTCTTCGATATCTTCTTCATCAATGTTACCAACATCGATTTTAAATACTTTTTTCTCACCAGCACGAATAATACGGTAAGTAAGCATAGCATCTTCAGCCATTACAAGCTGACGGAATACTCTCCTGACCTTATTAAGCACTGAAGAACCATACGGTAGGTACTTGTCATCACCCAATAACCTAAAGTGAGCGATTTCAAATACGTTGAACTCATCACCAGTCATTCTTTCTTTGAACTTCACCAATGGTTTACCGTTTTGAATTCTTTCGAACCTCTCAATTTCATAATTAACCAACTGCTTAACGTGAGTGATACCCTTTTTACGCTCACCATAAAGTAAGACGAAGTTATCACCGTACTTCACGGTATTTCTTACCCAAAACGGTAAGTTTACGTTTACGTTAACAATATCATAGAAAAATTCTTCTAATAGTGACTTAATTCTTTCTTTATTAGAATAGATGTTCAACATTTTACCGTTTACACCAATTGTTGTAGCTTCTTCCATGAATAAATCCAATGCACTACTAATAATTGGATAATATTCCATACCCTCATAGTCAATATATGCAGGGAGTCTGGCTGCTTCATATTGTAATGCTTTTTGGAAACCTCTGTCGGTTGTACGAAAGAATTTATTTTGGAGTTCCTTTTTTTGTTCTATTTCCAGACCTTTTCTATGAATTTCCTCTGGAGTGTTGCCCTTAATAACAATCTTAGCATCTTTCGATGGTGTACTTTGTGATACCGATGGTTGCATATCCTGAAATCCCATACCATCGAGATTCAAAAGTTTATTAAGCTGTTGATATATAGTACCTCTTTTTTCTTGTTCAGCCATTTTTATAATTTATTATAGTTTTTTATAAATACTTTAATTTTTCGCAAAAGTTGATTTAACTATAAATACATTCTATCTTTTGTTTTTATCTTTGATTCCACTAAATAACCAAGAGTTTGCTTGATGCATCTCTGATGGGTATGAACTATTATTCGGAATCATTGGTTTATTTTTATATCCCTTAACCCTTTCAATGTCGCTAATATCGTTAAGTGTGATTATTGAGTTAAGCAATTTTTCTGAAATTCCCTTACTTTGCTTATATCGTGCCATCTCAAAATTGATAACATATAAACCAATTGACAATCCCATAATACTATCATCGTGAAAACTACGTTTATGGTCAGCAACTCGGTTTCCAGCTACAGTAACAAACGTCTTTAATTCGTTTAATAATCTAACTGAGTGGATTATTACGTCTTCCATATGAATAGCTCTCTGCAATTCAAGTACGACTGATGCTCGGTTATTGCCGATGAAAAAACCGGGGATGAGGTCTACTTGAACAACATTACCATCTGGCATTACCTTTTGTCCATTCTTAACATAACCCTGTAATCTGTCTCTCGATGGTTTATGTGTTACTTCGGCATAATGAACTTCCTCATACCCAAATTCCAATAGTTTCTCTATGGTTTGAATACCATATCCACCAGTTATATCCACAACAGTATATGCGTTATTATAGCGTCTTCCATATTGATATGCAATTTCTGCAAGTACCTGCGGAACAACCTTACCATAATATTCACCAACCTGTTCTAATTTATGTTTTTTTATCTTGACCTTTTTTACTTTATCACCCTTCTTAATAACCTTCTCCTCGATTATTTCCCTATCCTTTAGGATGTTGATTGTAGAGTTATCCTCTCCATGACCCGGTGAGGCATCTATCGTCATAATATAGTCTTCACCCACAACAGGGTCTTCCCATATCCACATGTTTAAGTCCATGTATTCCTGACGGATAGGTGTGGTTACTTCATGTTCTTGTATTCTTAAAAGATATTCTTCGGCAATGAAGTTATCACCAGAACCAAGAAATGAACACAGAAGTTCCTGTGCAATTTTACGCATGTCACCATTGGCATCACGAACCTGTTCCTCAAACCAAGGGGAACTGGCTTCCCAACCATCGTCCATCATCTGAATTCTGGTTTTATTATCCCAATTCTCGTCAATTAATTTCTTTTCATTCTCCTTACCTTTATTCTTGAGCCAAACCAAGTCCTTATTATATCTTGGGTCATTATACCACCATAGTTCAACAGCCTTAAAGTTATTTTCCTCTCTTCTCGCACCATCAAATGTTTTGTAGAAAACAGCATCAAGTCCAGAAGGTGTGCTAACCATAATTGCTGCACCACCAGTTTGTAGTGTTGGTTTTGCTGAAGTCCAGAATTTATCGGCTTTCTCTGTCCATGCAGTTTCATCCCAAAACAATAATGTTGGAGTATAACCACGAAGACCTCTTGATGAGAAAGCACCAAGACTTGAACCGTTATCATAACGCTTTAGTTTTTGTGTATCCTTAAATTTATCATTAGATTCTTTACCAGTTTTAGGTCTTAACCACACAGGACAATTATCGATAAATTCAACTACGTCATTCATTAATTCATCACGAGCGGTTTCGAGTTTATCGGCTACAATAGCCACACTCCTGTTTTGGTTGAACATAACATACCATGCAATATATGCACAGGTTGTTGTTGATATACCAGCCTGACGATATTTGTTGGCAACAACAAATCTGTTCTTTTGATAGGTTTCAACTAAAGTATGTTGAAAATCAAATAGTTTGAAATTAACAATAAGACCAGCTACACCCTGAGTCTGGTCAAAGATGGTTAAATAGGTTTCGATAAAATATATTGGATTTGTTGCACAACGCACGAACTCATATTCTTGTTCGGTAACGGTTAGTTCGCTGGCTTTCTTCACCAGACCGTCTTGAGTTACAATTACTGGCTCAATCTTCCCTGTTTTTTTACGAAGCTGCTCTGCCATTTTTCGAACTTCAGCCTTTTCCTTTTCCCTTTGAAGATTAGTGGGGAGAATTGGAATATGTTCGGGAAATTGCGAATCGTCTTCAGGAATTATATCAGGATTTTTCTTAATTGCCATTTATAAATATTTATAATAAATACTTATAAACCTAAAATAGCAAAGCACGACACATATCTTTGACATGTCGTGCTTCGATTTCCTTCGCCCGAACGGTGCGATGAACTCAAAAACCGAAAACGTATTTCTACGTCTTCTTTACTGTTTTGCCACTTACATATGATTGGACAATCAGCTAAACCGCAAGGCACGGTAAATTTCTTGAAATATCGTGCCTCGAAACCCCTTCTCCCTAATCTGGTGAGATGGGCAACTATAAATACTAATCAAATTTGATAGAGGATGTCTCTACAAATTCATTGTCCTTTAAAATTATTTTCCTCCCATCAAACAAATTCTTGATTTGAGCCAATGACATACCATAATGAAATACCAATAATGGAACATCATCATTATTTCCTTCAAACATTTTCTCATAGTCACCAAAACCAGCACCATCTGCTTCTCTTTCTGTTTCATATGCTAATGCGTGAATGGTATGATAGCCGTGCATATATTCTCTATCTACGGCTTCATGTAAACAAAACAAATCAAATGAGCTTGTTTTAAGACTAATAATTTTGTTAATATATTCTTCTGTTGGTGGAACTGCATTATCACAGGCAGGACTGATATCCCAAAGCCAACCTTCTATATCAATATTTTCTGGGTCTATAGAAAAAATGAATTCATACAATCCCTCGTCCTTAGAATTATAACCAATTTTCAGAATAAAAATTAGCTTTAGTTTAGTGTCGTCATACTCCATACCGTAATTTTATAATAAATACTGAATCCTCAGTTTTTACTTATGTTAAATCCAGTTTGTTTGTTTATTTCGGTTAAAGTAATATCTAACCCAATATCATAGTTTCTTGCTTGTCGTAATTGACGTTGTTTAAAATTAAAACTAATGAGCCGAAACACCACAGATAATCCAATTAATGTGAAAAGTAATATTGGAATCTTTACTGCAAGCACCCCTAATATCAAGGCAACATAACTTAGTTCAATCATTAACATTCTCCACGAAAGTATTACGTGTAGTCTGTCATCGAAATACGATGTGAATATTCTTCTATATTCCAGCCAATCACATTCAGAATTATCTTCTTTTGTGCCCTGTACCTCTAAAAAGGTTTCCAGTTCTTTCTCTTTTGTACCACCGACATATGTCCTGCGATACTTTCTGCCTTCAAAATTTCTAATTAACATAGTGCATATTTTGGTCGTTATACGGATAATTTTGATTATATGTTACAAAAAAACCCGAATTTCTTCGGGTTCTTTATCAATATTATAATTCTTCAATTATACTCCACCCATTTGGGTCTTTCCTTGTGTTCCACCTTGACTGAATGGACTTTTAATTGCTGCGTTCTTAACTTGTTTTGGAGCAAAGACAACGCCTTCACCGCCACTTGTTCTTAATGTTCCATCACCTTGTTCCACAAACTGTTTTAATATTTCATACCTTTGTGGAAGCGGAGTTTTTTTCGCTGCATTAAATATCGCACCCATTTGAGGGTTATTTAATATATCACGAAATGCAGTGTAAAACAACTTATTAACACCTTTAGCGTCATTAGGGTCAAGCTTTGCAAACTTTTCCTTCATGCTCCAACCAAAAACCTCATTTACTTTTTCTTCGTTAACTTTTTTTTTACTATTGTCTCATGCAATTTGAATTGCTTGTCAATTTGAGCATCAAGTTTTTTAAGTGTATCCGATTTCTTGTCTTCAGTTAAAACAGGTTTTTTCAAACCAGCATTTTCTTGAAGTCTATTACGGATGTATTTTCTGAGTTTTACTTCGCTTTCAGACATTACTTCTTTCTTTTCTTCTTTTTTGTCTTCAGCTTTTTCTTCCTTCTCGTCTTCTTTTTTGTCTTCAGCCTTTTCTTTGTGTTCCTCACCCTTTTTCTTATCGAAATTCCATTCTTTAAGATATTCATTAACACCTGTAGCAATTTGTTTGATTAATTTTGCTTTAGCTTCAGTTAATGTAACATTAACACTATCTTTGGTAACTTCAACACTTGTTGTTCCAGCACCTTCTGGCTTAACTACACCACCACCTAATGATTCTGCTGGGGGAGCAAAACTAATTTCATCTTCTATCTCACCACCTACTGCATCTACAACGTCATCATTATCATCGTCAGCATCGGCAACCTTTATAGTTGGTGCGTCAATGTCATCATCGTCATCTTCTTCAGTTAAAGGGGGTTGAGTTTCGATAGATGCTGGGTCAATCGGAGCATTTGTTGCATTTACGCCACCAAAAAGCTCATTGAGTTTAGCCATAGCATCTTCTTCTGCATATTCGTTCATTCCAGTAACAATTGGACTTAGTTTTTCAGCGTATTCTTCATGTCCATAATCACCTTTTAGTTGGTCAAGAATTTCAGGATTGATTATTTTAAGAACCATAGCAACATTTTCCATATCACCGTCATTCATACCATCATTATGTGCATTTGCATAACCATTTACGACATTACCTAATTCTTCGTCACCACATTCCATAAGGTCTGCAGCACTTCCGTAGCCACGTGATTCTGCATATTGTGCAAAACTACCACATTCACTACACTTGCTTTCAGCAGCCATGTCTAATTCTGCTGGTTGTTCAATACCTGCAGCAACTTCACTGTCCTCAACACTCTGACCCAAATCTTCCATATCTTCAGGTGGAATAATATTTGTAATTAGTTTTGCAATTTCTTTTCTATCTTCGATTTCAAGGTCAGGAAGTTTATCTTTAAACGCCTGAATGAATGATTTAAGAAAACCTTCTGATTCTACTGGCTGTAACTCCGTTTTTCTTATTGTGTTAGTTATTTTACCAATTTGTTTTTCAAGTTCTCTTGTTGTTTCACTTTGTGGGTCTTCTGTAGCAACCTCTTCACCACCATCTACTGGTTCTTCTTCTGCACTAACTTCAGCATCAACCTCTTCACCACCATCTACTGGTTCTTCTTCTGCACTTAATTCAGCTTCTAAGTCTGCACCTTCTTCACCACCTTCTGCTGGAACTTCCTCTGCAGGTACTTCCTCTGCTGGTTCTTCTGCTGGTGCTTCTTCACCACCCAATGCAGCCTCTAAGTCACCACCTTCTGGTGCTGGTTCTTCTGCTGGTACTTCTGCTGGTGCTTCTTCGCCTGCAGGTTCTGATTCCATACCTGCTGCCATTTCATCACCACTTGGTTCGTCTTTAGCTGCAGTAGCTGCATCTAAATCACCTAACATACCTTCAGCATCACCAATTTCCTTTGAAGCCTTATCTTCATTAAGATTTACCTTTTTCTTGCTACCATTTGGGTTTACTTTTTTTGTAGCACCCTCATTGATAACCTTTAATAGCATGTTTCTATTCTTATCAGCTTCAGCCAATCCCTTATATTGGAATTCTGTAACGTTTTCCACACCACCAATATATGCGAAATCAGAAGAATCTGGGTCTTTTTTAAGACCACCTTTTTTAATGTAGTAATTATGGTTTTCTTTAACGATACCATATGCAACGCCATCTGCTGCTCTCTTGTAATCGATTAACGTACCAATAGTACGACTTTTTGATTCCTTGATTGAAGTTTTATTGACGTTAGCTAAATTTTTTAGTCTTTCGTAATAAGCTTCTTGTGAAGTATGTTTTGCCATTTGAATGTATTTTTAATTCTTAATTATTTTATTATACCAGTTTTACGCTTTTTTATAAATACTTTATTAGTAACAAAAAGTAGAATTACTATAATATTTCGTAGTTCTCGTTAATTATTTTGTTCTTGACAAGCATTTCGTGAACTCTCGGTGTTATTAAATTTTTTCTTTTTAAATCATCAATAACTGATTGATTTGCTCCTTTATGTGAAACGTTTTCCGTTAAAAACTTTGCGTTCTTGTGCAAACGCTCGACAATATCATAAAACGCTTTGTCGGATTTCTTTCTTTCGACATATTCGTTTAGCTGTTCCTTTTTAACTATAAATGTTTTCATAACTTAATCTAAAAATTCGTTAAGACTTAATTCTTTGGTGAGGTAGTCATTTTTCATTCCAACCATCTTCTCAAGATACCCAGAGTTTCTTAGAACTTTGAATACGAGATTTTCAACAGAATATTCACCACTTTTATCAAGTCCTGTTTGTCTATATTTTTTTATTTTATTTTTAAGTGACTCGTGTTTCTTCATGAAATCATTTTCACTTTTATTAGTCTCCAAGTCTTCAATTGCATTCATAATATCCGCAGACTTTAACTGTACGTCAGCACTATCAATATTTACAATCTTTTTTGTTGGTCTTCTTACCCAATCGTTTTTCACGAGAGAATATGTACCAGATGAATGATGTGGCTCTGCACTGTCTTGAAAATACATTTCAACATCATGACCCTTTATCTGAATTGGTAGTTTTTCTGCCCACAATGCCTTTTTTAATTTAAAGAAGTCACCCACAAATTCTTTATTTTGGGAAATCTGAGTAAAATCAAGAATAACGTGTACATCTAAATCAGAATTCTCATTATAGTTGTAGTTAGCCATACTGCCAGTTAATATAATGTCAGCAAAAGTAAGTGCTTCTGCATTACAAAATTCAATGAACCTTTTGGCATTCATTAATAGTGCCTTTCTAATATCAGGTTTCATTTTTTCGTCAGATTCCCAAATAAGTGGACACAGTTCATCGTGTGTCTGAATACTTGACACATCAACATTATCGGGTTCAACAACTTCTTTCAGTGTATCTGAAATATTGTGTGTTCTCCAATACCTGCTTGACCACGCACGTGGGTTTTTCTTTTCGTCTTCCATTTTTAACTTCTAAAATTCTGATATATAATATCGTTTTCCATATCAACTGGTTGATTTCTGGGTGTAGAAACAGGTACAACACGACCCATATCATATCCAAACCAACGACTTCTTAATCCGTCTAACCAATCTTTAGCTTCTTGTTCGGTATCATACTCCATTGCATTACCTGACCATGAATTTTCTCTTGTTCCAGTTACCTCTGCACGATATTTCTCACCCAACTCTTCCTCAAGACCTGCCTTAAATCGTTTAGCTAATGCTTTACGTCTTGGGGTACAGGTGGCTTTAGTCATTGGGGTACAATCACCTTCGTGTTCAGGGTCAACCGCTTTTTGAATCCACTTATCATCACTTTCATTAATGACTTGATTCTCGTGCTCAATCCATACAGTGAAATCCTCACCAAATGTTACTTGTGCTTCGTTTTTTAAAACATTGGCTTGAAATGGGTCTTGCGCAGTTTCAATAAGCTGCGCTGGCATACCCTCATAAGAACCAATAATTTTATACTCTTCTTTCAATGCAGATTTTACATGATTGATTTTTTCAACCATTTCAAAAAGTCTGCTTTTTGATGATTTATATTTCATATCACAGATATATTAAAATGTTATTATTTACCAACCTTTGCAACTGCAGCAACAGGAATTTTAGGTTTAGCTGGAGTTTCGATTTCCTCATCTAAATCTTCTTTTTCCTCTTTCTCATCTTCTTCTTTATCTTCAGCTTTTTCTTCATGCTCTTCGCCTTTTTTCTTATCGAAATTCCATTCTTGAAGATTCTCCACGTCAATATCTGCTTCTTCTGCTTCTGGTTCTTCAGTAGCATCGCCATGTAACATAGCATAAAGTTCATCAACCTTTGCTGTTAATTCTTGAATTTTTTCCTCTGGTGATTTTTCTTCCACTTCTGGAACTTCATCAACTTCAGGAGTTTCTTCGCCAGTTGGTACTGGTAAATCTACTTCTGCGCTTACTTCAGGTACTTCAGGTTCTTCGAAACCCTCATTTAATGTGGGTTTGAATGTTTTATCGAGTCTTCCCATGACTTCGAATAATCTTGTCTTACTGTCTTTTTTTATCATAATTATCTAAAATTTGGTGGTACTATACTTATTAAATCTTTATTAAAGCGATAGTTATTGTATGAAACTACGTTTCTAAGTAGAAACAATAATGTTTTCGCTTTTCCTTTTGTTGTTTTTTTATTTTTAACTAAATTTTTAATGTCTTCCGAAAATTCTTTGGCTTCAATATTTGTAATCTCATGATTTTTATCTAACCCTAATGAATTATTTAACGTGTGTTTATATTTATGGTATTTCATAAATATTTCATTTCTACGTCTATTCTTTGTAATCTCTGGAGTATCAAGTGCCTTGGTCTGCATTCCATGAACCAGCATTGCAAAGTCATCTTTATTTTTCTTATCTCTTGCAATAGAATCATCAAGGTCTACAAGTTGACCAACTGCAAGTGCTTCCTCTGGAGTATTAAATACTGTGCCTGTAGGTAAATCGAGTTCATCTTCTAATTCTGGGTGTAAACTACCTGCACTAATATTAAGTTTAAAATTTGGTATCTTATCAATATGTTCCTTATATTGTAAAATATATGGTAATGATTTAGTATATGCATAAAATTCAATATCTGGTCTTCGTTCTGCTGCTCCCATCCATGCTTGGAGATATTCACCATTATAAAAATCTCCCGATTCATGAATTCTAACGGAATCGGTTCTACCATTTTCCCTGAAATGTGAATCAAGCGAATTAAGTATTAAATCTATTTTATCTTGTACTGTTTTAGCTTCTTTTAATAAATCATAATTATGCCAACGATTATTACGAACCGCTTCATATTGAATTTCCATCCAAGCAGCATAGCACATAAATTTCGCTTCATCACCAACCTTATATCCTCCACCCTCTCTATCTGCCATCATTTTACAGTCTTTAGCATATGGACACGTCCAACCTGCGGGTAGGGAAAACGTAGTGACCCTTTTACCAACCTTTGTATTTTCATTACTGAAAGTTAACACTCTTGATTCGGTCATAATTTTCTCAATAGCGTTTTTTCTCATTTCTTCATTGTCTTCGGTTTCGAAGATATGATTCACGACTTCCTCAAAAATAATATTCTCTAATAAAAACATAATATTAAATCATTTATCATAAATACGGGATTATTAATTAAAGTCTTCGAGTATTTATGATAAATTCTTATAGAAAATGAATTTAGAATGTTTAAATGATATAATCACGGACAATTTAGCAATACACATTGATTTAACGGATGTTGATTCATGGGTAGACTGGAATACTGGCTTAACGGCATTTAGCTTAACTAAATGGAGTGGAGCAGTATCTGATAACCTTAATCTAATTGACTTTGGGTTAACTGGTTTTGATAATGGCAGAACTAACATAATGTGGGATGGTATAACAGTCACACCCAGCGAGACACTATTTACTATGTATAGGGTTGGATATAATGATATTCATAATCCAACCACAGGTGAAACAAGCGGTGTTACTGCAACAACCCTTTATTATCCAATGAGTGCTAATACATCTGGCGGTACTGAAAATTACTACTTTGACTTAGATGGTGGCTACTTACAGGGATTCTTCAAGCTTCATGATTATAACTTCACATTATTTCCTTCAAGATATAATGCGGGTATAACAATTGAAACAATAGTATATCTATATCCTGAGTCACAGGGTATATTCTATATGATGGGCGCACGTGCCGAAGACAAATACAATCCATATTTTAGTGGAGAAACCACAACTGGCTCAACCACAACTGGCGTTGTTACGAGCGAAGATAACTTTCTCGATGCTATCATGGAATCGGAACAATTGAAATCAGGCTTCAGTCAACCAGAAGATATGTACGAAACCAAGTATTCTGAAGTTCCACAGGTTAATAATATAAAAAATAATGTAATTGCTTTCGAACTAACCCAAGACAAAAGAATTGCATATAAATATATTAACAATGAGGGACTTATAATCATAAATTCTTCACCAGCAGTGGTAACTGCAACGGGTTTTACAATTATTGATGTTGCATTTACCCCTAATGTCGTATTTGATGACCCAGCAAAATTAGATTGTGCTGAATAAAGATTAGGTAAATTAATTTTTTATGTGAATGGACGTGCTATGTGGATTATTAAAGATTTTCCTGAATTTTATTTTCACGCCTTTGACAATCAAAAAGAAAAACAATTAGGTGTACCATATTCAATGAGTTGGGGTGGCGGTAGCTTTGGATTAAAACATTCATGGCATTATGACTATCAAACATATATAATATATAATGGTCAGGATACCGATTATATTACAACCAATTTCCTTACCGAGCCAGACCCAATCCCAACGGATTGTTATATACCACCAACAGGTGATACGTATTTAGCTGGATTATCGTTGAGTGCCGATAGTACAACATTTACATATACAGATGATTGCGACCCAGACACCGAACTTCCATTAACAGTAATGAGCATTAAATATACTGGTGGAACAGGTAGTACATATTTTGTGAAATTCTTACAACCAATCTCTGTATTATCTAATAGAGATTATGTGGCTGATTTGATGTTATATAATGACAATTTCTTTAGTGGTGGTACAACAAATAAGGTGTCAATAGTAATGTACAGCGATGAAGTAGATATTGATATAATTAAAGAAAGCGAATATGTACATCCATTGACATATGATTATTTGTTAAGTCTACAAGACGACAATTTACATCCTTGGGGCGATGGTCAAGAATATCAATATAGTCTTGACGGTAAGCTATACTATGGTGACAGTGGTCTTCCAGTTACTTGGGAGAATTCAATGATTGTTGGTTATGGTCTCACTAACTACGGATATTATGGTAGTCCGTTAGGTGCAAGCACAGTAATGACAGGTGGTGATAATTGGTTACCATTAAGTAATACTTTTAGAACTCCTGACAATACTGGACAAAAGTTTATATATATGGGTCTACTAATTGAAACAGATGGTGTGCTAAATACTGGTGGTACATTATATATTAATGATTTCACATATACTGCTGCTGATATTTTGGTACAGGACGAGAGAAAAGATAACCTAACAATAGAACAGAACTTTGATGATGGGTTCTTTGGTGGTATTCAGAAGCTCAGAATTTATGATAGAGCATTTACTTCTCCAGAAATATTACATAATGCATTAATGGAAAGAGGCAAGAACCCAAATATTCTTGTAAGTAAAGGAGGTAGAATAATTTATAGATAACTCATGAAAGATTTAATTGAAAACGATTTTAATGACCAAGAAGATTATTTCGAAGAATACGATGATACTTTTAGGGAGATTTTAACTAAGATGATTAATGGTGATAAAACCAAAATCATCTTAAAGAAAATCAAACCATCAATGTATCAGCAAGCACTTAATGAATTCATGAGATATGGAAAAATTATGCGTTATCCCACAAAATATATTGATGCATGGAAAGATATTGTAATAAGAAATACCATTTTCCTTGAGGTTAATACAATGTTCTATGGACACACTAATTATTTTGATGTTGATATGTTTAATGATGAAGTTTTAAATACCGATGAAACAGGGGAAAGTGTTAGGGATTGGAGTCAGGCATGGGAGTATATGGAAGAAAAGGGATATGATGTGGTTCTTGATGAATTTATGCCAAAGTTTTCAAACGGTCATGACCTGATTAGTGATTTTGGTTTACAACCACTACAAAACGTGGTTCGAAGTCTATTCGAAACCCAAGACCCCAATCAAATATTGGTATTAATTAATAAAGCACTTGATATTTCGCATCAAAGGTCAGATTTATCGGAAATATTTATTGAAGGCGGTGAAAGTTCTTTAAATAGAATTTCTGGTCTTGATGAGAATGTTTTAAGAATCATAAGAGAAGAAACAATTAGAATTTTTAGTTAATATGAGTCAACTAACAGAAATTTTTGAGGGTTGGAAGAACTTTACGTTCCAAAATCCAGCAGTAGAAGCCGAAGCTAAAAGAAGAATGGCAATATGTATTGATTGTAAAAGATTGAAGAAAAATAATGTGTGTTCTCTTTGTGGCTGCTATATGCCAGCAAAGGTTAGAAGTTCAAAATCGAAATGTAAAATAAATAAGTGGTGATTATTCGCTTGTTGTTATAAGATATGTGTTTTCAAGTGCCTTGCCTTCAAACTCATTATCACCTAAACACATTTTATTGAAATCGTTGAGGATAATGGTTTCTCCTTTCATACTGATTTCAATCTTACCATTTAAACACGTCACACATTTAATATAAGTACGTGCCTTTAATTCGAAAGCTGCGTCTTTTGGTAAGTAGATAAATAATACGTTTTCGTCTGGATTGCTTATGTTCTTAATTTCTTTATACTTGATAATATTATTATCTTCACAATTATCCCATTCACCAAAAAAACGTATAATTATCCCATCACTGACTTCATGAACATCTGGAAGCTCTTTAATTAACTCAGAAGTTCGTTTGGTTATCAGGGTATCAATCTTGTCTAATATGAATCTTTTTTCATCAGTCATTTTAGCAATATGGTATGTTTTGTATTTTATCTGCACGTTCTACCTCAATTCGATAATCACTTTTATCCTCAATATTACTTTCGCAATATTCTCTAACGAAAAGGGTTTGAATTTTGGGTGGAGCATGTTCAAATGCAAGGAATTCGATTTCATCACCTTCAGTAGAAAATAAATCAACCTTAATTTTATCCCAATTAATATAATTTATCCAATCACCCCCTGAAGGTGCAACTGCATCGTCTGTACTTACTCCCCATCTTCCAGCATCATAATCACTATCGGTGTCTACTTCAATATTATCGGCAACAAAAGCCAATTCAAATTGAACTGGTTCTTTTGATTGGTCATATTTATAGGTAACTTCAACAAGGATTTCAATATCAATATGATTCGGTCCTGTAAACAATTTACTATCGTCACTAACCATATTATCTGTTACGTTATTTTTTACTTCAATTTTTCTTAATAGGGCATCACAGATAAATTGTTTTTGGAAATCCTCATTTTTTAGTAAGCTAATGACCTCCATTTCTTTACTATGTTCGTCATTACCAAGAAAATCGAATTCTTGAATTTCTTCGTTAATAATTTTTATGAAATCTTTTGTATTCACGATAAAAACTTTCACATAAATACTAATTAATTTAATTAAATCACATCCAAAATTTATCTCGTCAGTATTTATATTTGAAAATCATTGCTTAATTACGGTATTAAGTTATGTCTGAAAAAATCAGGATGATTTTTAAAAATTTATTGCCTGATAGGGGTTATGTAAATTTTAGGACTTGACTAAAAGTGATTTATTTAATGCACCGTTCCAAAAAAACGGTGCATTTTTACATATATTTTATTTTTTTTGAAAATAAATTGAAAATTGTTTGTATTTATGATTTTAATGCATATATTTGCATTCTGAAGTTTTAGTTAAACATTTATTAAGAGTAGTTAAAATGAAAAATTTAGTAAACATAGTGCCCCAACCGCAGCAACATCCACAGATGTCTGAATGGGGAAATTATGCCTAAATTTTTCGAAGTGAAGTTTTAGGTTAGTATTAAACCCCATTCGTAAGAGTGGGGTTTTTTTTGTTCTTTGAAATTCGGGATATAGTACAGTTGGTAGTATGCGTGCTTTGGGAGCACGAGGTCGCAGGTTCGAGTCCTGCTATCCCGACCAACAGGGTGTGAGCGAGTGGTTGAAGCTACTGGTCTTGGAAGCCAGTGAGGGCACAAAGGCGTTGTCCTCCGTGGGTTCGAACCCCACCACCCTGACTAAATGATGGTAGTTTAATACCATGCATTAGTACTCTGATGAATCCTTGAGGGAACGCTTGGTGAAAAATGAGAAAAGTGTGTGGCAACAAAGATAACTCCCGATGAGGGGAGTAGTTGCAGGTGAAAATCCTGTCCATTATTTTTAATATGGTGGAGATAGCTCAATTGGTAGAGCACCAGATTGTGGTTCTGGTCGTTGCGGGTTCGAGTCCCGTTCTTCACCCAAATATAGCCTGTAGAGGATATAAATAGAGTTTATAGCTTCCAGAGGTTATATCGATTAAAGAGTCGATAAATTGTGTTTATCGATTCCAGAGTCGATAATTTCGAGTAGTTGGGGAGCGGTCACCCCGCCTGAATTGGACTCAGGAGAACTCGCAAGTTCGAATCTTGCCTACTCGACTAATATGGTGGTTTTGGTGTAACTGGTTAGCATTACAGTCTGTGAAACTGTAGGTGAGGGGTTCAAATCCCCCATTCCACCCTTTTTTAACTTTGTTCGTATTTATAACAAACAAAGTTAAATTATGAAAGAAAAATATAAAAAAGAATATCTTGAACCAATAGTAAATGAAGCAAAAAATTGGACAGATGTTTTACGTTCTTTGAATATGGGATTACATGGTAACGGTAGAACCACATTAAAAAAATATGTAAAATTACATAATATTGATATTTCTCATTTTGAAACAGATAAAGAAAGATATTATAGAGTTAATGGTAATTCTGGAATTTTAAAACGAATACCATTAACAGAAATTTTAGTTTCTGGGTCAACATATATTAATACTAACCATTTAAAAAATAGATTATATGATGAAGGCTTTAAAAAACGAATTTGTGAAAAATGTGGACAAGATGAAATTTGGAATGGTGAGAAAATAAGTTTAATTCTTGACCATATTAATGGAATTAATAATGATAATCGAATAGAAAATTTGAGAATAGTTTGCCCTAATTGTAATGCAACATTTTCAACACATGGTGGAAAAAATATGAATTATCATGGAAAAGCGTGATAATTTGATTTATCACTTTATCACGTGATATTGTCTCGTAGTGTAATGGCAACACAACTCCCTCTGAAGGAGAAGAGTAGGGGTTCGACTCCCTTCGAGACAACAAGTTTTTATTTTGCGCAAAGTATCGTTTTTCGGTACTTATTGCAAAAAATCGGCTTAGTAAAAATGTGAGCAAAGTATTGTTTTATGATGTTTTCCTCGAATTTTTACTTAAATTGACCTCTGGCAGAAAGGCTATTGCATCGCCCTTTGAAGGCGACACCGAAAGGTTTAAGGGTTCGAATCCCTTGGGGTCATCTAAATTGTCCTGTGGTGTAATTGGCAACACGTCAGATTTTGGTTCTGGAGTTCAAGGTTCGAGTCCTTGCAGGATAACTAAATGATATGAACTCTACTTGGGTCAAAGACCATTCTAACGGTAGATTTAATGCTACCACCATGATAACTATCCAATACACCAAGAACATCTACAATATCAAAACCTAATAGCTGCGCTATAATTCCGATGGTTTCTGCTGACATTTGGTTGTTACGAATATCGTTTGGAAACATCTCAAAATATTTATTGATTTTTTCTTCTGGAATCCCATTATCTCTAAGTGCAGCTTTTACATAATCAGCACTTATCATTCTGAATCTTTGTCCATGTGCTGGTACTTTAAGTGTCTTACCACCGTCAATTCTGACTTGAAGTACTGATGGTTGAGAACCCTGATAATCCATTGCCCTGTGTGGGTCGGCATATGTACTTGCAACACTGCGGTTCTTTGTAAAATACATTGGTTTTTTATATGTCATGTTTTTACGCAACTCACCAGCTTGGTCTAATAATTGAAAATATAGGTCTTCATTAGACGAAACTCGTGCAGCTTGCATTTCTGCTTGTAATTCATGCCACTTCTTGGGGTCTGAAATATATGAGGTGGTATCTGTCCTTGATTCAAAAGAACCTGTTTGTTTTACGTCTCTAACATCTGGTGTGCCGTGATACCAGACATCATCTTCAGTCAAAAAGACTTCTTCAATTACTTCATTAATAATATTGATTAGGTTCATGAAAATAAATACTTGCAAGTGATTAATAAATATACTATCTTTGCGATATGAATGCAGAAGAACTAATAATTTATATCAGGGATTGTATTAAGAAATTGGATGAATCTACGGATGACCTACAATTCGAACCAATCATCACACCAACCATGTATGACCCAAAGGAAATACAAAATGATGTTACTATCATTGTAATGGAACAAGTTGGTGATGACACCATCCCAAAATTCAGAATTGATGTGAAAGACTTAGAAGCAATAAGGAATCGAAAGAAATGGATAAAAATGGAGGGTGATGAGTAAATTAAGAGTGGGACATAAAGAAAATTCGTTTCTTAATGGAGAAAGAGCGGGGCATGTGCGAAAGTGGGGGAAGTTTTTCACCGCAAAAATTCGTAGAAACGTAGATAAAAAAGTAATTAAAAAAGAAACAGATGAGTTATAATCTATTCCTTGATGACTTTCGTTCATTATCGGATGCACATTCATATACATATTATCCACCATATGCAACAAAGGATTGGGTTATTGTGCGTAGCTATGATGAATTTGTGAAATATATTGAAGAACACGGTGTTCCTGAAATGGTTAGTTTTGACCATGACTTAGCCGATGAACACTATAATTTTCAATCCGATATTCAATATGATGACTATCAAGAAAAAACTGGATTTCATTGTGCCAGATGGCTTATCTATTATTGCTTAGATAATGATAAAAAACTCCCACCTGTCATTATGATTCACTCAATGAATAAGGTGGGAGCAGAAAACATCAAATCATTGTTCGATACATTTAATAAGGTTCATGAGAATAATCCCCCATATTTCAAACCTAATCCAAGTTTAGATATCGACCCTCCAGAACTTTTCCAATAATTATTTTTTACCACCAGAACTCCTGCTACTACTCCCACTGGAACTCCTGCTGGCACTTCCGCTTGAATAACTTCTACCTGAACTACTTGAACTCGAAGGTCTGCTATAACTTGAACTACTTCTTGAAGGCGTACTATAACTTCTTGACGGAGCAGTTGACGTAGCTCTTGACGGTGCTCTGTAATTTGAACTCGAACTCGAAGGTCTACTGTAGCTTGAAGAACTACGTGACGAACTCGTTGGTCTATTATATGTACTTCTGGTTGTACTTGATTGAGTACGTGTAGCAGTACTTCTGGTTGTACGTGTAGTAGAAGAATTATATGCGGGACGAGTACTCATTCTTGGACTTTTATAGCTTGGAGTATAGCTTCTATTACTCTGATTATATGTTGGTCTGGTTGATTGGTTTTTATTAATCCTTGTTACGGGTTCACCATTTCTATTTATGTTTGCCGTAGGTCTTGTGTTGGCGGTAGTTTTAGTGTATGCGTTATATGGAGACTTTTTAGCTGCCGTTGGTGCATTAACATATCCACTACTATAGGTTTTATTATATGGTTGGTAGTAGTTTCTATTTCGACCCAATGAGCTACTTGCATAATATCTTTGACCACGTGGTTGTGAATTATATCTATAATAGTTATGACTATAATAGCCATGTCCGTAATAATATGGGTTGTAGCCATAGTTATAATAGCCATGTCCGTAATAATGTCCGTAATAACTATACGGATAATAACCGTACCAATTATCATAATAACCATAATATGGCTGGTTATAATAACCGTATCCGTAGCCAAATGTAAGGTTAAAACGGAGATTTGGCTCATTATAGCCATCATAATAATTGTTAATTATCACTGGTTCAGCCTCTTGCTCAACAACGATATAAACAGTATCGTTTTTTGTTGTGTCAATTGGGGCAAGCATTTCTTGTTCCTGTGCCATGCGATATTTTTCATAATCGCTGAGTTCTCTTTCTTGTGCAATTAATACAAAAGATAGTAGTGTGAGTAATAGTAATATAAATAATTTTTTCATGTTGTGTGTTTTTTAATTAAAAGCAATTAACGTGCCAGACCTTTTATCTAAATAGAATGTATTTATGATAAAATTCATTATCATGTATTATAAAGACAACAGTAAAAAAAGGCTTTTAGAAGTTATGAACGTAGTTGACCGTTCATATAAACCTAAGTTAAATGAAGATATGGGTGCAGTTCTTAATGAAGAAGGTAGACCATTATCTGAAATTGCAAGAGAAATCTATCAAGATTGGCGACCAGTGCACCCATATGCTAAACCATATCTCGAAGCAATGTCAACACTTAATTCTATTGAAGATAAGTATATGTTTGATTCTGGAAGGAGCATTGTAGCATATTTTCTTTCAAACGCAAGTAGCTGGAGAGGTGAAACCGCAAAAAGAATTAAATTAGAATTGAAAAAGATGCTTGGATTAAAAGAAGGTGTTTGGGATGACGATGACGATGGTGAAGATATGTGGGTAACAATAAATGGTAAGCGTGTTCATAAAAATTCAAGAGAATATCAGAAGTGGTATGAAGAAGAGGGGGAGTTTGACGATGTTGAGGGAAGAGAATATAGAAACAGAATGCGTGAAGAAAGTGATGAATATGGTGAAGGTGAGGACAGATATGAAGGAAAACTTGAACAAGTTAAAGCCGAAATCAGTCAAGTAAAAAGTAATATGGGTACTGGTAAAACACCCAAATTGTTTGAAAGAGATGGCTTACTCCATATGTCAGCAGAAGATGGAGAATATTTTGCAGACTATTATGGCATAATAACCAATTATCCAGAAGTAGACCCAAGACTTGAAGCCATTGCTGAAAAATATGGTATGTATTGGGAATGGGAAAATCCGGGTGTTGTTGTTCTTGCCCCAGAATAAAATTAATTAAAATGAAAAAAGATAATGGAAAAGAAAGACTGTTAGAGGTCATGCAAAAGGTTGATAAATCATTTAAGCCTAAATTAAATGAAGATATTAGCATTGATGTGGAAGTGGGCGATACCATTATGATGGGCAGGTTTAAGAATATAAAAACAGTAGTAAAGACAATAGGAAAAGACGAACATGGTATGCCAACAATTAATGGTAAGAAAGTAGTGACATTTAGGAAGTCTACAGAAAAAAATGAAAAATAATTGGAAAAAAGTTTGGAATTAATAAAATTTTATTATCTTTGCACTGTATTTAGATTATAGAAACAATTAAAATTTAGAAAAAATGAAAAATTTACTCGACATAATGGTAGTCTTAGAAGCAGTCCTATGGGCAGCAGATGAGGACGAGCTATGCAAAGTCGGGTAATATGATATTACACACTCCTTTCTTAATAAGAAAAACCCGACAAGCGAAAGTAAGTCGGGTTTTTTGTTTTAGGGTGTGTAGGTTCTTTGACATGTTGGAATTTGGTGCGTTAGTTCAGTTGGTTAGAATGCCTGCCTGTCACGCAGGAGGTCGTGGGTTCGAGTCCCATACGCACCGCAAATGGTCTATTAGTATAATGGGCGACTCTGCATGCGCAAAGTAGAGTTGCGGAATATTAATGAGTGGGTTTTAAAAAGGATGCATACTATTTAAAAACCCATATATAATGTTCTTAATATGCTTCTGTGCGAGGAAGTGAAGGTGGTTCGATTCCATCATAGACCGCAATTCGGGCGTGTAGTGTACGGGAAGCATCACTGACTGTCTATCAGTGGGAGGGGTTCGAATCCCACACGTTCGGCTAATGTTCTGTTGTCGGTCAATACTCGGAGGGTATTGGGTACGAGGATAAACGGGTTAGTGTAATAAGCACTGCTGCCTTAAATAAGCAGTAAGCTGTGACCTGAAAAAGTCATCATCCGTAACAAGTGACAGAACATTTTTATGTCACATTTGTACCACATAATCGGTTATTTTACCGTTATGGCAGTAAAAAGTGCCATAAATGATACTAAAAACACACTATATTGGTATTTTCCTAACATTTTACCGCTATAGCAGTAAAAAGTGCCATATATGATACTATATTGTGATTCTAATGTCAAAAACTGAGTAAACAGCAAAAAAATCAAACATTAATGTCTGGAGAAACCAGACAAAAACGCTGCGGTTGGCAAATTGGTTAAGCCACCAGTCCTTCAAACTGGTCATTGCGGGTTCAAATCCCGTCCGCAGTACAATAAAACGTCTGGTAAAACCAGACATAACGAAATCGAAATGTCGTGAGATAGTAATGGTTAAGTCCATCGGTTTTTGTGGTTTTGAGTCACGAGAGGCTCAAGTAATTGGTCATACACAGCCATTCCACCGCTTTTTTAAATGCTCGGTTCGTCTAACGGTTAGGACGGCAGGTTTTCATCCTGTAAATAGGAGTTCGATTCTCCTACCGAGTACAAAATAATGCTTGGAATTGTCACAATTTTATCGTATTATTGTGACAAAATAAATGTTATGAATGAATATCCAAAAGTATTAATTTTAGGTGACGGTCTCTTGGGAAAAGAGATGATTAAACAAAGTGGTTGGGAATATCTCTCACATAGTCAAGATAAAATTGATGTTGTTACTGATTTTGATAGATTATGTGTTTTGCTTGAGAATCTTGAACCAGATGTAATTGTGAATTGTATTGGTTATACCAACACATATAGTAAGGAAAGAGACTTGCATTGGAAAGTAAACTATGAGTTTGTCGTAAATCTTGCAAACTTTTGCGACAACAATTTCATTAAATTAGTCCACGTATCAACGGATTACATCTATGCGAATTGCGAGGCAGGGTCGGCAAAAAAAGAAGACGATTTACCTGTTCATCAAAACACTTGGTATGCATATACAAAATTAATTTCTGATGCATACGTGCAGTTAATCGATGATTATTTATTAGTCAGATGTAGCTTCAAACCAAAACCATTTCCATATGAAAAGGCTTATGGAAATATAAAAGGAAATTTTGATTATGTTGATGTAATTGCTGGACAGATTATTGATTTAATTAATGAGGGTAGAAGCGGTGTTTGGAATATCGGAACAAAATATAAGTCAATATATGATTTAGCCAAACAAACAGTTCCAGAAATCGGTGATTGGTATAATGATAAACTACCTACAATAGAAATGGATTTATCTAAATTTAATAATAGGAATAAGCTTCCTTAACTCAGTTGGTTCAGAGTGTCTCCCTTACAAGGAGAAAGTCGTAGGTTCGAATCCTACAGGAAGCACGATTATTTGCAAATAGTTCTTAACGGGTTCGATTCCCGCTCATCAGGAGTAATTACTTGATGGGATGGTGTGAAGTGGCACGGCACAAACACTCCTTTAGCTCAGTTGGTAGAGCGGTTGTGTTACATACAACATGTCGCTGGTTCGATTCCAGTAGGGAGTACAAGAATCGATGGGTATTGCCACTATCGGCAAATTAACCGATAATACACATTTATCGGCAAAATAGCCGATTGTTATCCATCGGTTCAAAGGAATTATGGAAGCAAATATATTATATGACATAGTGAAGATTTATAGGGATGAAGGAATCATACTCCCACAATGTCCATTGGTTATTCATTATAGTACACCAATAGAATATTTGTGGTATGAATATGATAAATTCATTTATGACGCTTTTTAAACCTGACGTGGTGGAATTGGTCTACACGCATGTCTTAGGAACATGTGCCGAAAGGCTTATGGGTTCGAGTCCCACCGTCAGGACAATTACGAGTATCGTCTAATTGGCGTAAGGCACTCGGCTTCATCGCTGGGAAATGCAGAGGAACGTTGCAACGTTCTGGGTTCAAATCCCGCTACTCGTGCAATGGTTTTGGCTGGTTTAACCAGAGTTTTAAAACTCAAAAAACCCTCCACCACGGGGATGTGCTGGAATGGTAGACAGGGCAGTTTGAGAGACTGTTGCTCGAAAGGGCGTAGGGGTTCGACTCCCCTCATCCTCACAAAGTAATTTGGTAACGTAACGTAAATGGAAACTCGTAAGTGCGAACGTGGCACGTAGGCTTGATGGGTATGTAAAGAAAGTAATTAAGAAATCTGGATTAGCCAAGCAGCAAACTCGGTACAAAAAGGTTGTTCGACCAAATTACTTTACCATGCGGACATAGCCGAACTGGTATAGGCAGCAGTCTCAGACACTGAAATTTGTGGGTTCGACTCCCACTGTCCGCACAATATCATCGTAAGGTGATGTTCGAGAACAGAATAATTACGTAATAAAACTGTTGTCGCCCGACATAGAGCAGTTGGTTAGCTCGTCCTCGCTCAAGGGGAAGGTCGCAGGTTCGAGTCCTGCTGTCGGAACAAACGTTCTCTTTGGGTAGTAATATTAAGTAGAGAACACCACGGGGTCGTAGCTCAATTGGCAAGAGCACCTGCCTTGCACGCAGGGGGTTGAGGGTTCAAGTCCCTTCGACTCCACATTGGAGACCGTTAGATTTTCATAGAACTAATTAGATAGCGTAGAAAATCATTTTGGGGCAGTGGTGACAAAGGCTAACACGATAGGTTTGCAACCTTTAGATACGGGTTCGATTCCCGTCTGCTCCACCAATCCATGTAATAAGGCAAGTAACAAATCTTGTATTCGTAGGGTCACATGTTCATTCCTGTGTGTTGAATAAGTTGGTCGGGACTCCAATCATGTCCTACGAAGGGTTGCCTATGCCCCGTTGACGTAACAGGCAACCGTATTGGTCTTAAAAGCCAAGTTTCTCAGTTCGAATCTGAGGCGGGGTACTAAGTCGTCTGGTTAAACCAGACAGTATTTATAATAAAATTTAATTATGCTTACAACAATCTTATTTATTTTAATGGTAACCGTTTTCCTTGCCTATGTAACATTCATATGGTCAAAATACGGAATACAAATATCAATCTCTGAAAGTTATTATAAATTATCAGAAAAACAGAATTGGCTGTTTGTTGCTTTCACATGGTTATTTGCGTTTCCCGCAATGATTCTCGGTGATAGTACATTAATGTTACTTGCTGGTGGTGGTATTGTATTTGTTGGTGCTGCTGCAGCTATGCATACTTTTCCAACGAGAGCGGTTCATATGACAGGTGCTATTGGTGGAATGATTCTGGGTAGTATTGCAATGGTAACTCAGTTCCATATGTGGTATTTAGTTCCTGCAATTCTTGTTTCAATGTTAATTGCATATTTTCTCGATAAAAAACACTTGATGTGGTGGGCAGAACTTGCGGTTTTTACTGCAATTAGTATCGCATTGAGTTGTTCAATATTCTAATCGTCTGGAATTTCCAGACAACACACATCGGTAGTTCAGTTGGTAGAATAGTGCTCTCCAAAAGCAAAGGTCGGGGGTTCGAGTCCCTCTCGGTGTGCAATATGTGTCTGTCGTCCAATGGCTAAGATAATGGCTTCCAAACCCAAAGATGAGGGTTCGACTCCTTCCAGACATGCAATCCGAATGAAGCGGTGGTAAAAATCGCTGGTATGAATCACGTGTCACAGCAGAGTCCAAATCTGCACCGACAACAACCGAGGGCAGCAATGTACCCAAGAGCAA
>Ga0114918_10000643_pt1 | contig 30287 bp, 14 predicted proteins | sample LantaG_FD_87015 | JGI IMG/M metagenome (GOLD analysis project Ga0114918, IMG submission 87015) | Deep subsurface microbial communities from Baltic Sea to uncover new lineages of life (NeLLi) - Landsort_02402 metaG | ecosystem: Environmental > Aquatic > Marine > Oceanic > Sediment | place...
CAGCGCGCAGGAACGGCTTCGGCGCCGAGATCAGCCGGTAGCCGCCGGAGCGCTTCGGGATCTCGAATCGGGCATAGTGGCTGGAGTCTTCGGCGCCACGCTCGAAGGTGAGCCATCGCAATTCCGAGGTACTCACCTCAAGTGCGGCAGCGATATCGGTGAATGTTGACAACACTGGAAGGCCGAGCTCGGTGAGCTTCGCGGAATGGCCACCCGTGAACTGCAGTCGGTTGGACACCCGACGGCCCAGGTATGTGGGCTCATCTAGGACGTCAGTCATGATGCGTCGCCCGTCGTGACGAGGCTGACTTCGAGACCGTCAATATGGACGCCGGCGAGCGCGAGTTCGGCGAGCTTCCCGAGGGCCCACTCCCTGTCCCTGAGCGTCTCACCTCTTGCCAATTGCAGAAGTGCGACGATCCGCTGTTGCAATGCCGGGCCTGATTCAGCCGACATCGTGTCCAGGCGATCCTTCACCGTCTCTTTGGTGCGGCGATTTCCGCCGGGGGCGACAAGCACGCGCCGGTCGAAGTCGAGTAGCGCCTGGTCGTCGATTCGGTCCGGGAGGAGAGCTTCTGCTGCGACAAGTTCCTGTATGCGGGAGTTGTCGGACTCTGCAAGTGCGGCCCACAGGGAAGGATCTGCGCTGTGCTGCCGGCGGTCGTCAAGCAGTTGCATCCCGAGGTCACGTTTCGCGGGCACATCGCTGCGCAGGCACTCTTGGACAGCGTCGCGGAATTCACGAGGGTTCCGCAGAGTTGCGACATGATCTCTGCCGGCGGCGAAGGCGGTAGGGCTCAGACTCTCGACGAGGTCGTTCCAAACCTGCGGCATCTGACCGTTGGCTTGAAGCTGCCTGATAGCCTCGGCTTGAAGTGCCAGATCCGTGGTCGTCGCCGCCGCGACACCGAACCTCGCGTCACGGGCTATACGGCCAGGGTTCTTCGTGATGTAGCGCAACACGAAGGATAACTGTTCGGCTGTTGCGGAGCCCAATTGCTCGGGGTGCCGTGCGTCACCCGTAGCGCGAATGGCCTGAGGTGTCATGTCAGCGAGGGCAGCGCTATCGCTTCCAGGATGGGCGGCTATCGCGTGCCATAACACTGCCGGGCCCAACGGTGTGTCGATCAGGAACGCGAGTAGGTCACTGCGTTCCACTCCCCTATCAAGTGCTACGGGCAAGATCTGCGCAAGCTGTGGTGCGTCATCGACGCTCGCCCGCGGAAAAAGTTCGGCCATGACTCGTTCGACAGTGAGTGGTGTCGGGAGTCGCCGGTGGATCCATTGGGGAAGCCGCTCCACAAGACCCGCCACGCCGTAGCCCGCGTTTAGGAGCCGCCAGCCAAGTTTCGCTTCCAATGGGTTGTCGGAGGCGATCCAGTTGATTGCGTCCGACGGATCGGCTTGTTCGGCTCTTTTCCTGATGATCTGATCACCGATTGTCGATAGCACCTTGCTATCGCTGGCCCCATCGGTAAGCGCTCCGGAGATACGCTCAAGGTGCTCGATGTCGAGCCCTTTAATGATCGGGTTCCATAGCTTCTTGTATTTCATGGCCGACTGAGTGACGACTGTAATGACAGCAGCGACGTCAGCGTCGGCGTCGTCGATCAATCGTTTTTTATCGATCGGTTGGGTCGCCGATAGGAACATCGCAGCAAGGCTTAACTGTCGTGAGGGGTTCCTGGGGGCACCGGAGACTAGGAGATCGCCTGCGGCTTGCACTGCGGCGCGCCTTACTGTTCCGACGGTCATAGCGTCGAGGACTGCGTCGATGCTGGGGTCGTCCCCTTTACGAAGGAACGCGGCCCAGTGCGCCACGGTCAGTGAGCCCCATGAACCTGGCCGACTCGATAGTGCAGAGCATGCTGCGAGGTTCAGGGGTGGATAGGCGCTCAGGAGTGCAAGTTTCAGGTGATCGCCTTTAATCGCGGGGGCTTGCCCGAGGGATTCCAGCACCTGGAAGGACCAGGTGTGCGCTTCGACTGAGTTCTTGATGGTGTCGAAGATCCGCTGGACCAAGGCGGGCCGGTCGTTCCAGATCTCCGGGTGGGCATCCCGACGGCTGTTCATATCCGGATCAATGACGACGCGATGGCTCTGCTCATCCAGAGTCCCTCGCGCACCGAGCATTACGTAGGCGGGGGCATAGGAATTTCGGCAAAGATTCCGATCCCACGAGAGGATCATGCGGGCGGCCACTCGCGCATAAGAATCAGGTGACCGCTTCGCTACGGCCACGAGGTCTCGACGCACCCGGCGCGCCAAATACGCCAATGTCTTGTCGCTGGCGGTATCGACAAAATCGCTCAGGAAGCCAGTGTCCTCGATATGCACCGAGGACGGCGCAGGACGCGACCGATCCTCGCATGAGAGTCGGGCAAGCGCATCGGCATAGGCGTCGGGTAGATCGTCGACGGGGACCGATTTGACGAGCGCCTTGAACGGGCCCCAGTATCCGAAGTGCAGAGGCGCATGCCTCAGCAGCAGCTCGGCGTGCCGGATCTGTTCGGGTCGGATACGTCCGGTTGTCGCGATGGTCTGTTGGATGTCTTGGGCGGATCCCAGCGTGAGGCCGGGCGTGATCCCGGCCTGCTCACCACGTATGAAATTGGCGCCGGCTGACTGTGCGAAGTCAGCTTCGATGAACTTGAGGAGCTCGACTCGACCTGCCTCGGAGTGTGCCAGGTTTCCTGAGTACACCCCGATCAGGGCGGCGAGATCAGCTCCAGCGGTCGGCGAGCCTGAGGCGATTTCGCCGACGATGCCCGCAACACGGACGGCCAACGAGAATTCCGCGGCGTCGACCTGGGTCCCGCATTGACCGCAGTGCTTCGCCCCATCGGTTCGCGTAGCGCCACAGGAACGGCAGGAATGCCCGGGATCGCTCTGAACGCCGCCGGGCAGCGGGCCGAAGTAACTTGCTGCTTCCCAGGGATCGAGTTTCGGAAGAGTCCAGACCGGGGGAACGGGTGGGTACGCCCGGCCGTCACCGTAGCGCCACCGATCGACTTTCGGGTCGTCCTCTCGTTTGGGACCGACACGCAGTTTCAGCAGCATCGAGGACCCGCGGGTGAAGGTCATCAGTTGCACAAACAGCGAGCGGCCAGTGAACAGCGCAGCCGTGAGTACACGGGTCTGTTTCCATTCGCTCACAACGCCCCCCCCCCGCCGTCCCCTGCGTTCTAGATGCAGGTTGCCCCTACCCTCCCGCTAGCGATCAGTGCCGATCGACGAGGCTCCGCTCGTCGAGCTGCGCTTGGGCGAGCACCGGACTGCCACAGTCGCCTCAGTGATGCCCGCCCAAGCGCAGCGCGTCGAGCGGAGCCGAGAAGAGAGACAGCCGATGCTGGTTGTCTGGCGTTACTGCTGCCACGGCGAAACGCCGCGGCGATTCTGCTAGGGGCAACCTACATCGATCTCGAAGTTACATCAGGGGTAGGACAAACGGTCCAGAAACACGCTGGCACCGATGACAACTGTGCGGGCTCGTCGTCGGCCGCGTCAACATCCACTTGCGGTTCATATCCCGGACCATGCAGCGGCTTACCGAACCATGCACGTTGGGCAAGCAGTGGGTCACTACTGCGAATGGCGGTCTCTATTCGTTCGGCCGCTCCGCCGGTCGAAGCGAACTCGTCGTATCGCCCTTCGCTGGATTCATGCCAGCCCGGCGCCAGGTCATTGAAAGCCGTGCATTTGTTCGCGGGGTCGGAGATCCCCTTGTTTAGATCGAAAGTGGTCACTCCGCGAAGGGTTCGGCTTCCGGCCCGGGCATTCCCATGTTCGAGTAGGTCACCAGAAGCGGGCCGGCGTCAAAGTGCCTGAGGTTGCCGTAGACCCTCTGTGTGTTGAGGGTTCCGTCCCACGCGTCCGGCAGATTCCGGAAGTTCGCGACCACGTTTTCGAAGCTGGAAACGAGCTGCCACCAGGTGGCGAAGCCCTGGTCTGGCGCCGCGGCGTCGCTGGCGGCAGCCTCTACCCGCCTGGCCTCGGTCTGATCGACCGCCGCGAACTCCCAAGGGCTGCCCATTGTTTCAGAGATCCATGCTGATCTGCCAACTAGATCTCTACCACTGTGTTCGGCAACCTCGATGACTCTGTCGCGCAGTGCTTTCGGGACATCCGCTGCTGTGGCTTCCGGATCTTCCCAAAGCAGAAGAACGTTCGGCAGGGACTCGTCGCCGATGAGGAGTTTGTTCGCTTCAATCTCCATCTGCGCCATATCGCCCTCGGCCTTAACAGCACCGACAACGCGATAGAACGGCGCCAAGGGGTGCCGGCGATAGTGCATAAGGTATTCGGTGCCATCCGGCAATGCACATAGCTCGGTGCTGGTGACGGTTGGACCCATCGGGTTGAACCAGGCCGCCAGCACGAGGGTTCGGCGGTGCTCTAGCCACAGCAGGCGCCGGTCGGCGGGCTCCTGGCCTTCTTCAGGCCGTTCTGACACCGCGGGCCGCGCTTGCTCGGCGATGGCCGCCACCACTTCGCTGGCGCGGTCAGCGTGGTCATTGCTCTCGATGCCTTCGCCCTCGGCAGGTAGCTCGGACTGGGAGAGGCTTCCCAGGGCGTCGCTGAGAGTGGAGGTGAAGCCCCACAGGTCGCTGGCCGAGGGACGGGTGTAGGAGCCGAGCTGCTCTTGGTTTCTAGCTTCCGACATCGTGTTCCACTGCTGGAAGATCAGTTGGCCGGCGTCATGAGTCCATCCACCCAGGAGGTTGGTCTCGGGATCGTCGAACAGTGTCCAAGTGATCGCCATGAGGTGCTGCGCTAGCGATTCTGACAAATGTGAACATGGCAACTGCAGGGAGCTCTCCCAGGAAGACCCAGCAAGCGGGTGCTTGTCGAAGCCGGCTTCTAAAGCGACCGGGCGTCCACTGAAACGTCCAACCGGGATGTGCAGTTTGTTCTCGTCGCACCGGACCGCGCTGGGGGGCGCTCCGACCATTTCAGCGATGGTCGATGCGACGTCCTGAATGGGCGGGAACTGGTAGGGCGTCAGGTCGAGAATCCATTCCGGGCGCCCCCGCAGGGTTTCTAGGTAGTGGTAGGTCCCGTCATAGGTTTCTCTGAGTCCGGGCTGAGCACGTGGATGGCTGAAAGCGGCCGCGCCTCCGAGTGTCTCGGCAAGTCGCTCGGCGATGACGTCGGACATCCAGGCGCTAAGTTTGGCCTTCTCCGACAGTCGTAGGAAAAACGTATCCCATTGTGGCGGTGCTGAAACGGCAGCAATGGCATCGACGGTGCGGTCCGTGGCGTTGTAGGCGAAACTCCAGCCGACGGCGTAACGGTTGAGGGCGACACACAGCAGCGAGGCTGCCTCACCATTGGGTACCTTCTCGACGACCCGAGTGCGGATCTGCCACTTGATGCGGCCGTCGGGCAACACCTCTACTGTTGTCGTCTGCGCCAATCGGGCCTGCCAATAGGTCGCCGCGGCGCCGTCACGCTCGAGCCAGTCCTCATCGGCCCAGAGAAACCCGTCGAGATAGTTGCTCAGCAATTGGTCGGCCGAAATGTTCCGGCTCATCGTTCTACCCCCTAAGTACGATCTCGGTCGAGGTCCGGCAACCGGCGCCCCCCGTTGCGGACCAGGCTAAAACAGGACGCCGACAAGAATCCGGCGATCGGCCGCGGAACGGCCTTTCGGCCAGAGCACGAGAGAGTTGATTTACTGCGCTCGCCATATTTCGGCGAGCTCTCGCCGCAACCCGGACGCGCGCTGCGCCTGTCGGCTGACCGCCGCAGCCACCGACTCTTCGCTGGCCAGGATGCGGACGCGCCGTTGGGCCCTGGTGACGGCGGTGTAGAGCAGCTGCCGAGTCAGCAGGGGCGAAGCTTGGTCCGGCAACACCACCGATACAGCCTCGTATTGGCTACCTTGGCTGCGGTGCACCGTCATCGCGTATGCAGTCTGGACCGCGGAGAAGGTGTTCGGCTGCAGTAATAGCGGATCTCCCCCGCGGTCGATCGCGGCTATCACGCCGTCGGCGCTGGCAACAACGACGCCGATGTCGCCGTTGAAGACGCCCGCCTCGTAGTCATTGGCGGTGATCAACAGCGGCTGTCCTGGATAGAACTGGTAAGGATCCAAAGGATGGCCTACGGCGGCCGCCGTCCAGTCCCGGACTAGGTCAGCCCAGTGCCGCCGGCCGAATGGCCCTTCTCTGTGGGCACACAAGAGCCGGTGGCCCCGCAGTGCCGCTAGTGCGGATTCCACGTCTCCTCGCTCGGCGGCGGCCACCAATTCCATCCCGCTCAAGGTGATGTCCGCGCGAACTGTCTCGAATTCTGCGGGTGGACAGAGCGTGACCGCTTGCTCGGCGGGGTTGTTCAACAGCGTCAGTGTTTCGTCGACGCGGCCTTGCCGTATTGCGTCGGCAAGTTCGGCGATCGATGCGTTGAATCGGTGTCCGCGGGCGAGTCGGACAACTCCGCGGGAGAGCTGCCTGTGCTCGTCGTCGTCCAGCGCCGGCTCTCGCGTCGTCGTTGGAGCGTCGAGGTCAGCGGTGACAATGGCCACGAGATCCTGCCTTAGAGAGCGGGTTTGGGGTCGATGAACCAGATCGTCGAGTACGGCGCCGGCATCCACGGATGTCAGCTGGTCAGGGTCGCCCATCAAGATCAGCCGTGTGTCCGCCGGCAAAGCTTCCAGTAGTTGGGCCATCAACGTGAGCGACACCATCGAGGTCTCATCGACCACAACGACGTCATACGGCAGTTGGTTTGTGGCGTCGTATCGAGAGCGCCGGCCACCAAATCGTCGCAATCCCAGCAGGCGGTGCAGCGTTTTTGCATTCAAGCCGTCGGGAAGCCCAAGATCGGGCCCTTGCCTGGCGACGGCTTCGGCCAAGGCTCCGGCAGCCTTACCGGTGGGGGCGGCGAGCGCGACTCGCAGCCCCGGACCGTACAGCCTGTGGAGAAGCGCCAATATCCTGGCGGCGGTGTGCGTTTTTCCGGTGCCCGGTCCGCCAGCCACGATGGTGGTCCATTCGGTGGCCGCCACCGCTGCAGCGACGCGCTGGCGGTCCGGTGCTGGCGATGGGCCGCCTTCGACATCGACGAACAGCTCGTCGAGTGCCGCGCGCGCCAAGGTTGTATCGACGACTGGGCGCGTCTCCGCTCGCGCGGCGAAGGTGTTCCGGATGAGTTGTTCTTGTCGGAAGTAGCGGTCCAAATACAGCAGCCATCCGGCGTCACTGTCGACCAGAGTCAGCGGGCGCAAGGGTCCCGCCGGTCCTCCGATCACCAGCGGACTGGCCTGCAACGCTGCAAGAAGATCGGCGGCTTCGGGCCACTCCAGCTGCGCTGCTAGTTCCGCATCGACTCCCTCGACATCCACGGCCGCTTCACGAAACCGGTTCAGCTCCAGGCATACCGAACCACGGCGCAGCGCCGCTACGGCCAATGCCGCTGCCAGTAGCACCCGATGGTCGGATTCTCCCGCAAACCGGCACAGCGCTACCGCGGTGTGTACGTCGGCCAGTCCCAGCACGCCGGCTTGTTGGAAATCAGGGAGCACCGGCTGGTGCGTCATCATCGAAGTCATCAGCCCGCCAACAGATCCGAGAGCGCAGCGACCAACGTCGGCGAGGGATTCCAGGCGAACACTCCACAGCCGGACGGTGTGGACTCTCCCACCATCGCCCGGACAAACAGGTACTGCACTCCACCGAGATGTTCTTCGGGTAGGTATCCGGGCTGGCGCCAACGCAGATACCTGTGCAAGGCCACCGAATACAGGAGAGCCTGCAGGGAGTAGTGGTGGCGCATCATCTCCGCGGCCATCGCCGCTTGGTCGAACTGCGTCGCGTCCACGGACTCGGGGAACAACTTGTTGGTCTTGTAGTCCACGATTACATATCGGGGACCCTCGAACCGAAGCACCGCGTCGATGCTGCCCGTCAGGTAACCCCGCAGCAGAGGTCCCGAAATCGTCCGCAGCACTGCGGGATAGGCCTTGAGCGGATCATCGGGCGGCAGATGGATCTCGAGTAGGTCCGCGATCGCGGTCAGTGTCGCCGCCCCTTCTTGGGGATGGTCGCCACCGGCCAGCGGCAACTCGAACTCCATTTCGACGAGTCGGTGAGCGGGTTCAACTGCACCGAGAGTTCCTCCTGGGATGGGGGTCGCCATCACCGCGCTCAGCGCGGTGGCCAGTTGGTCGACGTTCACGTTGGCTGATCGGCTTGTGACGACCTCGCGGGTTCGGGCCCGGACCTCGGCAGCCAGATCTGTCACCGAGGTGTCGATGCGCTGCAGGACTTCGTGCACGAGGATGCCGAACGTGGTCCCGCCGGTGAAGTCATTCATCAGTGATGGTGCGGAGTTCTCCGAAGCAGCTGCGGTGTCCGGTTCGTTGGGTGTCGGCGGTTCGTCGACGAGACCGGGGTCCTCGGCTTCGCTGAGAACCCGTGTTGCCGGGTCATCATGGTTGGTGAGACGGGTGTAGGAGGTTCGCTGCCAGGACCAGTCAAGCGCCCGGGTGAATGTCGCGTACTCCAGCGCGTCCCCGTCGTGGCCCCGTGGAGCTAAGGCAGCCGACCCCGTCAGGGGTGGCACGGCCTCGACGGTAACGAAGTCGGCGACCGGTTCAGCCCACTGGGCGAACCGGGTGCTTAGCGTTGTTTCCTGTGGAAGTGGAGGTTTGGGATCGGGCTGCGCCTGCCCGTCGGTTCGGCCGAACAATAGCCGGTGCAAAGGCGAGCAGCGGGTGTTCTTGTCAGTGGGCGCCCACCATGCCACCACACGGCTCTGCGCGCGGGTAGCCGCGACGTAGAACACCCTCAGTTCCTCGCCGGCCTCCTCGAGCCGATGCACGGCGAGTCGCTCGGTGTAACCGGGTCCGTCTTTTCCGCCGACGTCGCGCTGCCGCCGGCCTTCTGCGTGAAGCAGAAACGTGTCGGGCTTATCCCGTTCAAATAAGTCCCAGCAGTAGGGCAGGTACACGATCGGGAATTGAAGGCCCTTGGAGGTGTGGATGGTGATCACTCGAACCGCAGCGGACTCGCGGTCCAGGAGCCGGCTGCGATCCGACGCGGCCGCGTTCCGTTCTTCGGCGCAGCGATTCGCTAGCCATGTGGTTATCGACGCCAGGCCCAACTGGTCGGCGGTGACGGCGCGATTCAACAGCTGGGCGAGGTGGCGGAGATCGGTGAGAATGCGCTCGCCGCCTTCAACGGCCAGCTGTCTGGCATCGAGATCCCGCCAGGCGGAGACAACCTCGAACAGGGCTGCTGCCCCGAACTTCTCGAATACTTCGACCCAGGCGCGCAGCTGGATGCTGAGGGCAGCGAGGAGAGTGTCGCCCCCGTCGCCAAGCTCGGTGGCGGTGAAGCCCAGGAGGGGGCTCAGCGCAGCTATCTTGACCAGTCCCGTGCGATGGGGCTGTTCGAGGGCGGCGAGCAGCCGGTGCCAGGCGGTCGCCGCTTCAGTGGTGAATACACTGGCGCCGCCGCTCAGTACGCTCGGCACCGAGAGGTTCGTTAAGGCGTCGCAAATCAGCGAACCCTGGTCGCGGTTTCGGACGAGTACTGCGATGTCGCTTGGTTCCAGATCCCGCCAGGTCTCGTCGTCGAGGATCTGCTGGCCCGTTGTCAGCGTTGAGACGATGTCGTGCGCGAGATCCTCGGCGATACGAGGACGAAGCACTCCTACCCCTGGATTTTTAGACGGGTTCCCGAAGGCGTCGCGGGTCAGGTAGCGCAGTCTCAGCGGCACAGTCCCGGTAACCCGGGCGTCCTTATGGTGTGCTGTGACGGGGTGCACGACGATCTGGTCGGGCCCCAGCGCCGCACTTCCGTAGAGACTTTCCAGGGCACGCATCAAGCCTTTGTCACTGCGCCGGTTAACGTCAAGGGCGGAAACATTTCCGGCGATCTTGACCGCTTCCAGGTAGGTCATGACGTCGGCGCCGCGGAAGGCATAAATCGCCTGCTTGGGATCACCGACGAGAATCAGTGTCACCGCACCGTGGAAGGCGGCGGAGAGGATGTTCCACTGCAGCGGATCGGTGTCTTGGAATTCGTCGACCAGGACGATGCGGTATCGGGACCTGATCCGGTCCTGCGCGATCGGGCCGTAGACCGGATCGGTGAGCGCGTCGCGCAGCAGCACTAGAAGATCGTTGTAGTCGCGCACCGCCAGTAGGCGTTTGCGGCGGTTCAGTTCGGTGCGGGCCGCTTCTGCAAAAGAGACTCGCTCAGCGGCCGGCGTACCCGGATCTGCTTCGGTGGGGACGATCAGTGCCTGGGGATCCCCGGTCGCGTCGGTAACGATCGTGCGAGCGAGATTCACCGCCATCGGCGGCGATGCGGCCCTTGCGTAGTCGGCGGCGTAGCGGTCGTCGCTCACCTGGCCGACTAGATCGGCGACGTTCTCGCGGAAGGCAGCATCGGGTTGGTAGTCACCGGCGATTCCGACGCCGTCAAGCATCCGTTGGCAGAACGCGTGCGTGGTGACGATCGTCGCGGTATCGAACTGCGACAGCGCCCGCATCAGCCGCAGGCGCCGTTGGGCCACCTCATCATCGGACCCGGTCGCCAAGTGCGCGATCACCGTATCTTCCGAACTGCGGGCGGACGGCGGATCGAATAGCGCCGCAGCGCATTCGGTTAATCGTTCTCGGGCTCGCTCGCGCAGCTCCTGTGTGGCGGCCCGGCCGAAGGTGACCATCATGATTTCGGCCAGGGGGATGTCGTGTTCGGCCACGAACCTGACTGCCAGGCTCACGATGGTGTACGTCTTGCCGGTTCCGGCGCTGGCCTCGATTACCCGGGTGCCGCTGGGTAGCGGGCCAGTCAACGCGAACGTCGGAGGGGCGGCCGCGGCAGTCATCGCAACATCCGAAATTGCTCGTGGTCAAACAATGGGCCAAAGACGCGCAGCGCCAACTGCGCGAATCGGTTTGACGGCTCCTCGGCAGACCAATGTTCTGAGGCAGGGGCGGGTTGGTCCCACCACACCGAGAACGGTGCATCGGATCCATAGACCAAGCTGATGGATTTCTCGTCGTTCTCGCCAGAGTTGCGAAATGCGCCGGCGCTCGTAGACGTCCACGCCTTAGCCGCAACACCATGAGCGTCTTCGGCGCTCATCGACTTTCGGCGGGCCGCGTAGGCGTAAGAGGTTGTTGGGCCAAGTGGCAGCGGCTCACGAAGTCCGGCGGCCCGGATGTCGAGTAACCCGGCGAGTACCCCGGCCGGATCGATTGGCGCCTTTAAAGCAACTTCTTTCCCGCCCTGAAGGTGACGCCCGATTACCTTGGCGTCGGCATCGAGGCCGTGCGCACATAGCGCAAGCAGTCGCACCCACCCGGCGATCCGATGCTTGGGCGCCAGAGTGGAGTACGACGCGGTGATCAGCGTCGTCCCGTAGAGATCGCCGATCGTCCCGGTCAGGCGGTAGGCGCCAAAGTCAAGTCCCACATGGAGCGACCTGCGCTCAGCATCACCGGCTGCGGCGACGACCGCTTGGCCAATCGCGGTGACGACGGTGGTGATGTCGTCGAGCGCGGCGATCCCCAGCTGGCCCGGGGGCAGAGTGCCGCGGCGCAACTCGGCGTGGCGGGCCGCATCCATGGTCGCGCCGGCGAGTACCTGGTGCAGCAGGCGCTCGCCGATGTGCCAGCGCGGCAGTCCCGTCACAGTGACCGGTAGCGCATCGGCGACCTCGTCGCGATCCCGCGGAAAGCTCACCCCGAGGCGCTGTCGTAGGAATCCCATGGTCGGGTCGGTGAAGAAATCGACCAGATCATCGAGAGACACCTCGCCCTCTGGGTCCGAGACCAGCGGTGCGGGCACAAACCGCGGGGCGGGTCGCGCGCCGCGGCGGGCCGCGGCAGCGGCCCTGTGTGCTTGAGCATCGAAGCTGAATGGCTTCGGCACAGTGAAATTCGCGGCATCGAACGACTGCAACGGCTGGCGGTTCACCACCGTGGCCCCGGGCTCGACAGCAGCGGTCACGGCGTCGATAATGTCGGCCAGCGGCGCCGGCGGGGGACGGCGCGCCCCGCTAACCGGATCAGCGCCGGTGTAGCAGAACAGCAGGTGATCGGTGGCCGACATCAGCGCGTCGAGCAGCAGTTGACGGTCCTCGCTGCGCGGATCCCGTTCCCCGAGGCAGGGGTCCAGAGCCAGGATGTCATCGCCCTCGACGTGGGCCACCCGGGGGAATGCTTCGTCGTCGAGGCCGATCACGGCGACCACCCGGTGAGGAACAAACCGCATCGGCACCAGTGTCGCGACGGTGATCTCACCGGTGCGAAAGTTCGACCGCGTTGGGCGGGGGCGGAACTGGTCGGCGAGTAACGCCCGCATGTCTGGCAGGGTCAACTCGGTCTCCCCTGCCGATTCGGTCAACTCACCAAGGAATCGCCCCGCTTGGTTTCGTTGCCACACATCGGCTTCCCCCACCTCCGTCATCAGATCCAACGCTTCGCCCAGCTGTGCCGACCACGTCTGTGCGGTGTGCGGACCCCGCAGCCCCCTCAACACCGCATCGAGGCGGTCCAGGAACTCGGCGTATCGCCCCGCCAGGTCGACGTCGCTGCTGTCCACGTCATCGAGAGGCAGCGCGGTCCCCAGCCACGCCAACTCGGACTCGTCGGCGCACACCCCCACTAGTAGGCGGTCGCGGGCTGTACTGAATGTGTTCTGCCGGATACCTCCCAACCCGAACAGCTCTCGTTGCGTTTCCCCGATCCCCCAGCGCGCGCCACCGTCGGCGACCCATCGCCGAAGGGTCTCGAGGTCTGATTCGGAGAACCCGAACCGGCGCGCGACGGGTCCGGCAGCGATCAAGTCGAGGACCTCGCTGGCTGTTACTCGCGCGTCGCCCAGGTCCAGCAGCATTTTCAATATTTGAAGTAGCGGATTGATGCGGGCTGGGCCACGGTCAGCCAGCCGCACCCGCAGTCGGTGCCCCGGGTGCGGAGCATTCGTAGGCCCGAATGCGGCAGCGATGAACGGTGCGAAGGTATCGACGTCGGGGCACAGGACAATGACGTCGCGGGCTTGGAGCGTGGGATCGTCGTTGAAAAGGTGCAGCAGCGCCTCGCGGAGCACTTCCACCTGGCGGACATGACCGTGGCAGGCATGGATGGCGACGCTGCCGTCGAGAGGAAGCGGTGCTGCCGACTGTGCGGGGTCGCGGCCGTAGCGGACGTCGTCCTGCATTCTTGCCAGGACAGTGCTGCCAATGGTTATTGGCGAGTAATGCAGGTCTACGACGTCTATATTGAGTAGCTGCTGCAGCTCGCGCACATCGCGAGACAAATTTGCCAGCAACGGATTTGTCACGTTTAGCGCGGTGTGGTCCTCGGCGCGCCGAACAACCGGCTGCAGACCGTGCAGCGTCTGCCACATCGCCGGGCTCGGGTGGGTCAGCCACAGGTGCAGATCTCGCCCCGCACCCAAGGCGTCAAGGACTGCTAGCTGGCTTCGGCTCAGCCTGGTAGGGCCGAACACAGATAACCGCGCCGGCAGGTCGACGAGGTGGGGCTGCTCTCGCAACGTCTCACAGGCATCCGCCAGCCGTTCGGCAGGGCTCGGCGAATCTATCCGTTCCCGCAGCCGCCTCCAGAAGGAGGCCTGCCACACCATGTCCTCGCGCAGGCCAACCCCAAAACCATCGGTGTCCTCCGAGTTGAACCAGTCGACGATCATCGACGGCCGGGCCTCTCCATATGACGTGAACAACTGCGCCAGCTTCAAAGCAGTCGAGAAACGCCGGCCCTGACGATGCGATGCATCAGGGTCGTCTCGGCCCAAGTGATGGGCCAACATCGCCGCCCACGGCTCGCCGCCGGCGTCGTCCATCACCGCCAGGACGGCCCAGACCAGCCTCGTGCCCGTCCAGGGATCGGTGTTGGGAGTCCAGCCAGCTACAGAAGACATCACGTCGGCAACCAATTCAGAAGGGCTCGGGAAAAGAATGTTGGCGGCCACCCCATCCAATCCGCGCTCCGTACCCAGATACAGCGACAGCTGCTGCATGACCCACCGCTCCACACCCTTGGATGGCACCGCGATCACCTCGGCGGTAAACGGGTCGGGTGGTGGTTCCGACAACAACTCAGAAAGCAGTTCTATGAGGGCGTCAGCGCGCTCGGAACGGTGAATTGTCAGCACGCGCTAACCCGCGTGCAGGAGAGGGGCTTCTCTAATAAGCAGATTCTCGCCTGAAACTCCCGACGACGAGGCGCGAATCCGCCTGGGTTAGCCCCTTGATTAGCGGTCGGTTCCAAACACGTTTCTCTCAGCTGAAGCATTCTTGCAATATCTGCCGTGAGAGCAGGCTCTCGATTGATGCGTAGATTTCGGCTGCGATCGTCGGATCCCGCAGCAGGACACCGCATTCGATGTTCTTCAGCATTGCCGGTCCGGTCATGTTGGCGCTTCCGATGAGCGCGACTTTCCGATCGATAACTAGTGCTTTGGCATGCATGGACGCCCCGGAAGGTCTTTGGTCGATCGGCCAGCAAAGCCGCCGGACTTTCAGCCCCACAAAAGGAACGTACTCCCCCTTGTAAGAAGGGTTATCGACATTGCGCTCGTACAGCACCTGGACAAAAACGCCACGCTCCAATGCCCGCGCCAGCGCCGCGGTCAACGCCGGCTCGGCATACATGGCATAACTGATCAGCAGCACGTCGCTACTTGCTTGGTCGACGAGGTTGGCGACCACAGCGGAAGTCAGACGAGATACGCTTCCCGGTACGTCAGGACCCGTCCAAACGAGGTCAATGCGATCGCGCATCTCCCGGCTGACATTGGCCGCTCCCTGCAAGATACCGCTGATCTCAATAGGCGAGATACGACTACCGATTTCGATCAATGAGGAGCACGCGTCGCGCAGCGCACCAGCACTCTGGGCGCGCAGCGCACGCAGCGCATCCAATCCCAAGTGCAGCGCACCGACCAATTTGGCGATATCCGGGGCCGGCAGCATCTTCCCCACGTCTACCACCGCGTCGAGGTCCTCGGGCCTCAAAGCTCGAAGGCTAATCCGTCATGACCGAGTTCGATCAACACACCTCGGTCGAGCCAAGTGTTGTTCATCTCACAGCTGGTTTCGGAGGCGAAAAGGCATGCATGACAAGCAGCCAGATGCAGGGTTCCCGATTCAGGTTGCGGGATGTGGTCGCCGCATAGCGGGTCTGACGAGCAACGCTGCGCCTCGTTCATGGCTTCATCGAGAAGTCGCTTGAGTTGTTTGGTCTCCCCAAGTGCGACGAGGCCGCCGAGTGTCCCCTCGCTATCGCTGGCCGCAGTGGACAAGAGCACTCCTGCCGTTCGAGCCTCCGGTTTGCCCAGGTAAAGCCTTTCCCGAATGCTCGCGGACGAGTAGCCGCAGTCTAGAGACACCTGCCGGATCAGAAGGTGGGACAGCGTGTGCAGCAGCAACGTTCGCGCCGCGGGGAAGTTCGGGTCAGGTGTCCGCCCGAAAGACAGCATCGACTGTCGATAGGCCCCCCGAAGCGTCACGATGCGCGGGTGCTTCTCCGCGCGGGCCTCCCAGAGAGCGACGCGCTCCTCATTGAGTTCGAGGAAGAACCCTTCGCCGCGCTTCTCAACAGCAGGGACCCAGTTGGGGAGCTGGCGGCGGAGGCTGACAAGGTTCGCCGGATTCAGATCACGCCGTTGAGGCGGGTTCAGCCGGGTGAAACCCAAGAGCGCTTGCACTTCGCGCAGGCGCGATAGACGAACTACCTGATCTAGTAGATTCGAATACCCCTGCGGAACAGCATCATTAGGGATAGCTCGAAAATCTTCGTCTTGTTTGTCCGTCGTCGGCCTTGAGAGGAGCGCCCACTCCGCATCAAGGAGATCAGTGTCAACCTTGGGCTCGCCCGCGCCGGCATCTCGGTGCTTCTCGATCGCTTCCCAAAGCTCATCGATCGGAACGTCGCGGAGCATCCGAAGTGAATCCATGCCCGCCACGATCTGGGGCATAACGTCTCGAGGAATCTCGCCCACCAGCTCCCAATTGTCCGCGACCAGCTCCTCAATTCCGCCTTCGTGCGGCAGATGAAGAGCGCTGGCGGTGACGCTGAACCATAGATTGCTTGCACCGAGAACGAGCATCCGCAACGGCTGCCCGCACGGATCGAAGGTCTGGAGGTGGGGATGCCTGCCACGGCAGAGAGGAAGGTTGTCTGCGCCGTCCTTACCGGAGGCCTTCTGGATGTTGGCGCTTCGGTCGCAGCTAACACAGCTGATCGAAACAATAGGCTGCAGCGTGCTGGCCGAATCACGCATCTGCAATATAGGGGTCGAACACGGAGGCCCATCATCTGCGGCGTGAACGAACTCCACGTAAGGAAAGTCGTCGAGGTGTCCCCTCTCACATGCCACGAGGAAACGAGCAGGAACACAAGCACGTTTCTTGGCGTCTGGACGCTGTTGCTGCTTGCTACACCCGCTGTGGACGATCCTCGCCAAGTCGGGTCGACGACCCCATCGATGCACGAGGCTGAATTGGGCCGAACCATGCAATGGACCAAGGCGGAAGCAGGCAGGGCACCGCACCCAACCCGGGAACGGCGCAACAGGAACCCCAACCCGGGTCCAACCGTCATCCTCACCATGAGGATCCCAGGGCGCACTGCGCAATGCACCGACCTGATTGCCCAGGGCCCGACGCACCTCTTCCAGCAGGCGCGGTTCCGTGATGACTTCTTGATATGTCTTACTCCACGAGTCGGTTCCCCTCACCACAACGCTCATCGATGGCAGATCAACCACAGCCCCGATTCCGGCAGTAGTGACCAAGTGGCTCGGACGGACGTTGCCGATCCGTGTGGGTGTGCCGTTTGAGCCTTCAGGCTTTTGCTGCTGGGCCTTTGCCATGACTACAGCCCGCCTGACTCGGTCCAAGCTGGCGCTTCCATCACAGTGGAGTCGACCGCCTATAACTGGAACAACACTTCATTTTCGACCTCCCGCAGGGACATTGGACAGGTGAAGCTTTCCCAGGAATCAGGCCCCGGCCGGGTCAGAAGACCCGCCACATCGGGCGCTTCGGCATATCCCAGAAGCCCGGTAGGCAGGGTGGCGCGCGTTTTCTCCCACTTGTCGATAAGACTCTGCAAACGTTTCGTCACCCCGTCCGTAGTCCCTTGGTCATGCGTGACCCTCGCCGCCCAGTCATGGAGCAACTTGATCACCCGGGTGATCAGTGCGCCGTTCAAGGGCACGTTGTTGGCCGCTTCGTTGGGCAGCGCCGCCGTACTTGAGTGCCGAACCTCCGAGACAAGCACCGCCGCCAATGCCCGGTCTAGTGCACGGTCGCTGAACGGGGTTGTGGTCACACCCTCGATGCGCGCGCCAAATGCCTGATGGCCATATACGAACGTCTCGAAGTGGCCGAGATCCCTTGGCCGCGACCATTGCAGCATTGTCAACACGAGCCCTGGCCGGGCTCTGTCGCGACCGACACGGGAGGTCGCCTGAATGTACTCAGCGGTGTTCTTGGGCTGCCCGGTCACCAGCATCAGACCAAGGCGCTGGATGTCCACGCCCACCTGCAGCATGCTCGTGGCTAAAAGCACGTCGATTGGGCGGACTCGCGTGCGGAATTCCTCGGCCAAGTAGGTCTTGTCGGCACGCAGCCGGTCCCGTGCGGCAGTCGAGTCAAACCGGTACTCGAAGGTCTTATCGAGATCATCGAGGGTGCTGGTGATTCGCGCACTGGGCATGCGGCTAGTCAGTTCCTGGATTAGTGGCATACGCCGTCTGGTTCGGACCCGCAGACTGCCGAGTCGTTCGGCAACGTCGTCGTCGACCAAACGATGCATGCCGGCCAGTTCCCGCGTCGACGTGAAATAGTCGACAGCTGTCATATAGGGGTCGGCCACCTCACCGTATTGGTCGAACAGGTACTGGGCATGTTCCAAGACGGCGGACATGACCCGGATTTCCACCGCCTTCAGGCTTTCCCCAGGTGCGCAGATCCCGCGGTAGCGGCGAGCCGGTGTCTGCGGCGACGGCGTGGTCATTGTCGAGAAGAATGTCTCGCCAGCGTCGAGTACTTACGGTGGGAACACCGTAAGTGCCCTTGCAAAGACTTGCTCCACCTGTTCCGCTGCCCGGCGGACAGTCGCCGTCGAGGCGATCAAGACGGGGCGGATCGTTGTGCCGCTCTCCTCACGGCTGCAGAGGTCATCGATCACTGACTCGTAGAGTCCGACCATCGAACCGAGTGCGTCGCTGATCAGGTGGAGTTCGTCCTGGATGATTAGATCCGGCGGTCGAAGCCGCATCGCCGGCTGTGCCGATACAGCCGGATATTCGCCGGACTTGGTGTGCTTGGACTTGCAGAACCGGTTGAATGCTGGATTGCGCCAACCGTGACGGACGCACTTGCTGTCCACCTGACCGAACAAGGTCGCGGTAGCCGGTCGCCACGGGAGCTGTGCAAACTTGTCGACGGTACCGATCAGCAGGGAGGGGGTCAGCCGATACACCTCTTCATCGACGGTGATGACTGGTAAGCCCTCTAGGGGCGACCGCCGACGACTGAATGGGCATCCTCCTTCGGGGTCCGGACAGTAGGTCAGGATCCGCCGCCGTACGTCGTCGGCTGCCATATCGCGCCCGGGGGACAATCGCAAGCCGCACCAAGGACACGCGACGAGTTGCAGGACACCGCCGACTGCTGCGTCGTAACCCTTTTTGTTCTCGATTTCGTCCTTGGCGCTCGCGAAGCTATTCGGGGTCACCGACAAGCCCACCCACAACCCGAGGCGGAACGGAGTGTCGCCCCAGCGGCCGTCGCCAGCAGCGATGCGTTCACGGCGAAGCCACTCGCAAGCGCAGATCAAGGCTGCGGCCCGCTGGAACTGCTGAGCAGTGAGCAGACGCAATGTGTAGCGCATCAAGACGGCGATGCCATCGCTGCCATCTCGGGCTTCGGGCCCAGTACCCACCACCCCCTGGAGTCGTCGGATGGCCAGCGTGTATGCCGTCAGACCGAGGTAAGCCTCGGTCTTGCCGCCGCCGGTCGGGAAGAACAGCAGCTGGACCCTCGCATCCTCGGCGCCACGGTCGGCATCCTGGTGCGCGGCGTCGGTGAGCCCAGGCAAGCACAGCAAGACGAAGGCAAGCTGAAAGGGCCGCCAGCTGCGCTGCTTCGGAACGTCATACTCGCGCAGCAGAGCGCCCAGATCTTGCGACTGATCCCTGGCCCGCAGCCGCGAGACTTCGCTTCGAACGCGCTGCAGCGCCATCGCCTGATTCGCGAAGCGGAACGCCTCTCGGGCGAGCCCATCGTCGGCAAGCAGCTGGATAGCGCGATCAAGCCGATCTGCCACAGACCGTGCCGTGGCAAGGGCATTCTCTCCCGCTGGGGAGTAACGCGAGATTTCGGGCTCGGACAGTTGGCTTTCCTGATGGTCAAGCCACTGCCGGTAACCGACCACCAGGGGCCGCAGGGCACTGATCAGATCGCCGCGAGCGAGATCAACGCTGCCGAGAACGTTCATATCCAGGATCAATCCGGGCATCTGATCGGCATCCCCCGGCACCACAAGGGGCACATCGGCAGCCGGGAAGCAAGTGCTGCTCAGCCGCCAAGCCCGGACGTCACCGTCGTGGACCTCAGCATTGACCGCGCATTGCCGGCCATGGGCGTATTCGCGGCGGCGTCGGTACTGCAGTTCGAGAGCCCGGCGCTCGTCGTCCAGCTGATCGGTGGGATTCCCGGGAAGGTCGGGGTCGTTGTGTCCGAGGAAGATCGACGCGCCGCCGTCTAGCGCGGTGGCCTGCAAAGATACTTGATACATCCGCGCAGTTTCGATGTCTCTGTCAGGTATCGGCTGCATGTTGACCAGGGCGACGTCCACGACGCGGCGCTCGCCGTGGTGCCTCACCGTCCACCGAAACACGATCCGGTCGTACTCAGGATCTGGCACACCGCTGCCCTCGCCCGCTGCAGCGATGTCGACCTCCACGGACCCCCCGCGAGATTCGCGACACCAAACCCGGCGAGGCCGACCCTGCTCGGTCTCATAGATCTGCGATTCCACTTTGCTATATCGGCCCCAAGTAGCCGAGACGACGATGGTGTCGATTTCCTTCGGAACCGAGAACGACATGCCCATCGAGGAAGCGGCGCGGCTTCCCGATCGCACTGTTGCCTCGGACGGGGTGTCATCCCCATCCAGATCCCCGGTCGTTACGTCTCCCACGTCGGTGAGGGACGGATCACCGAGCGCGGCCGGCTCGTCGACGCGCATAGGAGCAGGGCCCGTTGACCCCTCGAACGGAACCAGCCGACCGAGCAGGTACCACTCCGCCGGCAGCACCCCAGGAGGCAGCTCTTCGTCCGGCCCGTCCCACGGACCCAGAAGGTCACGTTCGAGACGATCCTCCAACTCGTCTCGAACCTCGACCGAGTTCTTAACCGGCTCCGGGTTCTTGAGCTGGTCCAGCGTTGACTCCGAGCTCACCTGTCCTCCAATCGCCACCATCGCACGCCGAGCAGCCTATGCACCGACACCGACAATTCGCCCCGTTTTTGGCTTCGCCGTGCAGCTCCGACGGTGATCCGTATTCACGCCTGCTCCTCAAGTGCGTGACGGCGGTGGTTCTCCTCCAGGAGAAGGTCGAGCAGCTTGAAGCGGGCGGCGGGACTGAACGTCCACCGGGTGCCGATTTTGGTCGGGTGGTGCCCGATCTCCGGATCGAGGTCAGACCAGCCGTACGCTTTGAGCACCGCGTCGTCGATAGCGGTGTGGGTCTCCCGGAGGTTCTCGACAGCGGGGTCGTGGTCAGCCGGGTCGTGCACGTGGTTGTAGGTGGTGGTCAATCCCCAGCTGCGACTGAGCATCAGCTCGCGGCGCTCGGTGTCCAACTGCTTGCCCAGCCTGCGGAGCAGGACCGTGGGTTCGGGTCGGGGCAGCGTGAGGAAAACATCTGAGGGCGCATAGCGGATGTCGGTCCGTATTGTCCCCGTGTAACGGACCACCCAGGTGAAGTGGATGTTCGACGAAAGCACCGCTTGGGAGGCGAAGTCATCAAGGGCAAACACCACCGTCGCTTCCGAGAAAACCACGCCGGTCGGCACCCGCACCGGCATGACGACACTTCCATGACGCGACATCGCGAGGACGTAGTCAAGATCGGCGATTGCGGCGTACAACTCAGGAGCGGGTCTCGTGAACTGCCACCAGAATTCGCGACGCCTTGGATCGTTGTTCTTATCGCGCTCCGGCTTGACCTTCGTGCGGACTATGTCGATAAGCTCGGGATAGGTCTCGGCCTCTTTCAGCGGCCAGTCACGGAAGTTGATGACCCAGCGGCTGGCGGATTGATCGAGACGTTGGGTGAGGTCCTGGCCAATCACGAACGGCATGAGAGTCTCGCGGTTGCGCTCATCGAACCGGATGAGGGCAGTCGCTTCTTCCGGGCTCATGGTGAATCCCATGCCCAAGATGTTCGACCCCTGGAAGGCGAGGTCCTCGTTCTCGGCAAGCGGATGCTTGGGTCCGCTCACTCGACCCACAAGCTGCAGGTCCGGGCCGATCTGAGGCACCAGGTCACCGTCGAGGATACGTTCTCCATTCGCATCGACCGGCACTAGGCTAGCCCAGAACTCGACGATCTCCAGGTTTGCACTGCTGGATGGCCACTTGTGGCTGCTCAACGCCTTGCGGACCGTAAAGTCCCGTTGCACGGCCTGTTCCATGCCCACCTTGAGGGTGGCGCCTTCGACCAGGGTGTTCGTGCAGATGAAACCAAGTTGACCACGCGGGTTGAGCAGCTTCTGTGCCCGCAATACGAATCGGGCGACCAGATCGGCGCTGCCCTTGAGGCCGCCGCCGTCGTAGCGCTGCATCCAGGCGGCATAGTCTTTGCCCAGCGCGGCGGTGATTTTTTGTCCGCCCAGAAAAGGTGGGTTCCCGATGATCGCGTCGAATCCTGGGTCGGCAACATCGCCCAGTACTTCGGGGAATACCAACGGCCAGTGCAATGGCACACGAGCCGCGACACTGGGGGGTTTCCCTTGCTGCAGCAACGCGTCCGCGCTCACACGGAGGGATCCCCCACCAGCCCCGAGCCGGTTGCCGATCTCGATGCTCGCCGCGATGAATGCGGTGTCCGACTTCTTTGCCGTGGCTGCGGCGTTGACGAGCCCGATACCGGTCAGGTAGTCGGCGACGGCATCCAGCTCAGCGGTGGCCTTCTGCGCAGTGGCGAGCAGGCTCTGCTTGTACTCGACGTCGCGGATACTTGAGACGTCGTGAGCGGCGATCGTGCGTCGGGTGGCGGCGGCGTCGCCGAGAGCGGTGTGCCAGGAGTCGGAGAAGTCGAAGCCGGTCTCGTGGAGTCGCCGGCCCGCGACGGGGTCGATGTGCAGTGTGTCCAATTGGTCGACGCCGACCAAGCCGAGCAGGCTGTCGCCGATAATCAGGCGGTCGTCGAGGAACCCGAACGGTCGCTGCGGGTCCATCGTCAGCAGCCACAACGAGAGTTTCCCCATTTCGACGGCCAGACTGTTGATGTCGACGCCGTACAGGCAGCGGTCGGCGACCGCGCGACGGGCCGCGAGGAGAGCCGGGGGAACCTCGGCGTCCGCGGCACCGCCCGTCGTCTGCGCGGCTTCGCGCACGGCCTGTTGGTCGCCTTCGATGATGTGGGCTTCGAGCAGACGGTCCGCGAGGTACCGGCAGGCCGCGACCAAGAACGCTCCCGAGCCCATCGCGATATCGGCCACGCGCAACTCACGGATGTCCGCGCTGGACCGCAATACCCACTTGGTCCGGTCGGCAGTCTCAAGCGGTCCCGGCCGGTACACCAGCGGCTCAAGCGCCCCGGCCACGATGCGTTCGGCCAGTTGCGGTGGCGTGTAATAGGTTCCGGTCGACGGACGCCGAGTGCTTTTCGCAAGATACCGCCGCCCCGGCAGCGTCATGAGCGGCAGCCCGCGGTCGTCGCGCCGCAGCACTGGTGCGACTGCGCGCAGTACATCGAGAGCTTCATTATGCGTGCCGAGGACCTTCGTCAGCACCGAGTCGTCGACGACTTCGTCGAGTTGTTTGCCGGCCCTGGACGCAGTCCAGCCGGTCCGCTTCGCCACTTGCGCCGCCAGGGTGGACGGCACCTCGTCGACCCAGCTCTGCACGTCACTAACGCTCACATCACAAAGCAGTTGTGGGCGGGGCCAATCCTTGGGCCGCTCAAGGTGCACGACAACGTCGTTGGCTGTGTTCACCTCAAGCTCCAGTAGGCCTTCGTAGACGTAGCCGATCTGTTCCACCCCGAGCGCGCGGAATGTCAAACGGCGCAGTTCCCGATTCTTGCCGGTGCCCAGTTCCACATATTGCACGGCACGCAGCATGAGGCGGACAGTGCGATCGTCGATCGCAGGTGGGTGCGACATGCACAGGTCTACGCCGGCAGCGCGGCCCTCCAGCCACGGGTGTCGGTCAGGGTCAAAAAGCGTGCCACCGTAGGCGGGTAGCCGCAGGTCCTCGTTAGCGACGCCGCTATGGACCGCGCGTGAAGTAGCCAGCAGTCGATGCCACGCGCCTGTGCGGTGTTCGAGGGTCTGCTCCCCGTAGAGCGCGGCCTGTTCACTCAGCTCGGCCTCCAAGCCGCCGATGCTGTATCCGTCGTCGTAAATGGCGTGGTCGTTGGGGAGCATGCGCCGCTCCTCGGCGAACAGGATGAAGATGATGCGCATCATGATGGAGACGACGCCGGCGAACAGCTCATCGTCGTCCACTCCGGCCAGAACTGTTCCGCCGGATTCGGCATCGAGGCGGTCTAGGGTGTCGACCAGCAATTCGACCGCTTCGCGAACTTGGATGCCTAGTCGATCAGTGACGTCTTCCTGGCGTTCGGCGCTTTCGGCCAGCAATTCGGGAAGTCGATCGGTAGCAGCGACGCCGAGGAACCGTGCCCGTCCGAGAAGTGCGGCGAGCGCGGCGAGGCTTTCCGGTTCCTCACTGAACAAGCTGGCGTCCCACACTGCGACGCCGACCGCGCCACCTCGTGGCGCCCATACGATCGCCCACCATCGTCCATCGGTCACCAGCCCAATCGGGACGTTGCGCGCCCGCAGCAGAACAGCCAATCGTTCGGCCGCGCTGGCGGTCCATGATCCAACGGTGGTCCGCAACAGCGGGTGGGTGCCCCACGGGATCACGATCCCGAACAGTCGATATTGAGATTCGAGCTCGTCGTCGTCCTCATCCACGTCGGCCTCGAACGCGAAGCCGGGACTGACTGATTGACCGTGTTCTTCAATCGGAACTGAAATCGCCGCCGCGAAAGAGTCAGCGCGATGAGCATCCCAGTCGAAGACCTGGTTAAGGATCGTGTCGATGAACGCCGCGCGGGAGTCCCCGTTGCTGCTCATCATGGCATCAGCGGCGACGCGGACCTCCGCTCGAATCTGGGTCGCGACGGATGGGACGGTTCCCCCGAAGACCCTTTTCAACACGGGTAAGGCCAGGAAGGGCCCCGAGGTCTGTAGCAGTTCAAGCCAGGAATGCGACTTCGCCATCACCGATCGTCTCGGATACGGGCCGGTGTTCATTGCGCGACCCCATCGGGCAAGACGATGGCCACAGCGAAGGGGAACACCAACTTCCGGATATTCGTGTATCGGGCCGTTACGCCAGACAGTTCGGATTTCTCTTCATCGTCAAGTCCGTCGAGTCGCCCTTGCCAGGCTTGCCGATCGCGAACGACTTGAATACGTTCCGCTGCGTCGAGGTCGTCGAAACTCAACTGCAGGCTCCCGTCGCTTTCGATGGCGGTCTTCAGAGTCTTTCTCAGCTGAGTGAAGATGCCGATCACACGTTGCTCGTCGTCACTCCGCCAGCTCTCAAGAGTGCGCGTCAGGGAAGATAGTCGTTCCTCGGCTCGAGCCTGAATATCCTCTGCGAGAGGCGGTTCGAGACGCTGCCAATCCGCAGCCACCCGTTGACCGACCCACTTCGGAGCTGCTATGCACCGCGCGGGCTCCAAGGAGCCTTCGACGGCATCACGCAACTCGGCATAGCGCGGTTGCTCAAGGGCGAGACGTCTACCGCGCCCGTTTCGCGCCAGTGCACGTCCGGTCAGCATGACCTCTTCGTGCAGTCTGGCGCCGTCACTGCCCACGATCACCAAACGGGCGAACACGGCAATCAGCAGGTCGTCAATGCCCGCAGCGGCCGGCAGATCGGCACGCACCGCCGTCACGCGGTGCAAAACCGAAGTGTCTCCCCAGATCGCGCTCCGCAGTAGTCGGGTCGCATGGGCGACCAGCGGATGCTCAAGGTGTGCGTAGACGACGTCGGGCCCCGACAACTCTGCGTCGAACGTCAAGGGCCGAGCCTGACCGTTCAAGGGGTCATCTAGGCCGGCGACGGTCCGTTCCCACCCGGCCCGCAAAGCCGGCGGCGCAATTATCCCAGGCGTTTGCTCCTTCAACGCAGGTTGCTGCGCCATCGCCAGGGCGGTATCGACCACCCGTTGGACGTTCGCCGGGCGCACATGCAGATCTGAGATACTCCGATCGAGCCGCTTGCGCAAGGTCGCCACCTGGGCTCGAAGGTTCTTCTCGGCGTGCAGCATCTGCGCGCTAGGCAGTGCATTGACCGCCCGGGGATCGAGGAATGTCGGGTGGCCCAGCATTTGCGCTTCCACGCCGGCCGCAAGAACCGGGTTGACACTCCCTAGGTCTTCGCGCTCCACCGCGACTTTAATAGCGACTCTGCTAAGGAACTCCAGGTCGCCGTCGAAAGATCCGGGCTTCGCGCCTTGCCAGCCGGCGCCCACAAAATGGCTGACCAGCACCTCGTGTTTCTGATGGTGCCGGTCGACGCGGCCGATGCGCTGTTCAAGACGGTTGGGGTTGAACGGGATGTCGTAATGGATTACCTGATGGCAGTGCAATTGAAGGTCAATGCCCTCACTCGCCGAGTCCGTCGCCAGCAGTATCCGAATCGGATCGCGGTCTGGCGGCGCTTGGAACGCAGCCTTGAGGCGCTCTCGACGTTTTTCGTCCATGCCTCCGAACAGCAGCCCGAGTCGGTCTCCCCCCAAACCACTGGCCTCAATGAGTTCTGCCAGCCACCGCTGTGTGTCGACGTACTCGGTGAACACGATCACCCGTTCGTCTGATTCCTTCAGGCGCCGCAGCTCGTGTAGCAGGGCGCTGGCTTTGCTGTCGGCGGGACCGACATTGCGGGTCGTCCACTGTGTGAGCTCCTCTAGCAGCGCCTGCGCGGTGCTATCAGCCTTTCGGCCGTCGTCGACTGTCAGAAGAAACTCAGCTTCAGCTTGAGCACTGCGCTCGTCGTCGACGAGATCGTCGTCCCAGCCGATCGCTTCTCTCAGGTACTCCGGTAGTTCTGTTTCGGCGCCGCTGCCACGCGCGATGGTGTTCCGGTGTGCTTCAAAGGTCCGTGCGAACGCCAAGGGTGACGAGAAGAATCGCTTCTTGAGCAACAGGGCGACGAGATCGTTGCCCCTCGCCCGTTCTGAGCTCGCGCCATTCCGTCGTGCCTCAAGGTAGTCCTGCAATAGCCGGTAGCCGTCACCTTCAGCATCGGAGTAGCTGACCTCAATAGCTCGTGTGTCCCGACCGTGAAAGATCCGTTCGCCATGCTCGTCAACTAGGTCGTCTTTGAGTCGTCGCACCATAACTTGGCTGACCACTTTCGGGTCCGGGTCGACGCCGCGCGTGAAGCGCTGCGGATCAAGCATCTCAAGCAATGCCTGCCAGGAATTTCGATAGCCGTTATGCGGGGTCGCCGACAGAAACAGCCGATGCTGGCTGTACTCCCCAAGCCGACGCACCGCCCGCGTCTGCAGACTGTCCACCGCGTATCCAGAGGTTTTCCTCGGCGCCGGCGGCGCACAATGATGGACCTCGTCCACGATTAGCAGATCGATGAATCCCGGGTGACGCGTCTGTGGTGTCAGCACCTCATCAAGGAGCCGCTGCACTCGCGGGGTGCGCAACCATTGGAGACTGATGATGGTGCGTGGGAACACTGTGAATGGGTTCGCTTGGAGTCCGTGCGAGCGCCTCAGATCACGCAAGGCATCGGCATCGAGAATGGTGAAATTGAGACCGAACTTCTCGGCCATCTCGTCTTTCCATTTGCCGGTCAGAGTCGCCGGGCAGACGACCATGATCCGACGGGCACGATGCCGTAGCAGCAACTCTTGCGCCACCAGCCCAGCTTCAATCGTCTTCCCAAGGCCAACGTCGTCGGCGATAAGCAGATTGACCCGGGGCATGCCGAGCGCTCGAGCCACCGGCTCAAGTTGGTAAGTCTCGATAGTGATGCCCGACCGGAACGGTGCCTGAAGAGTTCGGTTATCGGCACTGGCGATAGTGCCCCACCGGACGGCATCAAGGAAGGCCCCCAGCCGTTGCGGGTCATCTAGGCCGTCCACCGAGACAACCGGCAGCTTCGTCGCCGGCACGATCTCCCGGCCGGGCTCGATCTCCCAGACCACGGTTAGTTCGCGGCCCAGGTCGTCGTCACTGACACTGCTCAGAGAAACCAACGTTCGACCAGGCAAGTCGGTCGGCGATAGCTCGTCGATCGGTTGCGAACTAGTCTCTACGGCCGATACGACCCACTGCTGACCACGGACACGGACGAGCTGGCCCACCTCAGGCGGAACCTCAGATGCTTCGCTCAAGACGCCCCCGACCGGTCGAAGATCGATACCCCACCCAAGAGGCGACCTCCGACGCCCGTCCCAACGTACCTCCGATTCAGCGGTTTCGAATGAAACTTCGGGTGACATGGCTCCCCGATCAACACGCAGCGCCCAGAATCGACATAAAAACCTCAGATCATCCCGACTGCTGAATCCGCCGGGGCCGATCACCCGGGCTGAGCCCCGGCGGGGCAGGTCGCCATACAACCAGGCGAGGCCGGTGTGACCTCCCAGCGCGCCCTTCCCAGGAATGTCAGACTTCCCCGCTAGGTTCGTGGATACACCAGCTGAGGAGCTAAATTGGGTACCCCCGCAGTAGGTCTGTTCGCTGGTATAGGCGGCCTTGAGATCGGACTGGAAAAGCACGGATGGCGCACTGAGCTCCTGTGTGAAATAGAGCCCGCGGCCACCGCCGTACTGCGGCGCCACTTTCCCGACGCCGAGTTGTGCGAAGACGTAGCTAGTTTGCGTTCGTTGCCCACCGAGACGGAGCTCGTCGCGGCGGGATTCCCCTGTCAAGATTTATCCCAAGCGGGCCGAACGGTTGGAATCGGCGGTGACCAATCTGCATTGGTAAACCATGTCTTCCGGCTCGTGAGGCGCAAGCGGGGTCCGAGATGGATTCTGCTTGAGAACGTCCCATTCATGCTGCAACTGAGCCAAGGCGCCGCTATGCGCCATGTCACCAGTTCACTTGAGGGACTCGGGTATAGATGGGCGTACCGCGTCGTCGATGCGCGCTCCTTTGGATTGCCCCAACGGCGGCAGAGAGTAATTCTGCTTGCGTCCCGAACCGAGGACCCCCGGGAGGTGCTGTTCGCTGACAATGCGGACCCCATCGTCCACGAACCCGCGGCTGCCTATCCGTGCGGGTTCTATTGGACTGAAGGGGTTCGAGGTCTCGGCTGGGCTGTTAATGCAGTACCCACTCTCAAGGGCGGTTCAAGTCTGGGTATCGCCAGCCCGCCGGCAGTCAAGATGCCTAACGGCAGAATCGTTGTGCCGGGAATTACAGATGCCGAACGTTTGCAAGGTTTCCCACCAGACTGGACGCTTCCGGCCATCGATGTTCCGAAGATCCGGGCAGGTCAGCGTTGGAAGCTGGTGGGTAATGCCGTGAACACGCGAATGTCTTCGTGGATTGGCCAACGCCTGTCCGACCCGGTGCAGTACGACGCACGTCGCGATACACCGATGCCTTCAGGTCATCGATGGCCAACCGCGGCATGGGGGTCGCGAGGTATCGCCTATCGCGCTGATCATTCGCACTGGCCCGTCAACCAACCTTACGAAGATTTGACCAATTTCCTGACAAACAGCCGGCCACTTTCGGCGCGCGCAACCGCAGGCTTCCTGAATCGGGCCGGGCGCGGGAGTTTACGGTTTGTCCCAGGTTTCTTGGATGAAGTCGCGGCACACCTACAAGAGATGACTTCCGAGGGTGGCCTGATTCCTTGAGTGACGGCGACTTTCCCCTCAGGCAGGCACTGGACGCCGCCGGTGACAAGCCCCACCCAGACGGCGATCAAGCGGCAAAGAAGAATTATGCCCAGCGGCTTTCCAACCAGTTGGCCCAGATACTCGCCGACGCGCTGCGCCTCAAATACCCGAACATCACACCGACTGCGTCGGGTGCCGGTCAGGAGTCGGCTATTGACGTCGCGCAGGGCCGGAAGCGGCTCGACGTTAAGGCAGTTGACCCGACCCTCGGCTTGATCCTGTGCGTATCGATCAAGACATATAGCTTCCAGGATTATTCGCCCCGCAGCGGTCGGCTTGGCCGCTGGACAAAGAACGTCGTTCGAAACGACCATGAGCTCCGCAGCGAGGCGATGGTCCTACATCAGCGCCAGCCATACAGCGTCCTGATCGCCGTAATGTTCGAACCGTTCGCAACTTGCGACGATGGAGATCCCACAAAACGCAGCGACATCGCCAAGTCGTCCTTCGCACACCACGTCAACACCCTCGCCAAGCGTTCTGGACGCGGCAAGCGCTCCGTAATCGGGACTTCGGAAGCGGCCTGGGTGGATTTAGGGGCGGACGACCCAAGGCTGGACCTCTTCGAACGTGTCTTCATCGGGCTGTATACACCCGATGGACCTGAACGTGGGTACGTCCGTTTTTTCGACGTCGAAAACCCTCCCCCACGTAATGGGAGGCCCAGCAAATCAAGCACTCTCAGCTTCGATGAACTTATCCAGATAGTTCACGATGAGGTCGAGAGGCGAAATAAACTAGCACCCACATGGGCAGAACCTGAAGCGGAGATTGACGACTAGGGACCGCAGCCGAAACTCATCGTCGCGTCCCAACCAGTGCCCGAGAAACTCGATATTTAGAGTAACCACGCTGCAGTGTATGTCTTTTCCTGGTATGAAAACCCGTTCAAGCTGGCAATCTTTCGTGGATAGCGCGGTCGAACTTCACCTACGCCACTTGATCTTTCAAGCGCTAGAAGCCGCGAGATAGTCACATCCGTTGGCGTCGTGGGGCGAGCGGAGGTGGAGAGATTCGAAGTTGCGGGAGAGCCACGCCGCATAATCGACCGCAGCCGCGGCATTTGGAATCCCAAGGGACTGGCTGCAACGCTTTCCGTGGTCTCAAACC
>Ga0114918_10000645_pt1 | contig 30259 bp, 34 predicted proteins | sample LantaG_FD_87015 | JGI IMG/M metagenome (GOLD analysis project Ga0114918, IMG submission 87015) | Deep subsurface microbial communities from Baltic Sea to uncover new lineages of life (NeLLi) - Landsort_02402 metaG | ecosystem: Environmental > Aquatic > Marine > Oceanic > Sediment | place...
CGCCCGCTGGTGGTGCGTGACCTCACGCTCCAGGGATTCGCCGAGGTGCTGATCGGCCAGGCCTTCGCCGGCGTGCGGCGGCGCGGCAAGATACTGCTCTTCCCTCTGCAGTCCGGGCTGACCCTGGCGATCAACTGCAAACTGGTCGGTCGTCTCCAGTACGCCCTCCCTGCCGAGCGCCGCCTGCCCAAGACCCACGTCTCAAATCAGTGATTTCGGAATCGAGGCTTTAGCCGGATTTGACGCCTAAATTCCGGCTAAAGCCTACACTCCAAATTCACCAAACCCAAGTGCGCTCAGTATACAACTCTGAGCATAGCCAGGTCGTCGTAGACTCGTAGGCAAGTCAGCGAGCCCCCGCGCACCGCCCGTCGAGACAGTGCGCGGGGGCTGTGTTACAATAGGTCAAAAGTGACTTCTCATTCTGGACGCCACGTCGAATCTGTGCTAAAATATATTCTCATATTTCTATCGTTGGAGACCCGGCATGCGCCGCTACCTGTTCGTCGTCCTGGCATTGCTCATCCTGCTGGCTCTGAAAGCGGAGCCGGCCGAAGCGGCCGGCCTGCATGATCCGGGGCCGCTTCCTGCTCGCGCTCCCCGCACCCGCTACGTCTGCGTACCCAGCCTCATCTGGCGCAGTCCGGAACTATGCCCCTCCTATGGGCCTGGCACCACCGCTTATCGCATCGCCTCCGTCCGTCCGCCCGACCCGCTGCCCGAACTGCCCGTGCTTGAACTCCCCCACGACGAAGACGACGCACTCGTTCCCCACACCTACGCCTACGTCAGGACCCTGCCGCTGAATGTGTACCGCCACCCGATGGAAGCCGCGATGGGGTTGCCGCCTGTGCGCACGATGCTCTCTGGCGACTGGTGGGTCAGCGTGGGCGGTCTGGTCGAGTACGAGGGGCAGCAGTGGTACCAGATCAACGATGAGGAATTCATCCCCGCCGACACACTGGCGTTCGCCAGCCCCTCCCGCTTCCAGGGCATCTACCTCACCGAACAGCCGCAACACCCCTTCGCCTGGATCAACCGCTGGGTGCAGCCCTCGATTGTGCCACAGGGCGTGCTCAACACCGGCGTCGAGGGACTCAAACGCTACCAACTGGTTACCATCTTCGCCGAGGAACGGCGCGGCGGCGAAATCTGGTATCTGGTCGGCCCCGACCAGTGGGTGGAGCAGGAGAACGTGGCGCGGGTGGACGTGGACTTGCCGCCGGAGGGGGTCGGCCCGGGCGAGAAGTGGATCGAGGTGGACCTGTTCGAACAGACGATTGCCGCCTACGAAGGGGAACGCATGGTCTACGCCACACTGATCTCCGGCGGACGGACTGCCAGCGCCACTCCATCCGGCCTGTACCGCCTCTGGGCCAAGATGTGGGAGGGCAAGATGAGTAACCCTGACGTGGAGGACGGGAGCCCGGCCTGGTACTTCATTGAGGACGTGCCCTGGACGATGTACTTCCACGAGGGGTACTCCATCCACGCTGCCTTCTGGCACGACGCCTTCGGCTTCACGCGCAGCCACGGCTGCGTCAACCTGGCCCCCCGCGATGCGCTGTGGTTCTTCAACTGGGCCGACCCGTTCACTCCCGAAGACGTGGACCTGGCCTACATAGGCAGGGGCACGCCGAGCACGTGGGTCTGGGTGCACTTCACGCCGCCCTTTGAGTGAGATTCGCCATTCGCCACCCGTATTTGCCATTCGCCTTTCGCCGTTCGCTATTTGCCCAATGAAACCGACCACCCCGTCACGCCGCGCACTGTGGCTGGCCCTGCTCGCCAGCCTGGGCCTGATCGCGGCTCTGTTCGCCGCCTGCGGCAGCCTGACCAGCCCCGACGTCACCCCCACGCCGACCCGCACCCCGCGCCCTCCCATCCCTACCCCCACGCCGACCCCTCCCCCCACCCCCACCCCCGCCTGGCCGGTGACTATCTTTGTCCCAGGGCGACTGCCCGCGCCCGTCGCCGACGCGCTGAATTCCACCGTCGCTGCCTGCCCTGACCTTTTCGCCCCGGCCCCTTCCGCCGAGGCAGCCGACGTGCAGGTGGCGCTCAACCCGGGCCCCGACGCGACCCCGCTCGCCGGGTGGATCTACGCAGTCGTGGCTTCCTTCCCCACCCTGACCGACGAGGTGATCTGGGCCGACGTAGTCAGCAGTTGGGGCGGCGCCCTGGCCGGCCCCTTTGCCGGCCGGCCGCTGCTGATGACTGCTGACACCGCCGCAACGCTGGTCACTTTGATGGGCGACCCCGCCCCCGGCGCGGTTGAAATCATCCCGTCAGAGGAACTCGTGCAGCGCGCCTGGGACACCCGTCCGGCCTGGGCTGTGGTCCCCTTCGACCAACTGGAGCCGCGCTGGAAGGTGCTGCGCGTGGACGGTGGTTCGGTGCTCGATAAGGGGATGGATACGGCGATCTATCCGCTGGTCGTGCGCGCCGGCGTGACCGGCCTGGAGCGCGGCGTCGCCAAACTCCAGGAACTGCTGGGCGCCTCTCTCACCAACCGGGACCCGGCCAGGATGACGGTGGTGGTGATGACCGGCGTGACCGCCCTGGCCCGGGCTACGGCCATGAGGATGGATCAGAACGGCGTGACCTACCCCGCCGGGGACATCCGTGACTGGCTGGTCGAGGCCGACATCACCCACGTCAGCAACGAGGTCTCCTTCGCCGAGAACTGCCCACCGCCAGCCGACTACTACACCATGGTCTTCTGTTCCGACCCCGGTTTCATCAAGTTGCTGGAGGACATAGACGTAGACGTGGTGGAACTGACCGGCAACCACCTGCTCGACTGGGGGATGGGGGCGATGAATCTGTCGCTGAGGATGTACGACGAGCGCTCCATCCCCTACTTCGGCGGCGGCTGGAACCTGGCGCAGGCGCAACGACCCCTGATGCTTACCCACGGTGTGCATACCTTCGGCTTCGTGGGCTGCAACCCGGCGGGGCCACCCTCCAACTGGGCAACCGGCGACCGCCCCGGCGCGGCCCCCTGCGACTACGACCTGCTCTACGCCCAGGTCCGCGGACTGCGTGAGCAGGGTGTCATCCCCATTGTCACCCTCCAGTACTGGGAGTTCTACCAGTACGAGCCCACGCCGCAGCAACGGGCCGAGTTCCGCGCGCTGGCCGAGGCGGGTGCGGTCATCGTCAGCGGCAGCCAGGCTCACCAGCCGCAGGGCTTCGACTTCCACGCCGGGGCCTTCATCCACTACGGCCTGGGCAACCTCTTCTTCGACCAGATGTGGTCGCTGGAGACGCGGCAGGAGTTCGTGGACCGCCACGTCTTTTACGACGGGCGGCACGTCAGCACCGAGGTGCTGACGGCGATACTGGAGGACTACGCCCGCCCGCGCCCGATGACGCCCGAGGAGCGGGAGACGCTGCTGAAGGCGGCGTTCGCAGCCAGTGGGTGGTAAACCAGCCCCGGCCTGAAGAGCCAGGGCTGGAGGCCCCCCACCACAGCCCTCCCCCACGGGGGGAGGGAGACCTTGGTACGCCATACCGCTGGTGATGCCGACACCGAGCCCTCCCCTACGGGGAGAGGGAGACCCCCAGCGCCGCTTGTTCACAACGGCGCGGTCTTCCCTCGGCGCCCCGGCCTGAAGAGCCGGGGCTGGATCGTCTCCCCTAGAACCGCCTGTTCACGACAGCGCGACTGCACGCAGCACATCGGCGGGTCGGGCAATTTTCACCAAGGGCGGCAGCCGCTCCAGTTGTCGCCGGTCGAGTGTCACAAGTGTGGTGCCGTATTGCTGCGCTACGGCGGCATAAACCGCGTCGGCGCCGCGCAGCCGGGCGGTCGCCGCCAGATCGGCAGCACGGTCGGCCAACGCCTCGTCCAACGACACGAGCGTTTTATGGCTCTACACAGATTTGTGGGGTGAAATCAGACACCACCGCACTCCACGAGAACCTGCAAACGGAAGTTGTCGAAGTTCCGGTAGCCGAAAGCGCGATTGATGATGCCACGGATGGCGCGATTGATACCTTCCACAAATCCTTGGGTCACCCGATCATCGAAGTAGTTGAGGAACTCATGCCACCAGTTACGCAGCGTCTTGACAAGCCGAATCAAATACCGACTCCCTGTGGCCAGAGCTTTCCCTGTCCACGCCCACAGGAAACGCTGCGCCCGCGCTCGGTCGGTGATCTTGTCGCAGATGGTACGGAACTCTTCCTTCGAAACAGCCAGGATGGTGCACAGTTGAGCTTCCTGCTCTGGGGTGAGTTCGCGCCGATTCTTCAGCAACACCCACCGGCTACCCTTCAGAGCTTGGTACAAAGCCTCATGGCCTTCTTTCTTCGCCTTCCTCTGAATGCTCCGCCGCATCAGGTCAATCTGATGGTTGAGTTGTTTCATCACGTGGAAGCGATCGGCGACAATCTTGGCATGAGACAGTTTCTTGCGCACAGCCTGGCGATAGGCTTCCCACATGTCCATCGACACAACCTTGATGGCACGGCGTTCTTCCTCCGTCAAACCCTCCAACCACTCCTCGAACGTCTTCTTGAGGCGATTCGGCAACACAGCAATCACCCTGCGTCGTTCCAGATCAGAGAGCACCAACGCATACTGCTTGTGTCCCTTCCGCAGCGAGATCTCGTCCACTCCGAGAATACGTACTCTCCGATCATCGACTTGACGGGCAGCGCGCTTTGCCTGCCGCTTGAAGATATCCAGTACCGTCGCTTCGTGCAGCCCTTCTTGGACAGCCACCTGCTTGCGGGGTGTCTTGTGCTTCACCCGCTCGTAGATGTGCATCTCGAAGACGCTCGTCTGCCGCCGCTTGGGATTGATCCACGCCAGGTTCTCAGTGAAGGGCTGGCCGCACACGTCGCAATCAAAGCGCCGCTGAGGGAAGTGCACCAATGTCTTCATCTCCCAGATGTCCAGGTGACGTACACAGCGATCCTTCTGCTCGTGAATCTCGGTCGTCGCCTTCAGGCAACGCGGGCATATGGCCACATCGTGTTCGTGTTCACAGAACAGGTGCAGGTACTGCTCCTTGTTTTCTTCCTCAATGGCAAATCGGGTCACTCTCATTCCCGGCAAGCCCAGCAGCTCGCTCAAGGTTTCCGCTGTTACTGCTTGCGTCGTCAGACTATGCACGCGCTTCACGGCCTGAGCTGCATCCTTCGCTATCTTCTTACGCGGCGGTGGCAGCTGTGGGGGCATCTTCATGTGGGGCCTCCTTAGGTTGGTTTGCACCACATTCTAACTCAAGTTGGCCTCCAGTCCAGTTTTCACCTCACAAATCTGCGTAGAGCCCGTTTGGTTAGGCAAGCCACGCAGTTCCGCCGCCAACGCCACCGCGCGGCCGGTGTCGTCAAGGGCACGCGCGATGGCGGCAGCCACTTCGACCAGTAACAGCGTGGGACAGAACGTGGGCACGCGCTGCCGCTGAACCTGGGCCAGGAACGCCTGGCTGTCGGCGGAACCAGCCTCGGCGGGGTTCAGCGCGCTGATGTGGACACTAGCATCAACAGTGTACATCTTGCCACCTTCAACGCCGGACGGCGTCTATCAAGTCCTGGGTCGAAAGGCCCGACGGCCAGGCGCGGCGGATTTCCTCGGCCAACTGTTCGTAACGTTCCCAATTCCCGAGTATGGCGTTCTTGCCGGCTTTTACCATCTCCGCCCCTGCCCGCTCGGTATCCAGGGGCAGGATGATAGCCACCGGGCGGCCCTGATACGTGACCACGTACTCGGCGCGATTCTCACGCACTTGCCTGATCACTTCGCTGGTCTGCTCCCGCAATTCACGCACTCCGATCAAAGACATGAACCTCCTCCTAAGTGTCGATAATAACCCTTATTGATACCACATTCTACCACAGGTCATCCGTCCATGCAGTCTCTGATTATACACGAGCCTCCCCCAGATTATGAAGTGCGGGAGGCTTGCTGAAACTGCAATAATCGGTCAAATGGTGTATAATGGGGGCAGATCGCATCGGGCGATTTGCCTCTACTCTTGGAACACCGGAGTACTATGGAACCCAAATCACGATCTCCCTCCCCTATGGAATTCGGCTCTATGCCGCTCGACCCCGTGTACGCCTGGGGCATCGTGCTGGAGCCGGTGGAGACGCTCATCAAGCGCACCTCCGGCTTCATCGAGCGACTGGCCAGGGAGACCTACGAGCGCGGCGAGGAGTTCGACGACGAGGAACTTGAGCGCCGCTTCCTCGCCTTCTTCGACCATCTGGTGCAGGAAGGCACGCTCACCCGCCTGCCCGACGCCGACCCCGCGATGGGCCGCCGGATCCTGGGCCCCCGCCGCTGGCTGCGAGCCCAGCGCATTCGCATCAACCATCTCGTCGCCCACTGGCGCGAACACGGCCTTAGCAGTTAGTCCTCAGCCGTCAGCGGTTAGCGGCCGAAGACGAACCGTGCCAGTATCCAGCATCAAGTATCCAGCAACCAGCAACCAGCAACCAGCATCCGCTCAATCCGTTCCCGAAATCCGTTGACAGCCTGCTCTCGAAATCCGTCGTCGCCACGCATGCCACACCATCCCCAAGAAGCGAGCCGTGTCCTTCACCGGGTGAAAGTAACTCACCTTGCCCGTGTCGTAGATGGTGCGGACATCCACCCAACCGATGCGTATTCCCTGGCAGACCGCCTGAATGATGACTTCGACCTCCAACTCGAAGCCGGTGGTGGTCAGGTCGAGCCTCTCCAGAAAGTGACGGTTGTACAGCCGGTAGCCGCTCTGGTTGTCGTAGATGCGTGTACCCAGCGCCAGCGAGAGCAGCCACGAGCCAAAGGGATTGACAAAAGAGCGCAGGAAGGGCATCTGGCTGAAGTCGCGCCGCCCGACGATGAGGCTCCCTGCGCCGGCGTCGTAGGCAGCCAGAAACCTGGGGATGTCGGCCGGGTCGTGCTGGCCGTCGGCGTCGAGCGTGAGCACAGCCTCGCAACCCCGCTCCAGCGCCCAGGCGAAGCCGGTTGTCAGCGCCACGCCCTTACCCCGGTTCTGGAGGTGGCGCACGACGATGGCACCGGCAGCCTCGGCCACGGCGGACGTGTCATCCTGGGAGCCGTCGTCCACCACCAGCACCGGCAGGTAAGCCCGCGCCGCCTCTACGACCGGGCCGATGCGGGTTGCCTCGTTCCAGGCGGGGATGAGGGCGAGGATTGGGATTCCGCTCATTGATGTATTCCTTCACTGGATACTGGATGCTGGATACTGGATACTCGGTAGTAACCATCCAATGTCGAGAATCAAGTATCCAGTGTCGAACATCAGCATTATACCATGCTCCGGGCAGGCCGTTACTTCGCCGGTGGCTGATGCTGCTTCTTGACAACTTGCCGAAAGTGTGGTATCTTCCCGCCTGTTGTTACGGTTTCGGCGGCCCCCTTGGTGTGCCGAGATCGCAGAGGGGGCTAGCCAGAGCCAAAAGTATGTCACAAGGAGGAACGAAAGTCATGGAGGACAATGGTCGCACCCTGGGGACCGTCCAGTGGTTCAGCCGCGTGAAGGGGTACGGATTCATCCGCCCCGATGGGCAGGAGGAGGACATCTTTGTCCACTACTCCGCCGTCCGCGGTGAGGGCTACCGGAACTTGAGTCAGGGCCAGCGGGTGGAGTTCACGGTGGAAGATACCACCAAGGGCCCTCAAGCGGTGAACGTCGTCGGGCTTGACATGGGAGAGAGCGAGTCCGGCCAGCAGGCGGAGTTCATGGTGGGGGATACCCTCGAGGAATCTCAGGCCATGGACGTCGTCGGGCTTGACACGGGAGAGAGCGAGTCCGGCCAGCAGGCGGAGTTCACGGTGGGGGATACCCTCGAGGAATCTCAAGCCGTGGACATCGTCGGGCTTGACACGGGAGAGAAGTAAGTCCGCGGAAGCATACGTTTAAGCACAAATTGGTAATGCCTCTCCAGCCCCGGTGGCGCAAAGCCCCGGGGCTTTCCAGTCTCAGCAGCCCCGTCGCTGTTTGACTTTTACGTCGTTTGGCGGTATCTTATACCAAACGCACGTGATAACTGGGGGAGAGCGTCACCCCTGCACTCTGAGCGCGACGCGCCATTAGGCAGAGCACAGGTGGAGAAGGAGGCTGCGCATGGTGGAGGAACTGCGGGAACAGATGATCCAGGCAGAGGAGGAACTCGCGGATAAGGAAAACGCGCATCCTGCCCAGTTCTTACTGGACCTGGAACCGTGGCAAAGGTTGATGCTGGCTGTCTTGCTCTTCCTGAACGTGGCGCTGTGCGGCTGCATGGCATTGGTGATGACCGGGCGGGTGGCGTTGCCGTTCTAGCCGTGTGATGAGAAGCGAGCACGCTTTGTCCGTGTGGAGCGCGAAACCCCGTGAGACAGCCCAGGTGCGTTTCCCCGACGGTCGCACGTTCGAAGGCCCTGTAGGGACGCCGCTGGAAGGATACATCAAGACAGTGCTAGGCGACAGCCCGGTGCCTTTCATCGCGGCGCTGGTCAATGGCGAACTGCGCGAACTGACCTACCAGATATGGTCCGACGCCCGGGTGGACCCCGTGTTCCTCTCCAACTCCGATGGTGTGCGCATCTATCGGCGTTCCCTCTCCTTCCTGCTGGTGACCGTCGTACGCGAACTGTTCCCAGAGGCCCAGATTTTCGTGGACCACACCCTTTCCTTCGGCGGCTTCTTCTGCCAGGTGCGGGGACGTGCACCGTTCAATGCGGAAGAACTGGCGCAGATTGAGGCCCGCATGCGCGAGATCGTCGCTGAGGATGCCCCAATCACACGGGAGCGCGTGCCGCTCGACGAGGTCATTGAGATATTTCGCACGCGTGGCGAGGAAGAGAAGGTCCAACTCTTGACCCGCCGCCAGAAGGACTACCTCACGCTCTACAACTTGCGTGGCTCACGTGACTACTTCCACGGCTACATGGTGCCCTCGACGGGGTACCTGCGCTACTTCGCCCTCCACCCGTGGCCCCCAGGATTTGTGCTCCAGTACCCGCGCCGCCATCGCCCGACGGAACTCCTTCCCGTGCTCGATTACCCCCAACTGACGGCCATCTTCCGCGAGTATGGCGAATGGCTGCGTTTGCTTGGCGTGGAGTCGGTGAGCGGGCTGAACGAGGCCATCGCCAACGGCCGCGTCCGCGAGACCATTCTCGTCTCAGAGGCATTGCACGAACAGCGCATCGCGCAGATCGCCGACCAAATCGCCCGCCGGAGAAACGAGGTGCGGTTGGTACTCATCGCCGGTCCTTCCGCCGCTGGCAAGACCACGTTCTCCAAGCGCATCTCCGTCCAGTTGTTGGCCCACGGCATCCGCCCCTTCCCCCTGGAACTGGATAGCTACTTCGTGGACCGTGAGAAGACGCCCCGGGATGAGTATGGCCACTACGACTTCGAGGCGCTGGAGGCGCTCGACTTGCCGCTATTCAACCAGCATCTCCTGGCCCTTATGCATGGCGAGGAAGTGCAAATCCCCCGCTTCAACTTCAACACCGGCCGACGGGAAAAGGGCGAGATTGTCCAACTTGGCCCCGACCATATTATCATCGTCGAGGGCATCCACGGGATGAATCCCCGGCTGGCGGCGGCGGTGCCGCGGGAATGCACCTTCCGCATCTTTGTCTCGGCGCTGACGCAACTCAATATTGACCGCCACAACCGTGTGCCGACGACAGATACGCGGCTCGTCCGCCGCATCTTGCGCGACGCGACCTACCGGGGCTACACGGCTGAGGAGACGCTGAACCGCTGGGAGAGCGTGCGGCGAGGGGAGAAGCGGTACATCTTCCCCTACCAGGAGCACGCCGACGTGATGTTCAACTCGGCGCTGGTCTACGAACTGGCGGTGCTCAAGCCGCTGGCCGAGCCACTGTTGCTACAGGTCGAGCCCTCCAGCCCTCGGCGCGTGGAGGCCAAGCGGTTGCTGGCCTTTCTGCAGTGGTTCGAGCCCTGCGTTCCCGACCTGGTCCCGGACAACTCCATCTTACGCGAGTTCATCGGCGGCTCCATCCTGCGGGATTACGTGCCGTAAGTACCTGGATTTCGCCCAAATTAACGACAACTTGCAGGGGCGCCAGCAGGGGAATGGGTCGGCCTGCTGCAGAGTGATTCGTTTATCCGTGTGCTATTTGTGCCTGTTTTGTGAAGGGCCTGGATAGTTACCCGTATGGATTCTAAACCGTCGCTCGTTCTTGTCGAGACCGGATGCGCACGCCGCTAGCACAATCATGACTACTCAGGCATCGTCATTCTGAGCGACCGAAGGAAGCGAAGAATCTCGCGTTGGCAATGATTCGACACTCGAAAAACGAGATTCCTCGTCCCTTCGGCTACGCTCAGGGCAGGCCGCTACGCTCCTCGGAATGACGCATCACGGGCAGGTTGAGTAGCAACGCACAATCTAACGAAACGCTTATGCTGCTCTTATCTGTTTCTGATGTAAGTGGGGTATATTTAACGTAAAACGTAACGGGAGGAAACAGATGAGTAAGATTATTGGAATTGACCTGGGTACAACCAATTCGGTGGTCTCTGTGATGGAGGGCGGCGAACCCATCGTGATCCCGACCGTCGAAGGTGGCCGGCTGTGCCCCTCGGTCGTCGCGTTCACCAAGAGCGGCGAGCGGCTGGTGGGGCAGGTCGCCAAGCGGCAGGCCGTCGTCAACCCGGAGAACACTATCTTCTCCGTCAAGCGGCTGATAGGCCGCCGGTACGACGACCCCGAGGTCGGGAAGGCGCGGCGGGTTCTGCCCTACGAGATCGTGCGCGGGCCAGCGGGCGACGCGCAGGTTCACATCCCCCAAACCGGCAAAGAATATACACCGCAGGAAATCTCGGCCATGATCCTGCGCAAACTGAAGCAGGATGCTGAGGCCTATCTGGGCGAACCGGTCACACGGGCGGTTATCACCGTGCCAGCCTACTTCAACGACAGCCAACGCCAGGCGACGAAAGACGCCGGCCAGATCGCCGGCCTGGATGTTCTGCGCATCATCAACGAGCCGACCGCATCCAGCCTGGCCTACGGTATGGATAAGAAAAAGGACGAAACGATCCTGGTCTTCGACCTGGGGGGTGGCACCTTCGATGTCTCTATCCTGGACGTGGGCGAGGGCGTCGTTGAGGTGCAGTCCACCAGCGGCGACACATTCCTGGGCGGTGACGACTGGGATCAGCGCATCGTGGACTACATCGCCGATGAGTTCAAGAAGGACCAGGGTATTGACCTGTGCCAGGACCGTCAGGCATTGCAGAGGCTCAAGGAGGCGGCCGAGAAGGCCAAGGTCGAACTCTCAACCGTGCTGGAGACGGAGATCAACCTGCCCTTCATCACCGCGGACAGCACCGGCCCCAAGCACCTGCAGATGAAGTTGGCACGGGCCAAACTGGAGCAACTGACCGAGGACCTGGTGCAGCGATGCCGGGGACCCTTCGAGCAGGCGCTGGAGGACGCCAATCTGACCGCGAACGACCTGGACGAGGTGGTGCTGGTCGGTGGCGCGACGCGCATGCCGATGATCCAGGAACTGGTGCGCGAACTGACCGGCGGCAAGGAGCCCCACAAGGGGGTTAACCCCGACGAGGTCGTCGCCGTCGGCGCGGCTATCCAGGCGGGTGTCCTGGCCGGTGAGGTGAAGGATGTACTGCTGCTCGACGTGACGCCGCTGACGTTGGGCGTGGAGACGCTGGGTGGGGTGATGACGCCGCTCATCGAGCGCAACACCACCATCCCTGTGCGCAAGAGCGAGATTTTTTCCACCGCCGAGGACGGCCAGACCGCTGTGACGATCCACGTCCTGCAGGGGGAGCGGCCCGTGGCAGCCGATAACAACAGCCTGGGTATGTTCAACCTGGATGGCATCCCACCCGCGCCGCGCGGCATCCCGCAGGTCGAGGTGACGTTCGACATTGACGCCAACGGTATCCTGAACGTCTCGGCCCAGGACAAGGCCACCGGCAAGGAGCAGCAGATCACCATCACCGCCACCACGAACCTGAGCAAGGAAGAGGTGGAGCGGCTGGTTCAGGATGCGAAGCGGCACGAGGCGGAGGATCGGCGGCGCAAGGAACTGATAGAGGCACGCAACACTGCCGATGCGTTAATCTACCAGATGGAGAAGACACTGCGCGACCTGGGCGACAAGGTGTCCGCGTCTGACCGTGGGCGCATCGAACAGATCAGCGAGAATCTGAAGCAGGCGAAAGAAGGAGATGACGCAGCCCGCATCCGGCAACTGATCGAGCAGTTGCAACAGGCCAGTTACGCCATCGGGCAGCAGGTGTACGCGCAGCAGCAGGCGGCTGGTGGGCCGCAAGCAGGGCCTGCCGGACCACCGCCCGGGTACAGCGCCGGGCCACCACCGGGAGGCGACGAGGAAGTAGTAGAGGGCGAGTTCCACGAAGTATAGCAGATTGTGGGGGAGCAGGGCAGCAAGGGAGACGTAATATGCAACATGCAATACGCATCACGTCTCCCATATCCCCAATCATGCCGAGAGGATAGAGTATGCAGACGAGAGTAAGAGTGCCCATCCGCATTAACCCCTCGTTCGTTTCGGAGCGGGCGTTGTCTGCTGGTGCACCACCGGTTGCCGACGCCGTTCCACCTGTGATGGATCGGGAAAATGTGACGTTGACAGGGTCACCGGTGGTCCCTGCACGGCCAGAGACGCAAGACGCAAAACGGAACACGCAGGGCGTGATACGCGACACGCGGGAGGCAGAGGGAGAGGAAACCTTAGAGATGTGGCGCGATCGGGCGCTGCGCCTCCAGGCCGAGATCGAGAACTTCCGCAAGCGGCAGCAGCGGCTGGCCGAGGAGCGCATCATCGCTGACCGCGAGCGGCTGCTGCGGGCCTTCTTGCACGTAACCGACGACCTGGAGCGGGCGCTGGATGCAGATGGGGCGGATGCCGAGAGCCTCCAGCAGGGGGTGGGCCTGACGTATCAGACTATGGTGCGACTCCTGGATCGGGAGGGCGTGGAATCTATCCAGGCGCAAGGACAGCCTTTCGATCCTGCGTGGCACGAAGCGGTAGGCACCGTACCTCATCAGAGTGCTGGGGCCGAGCCGGACGCGGTGGTCGAGGTAGTGCAGCCAGGCTACCGCCTGGGAGACCGTCTCCTGCGCCCCGCCCGCGTCATCGTCGCTACCTGACCTCACGTAACACGCAACACGTAATACGATCCCGATGGAATACAGAGACTATTACCAAATTCTCGGTGTCAGCAAAGATGCCGACGAAAAGGAGATCAAGCACGCCTTTCGCCGGCTTGCTCGCCAGCACCACCCAGACGTAAACCCGGGCGACGCAAGAGCCGAAGAGCGCTTCAAGGAGATCAACGAGGCCTACGAGGCGCTCTCTGACCCGGAGAAGCGTCGCAAGTACGACCAACTGGGGACCGAGTGGCATCGCTGGCAGCAGGCCGGTGGCCGTCCCGAAGGCTTCGATTGGAGCCGTTGGGCCGCGGGTTCTCCCGGAGGACCAGGGCAGCGGGTCCACGTCCGCTACGGCACGCCGGAGGACATAGAGGACCTATTCGGCGGGGCCAGCCCGTTTTCCGATTTCTTCAGCCGGATCTTCGGCGGGATGGGGGCTGGGGCCGTGCAGGGTGGCTTCGAGTACCGCGTCCGTCTTCAGCGCGGGCAGGACTATGAACAGGAGGTCGAGATCAGCCTGCGGGAAGCCTACCAGGGCACCCAGCGTGTCCTTCAGAAAGATGGACGCCGGCTAGAGGTGAAGATCCCACCCGGAGCCCGCACGGGCACTCGTATCCGCATGTCCGGCGAGGGCGGGCCGGGGGTGGCCGGCGGAGAAGCGGGCGATCTGTACCTGCGCGTCAAGGTGCTGCCCGACCCTCAATTTGAATGCCGGGACGACGATCTGCACATCGTGGTAGTGGTGGATCTCTACACGGCCATCCTCGGCGGCCAGGCTCGGGTGCCGACGCTGAGCGGCCCCGTGATGCTCACCATACCAGCCGGTACGCAGAACGGGCGCGTCTTCTGCCTGCGGGGCAAGGGGTTGCCCCGCCTACGGCAGCCCGAGCAGTACGGCGATTTGTACGCCAAGGTGGACGTGCGGCTGCCGACGGCCCTCACCTCGCGCCAGCGGGAACTGTTTGAGGAACTGCGGTGTGTCTTGCAGGAGGAGGCTGACGGACGATGACCGAGCGAGAGCAGACCACCTGCATCACGATCACCATCGCTGCCCACGGGGCATGCCTATCTCCCCGCACCGTCCGTCGCTACATCCAGCGGGGGCTGGTAAGCGAGACGCTGACCGAGGCCGACCTGGCCGAACTGCGCCGCATCCGTCGTCTCACCGGCCTGGGGGTCAACCTGGCTGGAGTGGAGATCATCCTGCACATGCGCTGCCAGATCGAGGAACTGCGAGCGGAGATGACACGATTGGAGGCGCTCCTGACATCCTTTGGAGGTGTAGAGCAATGAACAAATCCCGGATTACTATTCTGGTAGCAGTTGTGGTACTGGTAAGCACGATGCTGGGATGCGGCCTGCCCACCGAGTTGTTGCTTTCCCCTGCCACCCCGACGCCGGCAGTGCTTCCAACTCCCACGTCGGCCCCGCCGCAGGTGCCCTCGCTGCCCCCTACAATTTCTGAGGAGCCTGCCAATGCACTGGAAGCCCAGGTGGAGGCGGTCTATGACCTGGCCGGGCTGGCTGTGGTCAACATCACCAGTGTTGTTTACACCTACGATTTCTTCCTCAACCCGGTCCCCCAGGAAGGTACTGGCTCTGGCTTCGCCTACGATACGGAGGGGCACATCGTCACCAACTACCACGTGGTCGAAAACGCAGAGGAGTTATCGGTGACGCTGGCCGATGGAGAGGTCTATCCGGCCGAGGTCGTCGGCGTGGACCCCTCTAACGACCTGGCGGTGGTCCACATTGAGGCCGACGACTTGCCCCAGCCAGTCGCATTGGGCGATTCGGCCAGTCTGCGCGTGGGTCAGTTCGTCGTCGCCATCGGCAACCCCTTCGGGCTGGAGCGCACCCTGACGGTGGGGGTCATCAGTTCGCTGGGGCGGGTCATCCAGAGCCCCGACGGCCGCTTCATCGGCGAGGCCATCCAGACAGATGCGGCCATCAACTCGGGTAACTCCGGTGGCCCGCTGCTGGACCTGGAGGGGCGCGTCATTGGGGTGAACTCCCAGATCGTCAGCCCCAGCCGCGCCAACGCAGGCATCGGTTTCGCCGTGCCGGTCAACACGGTGCGGCGGGTGGTGCCCCAGTTAATCGCCCACGGACACTATCCGCACCCCTGGCTGGGTGTGCAGTTGCTCGGCCTGACACCTGAGCGAGTGCAGGCCTTCCGCCAGGCCGGGATGGAGATACCGGTCGAAGAAGGGTTGCTGGTGATCGAGGTAGTACCCCGCGGCGGCGCCGATCGTGCTGGTATCCGGGGCGGCGACCATATCGTGCGGCTGGGCAATGTCCGCATTCCACTGGGTGGCGACATCATCACGGCCATCAATGGTGAGCCGGTGACCGATTTCCAGGAACTCACCATCTACCTGGAGACCAAGACGCAGGTGGGCGATACCATCGAGGTGACCATCATCCGTGATGAGGAGGAACAAAACGTCCTGGTGACACTGGCCGAGCGGCCATAGTAGTTCTTGACGTGCCACTCCCATCTGCTATAATACCTTCAGCGCGTGAGGCGGCCTGCCCAGGCCGCCCCACTGTGTGAGTTAAGGGAACTATGTTAGAGAGACTGAACAAAATTGAGGAGCGATACGAGGAACTGACGCGCTTGATGGCCGACCCCGCCATCGCGCAGGACTACGAGCGCGTGGCCCAATACGCCAAAGAGCGAGCCGACCTCGAGGACATCGTCGCCGCTTATCGGGCCTACAAGGAGACGACCAAGGAACTGGGAGAGACGAAGACGCTGCTGACCGATGATGTTGACCCCGAACTGCGAGAACTGGCCGAGGCGGAGGTCACCCGCCTGCAGGCCCGGCTGGCCGATCTGAAGGCCCATCTTCAGCAGTTGCTGCTCCCCCAGGACCCGCGCGACACCAGGGATGTGATCGTCGAGATTCGCGCCGGGGCCGGTGGCGACGAGGCTGGCCTTTTCGCCGCTGACCTTTATCGCATGTACACCCGCTACGCCGAGCGGCAGGGCTGGAAGACGGAGTTGTTGAGTGCCCATTCTACCGGCATCGGCGGCTTCAAAGAGGTGATCTTTGGAGTGAAGGGACGGGGGGCTTTCTCCCGCTTCAAGTTCGAAAGCGGCGTCCATCGCGTCCAGCGGGTGCCTGTAACCGAGTCCTCCGGGCGCATCCATACCTCCACCGCCACCGTGGCCGTCCTGCCCGAAGTGGACGAGGTGGAGGTTCACGTTGACCCCAAGGATCTGGAGATCGAAGCCTACGGCTCCTCTGGCCCCGGCGGGCAGCACATGCAGAAAAACGCCACCGCCGTCCGCATCACCTACAAACCGACGGGGATGGTCGTCGCCTGCGAAAACGAGCGCTCACAGACGCAGAACAAACTGCGGGCGTTGGCTGTCCTGCGGGCGCGTCTCTACGAGCAGGAGCGCCAGAAGCAGGAGGCGGAGGTGGCCGAGGCCCGGCGGGCCCAGGTGGGCACCGGCGAGCGCAGCGAGAAGATCCGCACCTACAACTTCCCTCAGAACCGCGTCACCGACCATCGCATCGGTCTGACACTCTACCGGCTGCTGGATATACTGGATGGTGATCTCGACCCCTTCATTGGCGGACTGGCCGCGCGGGAACAGGCAGAGCGATTGCAGGCCATGGGAGAGGCCGGGTGATGGTTGGGCAGTGGCTAGGGCAGGCATCCGCCCGCCTACGCGCCGCCACCGACGCGCCTCGCCTCGAAGCCGAGGTACTGCTGAGCCATGTGCTGGACGTTTCCCGCACTGTGGTACTGACCCACCCGGAACGTACCATCTCTCCTGACCAACTGTCCAACTATCAAACCCTTATCCGTCGCCGCGCTTCCGGCTATCCCCTTCCCTACCTCACTGGCCGCGTCGAGTTCTACAGCCTGGAGTTTGAGATCACACCGGAGGTGCTGATCCCCCGCCCGGAGACGGAGACGCTGGTGGACCTGGCGCTGGCGCGCCGTCCGGCGACCGTCGTGGACGTCGGCACCGGCTCCGGCTGCATCGCCGTCTCCCTGGCGGTTCATCTACCTGAGGCCGTTATCTATGCCATCGAAATCTCACCGGCGGCGCTGGCCGTGGCCCGGCGGAACGTGGAGCGACACGGGGTCGCTGCGCGAGTGCGGCTGGTGGTCGGCGATGTGCTCGCCCCGCGCCCTGGCCCGGTGGACCTGATCGTCTCCAATCCGCCCTATATTCCCACGGGCGACTGTGCCTCGCTGCCGGCGTCGGTGCGCGATCACGAGCCCCGGCTGGCGCTCGACGGTGGTCCAGATGGGCTGAACGTCATCCGGCTGCTGCTGGTCCAGGCCTCGGCGGTGCTGCGCCCCGGCGGGGGGCTTCTAATCGAGATCGGCGCCGACCAGGGAGAGGCAGCCAGATACCTGGCCCGCATCTTCTTCCCTCAGGCCACAGTTTGCGTGCACCCCGACCTGGCCGGGCGCGACCGGGTACTGGAAGTGCAGACGTGATCCGGCTCCTGGCGCTTGACCTGGATGGCACGCTGATGGGCGACGACCTGGTCATCTCCTCCAGGGTGCGGCACGCCATCGCCGCTGCTCAGGAGTGTGGAGGGGTCGTCACCCTGGCTACGGGCCGTATGTTTGACGCAACGCTCACTTTTGCGCGGGACCTGGGCATAACTGCGCCGCTCATCTGCTATCAAGGGGCGCTTATCCAGGCACCGGACTCCGACGTCCCGCTCTACCGTGCGACGATGGAGCCGGCGCTGGTGCGCGAGGTGCTGGAATGGCAGGCCCGGCGCGGGTGGCACGTTGTCCTCTACGCCGGTGATGACGTCTTCATCGCCGGACAGCAGTATCCCGAGACCTTCTACCGCACCCTGTTGGGCGAGCGATTGATCTGGGTGGATGACCTGTTCCCTGTGCTTGAGCAGCACGAGCCGGTCAAGTTCCTCGTCGTCGCCGAGCCGCCCGAGGCTGACCGCATTGAAATGGGGTTGCGGCAGAGATTCGAGGGGCGGATGGAGGTGGTGCGCTCCCACGCGATATTTGTCGAAGGTAACCCGCTGGGGGTGTCGAAGGGAGATGCGCTGCGACGGCTATCCGCTCACCTGGACGTTCCCCAGGCACAGGTGATGGCGGTCGGCGATCAGGGCAACGATGCCGATATGATCGCCTGGGCCGGGGTGGGCGTGGCGATGGGCAACGGCAGCCCGGCGGCCAAAGCCGTCGCCGATTGGATCACGCCGCCGCTGGCGGAGGATGGCGTGGCGGTGGCTATTGAGCGCTTCGTGCTGAATGTTTCATGCCTTCTTCACGACCAACAGGTGTGAGAGGGCGAGAACACGGAGCGGGGTGCGCTCGAGGGCGTAGGTGATGGCGCGCAAGGCCCGTCCCAGGGCAGGGGCGCGGGCGACGACGTTGTCGTAGCCGGGAAAGACCCGCGTGTGGTGGACGATGTGGACGGGGAGGCCGTCGAAGAGGCGGCACAGACCTCCGGCGGTGTAGGCGCGGACGTGAGGGGCCAGATAGTTGCGCAGCGGCGTGGGCAGCCAATTGACCAACGGCACGTTGCCGAAGTGGTAGTGCCCGCGCCAGAAGACGCCGTGGGTCTCGAAGGGGTAGAGCCGGTTGGGGACGAAGACGACGACGCGGCCGCCAGGCCGCGTCACTCGCACCATCTCGGCCACGCAGGCCCGGTCGTGAGTGACGTGTTCCAGCACCTCGTGGGAGAAGACGACGTCAAAGGCAGCCTCGGGGAAGGGGAGGCGCTCACCGGTGGCCTCGACCACGCCAGTGGCCCGCTCCCGCGCCTCCAGCGCCCGCTCGCGCTCGATCTCGACGCCGAAGACGTAGAGGGCCTCGCGGAGGAAGGCCGCCGTGTACATCCCCACGCCGCAGCCCACGTCGAGCACGCGGTGGCCCCGCAGCGGTGCCCAGCGGCGCACCATCTGGAAGCGCCGCTCCTGTCCAGCCCGCCAGACGTAGGAGGGGTGGCCGCGGGTAGCGGCCTTGTCAGGTGCTGTGCTCTCTTCTGTGACAAGGAGACAAGGAAACAAGGAGACAAGGAGACAGGGTGAGTGTTTTCCCATATCCTCATATCCCTTCACAGATCGGATTTCTACATTTTCCTCGCTCATTGCGCCCTCCTTCGGCGGCACTATACCACAAGGGAGTGCAGTTCGCAACCGCCCCGGTGGGTTTCTGCGCCAGTTGTCAGCCTTAACGGGTTGTGTTATAATATAACAAGATGTTATAATGAAATATACATATAACGGAATGTGCTATGGCTAGAGCCGTGAGCATTCGTCACTTGATCCTGGGCCTGCTGACCAAGCAGCCGATGTCCGGCTACGACATCAAGCGTTTCCTCAAGAGCCTGAGTTGGCTGATTGATAGCCCTAGTTTCGGTAGCATCTACCCTACCTTACGCGCTCTGCGGGAAGATGGCCTGGTAACCGTCGAGGTGGTCCCCCGCCAGGGTAAGCCACGTCGAAAGATCTACACCATCACAGAGGCTGGCAGGCAAGCGTTGCGAGAGTGGGTAGACCGGCCAGTCGCACTAGATGCTTCCTTGAAGACTTTCGTGATGCGCTTGATCCTGGCCACTAACCTCTCGCACACTGGCCTGATCGCTCACCTGCAGCAACGGCGCTCACAGGTTGCAGCCCATCGCGCTACCCTGAAGCGGATTGCCGAGGCACTGGATGGGACGAGGGACTCTGGGCAACGTCTGACGTTTGGCTATGGGTTGACTCTAGCCACCGCAGAGTTAGATTGGCTGGATAGCACACTGGAACAGTTATCTCAACAACCACTACCCGTGGAGGTCGTAAAGGGCGACGGCGTTACCTCGACTGTCTGAGGCGCGTGCCCAGCGGATCATTCTTGGATTCCGTCTGATTTTATCTGCGATTTTCCACAATTCGGGTCCAGGATTCACTGTAGACCTGGTTTGTGCCGAGACCGGTGGTAGGGGTTGCGGCTAACCAGGTCTATTTTATTGACAGAGGAGTGGAACGTCTATCGGTTGAGTTGGGGCTGGAGATTCAGTCATGAATAGGGAGGGAGGTGAATCGAGATTGACGAGAGTTGAACTAAGATCTGGAGAGTCACAGGAGAGTCTGCTCAGGCGTTTTCGCAAGCGAGTGACCAGGGATCGTATCCTGAGCGATGTGAAGAAGAAACGCTTCTTTGTTTCCAGGAGCGAGAAGCGACGACGTGCTCGTCTCAAGGCCATGCGCCGGGAGCGTCAGCGCCAGCGGCGAAAACAAAGACGGTATCACAGGTAAAGCGTGATGGATCAACAGTGCACTGATTTGCAGCAGCAACGATTTTCAACACTGATCGAGAGTGACTACGACTATGTGCGCCCAAGACGGGGACAAGTTCGCCACGCAGTTGTCCTCTCCATCGGTGAGAACGACGTTATCGTTGACCTGGGGACCAAGCGGGACGGCATTGTCCCGCGCCGGGACCTGGAGTTGCTGGACGAAACGTACCGCACCGGTCTGCATGCTGGCGACCGTGTCCCTGTTTGCGTCTTGACTACCTCGGGCCGCCACGGTGACCTGATTGTCTCGCTGAAGCAGGGGCTGGAACATCAGGACTGGCTGCGGGCCCAGGAGTACCTGGAGAGTGGAGAGGTCTGCGAGGCCGAAGTGACGGAAGTAAACCGTGGTGGTGTCATTGTTCTGTTTGGCCGTCTGCGCGGCTTTGTGCCGAACTCGCACTTGAAGTCGGTGCGGCGGGGCTTGCGTGGAGAGCGTTTGCATCAGGCGAAATCTGACCTGGTAGGTCAAACCCTGTCGCTGGCGGTGATTGAGGTGGATCAGCAACGGCGACGCCTGGTACTGTCGGAACGTATCGCGGGTCGCTGCAGACGACAGCAACTGCTTGAGGAGTTGACGGAGGGTGAGGTAAGGACCGGCGTCGTGTGCAACCTGGTTAAGTTCGGTGCTTTCGTGGACCTGGGTGGTGTGGACGGACTGATCCACATCTCCGAGTTGGCTTGGCGACACGTGACGCACCCTGGCGAGGTGCTGAGTGTGGGCGACGAGGTGGAGGTATACGTCCTGAGCGTGGATCAGGAACGGGAGCGCATCGGGTTGAGCCGCAAGCGGCTGTTGCCCGATCCCTGGCCCCTCGTGGCCAACAGACTGTATGTGGGTCAGGTGGTCGAGGGAACTGTGACAGCGATCGTAGAGTTTGGCATGTTCGTAGACCTCGGCGAGGGGGTTGAGGGGTTGGTTCATACTCCTGAGATGCCTGGTGGGGTGGCCTCCTGCGCAGAATTGGAGGCTGGCTCCCGGATCAAAGTACGTGTATTGGAGATCAACCGCTGGAGGCGTCGCATCGCGCTCAGCCTGCGGGGCATTTCACAAATGGTTCCATCACCAGGCGTGGAGGACACGTTGCCCTCTCTAGTGGGCATCGGATAGGGTCTGTTCAGGAGTGAATGTTAATGTCAATCTCTTGCCCTATGAACAGGTGACCGTTTGTGCGGATGAGGCGGAGACCCAGTCGCGGACACAAGTCAGGAGAGAATAGATGGAGGTTGGTCTTCTCTGGTTTGACGACAACGAGGATAAGTCACTGAAGACGAAAGTGAACGAGGCTATGGCGGCTTACTGTGCCAGGCCTCGCTTCGCGGGGAAGACACCCAACACTTGCTATGTGCACCCTTCCGTATTGCCGGAGAACCAGGAGGTCCGTCTAACCGGCGTGCGAGTTGTAGCCACCGCCACAGTCGCTCCATATCATCTCTTCGTCGGAGTGGAGAATGTTGGCGACGATGGGCGTGACTGCCCGAAGCGGGAATGCAGGCGGCTCAGAGGTCCAAAGTCATAACATAAGGAGAAAGTGACGATGTTTGAGGCAGGTGACGCAATCGTTCACCCCGTTCGTGGGGCAGGCGTCGTGGTACGTGTTGAGGAGCGGCAATGGCGCGGAAACAGCGAGCCGTATTACAGGATTAGGTTGCTGGGCCAGCCAGGCACCAGTCTGATGATCCCAATCCGTGCTGCGGAGACGAGAGGCCTGCGGCGCGCAATCCCGCGATCCGAATTGAACCAGGTGTGGCGCGTGTTACGTGCCAATCCCGGAACGTTGCCTACCGACCACAAGGAACGCTACAAACTGCTGGAAGACAAGCTTCACACCGGGGACGTCTTTCAGGTTGCGGAGGTGGTCAGGGATATGACCTGGCGGCAGCAGCGAGAGGGCAGCCTGACCACGATAGGGAAACAAAGGTACGAGGAGGGGATGAAGATACTCGCTGGGGAAATCGCAGCCGTACAGGGCGTTGACCTGGATGATGCCGAGGCCCAGGTCAGGGCAAAGTTGAGGGAGAGTCTGTCGCCGACTACCGTGATGTGACTTTGACAGGGATTTAAGGTTGAGATTTAAGATTTGGAGATTTGAAGAGGAGGAGAATTTGGGACGCAAAGTCCATCCATACGGCTTCAGGCTCGGAGTGATCCGAGATTGGAAATCACATTGGTATGCGGAGGGCGAAGAATACGCCGACTTGCTGCACGAAGATCTGGGGATTCGCCAGTTCATCCAGGACACCGCAGGACGTGCCGGTATCTCTCGCGTTGAGATCGAGCGCTTGCCGAACCAGGTTTCGATAACCATCTGGACAGCGAGGCCCGGCATTGTCATCGGACGCAAGGGGACCTCGGTCAAGATGCTGCGCAGTGAGTTGGAGGAGATGACGGGTAAGCGTGTCTCTGTGGACGTGCGGGAGGTGGAGCAACCCGAACTGGACGCCAAGTTGGTGGCGGAGAACGTCGTTTCCCAGTTGGAGCGGCGTATTTCTCCCCGGCGGGCGATGCAGCAGGCGCTGCGGGCGGCGATGCGCGCTGGCGCGCAGGGAATCAAGGTTATGTGCAAGGGGCGTCTGTTTGGAGCCGAAATGGCACGTCAGCAGTGGCAGCGTGAGGGACGGGTGCCGTTACATACCCTGCGTGCCGACATTGATTACGCTCAGGAAGAAGCGCACACCACTTATGGCCGCCTGGGGGTAAAGGTGTGGATCTATAAGGGTGAGATATTGCCTGAGCTAAAGGAAGTGAAGGAACAAGAAGAGCCCTTTGTCATCTAGCTGTGTGGAGGCATGGACTCATTGTGGGGCTGGTTTCCACATCCGACAGGAGAGAGCAAGTGATCGTCTTCTCGCACATTGGGTCTGCCCCGGTTGTCTACCTGCGTGGAGGCGGTTCCTGCAAGGTTCAATTGGAGGGAATCAAGCGATGACTGAACGAGTAAAAGGACACATCAAGTGGTTCGACCACCGGAAGCGGTATGGCTTCATCCGGCGTGATGATGGTCTCCAGGACATCTTCGTGCACATGAACGAATTTCGTTCTGTGGCGGATGCCCAATGGGTGGGGGACGGAGACGCTATGGAGTTTGAGGTCGAACAAACGCCAAAGGGATCAAGTGCTGTGAATGTTGTTGTGCTGAATACCGCGTAGTCCTCCCTCTGTGCATTGGCGCTGCTCTTGCCTGCCTCGACGGCGCTCAGAGCCAGCCCAGGCATCCTCCGAGAATCGCTCAAGCGGCCTCCCGCAGTTCCACACACCACGCGGAGGGGCTCACTACTGCGGCTTCGATCCTGTTCGCTGCCGCTGTGGGGGTCTGCGTGCCGATGTCGCAGTTGGTGCTGGCGATGGCCGTGACCGTGGTGGTGTTAGCCACGCTGCGCGGTTTGGGTTTTGTGGAGCACTGGCTGGGAGAGCGAGAGAGCGACCAGGAGAATGACGGCCACTTTGCGGAAGATGAGCGACATGCATGGGAGGTGATAGCCATGAAAGTGAAAGCGTCAGTTAAGCGTCGTTGCCCGAAGTGCAAGATTGTCAAGCGCAAGGGCGTGATATACGTAATCTGTGAGAACCCTAAGCACAAGCAGAGGCAGGGCAAGTAGATAGAGATTTGCTCAGATGGAGAAGTTCGAACTGCAAGAACAACCGCATAGGATCCAAGGGCTGCTGGATGAGGCAGATGAGCACGGACACCTCACCTACGACCAGATATTGGAAGCCTTTCCCGAAGCGGAGGATGATCTGGCTCAGTTGGAGGACCTCTTTGCCTACCTCTATGATCAAGGCATTGACGTGTACCACAACGAGGAGGAGGCCGAGGAGAAGAGGGCCAAGGCGGAAGAAGAGCCCGGCGGGGATGGAGATCGCAGTGATGCTCCCGACTTGAGCAGCATCGCCGCCGATGATACCGTCAGTTTGTACCTCAGGGAGATGAGCCATGTGCCTCTCCTGACACGCGAGGAGGAGGTGGAATTGGCCCAGCGGCTGGAGCGAGGGCAAGAAGCCCAACGCCAGTTGGCCCGAAATGGTCCTGACCCTCAGAAGAGGGCAAGACTGAAGCGCTTAATCAAACAGGGGGAAGAGGCCCGCCAACATCTCATTGAGGCCAACACCCGCCTTGTAGTGAGCGTTGCTAAGAAGTATAGAGGGCAGGGGTTGCCTTTCCTGGATCTCATTCAGGCGGGCAATCTGGGGTTGATCAAGGCGGCGGATAGATTCGATTATCGGCGGGGATACAAGTTTGGTACTTATGCCACCTGGTGGATCCGTCAGGCCATCACCAGATCCTTGAGCCAGCAAGGACGCACCATTCGCATCCCCGTCCACATGAGCGACCGCATCAGGAGGCTTCATAGGACGGCACAAAGGCTGGAACAGGATTTTGGGCGTTGGCCTACTCCTGAGGAGGTAGCCGAAGAGGTAGAGCTAGAGCCTGGCACAGTGCGCTGGCTGCTGCGGGTCTCGCAGCGGCCTCTCTCCCTGGAGAGGCCGGTGGGCGAAGAGGGGGACAGCGAATTGGGCAACTTCATCGAGGACGAGAACGCCCCTTCGCCAACCCAAATTGCTGAGCAGCATCTGTTGCGCGAGAATCTGGAGGAAATGATGACCATCCTCACTCCGCGCGAAGTCTGCGTCCTGCGCCTGCGCTTCGGTCTGCAAGGTGACCGCGGTTATACCTTAAAAGAGATAGGGCAGAAACTCGGCGTGACCCGGGAGCGCGCCCGACAGATTGAGCGCAAGGCCCTCAGTAGACTGCGCCACCCGCGTCACGGGCGTAAGCTGCGGAGTTACCTGGGCTAGCGAGAAAACACAGTATTGCAGATGAACGCCACGAGAAACGCTTCGATAGGTGACACTGTGGGAATGTACCCGCGCGAGATCGCGGAGGGCTCCGAGGAACTGGCGCAAACTACGTGATTTCGTCAGTTGGGAGGCCAGCGCTGACCGCAATTCGGTGTTTAAGGGCGCAAATACCTGGAAGGTTGTTGGGTGAAACCGGCAGTCCGCTCTGCTTTCGTGTCTTATCTGACGATTCACACGGGGCGACAGCAATGGGCTGTAGGCTGGCGATCTCCACTACAAATACTGTATGAGGAGCAGGCGAATGAAAGGACGAGAGATCATCAGGAAATACAAAGTGGGAAAGCGTGACTTCTCCAAGTCTAAACTGCGCAGAGCCAACCTGGAAGGAGCCGACCTACGCGGTATCAACCTGAGCCTTGCCTATCTGGGGGAGGCCAACCTGCGCGATGCCGACCTGGCCGGAGCCGACCTAAAGGGGTGCAACCTTGTCGAGGCCAATCTACGCGATGCCAACCTGAACAATGCTGACCTGCGCTGGGCCAATCTGTACGAGGCCAACGTGACCAGTGCGCAACTCGCCCAGGCCAGGTCACTCAAAGGTGCAATCCTGCCCGGGGGCGGGAGACACGAGTAACCTGCTCAAGAAGAACGATTAAAGGCTGACTTGACTTGAACGATAGAAAAGGAGTATCACTGTGCCTAAAATGAAGACACACAAATCAACGGCCAAGCGCTTCAAGATCACCGGCAAGCGAAAGCTGCGTCGGCTGAAACAGAAGCGCAGCCACCTGCGACGCACGAAATCAAAGCGAGTGCTTCGCTCTTTTGACAAGGACTTGCCGGTAGCAAAGGCAGATCGCAAACGAGTGCGACGTCTTCTAGGACTACGACAAAGTAAGTGAGTATTGTCTGCGCAAGGCGCTCCCGCCACACTCGCCTGTGACGGGTGTTGCACACCGCAATCGTATTATACGCCATATCACTGGTTAGGCTGGAGGCAGGAGGGGATGCTCGAGTCTGGATACTTGATGAACACTGAATAGAGGAGGTAACAATGCAAATTCTTCAAACGTTCTGGGAACAAATTGTCCAGTTGGTTGGGGCCTACGTCCCCAATCTCATCGGGGCCCTGGCTATCCTGATCATCGGTTGGCTGGTCGCCCTGGTAGTGTCTGCCATCGTGCGCAAAGCGCTTCGTCGCACGACCCTGGACGACCGACTAGCTCGCTGGATCTTCGGGGAAGAGAAGGCCAGAGCCATCGAAGCGGAGCGATGGGTCGCCAAGGGAGTGTACTATCTGATCATGCTCTTCGTGCTGATCGCCTTCTTCCAGGCCCTGGGCCTCACGCTCATCACCGAGCCGCTTAACCAACTCCTGATCCAGGTGTTCCAGTACGCCCCACGGCTGCTCGGTGCGGGGCTCTTGCTGCTGCTGGCCTGGATCGTGGCCAGCGTGCTGAAACTCATTGTCTCGCGGGTGCTGAGCGCCGCCAAGATTGACGAGCGCCTCGGCAGCCAGGTTGGTCTCGAGGAAGACCAGCGCGTCCCCTTGACTCAAACGCTCGCCAATGCCGTGTACTGGCTGGTTTTCCTGCTCTTTCTGCCAGCCATGTTGGATGCCCTGGCCGTGGAAGGGCTCCTCGGACCAGTCCAGGGGATGGTCAACAAGGTGCTCGGCTATCTGCCCAACATTTTCGCCGCCGGCCTGATCCTGGTGATCGGCTGGTTTGTCGCCTGGATCGTGCAGCGGATCGTGACCAACCTATTGGCCGCGGTCGGCGCCGACCGGCTGAGTGAGCGGGTGGGACTGGCTCCGGTGCTGGGGAAGCAGCGGCTATCCGGACTACTGGGCCTGGTGCTCTACGTCCTGATCCTCGTCCCGGTGCTGATTGCCGCCCTGGACGCCCTGGCGCTGGAAGCCATCGCCCAGCCGGCCACCAATATGCTGAACACGATCCTGGGGACACTGCCGGCCATCTTCGCCGCCAGTCTGGTGGTGGTGATTGCCTACGTGGCGGGGCGCGTGGTGACCGGGTTGATCACCAACCTGCTGACGGGTGCCGGATTCAACGCCATCCTGGCCCAGCTGGGTTTGGCCAAGGAGCCGGCTGAAGGGGAGCGGACGCCCTCAGAGATCGTGGGATACCTGGTCCTGGTGGCGATCATGCTCTTCGCCAGTATCGAGGCGCTCCAATTGCTGGGCTTTGAGGCGGTGGCCGATCTGGTGACTCAGTTCACGGCTTTTGTCGGTCAGGTGATCCTGGGGCTGATCATCTTCGGCATCGGCCTCTACCTGTCCAATCTGGCCGCAAAGACTGTGCAGGCCAGCGGGGCAGCGCAGGCCGGGCTGCTGGCCCTGGCCGCGCGGGTCTCTATCCTGGTGCTGGCTGGCGCCATGGCCCTGAGGGAGATGAGCCTGGCTAACGAGATCATCAATATGGCCTTTGGTCTGCTGCTGGGCGCCATCGCCGTGGCAGTAGCCCTGGCCTTCGGCCTGGGCGGACGGGAAATCGCTGCGCGCGAGTTAGAAGGTTGGCTACGGTCAATAAAGTCTAAAGAAGCCTGAAGACAAGGGGCTCGAGCATCCCCTTCTGCCCCCATCTACAAAAAGATAGAGCGTATAAGCAGACCACCAAGCGATAGGGTAAAGTGAAAGGCAAATGCGTGTCATAATGATCAACCGCCCCTCCGCTCTCTCAATATATGGCGGTGACACTACTCAGATGCTAAAAACAAAAGAATACCTGCAGCGTGTGGGGGTGGAGGTTGATATATGTCTAGAGTATCCTCCCTCTCTGTCAGGTGAGAGATATGACCTCGTTCATGTCTTTAACCTCCAAACTGCGAGTTATACGCTAGATCAGGTGAAATGGGCCAAGAGATATGAGTATCCTGTCGTGTTGTCACCTATCTTTTGGAAGTTTGAAGAACGCGGGTGGCGAGAAGATACACTGCGTTATGATCGCAGGTTTCATCTTATCAGCCAGGAATTCGGCTCCTCGCGCGCGAGGTTCTATTTAGAACACGAGCTTCTACGCGATCGAAGGGCACAACTGCGTATACTGAACCTTGTGGACTGGATCTTACCGAACGCCCGGAGCGAGCTTCACATTCTTGAAGATACATTTCATTTAGAACTTGAACAGAAGATGACAATAGTCCCCAATGGAGTTGATGCCTCTGTTTTTCACCCCGACCGCGCATCGCCTGACGAGGCTGTTGGGGAACTGGGAATGTGCAATTACATTCTCGAATGCGCGCGTATCGAGCCTTGTAAAGGGCAACTGGCCCTTCTTGAGGCCCTAGGCGAGACCATATGGCCAGTTGTCTTCGTAGGTGGCATCGGAAATCGCCGCTACTATCAAGAGTGTCAAGATTATGCACGTAATCGGGGAAACGTCTTTTTCCTAGGTGCTGTGCCACACAAGGATTTGCCCCAATTCTACGCGGCAGCCAAAGTACACGCGCTGCCGAGTTATCGCGAGACGCCTGGATTGGCAAGTCTGGAGGCTGGAGCGATGGGATGCAGTATTGTCACAACTATGGTTGGTTCGGCCCATGAGTACTTTGAGGATGACGCCTGGTATTGCGATCCTGAAGACATTGGCTCCATAAAATCCGCGCTATGTGCAGCCCATAGTGCGCCTAAAAGCGATAATTTGCAAAAAAGGATTCTCAAGCGGTATACTTGGGAAGAAGCGGCCCGTCAGACCAGACATGCCTACGAGGAGGCCCTGTCGCGTACGTGAACGTTTTGCTAATCTTTGGCACTCGGCCCGAGGCGATTAAGCTTGCCCCAGTAATCCAGGAACTACGGACCCATGCGGGGATAAAGCCAGTCGTATGTGTCACCGGTCAGCATCGCGAGATGCTGGACCAGGTCCTTTCCCTGTTCAAGATCCAGCCTGACTACGACCTCAATATTATGCAGGCCAATCAGAGCTTATTCGACATAACGGGGCAAGCGCTCTCCAAGATAGAAATGGTGTTAAAAGACGAAAGACCAGATCTCGTGCTAGTGCAGGGTGACACTACCACAGCCTTCGTCGGCGCACTGGCTTCCTTTTACCAGAAGATCCCAGTGGGGCATGTGGAGGCTGGTCTACGCACCTATAACAAGTACAGTCCCTTTCCTGAGGAGATGGACCGTGTGCTGATTGACCATCTCGCCGACCTTTGCTTTGTGCCAACAAAGAGGGCCCAACAGAATCTATTGAGAGAAGGGGTGGCAAAAGAGGGGATCTTTGTGACTGGCAATACTGTGATTGATGCCTTGTTGTGGGTTATGCAGCGCTTACCATCCTCTATTCCCCAAGAGCTGGAGCCTTTATTGGGCAGTGGTTCACAGTTATCCCGCCGCAGGCTGATCCTCGTCACTGGACACCGCCGTGAGAACTTTAGACAGGGATTGGAGAACATCTGTCGAGCGCTATGCGAGATCGTCAAGAGGAACAACGATGTGGAGATGGTTTACTCGGTGCATCTCAACCCCAATGTCCGTGAACCGGTCTTCAGAATCTTGAGGAACGTGCCACGGATTCATCTTATTGAGCCATTGGGGTATCTGCCATTTGTGCAACTGATGAGGCTTGCCTATCTCGTCCTGACTGATTCCGGTGGAATACAAGAAGAGGCGCCAACACTTGGAAAACCTGTGTTGGTAATGCGCAACGTTACGGAACGTCCTGAGGGGATTGAGGCAGGGGCCGCTAGGCTTGTGGGGACTAACGTCGCAGCCATCGCTGGCGCGACGCAGCAGTTGCTTGATGATGAACGTGAATATGAGCAAATGGCGAAGGCAGTCAATCCCTACGGGGATGGAAAGGCAGCAAAGCGCATCGTTGATATATTGTTGGGATGGATTGAATGATTTTGCTCAAGGTTCTCATAGGTTGTAAGGGAACTCCTGCCTAAGTAAGTCCACATAAGTTCTTATCACTTTTTCTCGACTTGCGAAGGAGCAATACCTTGATGATTACCCCCATATGTGGCAAAAATGGGCTGGTACCCCGCATTTGAGCCAGATGTGGTGC
>Ga0114918_10000646_pt1 | contig 30250 bp, 28 predicted proteins | sample LantaG_FD_87015 | JGI IMG/M metagenome (GOLD analysis project Ga0114918, IMG submission 87015) | Deep subsurface microbial communities from Baltic Sea to uncover new lineages of life (NeLLi) - Landsort_02402 metaG | ecosystem: Environmental > Aquatic > Marine > Oceanic > Sediment | place...
AAAAAAACGCATTTCTTCTTCTCTTGATTTTTGGGGTTTTGGAGGTGGTGGCGAGAGGGTGGGGGAGAGAGAGGGAAGAGAGAGAGAGGAAGATGAAAGCCCCTTGTTTGTTTCCCCCCTTTTGAGGGAGCGCGAGGGAGAGAGAGAGGGAGAAAAAGAGAGAGGAGAGAGAGTGAGAGAGAGAGAGAAAGAGAGAGAGGGGGTGAAAATTTTTTCCCTTCGTCTGTCGCTAAAAACTCTTCTCAACCTCACCCTCTTTCCCGACAACAACAACAACAATAACAGGACACGCTCGAGCGCGCCGGGGAGAACGCAGCGCGCGGGGGCCGAGCCGCTCGCACCCTGGCCAAGGCTGCGGTCAGGGACGGGCTTCTGTTCCCGCCGCCGTTGCTGAAAGGACACCCTTCCTCTTCTTCAAACTCTTCAAACTCTTCGTCATCGTCGCCGCTCCTCGCCGCCGTCGCCTCTTGGACTTCGGACCCGAAGACCCGCCGCGCGCTCGCCGACGCAGGCGGGACCTCGCTGGGTGCCTGGCTGCTCGACGCAGCCTCTCAAGATGATGAAGACGGAGAAGCAGGCGGAGGCGGAGCAGGAAGGAGGACCACTGGGAAGAACAACCGGGAGGCGGCCGAGAGGGCCCTCGAGAGGCTGCTGCTCGACCCGTCGACCGCGCCCGCGGTGCTGCGCGCGCCCGCGGCGCCGGCTCGGATCCTCTCTCTCGTGGCTTCTTCGTCTTCTTCTCCCTCTCTCGCCAGGGCCGCAGCCAGCGCTGCCGCCTCGGAATCGGAGCTAGCCGCGGCGGAGGCGTGGTGGGCGCAGGGTGGCGTCGGCGGCGGGAGAAGCGGTGGGATGAGCAGCAGCGGTGAGAGCGAAAGCGAGAGCGACGGCGACGGAAGCAGCATCGCCGACGGCGAGAAAAAGTGGCGCCGCCTCGCGCGCCACAGGCGCTGGCGAAGGCAGGAGCGCGCCCGCAGGAGGGCTGCGTCTTCCTCCTCTGCCGGTGAGGCCTCTTCTCTGCCGCCGCTGCCCAGACCGCTGACGCCGAGGCTCGACGATATCCGAGCTGCCTCCAAGTTCGCCTCTATTCCTGCGACCCCCGCTGCTCCTAGCAACAACTCCACCTCTTCTTCTTCTTCTTCTTCTTCTTCTTCTTCTTCTTCTTCTTCTTCTTCTTCTTCTTCTTCTTCTTCTTCTTCTTCTTCTTCTTCTTCTTCTTCTTCTTCTTCTTCGTCTTCCGCTCTCGCTGCCCGCGCGCTCGCGGTTTCTTTTCTGGCGTCCTGGGCGGAGGCAGGGCCCACGAGCGCCGGGAAGGTCGTCGCCGGAGGAGGCGCGGCGGCTCTGGGTGCCGCGGCAGCCGCAGCAGCAGCCGCAGCAGGAGCAGCTTCTGGGGGAGAAGGAGAACAAGGCAACGGAGAACAACAATCGACGAGCAGCAGAGAACATGCCAACAAGCTCCTCGCCACCGCCGCCGTCCGCGGCATGCGCGCCCTCGCCTCCCCGGGCCAGCCCCTGAGGCAGCGGCTGGCCGGCGACGCCGCGAGCTCTCGCTGGGTCGATTCCCTGGCATACTTGCTCGCCGACGCCGCTGCCTCCGGGGACGACGAAGGGGCAGCTCGGGCACTGGACGCGCTCGCCGCTGCGTTCTCCTGTGGGGTGCCGCTGCTGGCTGTCGGAGGCGGCGGAAAAGGAGACGGAGCAGGAGGAGGAGGAGCGGCGGCGGCGAAGAACAAACTAGGCGAGATGAAAACGAAGAAGAAGGGGAAAGGCAACGGGAAGAAAGAAGAGGGAGCTGTTCCTTCTCCTTCATCTCCTTCTTCGAGAGCTGGAGCCCCGGCCACGGCAGGAGCGCTGGGACCGCTGCTCGCCCGCCTCGCGGCGTCTTCCTCCGCTTCGAATTCTTCAAGTTCTTCGTCTCCAAATTCTTCCTCTTCCTCCTCCTCCTCCAACTCAAAGAACTCTACCTCGCCCCTCGTCCGCAGGGCTGCCTGCCGCGCCCTCGCCGCGGCCGCCTCCTCGCCGACGGCCCGCGGCGCCCTGGGAGAGGACCTCCTCGACGACGTGGCCGACGCGCTGATCGCGAGGCTGGTCGAAGGAGGGGCAGCCGGGTCTTCCTCTTTGACCTCTTCAACTTCTTCTTCGTCTTCTTCGTCTTCGTCTTCGTCTTCGTCTTCGTCTTCGTCTTCGTCTTCGTCTTCGTCTTCGTCTTCGTCTTCGTCTTCGTCTTCGTCTTCGTCTTCGTCTTCGTCGGCGGAGGAGGCCGCCGCCGCCGTGCGAGCCCTCTCCGCGCTCTCGATGGGCGTCGGGGACAGGGAGACCCCGCGCGGGGCGTCGAGGGCCGCTGCCTGGCTCGGGGAGCTGCTGGTGGCAGCCTCGAGGGACGCGACTCCCTTCGGTGAGGTCGGGAGAGGCGGAGGAGCGAAAAAGGCGGCGGCGGCGAACAACAACAATGGCAGAGGCGGCGACTCGACCTCTTCTTCTTCTTCCCGCCTCCCCTCGCCGGCCGACAGCGAGTGGTTCTGGCAGCGGTACTACAGGAAGAGGCGCGAGAATGCTGCCGCCGCTGCCGCCGCCGTGGTTTCTGTTCCGGAAGAGCAGCAGCAGCAGCAGCAGCAGCAGCAGCAGCAGCAGCAGCAGCAGCAGCAGCAGCAGCAGCAGCAGCAAGGGTGGCGTTCGTGGTGGCCTGCAGCAGCAACTTCGACGACGGCAGCAGCAGCAGCGAAGCCTTGGTGGAACCTCCGCCGCGGAGCAGCAGCAGCAGCAGCAGCAGCATCCGCGCCGCCCGTCCTCTCGACCGCGGACCCTGACGACGATGGCGACAGCGTGATCCCGGCCGAGGCCGCGGAGGCGGCCAAGAGAGCCGAGGAGAAGCAAGAGCAGCAAGAGCAGCTGCAGCAGCCGGAACTCTCTGCCGCTTCCACCGTCACCGCCGCTGTCGAAAAAGTCGAAGAAGAAAAAGTCGACGTAGTAAAAGTCGAAGAGGAAAAGGCCGAAGAGGAAGACGCCTACGCCCGCGCCGTCGCCCTCCTCCCGCGCTCCGCCCGCGGCGCCGCCGACGCCCTCAAGGAGGCCTTCGGCCGCGCCGCCACCTACCAGGAGCCCCCGGCCGACGCCGAGACGCTGTTACCACCGGCGGCTCTTCGCGTGTATGCGGCGGCGGCCGCGGCGGTTGACGGCGCCGTCGCCGACGCCGCTCTGGGTGCCTGCCTGCACGCCCTTGCCGAGCTCTCCGCGGCCCCCGACGCTCCGGAAAAAGTCAGCTGGCTGGCCTCGAGGGGCCTGGTCGAGGTGCTGGAGAGGCTGGTGCTGGACAGGGATCCGGTCTCGGTCCCGAAAGAGGAAGAAGGGGAAGAAGGAGGAGAGAAGGGAGACGACATCGACAGCGACGGCGACGACGACGAAGAGGAAGAGGAAGAGGAAGAAGACTCGTCCCCGCCGACGCTCGAGCCCCCGAGCCTCGTCGTGAGACGCGCCGCCGCTCGCCTGCTCGCGATGGCCGCCGCCACGCGCGAGGGGCACCGGTCTATCATGCGGAGGAGGAGCGTCGGCGGAGAAGCAGGAGGAGGAAAGAGCAAAGCTTCTTCTTCTTCTTCTTCTTCTTCTTCTTCTTCGTCGTCTTCTCCTGCTGCTGCTCTTCAAACCTCCTCTTCCTCGTCTTCGGTCTCTTTCTCCTGGCTCCGCGCCTCCCTGCAGGCCAGCGACGACCTCCCTCTGGCCTCCCACGCAGCCCGCGCCCTGCTCTCGCTCAGACGGCAAGGGGAACCCCCGGCTCCGGGGAGCGTGGAGCTGAAAGACGGGGTCCACCTCTTCGTCCCCGGAGCAAGGCACCACGCGCTGCTCTCTCGTCGGAGGAAAGACGCGAAAGAAGAAGAGGAAGATGAAGAGGAAGAAGGAGAAGAAAATGTAGATTCTTCCTCCTCTTCTTCTCTCCCTCTTGTCGACGTCGTCTTCGTCCACGGCCTCCGTGGTGGCCCCTTCGCGACCTGGAGGACTGCCGGGAGGGCCCCGAGGCAGGGGGCGGCGGCGCCGAGGGGCCTGCCGCCGTCGGACGTGTGGCCGGCGGCGTGGCTGTCTCGGGACGTTTTCGGTTCTTCTTCTCCTTCTCCTTCTTCTTCTTCTGCAACCGCTGCTTCTGCTGTTCCTTCTCTTTCCTCCTCCTTCCCTCGCGCCCGCCTCCTCTCGGTGGACTACGCAGCCCCGGCCTCCGGGTGGGAGGGAGAGTCGATGCCGCTGGCTGGCACCGTCGCGAGGCTGGCGAGGCGGCTCGAGGCCGCGCGGGTGGGCAAGGACGGCAGGAAGGTGGTCTTCGTCTGCCACTCTCTTGGTGGCGTTTTGGCCAAAGAGCTCGTCGCCGCCTCGCTGCTGCTGTCGCAGACTTCTTCTTCTGCCGTCAACAACACCAGCAACAGCAGCAGGGACGCGATCCCGCAGTCGCTGGGCGAGCAGACGAGGGCCGTGGTCTTCTACGCGTGCCCGCACCGCGGCAGCTGGCTCGCCGGCATCGGCTGGAACCTCCGCTTCCTCGGTGCCGCCCCCGCAGCTCCCGTCTCCCATCTGAAACCTGGCCCTCATCTGGCGGAGCCCGACGCGGCCCTGAGGGCAAGGCATGCCCTCGGAAAGCTGCGCGTCTTGTCCTTTGGGGAGACCGAGAGGCTCGCCGTCGCGCCGCTGCTGCCCCGCGTTTTGGTCGTGCCCCCAGACTCGGCCTCCCCTGGCTACGGCGAGTTCGTTTTGTTAGAGGGAGAGGACCACATCGGGGTCTGCAAGCCGGGATCGAGGGAGGCACCGGGCTACGAGAGGTGCAGGCTGGTGGTGGAGGCGGTGATCCGGGACGCCGAAGCGGAGGAGGCAAGGGAGAAGGAGGGGAGGAGGAGGAAGAGGAAGAAGGCGAAAGAGGAGACGAGTTGATTTTCATTCTTGAATTGCAAAAAAAAAAACTTGAGAAACGAAAACATTGAACCAGAAAAAATGAAGGGCAAGAAGAGCTTCATGGACCCCCTCGCGCTCGGGGGTGACGACGAAGACGATGACAGCGACGACAGCAGTAACAGCGACGAAGAAGCAGAAGCAGAGCGCGCGGCGAAAAGGAGCAAGAACGGCGCATCGATGCCATCATCGGCGGCAACGGCGAAAAAACTCCTCAACCTCGACCCCGACCCCTCCGAGCTTTCCCTCCGCCCTCCCCCCTCCCTGCACTTCGTCCCTGACCCGGAGGCAGGCAACGCAGCCCAGTGGGCGTGGAAGGGGTGCGCCAAGAAGACGGAGAGAGACGACAGGACGCCGACGAGGGAGGAGCGGGAGGCGACGAGGGCGGCGGCGACCTCGGGCGTCGACGCCGTCGCGGCCGCCGCCGCCGCCGCCGCCGCGCGGGCCGCCGCCGTCCGAGAGACCCTTCGGAGGGAGAAGCAGGAGCAGCGTGACGCTGGCGCTGCGGGGAGGAGGCTTTCGAAGCAGCCGAGGAGGGAGAAGAAGAGTTTCGTCGAGGACGAGAAGCGGCAGGCGAGGGAGACAGCAGGAGGAGGCGGCGCTGGTTTTGATTAAGAAAAAAAAAGAAGAAGAAAAAGAAGAAAAAACCAAAACTTGTAACTCTAGGCAGAGCTTCTTCTTTGTATTTACAATGGATTCTTTTTCATGAGATGGCAAAGGTCGAGACGGAGCGCCTGATCTCGTCGAGCGTAGCAGAGGGCGCGTCGTCGCCGCTGCTCTCGTCGCCCTGCGACGACAGAGGCGGGCACGTGTCGGCGCCGTCTTTGCCCTTGCCTTTCGCGCACGGAGCGAACCCGTTGAAGATGAACAGCGTCCGTCCGGCGACCCCGACGGCGACGACGACGACCTTGTGGGCGCGCGTGGTCAGGAGCTCGTACTCGAAGTAGTAGAGCGAGGAAGACGAAGAGGGAGAAGAAGGAGAAGAGCTTGGATTCGAACTCAAACTCCTCCTCCACTCGGCCGGCACCTCCCCTCCGGAGCTCAGCCTCAGCGTCGCCGCCAGGCAGCCGTCCTTGGCCAGCTCGGCCCCAAGGAGCCTGTCCGCGACCTCGGTCACGGTCCCGAAGTCGGCGAGCGCGTCCAGGCGGACCGGGGCGGTCGAAATCCCGATCGTGGCCCTCGAGTTCAGCGGCGAGGCAAAGAGGACGTCGGCGCCCGGCTTTGATTTCAGGAGCCAGCCCTTCGGCGGCGTCAAGGAAAAGCCCTTGGGCGAGGAGTAGATTTCGGAATTCTCTTCTTCTGCCGCCTCTGCTGCTGGCGGTGGCGCGGCGGTGAGCAGCAGGGAGGCCGCCGAGGCCGCGGCGGAGAGCGGCGGGAGGAGAAACGCGGCGGCGAGCAGCGAGCGGCGGCGCGGGGGAGGAGGAGCGGGTTTCGAAGAAGAAGAAGAAGAAGCTGCAGCGACTCCGAAACCACTGTCGTCGTCAATCGGCAGCAGGCTCGCGGCCCCCAGGATGACCTCTGCTCTCCTCGAAGGGCGCGAGAGGAGCTCGAGCTGTTGCTTGTTGCTGCCTTGTCGCCGTTCGAGGTCGACGATGACGGCGGCCGTCTTTGTCGATGATTTTGATGGCGTCGTCGTTCGGCGACTCGTAGCAGTCATTTCCGGACTTTCAGAGGCCCGACCTCCTGTGGGGGATGCGATTGTCTTCAGTGCCGATCGCATCGTGCTTGTTTGGGCCCAAACTAGTCGTGCAATTGGGCGGGCAGAGGAGAAGCCGAGAGGAAAGATCTTCTTCTTTTTCGAAAATGTTTCTTCTTCAAAGAGTGCTCCCGAGCTCATTTTCGCGTTTTCGCTTTCTTGGGGGCGTCGAAACACCTCTTACTTTTTCTCTCTCGACACACACGAGGGGCTGCTCTTTCCTTCCTCCTCTTTCCTTCTCTCCTCGTGAAGGATGGGCGTTGTCTTCTCGAGCCTGTGGCACTGGATGTTCCCGGGGAAGGAGTACAAGATCGTGATGGTGAGCGAGGATGAGAAGAGAAAGAAGAAGAAAAACTCGACGACGGGAAACCATCGATGCATGTGTTGTCACCCCGTCGCGTTCTCCCTGTTCTGAACCACGCTTCGTATTTCTCTCCTGCCGAGCGTGTCGAGGCAGTGCGTGAGACGACGATGGTGCTGGTTGAAAGGCCAGACGCATTGCTTCGAAAAGAGAGAGGAGGAAACGCTCGATGTCGTCGTCGTCGAAAACCCATGCAATCGATTCCTTCTCTTCTCCTCTCCTCTCATCTCTTCTCTTCTCTCTCCACTCCCTCTCCTCCTCCCCCTCTCCCACCCAGGTCGGCCTCGACAACGCCGGCAAGACCTCGATCCTCTACCGCCTCCACCTGGGAGAGACCGTCTCGACCACGCCCACGCTCGGGTGCAATGTCGAGCGCGTCGTCGCACCGACGACAAGCTCATCGACGAAATCGACGACAAACGGAACTTCTTCGGGCCTCGAGTTCGAGGTCTGGGACCTGGGCGGACAGGCCAATCTCCGCCCCTCCTGGGCAGCTTATTATAAATCGTCCGACGCAGCCATCCTGGTCGTCGACTGCACCGACAGGGCCCGCGTCGGCATCGCGCGAGGGGAGCTGGTCTCCCTGCTCGCCGACGACCACCTCGTTGACGCCCCTCTCTTGGTCTTCGCCAACAAGCAGGACGCCCGCGACGCGATGCGCCCCCCGGAGCTTACCGCGGCCCTGGCCCTGCACGGGGTCCAGCGGCATGACTGGCACGTGCAGGGGTGCTGCGCGCTGAGCGGGGAGGGTTTAGAAGATGGATTGCGGTGGCTCGCGGAGAAGGTCGGGAAGAAGAAGCAAGGGAGCGGAGCTGGAGCTGTTTCCGCCGCGAGTCCAGGGAAGAGCGATACAACAGCAGGAACAACAACAGGAGCGCCAGTAGCAGCCCCGGCGACACCAGCGGCAGCAGCCGTGGCGGCGACGACGGAGGCAGCGAAAGCGTGAGAGAAAGAGGAAGAGAGAAAAGAACTTGAAAAACAAAGAATGACACGAAAGATTGAAGAAAAGAAAACTGTTTTTTTTTTACTTTTTTCTTCGCGCGCGCGCGCGAGGGGCTCTCTCTCTGCGTATTTTTCTCTCCCTCTCAGCGTTTGGTTCACGTTGGGGCTTTCATCTCAAATTAGCTGGCAGAAAGAAAGAGAGGGAGAGAAAAAAAGGGAGACTCAGCTCTCGAGAGAAAAAACAAGAATGAAAAAAATCGTCCCTTTTTCCTCGCGACTTTCTTCTTCTTCCTCTTCTTCCCAACTCCTTTCCTCCCTCATTCAGTCCAGATAGAACAGCGTCACGATCCGCCTCTGCTTCTTCGCGTCCTCGCAGGTCTCCAAGAGCAAAGATGAGTCGTGGAACGCGAAGCAGATGACCTGCTGCACGCGACGGACGATGTCGGCGTTGCACGACCGGGAGGCGTCGGCCAGCGGGCTCGAGTCGTTGTGGGGCATCTCGATGACGTTGGCGACCTGCGCGAGCAGCTCCCTGGACTCTGGGGGCTGTTTGGACAGAGACTGAGGCAAAACCACCGTTAATAGGTCGGCGCGCTCGGCGCGCAGGGCCCCGCGGACGACGGCGGCGTTGGTTCCCGTGGCGCCCGAGGTGAAAACATGGTTTCCCGTCAGCACCATGGCGTAAGAGAGGATTTCGATCAAGTTCTGGTGCAGGAAGCCCGCGTTGCGGGTGCCGAAGAAGCCGATGGCCTTGGGGCCGGCCTGCTGCATGGCGATGAGCTCCTGGTGGTGAGAAGAGGGTTTTTTGGAAAGAGGGAAGGTCGAGGTCGAGGAAGAGGTCGAGGTTGAGATCGAGAGCGAGGGCAAAAGGAATTTAGCTTTCGAAACGTTCGTTTTCCGGCTTTGTAATCTCATCTTTCGCTTCCATTCAATCTGTCGTCGTTCGTCATCTCGACAGACTCTTCGCTGCATCTGATAGAGAAAGGCGAGAAGAGCTTCTGAATTCCCGGGAAAGAAAAGAAAAGGAAAACTTCCATTCTCTCTTACCGAGAGGTAGTCGACGCTCGACTCGCCGATCGACCGCTCGAGCAATTGCGCTCCCGCCACGGCGCCGCGGAGCTCGTCGGGGGAGATCTGCGGCGCGTCGTCGTCGTCCACCGTCGAGACGTTGGCCCGAGGCGCTGGGGGGGGGTCGGAGAGAGGAGGGGGAGGCTGGAGACTGCCCTCGGCTTCGTTCGAAGAGGAGGCATGAGCAGCAGCAGCGGCTGTGAATCGACGGTGGCATCGGCGACGATGGACAAGGGTCGCCGCGCTCCTCCCCGACGCCGCTGCTGCTGGATCGCTCCTTCCCGAGGTCGAGGGCGTAGGGCACGACCGTGGTGTGGCAGCAGCAGGTCGAGCGACAGAATTAGCGGGGGGGCAGCAGAGGCCGCTGGCCCTCAGCTGGAGAGAGGCCATCGGCAATTGACGATGGCCGCCGAGCAAAGCGAGAAGAGCGAAGAACAGAGGGAAAAAATGAGAAGCGAGTTTTTTTTTCTCTCTCTCTCTCTCTGTTTCGTTCCCCCGACACTCTGCTTCTTTTTCTTCTCCTCACGCCACTCGCCACGCCGAAAGAGAAGGCGCGATTTCGATAGAAAAAAGATTTCGATAGAAAAAAGAACAAAGGAAAAAGCTCCTCCGACTCTTTACACAAAACAGAGAGCAGGGGGGCAAAGAAGAGGAGAACTTCTCCTTCTTCTTCACCTCACCCCCTTTTCTCTTTCCTTGTTTGTTTGTTTTCACTCTCTCTGAAAACTCATCTCTCTCTCTCTCTCTCTCTCTCTCTCCTCCGACTTCCAAATTTCAAAACACAGGCTTTCTCATTCTCGAACTCTCTACATCGTCAGCGACATGATCGCAGAGACGATGTCCCCCTCGGACTCCTTCAGAGCTTTCACGGCCTTGCCCCTCGAGACACTCGCCTGCGTCATCACCAGCTCGACGTCCTTGGCCTCGACGCCCGTCTCGTCCACGGGCTCTCCGTCGTCGTCGTCGGCCGCCGCAGCCTTGGAGGCGGCCGCAGCCTTGGCCTTGGTAGCCTTGGCTTCGCCGCCCTCCTCCTCGTCGTCGTCTCCGCCGCCCGAGGGCGAGGGCGTGGCCGGGCCCGCGGGCGGGGCGAACTGCCGCGCGACCTGCGCCGCCTGCGCCGCCGTCGCGTCCTCGATCTTGGCCTCGCCGAAGATCACGTAGCTGTCGGAGGCCGGTGACTTCATGACGTCCGGGTTCTGAATGACAAAAAGCACGTTCTTGGAGCGGCGCATCGTCACGCGGACGACGCCCGGCACCGGCTTCATCCCGAGCTTGAGCATGGCCTTGCGGGACTTCTTCTCCGCGCGAGACTGCTTGCCGCGGCCGGCGTCTGGTGTGTGGTTGGTGGGTGGGTGGTGGAAGAGGCGACGAGGAAGGGTGAGAGAAGGAAGAGGGCTGAGGAGGTGGAGGTCGAGACGGCGGCGGCGGCGAACGAAAGAGAGAAAAAAACAAGAGCAAACGAGATCATCATGGCTCTCTCTTGCACGCAAAGCGCCCTTGTTTCTCGCCCTTGTTTCGCGATTCTCTGATGATAGCGCCATGCATCGTTGTCACGAGACCGCGCTTAGAGCAACAGACAGAGAAAACAAGCACGAAGACAGTGGAGAGAAAGAGCACGGAATCCAAGCTTTCCGCCCCCTCCTCAGCCGCCACCGCTTCTGCCATCAAATCAAATCAACTTTAAAAAAAAGAAAACGCACCGTCGCCGCCCTCGTCGTCGGACTCCGAGTCCGACACGGCGTCGTCGGCGTCGTCGTTGTTGTCAATCTCCTGTTGTTTTCGGGTGGGGGGTTGGGGTAGGAAGAGAGAGATAGGGGGCGTGTCAGCGAGAGAGAGAGAGAGATGAAGAAGAGAGAGACGCAAAGGCATCAAGCTGGCGAGAAGAGCGAGAGCGAGAGAAAAAAACATCGACGATCATCCGATCCGCCGCCCGCGCCGCGACCCATTGGCGTGCTCTGATGCTTTATTTGAACCTTTCATGGCATGCGCGCGATCTAGAGCTAGCTCCAGGGCACAATCGGCGAGCACGCGAAGGGGGGAAACGGGGCGCGAGAGCGCGGGAACGAAGGGGTCTTTTTTTTCGCGGCTAGATTGCAAAAGGAAAAGAAGAGAGAGACAGAGAGAAAGCGGCGGCCCGGGCCTGCTTCTCTCTATCCTGGATGGGTCTCGTGCTCGTACCTCAACGAGGGTCTCGGCTTCCTCGCGGGTCATGGTGGAAAGGTTGGATTTGAGGGAGGGAGGAAGAAGGAAGGAAAGAGGAGAAAGAAAAGAAAAGAGAAAAAAGTGAAGAGGTTAGAGAAGAGGTCTCAAAATTTCTCATTTTTTCCCCCCTCTCGTCTGACGAGCTTCTTCGTCGATTGAAACATCGTTTTGCAGTTCGAAGAATGGACCGCCGCGACTTCCCCCTCGGAGATCCGCAGGGCCCGCCCTTCCCACCAGGCGAGGAGCCGCCGGGCTGGGTCTCGGGAGGAGGGGCTCCGCAGTGGCGTACCGGGTTCCCTGGAGGGAATCAGCAGATGACGATGATGTTGGGCGGCGGCGGCAACGGAGGTCCGCCGCAGCAGCACTGGCAGCAGCAGCAGCAGCAGCACTGGCAGCAGGGCATGCCGCCTCCTTACTACCACCAGCAGCAGCAACATCAGCAGCAGCAAGGAACGCCGCAGCAGCAGCAACCGCCGAAGCCAAAGTCGCTGGGCCCGGTGCCCAACACCCGCTGGTCGGCGGCTGCGGCGGCCAACGGAAAAGTATACTACTTCCACCGCGACACCAAGGAGGTCTCATGGAAGCTGCCGGCGGAGGTGGCGGCGGCCTCGTCTGCTGTTGCTGCGAGGGGGAGGGCATGTGGAGAAGGCGAAGGGGGAGCGGCAGTTGCTGCTTTCGCCGCTGCTGCTCCTCCTCCACAGTTGTCGTCGCTGCACCCGAGGCCGCCGCCGCGCCGGGCTCCGCACCGCCAGAAGCCTCCCGCCGCCGCTGCCCTCACCGCCACGCAGGCGGCCATCGTCGCCCGCGTCGCGGCGGTGGCAGGCACGGCTCTGCTGCGCGACGACATCAAGGCCGCCGTCGGGGTGAAGAGGGAGAGGCCAGCTCCGCAGAGGCCGACGGCAGCAAGGGAAGAAGAAGAGGACGACGAAGACGACGATGATTTTGATGCCACCTTTGACGAAGAAGATATCAGGCCCGAACAGCCGTCTTCCGTTCCCGCCTCTCGACCTCCTGCTGCTGCTGCTGGTGGTGGTGATAAAACAAAGCCCGGAAACGAAGCAGCAGCAGCAGCAGCAGCAGCAGCAGCAGCAGCAGCAGCAGCAGCAGCAGCAGCAGAAGAAGAAGAAGAAGAAGAAAAAGAAGAAGAAGAAGAAGAAGAAGACAGCGTCTCGGCCTTCAAGGCGCTCCTGACGGAGAACAAGGTCAGCGAGTTTGCCCTGTTTGCCCGACTGGAGAAAAACCCGGCTCTCACAGGCGACCCGCGGTGGCACAGGGTCCCCGGGGGCTCGAAGGCGAGGAAGCTGGCCTTTGACGAGTGGTGCCGCGACGGAGGAGGAGCGAAAGAGGGCGGCTCTGCTACAAGGGCGAAGGGCAAGAGTGACGGCAAAAAGGCGGCGAAAGGAGGAGCTTCGTCTTCTTCTTCGGCAAAGGAGAGAGAAAGGGAAGAGAAGGAGCGGCGGCAGCGCCTGGCGGTGGAGCGAAAGCGCCAGGAGGCCGAGGAGGCAGGCCGGCGAGCAGCCCGAGACGCGGAGAGGAGGTCCCGGGACGCCGCGTTCCGCGCCGCGGAGGAAGACTTCTTGACTCTGTTGGCGGAAGTCGTCGTCGAAACGAAAAGCGAAACCGAAACCGGAAACGGAAACGAACAGGAAGAAGAAGATTTCGCGTGGGATTCCTGGAAGGAGACCCTGGCTTCTGACCCCCTGGGCCGCGGCAGGTCCAGGGAGGACGGCGGGCGCTCTACCCTGACCGAGAGGGAGCGGCGGAGGCTCTTCGAGCGGCGGGTCGGGGACCTCAAGAGACAGAAGTGGGAGCGCGAAGAGGCGAGAAAGCGCAAGGAGCGCGAAGAGGAAGCAGAAGAAGAAGCAGAAGAAGAAGAAGAAGAAGAAGAAGAAGAGGGATTGGAGGAAGGAGAAGCGGATCTTTCTGCAGCAGCTGCCGCTGATGCGAAGCGGGCGAGGCTCCCAGCGGCGGAGGAGGCGCGGAGCGACAGCTCCGACGAGGAAGAGTAGAGGAAGAGAGAGAGAGAGAAAGCTTGTGAAAAAAAAACACGAAAGTTGAAAAATTCCATCTTTTCTCTCCTCTCTCTAACTCTCTCTCGATTTTTAATTTTGAAACCGTCTTTCTCCGTTTTTTTCCCTTTTACACACGATCAAAAGGGGAAGCTCCGAAGAAAACACACAAGAAGGGGGGTAAAAACACACAGCAGAATGAAACGGAAAGGCAAGAAAGCGGGGTGAAAAGAAAGAAGACAAGAGGTTGAAAAAAAAAGAAACCTCTTCCCCCCACCCTTCTCTCCACCACCTCCTCCAATCTCCCCTAGTCCTTCTTCGGCGCCTTGGCCTTGCACCCGCGGACCTTGAGGGCCCTGTTCTTGCGCTCCTTGATCTGCTTGCGCGACTTGCTCGCGGCCTCCTGCAGCCCGTTGCGGACGAGACGGTACTTGGGCTCGAACTTCTTGGCGACGTCGACCAAGTCGTAAATCAGGCCAAAGCCGGTGGATTTGCCTCCGCCAAACTGCGTGCGGAAGCCGAAGACGAAGACCGCGTCGGCCTCCCTGGCGTCGTACATCTTGGCGAGCTTCTCGCGGATCTCGGCCTTGGGCACGTTGGCGCGGCCCGGGTGCAGCACGTCGACGATGAACTGGCGCCGGCCGAGCAGGCGGTTGGTCATGAACTTGCGCGTGCGCACGGTGCACGCCTTGTCCGCCATGTTGTTGTCGTTGTTTTGAGTTTTCTTTTCCGAAGGGAGCCTGGAGAGTAAGTGTGAATGATCGAGAGGTAGAGAGAGAATAAGAGAGGAAGAGAGGAGTGAGAGGAGGAGGAGAGAAAGGCGGAGAAGAGAGCAGCGATGGGAATCGAAGGAAGCGGCGATCGAGCGATCGACGACGCCGACGACGGCTCGAGCAAAAAAGCAAAAAAAGGCTCCCGATTCGCCGTGCACAGACTGCGTGCTGATCGAAATCAAGAGCCCGAAGCGTCGCATACGAGCATCTTCTGCGAGCCTGCAGTGGCGCAACGGAGGAAGACGGAGAAGAATCGAGGCGGCGACGCTCGGATGATGATCTCGAGCAGAAGAGCAGCAGCGGCGGCGGCGGTTGCGCGCCCCCCGACGAGAGAAAATCGAAGAGCGAAGCGTCGCCGTCCGCTCTCTTCGCAAGCGTCTGCTTCTTGGATGCTCACGCTGATGCATCGACGATATGTCCTCGGATACCACAGAGGCGCGTACCTTGAAAAAGAGGAGAAGGAGGAGGGGAAAAGCGAGCCGCTTTTGGGAGCAAGGGGAAAATCAAGAAAAGAGTGAAGATCGAACAAGGGGCGAGAGGCGAAGAAAAAAAAACTCGTCGAGCTCTCACTCTCCTTTCGCTCCTTTCAAAAAAAACTGTGCGCCATGAGCGACGCCCCCTCCACCTCCTCCCCCTCGTCTTCCCCGCCGCCGGTCTCGGCCGTGCTCATGGCCGCGTCCAAGCACGTCGCCGTCTCCTGCGCGGCCGTCAACGACGCGTTCATCGCGTGCAAGAAGAGGGACAAGGACCCGACGGCGTGCCTGGCGGCGGGCGACGCGGTGACGTCGTGCGTCGCCGGCCTGTGAGTAGTTTCGGTTCGGTTCCGATTTTTGCGTATCACAGGGATGCTGTGAGCGTGCGTCTGCTTAGCTCCGGATGGGAGCTGATGGGATCGGAAATGAGCTCGGAGCGAGGGCCAGCGCGGTGGGCGTTGGTTGATTGTTCAATGATGGATTTTGATGGGGGCCGAATCGGCGATCTCACCTTGATTTTTTCTCTCTTTTCCTTGATCCTCTTTCCCCACAGCCTCAAGACCTGCGCCGAAAAGGCTCCCGCGGAGATGGGCAAGTACGTCGACTGCCTGGAGTATCACAGGTAAGGAAAAAAGTAGAAGGAGAAAAGAGAAGGGGAGAAGAGAAGGAGAAAGGGAATTGTTTCTTCGATGTTTTGACGCCCTCGCTCGACCTCGACCTCCTCGGCTCTTCCTCACTCGACTCTTCCACACCCCCGAACTCTCCACACGCCCACCTCCTCCCCATCATCATCACCACCACCACCACAGCAACAAGTTTGAAAAGTGCCGCAAGGAGCAGGCGGCGTTCGAGAAGGCGTTCCCGGCCAAGAGCTGAGTAGAGAATAGAGAGAGAGAATTGTTTTTTTTTTGCCCCGTTTTTTTATTTCTTTCTTCTTCAGTGTGTTATTATATTTTCTACCTCGTCAAAAAGAGAACCATCACTTCCCAAAATTAGCATAGAAACGGAGAATGAGAGAGACTTGGGGAGACAAGAGCTGCTCTGGAAGGAAGGAAGAGAGAGAGATGAAAGGCTTGGCCGCTTCTTCTCTCTCTTTCTTTCGAAACTTTTCTCTCGACCTCGACCTCTTCTTCTTCTGTTTTTAAAATCTCTTCACACAGCGCGCTCGCAAGGAGCAGCAGCTGGCGATTCTTTTTCTTTTTTCTTTTAACACAACGAACGGGAAAAAAGCGTCTCTCTCTCTTTTTGGTTTTTTCAAAAAATCAAAAAAGTCAAATCTCAAAAAATTTGGAACTCCCTGTCTTGCTTCGACCCGTGTTCCATTTCCTCCCCAAGTTTAAAATGCGGATTCCAAGCTCTCTCACGCGGCGACCAGCGCCTCGTCAAGGGCGGCGACGCCCGGGAGCACTTTGCCCTCGAGCAGCTCCAGCGACGCGCCGCCTCCGGTCGAGATGTGGCTCATCTTGTCAGCGAGCCCGGCCTTCTCGACCGCGGCGACCGAGTCTCCCCCGCCGATGATGGTGACGGTGCCCTTGGGGGTCAGCTCGGCGAGCGTCTCGGCGACGCCGTAGGTGCCCTTGGCGAAGGCGTCCATCTCGAAGACGCCCATGGGACCGTTCCAGATGACCTGCTTGCAGTCGGAGAGAGCGGCCTGGAACGCCTTGAGCGAGTTCGGGCCGATGTCGAGGCCCATCCACCCGTCGGGGATGGCATCAATGGAGACGACCTGCGTCTTGGCGTCGGCGGCAAACTTGTCGGCGACGATAACGTCCGTGGGGAGGATGAACTGGACGCCCTTCTTCTCGGCCATCGCGATCAGCTCGCGGGCCAGGTCCAGCTTGTCCTCCTCAACCAGGGAGGCGCCGACGGCCTTGCCCTGCGCCTTGTAGAAGGTGAAGATCATGCCCCCGCCCAGGAAGATCTTGTCGACCTTGTTGATGAGCGTCTCGATGACGCCGATCTTCGAAGACATCTTGGAGCCGCCGACGATGGCAGCGAAGGGCCTCTTGGGCTGCGCGACGGCGCCGTCAAGGTAGTCGAGCTCCTTCTGCATGCAGAAGCCGGCGACCGAAGGGGAGAGGTACTTGGTGACGCCCTCGGTCGAGCCGTGCGCGCGGTGCGCCGTGCCGAACGCGTCGTTGACGTAGATGTCGGCGTTGGCGGCGAGCGCCTTGGCGAAGTCGGGCTCGTTCTTGGTCTCAGCCTTGTAGAAGCGGACGTTCTCGAGGACGAGGAGCTCGCCTGAGGGGTGGGGGGGTGGGGGGATTGAAAGAAAGAAAAGAAGAGTGAGTTTTTTTTCTTCGAGTTTGTTTCGCGCTCTTCTTCTCCCTTTCATTCCTCCTCTCTTCCCAGCGGAAAAAAAAACTCCTCGAAACCTCCCTCCTTCCTTACCGTTTCCCAGCGCCTTGGCGGCCTTGGCGACGGACTCCCCGATGCAGTCGTCGACCTTGCCGACCTTGGTGCCCTTGAGCAGCTCCTGCAGGCGCGGGACGACCGGGTTGAGGCGGAACTTGTCCTCGGGGCCGTCCTTGGGGCGGCCCAGGTGCGAGGTCAGGAGCACCTTGGCGCCGTTGTCGACGAGGTACTTGAGGGTCGGGATCGCGGCGCGGATGCGGGTGTCGTCGGTGATCTTGAGGTCCTTGTCCAGGGGCACGTTGAGGTCGGCGCGGACCTGAAGGGGTTGGGAGAGAGGAGGAAGAACAAAAAATAAAGGGGGGGGGGGGGGGGACGGGAGGAAAGAGAAAGAGAAGGGTCGAGAGGAGAAGGAAAAAATCTTCGAGAGGAGGCGCAAGACGGCGCTGCCGTCGAAAAGAAGAAAAAGAAGAGAAAAAGTCGATCTCGTCGGGGCTTCGATCTGGTGCCTTTCGGGTTCGATTTCCACAATCCGCCCCTCGCGACATGATCTTTGGAAGATATCCTCGTCTCGACCATGGCGAGAAGGAGAAATGCGACACGGGAACGAGGTCGAAAACAAGAGCGAAGTGATCGAAGAAGCGTTGCCGCTTCTTCCTTCCTTTTTTTTTTTCTTTCTTCTTCTTCTTCTTCTTCGAATTCTCTACCCCCCCTCGTTCCCCCGCGCGAACTCGAGTCCCACCGCGCAACTGCTCCCAAAACGCAAAGAACTCACCAGGACGGTCTTGCCCTCGAGCTCGGCCTTGGAGAGGTCGCCTGGGAAGTGGTATTCAGGGTGGAGTTCGAGTGTCGTTTTTTGTTAGATTTGAGGTTTGGAAAGAAGGAAAAAAAAAACGAAACTTGGTGGAGAAACAAACGATCTAGCCTCTTTCTTTTTGATATCTCTCTCTCCCCCCGCGCGACGCGTTCCCCAGCGCTCCCTCCAAAAAAACAAGACACTCACCGACAGACTTCTTCGCCTCGGCGACGAAGGAGGGCAGGGCGACGGGCGCCGCGACGCGCGCGGGGGCGAGGCCGGCGCGCTTGGCGACGACGGGGGCGGCAGCGGCGGCGACCGCCGAGACCTTCATGGAGGCGAAGGCCGCGACGGGGGCCTTGGCGGCGGCGCCGGAGCGGGAGGAGGCCGAGCGGCGGGCGACGGCGGGCGCCGAGGCGCGGACGCGGAGCGTGGTCTGCATTGTTGCGAGGAGCGAGGAGAACGAAGAAGTTTCAGAGGCTTGGAAAAGGTTTGAAGTTGTGATTCTCAGAGGGTGCTTGCTTCGTAGTGGTCGAGCGATTTTCTCGCTCTCTCTCTCTCGCTGTCTCTCTCTCGACCCCGACCTCTGTTTCTCTTGATCTTCCTCTGTTTCTTCTTTCTCCCCGGAAACTCGTCGCACTTCAACGGGAGAGAGAGAAAAACCACAAGAAATAATCCGGATTAGGAAAAGGCAGGGACAAGGGGACCACAGAGTCGGAGTGAGTGAAGCGAACGAAAAGCGAAATCCAAATGTTTTTTTCTAAACATCGACTCAGCCCGCGCGACGCGGCGAGTTTGAGAGCCCCGTGAAGAAGCTCCGCACGCGCCCGCCGCTGCCCGTCCGCCGAGGGGGAGGAACAGGAGGGTGGCTCTGCTGCTGCTGTCCCTCTGCGCTGGCCGAGACGTGGATCGAAGTCGCAGCGGCAGCGGGAGCAGCAGCAGCAGCAGCAGCAGCAGCAGAGCTCGTCGCTCCCGCTGCTTTCGGGCCCAAGCTCAGCTGCCTCGAAGACGCAGCGGGCCCCTTGGGCCGCAGCGCGCCCTCCTCGTCGCCGCCCCTGCCCCCCTCCTCCTCGCCTTCCTCTCCTCCGAAGAGCCCCTCGGCGACTCGGGCACGCTCGCTGGCCGGGGCAGTGACCTGTTTGATAGAGTTTGGTTTTGGAAAAGAAAGTGAGTTTTTGTGAACCTTTTTTTCGTCGAAAGAAAGAAAAAAAAACTCTCTCTTCTCTCTTTCTCTTCTCCTCCTCTCTCTCACCCCGAGCCAATAGCTCGCCCTCTGGCTCAGCGCCCCAAATCCTCCTGCCATCATCAGGGCACCAGCCAGCGCCAGCAGCATCGCCGCACGGCCCACGCGGGCCGCCGCGGCTGCCGGGGCCAGATAGGAAAAAGTGCAAATACAAAGCCCTTCCCCTTCCTCGAACATGGGCCTCAGCGCCAGATAGATACAGTACTTGTCGGCGCAGGAGGGCGGGCGAGGCGGGGGTGGTGCCCCGGCGGCGGCCTGGGCGCGGGCGGCGGCAGCCGTGGCGGTCTCGTTGGCGAGCTTGACGGCCTGCTTCACGACGGTGTCACGGAACGCGCCCATCGGCGTTTTCACTGAGAAGTGTTTTTTAGGGAAGTTTTGGGGGGGTTTCGATTCTATTTGAGCACATTGCCGGCGAGATCACGTTGCGAAGATGATATAAAACTAAAGAAAAAACGGAAAAGCGCGCAACGAGGCGGGGGAAAGGAGAAAAGAAGGAAATAATAATAATCAAAACTCACGAATGTCGCCAAGCGCGCCGTTGACGACGGTCGAGTAGGCCTCGTCGGTCGCCCCCTCCATCCTCCTCGCGAGCTTGGTCTGCGCTTGCGCCAAGGCTTCACCCACGGCGTTGGCGAAGTCCCTGTTGTCGCCCGAGGCCGTGGACTCGATGCCCAGCTGGACCATGTGGCCCACGGCCCACCCGGAGGCGCAGGCGCACGACGCGACGACCGAGAAGGCCGCGGCCGAGAGGATGGTGGCGAAGCAGGCCCCGACCAGCCGCCTGCGGGCCAGACCGGCGGTGGCATTGTTACCGGCTGCTGCTCGCGAGAGGTGCGAGGGCGGACGCGGAGGAGTCGCTGAGGTTGTCGTCGCCGTTGCCGCCATCGACGTCGCCGCCGTCGTCGCTGCTGCTGACGCCTTCCAGCCTTCCTTCGCGGACCTCGCGTGCGCTCGCGCCAGGGCGGCGGCAACAAAGGCCGCGAGCGTCAGCACGACGGAGAAGGCGATGGCGATCTGGGAGTTGGGGGGGTTGATGTGAAAAGAAAAAGAGGAGGTCGGGGTTGAGTTTTTTGTTTTGTTTCGGAGAATCCAAGAGAAAAAAAAAAGTGAAAGCGAGCGAACGGCGGGCGGAGCAGATTCGAAAGCGTTTTCGTGAATTGGCAGAAAAGTTTTATCGTTTTTCTTTTTACGCTGAGGGCAAGAGCACGTCTCGCTCTCTACGCTCGAGTGCTCGAATTGAGAAAAGAAAGGCACGACGACGAAGAAAAGGCGCCGACGAAAGAAGAGATGAAACCATGGCGGACGAGCGAGCGAGCGACCGAGAGAGCAGCTTCGCCGCAAGAGCATGGCAATGGCCCGCTTTTGTCCGCGCCTCCCTCGTCGCGCCTCCCTCAATTGCGATACGAAACGCTCCGCGGAGGGAGAGGCTCCTCGACGTCCACCATGCCCCCACCTTGTGGGCCAGGAGGAGCGCCCTGAGCACGGGGTCCTCGGAGTAGCGCATGTGCCGGGCGGTCTCGTCGTACGCCCGCATCCCCTTGAACGAGAAGGCGCAGAAGAGGGCCAGGCCCGCGGCGACGGAGGCCGCGGCGAGGAGGGCGTCGAGGGGCAGGGGGAGGGTGCGAGGAGTCCGCCATGGTGTTGTTGTTCTGGGAGCAGCACCGGGTGCTCCGGAGCACGGGCTCGGGTGGCGCGAAGAAGATGAGAGCATCTTTGCGTTTTTTTTTTCCAAGAAGAAGAAGTGAGAGAGAAGAGAGGTCGACTTTTTCTTCTTCTTTTTTGCTTCGTTTTTCCTTTTTCGGGAGAAAAAAAAAGTTACACAAAAAACCAGCTCTCGTGGCAGGGAAAGAGGGGAGCTCCGAACGACCCTTTGCACGTCGTTCGAGGCTCCCCCCCCTGCGGAGGAGATGAAACGAAGTAAATTTTAAAAAACTAGAGCGCGGCGCGTCCCGCGGCGACTCCACCGGCCCACCCCCCTCTCGCCAGCATCCCTCCGTGCGTCGCCATCAACAACCCGGCGCCGACCACCGCCTTCTTGAACTGCGCGCTCGCCTCGGCCGACCTTTGCGCGACGGTCACCAGCAGCGCGGCGTCGCAGATGCACTTGGAGCCCGACAAAAAGGGGATGAACGACAGGTCGAGGCACTCCGGGGCGCAGGTGGGAGTGCCCGCTGCCCTGAGCTCGGCCGCGGATGCCGGGTCGGAGAGTCCCACGGTCTTGCCGAAGCTGGCAATCTCGTCGGAGAGAGGGGACAGCAGCGAGGAGCCCAGGCGCGAGCTCTGCGCGGTCTTCAGGATGCCGAACGCCGTCTTCAAGATGCCATTCCCTTGCGGGAGCGCACCTCCCAAAGTGTCGACGCTGCGCACGGCGCCTCCGACCCTGTTTTGCACTAAGTCCTTCGCCCTGTCGTACAGCGCGGTTGCCTGTTTTGCCACTTTCGTCAGCGCGGAAGAGTAGCTGGCCCCTCCGGCGGCCGATGCCAGCACGAACGAAGAGAAGAGCGACGACAGCAGCAGGATGGCGACGAGCGAGGGTAAGAAGGACTTGGACTTCTTCACCGCTGCCCAGCGCGTCTGCGCTCTCAGGCGCAGGGGGGCACCGTCGGGAGCAGTTGTTGCCTCAGTGCTTCCGATCCCACCGCTGCCACCGATGCTCTTGCTCCTGCTCTGCCTGTGCAGCAGAGCACCCAGCGAGTAGAGGGACAGCGCCCCCAGGATCGGGCAGAGCACCACCGCAGAGACCGCCAGCGACCTGACCGGCGCGAAGGAAGAAGGGGCCTTTTCCGCCTTGGCCACGCTCTGGTCCAGTAAGCTGAGCTGGTTGAGGCCCTTGGCCGCAGGGACGCAGAGCAAGATCAGCGAGACCAGCAGCGCGAAGAAGGCCGCCAACACCTCAAAGCCCCACGAGCTGAAGTTTTTGGACTTGAGGGTGGCGGAGGCGGAGGCGGTGACCGCTGAGACTTTTTCTTTGGCTGCCGCTGCCGCGTCGGAGAGGAAGGCCGAGTCGGGGCGGCGGGAGGAAAGAGGAGGGGGAGCGGAAGTGGAGTCGACCTGTTTTGAGAGAGAGAAGAAAGAGAGAAAGAGAAGAGGTCGTTCGTTGAGAGAGAGGTTGAAGCGAACGAAAAAATCGGAGCGGCTTCTCGATGGCATCATCACCGGCAAAAACCGAGGGCAACGCCGAGTGCTTTTCGCGTACTCTTTGATTCATTTTTTGTGCATGGAACGGTGCTCCATCAAGATTCCGGACGCTCTGGATTGGAATCAGAGCCCGAAAAAGCCTAAAGAGCGGCGAAGAACACGGACGCCGGTGCAACCGAATTGCAATGCCCACTTCTTTTTTTCGACAGCTATTGTTCGGTTGTGATTGGTTTGATTTGATTTGAATCCGACACCGCCGTCGGGGGACCACAGACGCGCATAAATGTCCTACCTTGTCCGCGACGAGTGCCTCAGGATCGGTAGGAGCCATCGTGACCTTGAAAAGAGGGAGAAAGCGGGCTTCTTTGGGCTGTAGGGGGAGCGAAAAAATAACGATTCTGTTTCGAAATCAAAGAAAAATTTGCTCCTAGTTTTGGAGAGGGAAAAAATGACTCGAATGACCGTTTGCAAGAACAAAAAAAACAAGAAAAGCAACCCCCCGCGCCGCGCCGCGCCGCGCCTCTCCTACTCTGCCCTCTTGGACCCTCCGCCACGCCTTTCGAGCCACTTGGTCAGAGCGCGCTCGGACACACAGACCGGAGAAGAGTCGTCGAGTTGCTCTCGTTCTTCTCCTACTTCTTCTCCATCCAACGACGACGGCAGCGACGACGACGGCAAAGAGGCGGAGGAAGCTTCCCTCTTCTTCTCCCTCCCGTCTCCTCCTCCTCCCTCCCCTCCTCCGCCATCCTTCTCCAGCAGCCGCAGCTCGTCCCGCAGCAGTCTCACGATCGTCGGCCTCAGCAGCGACGACGACGACGACGACGACGAGGAAGAGGGCTTATTCTGCTGGCCGCGAGAGACCACGACCTTGAGCCCGCCCCTCGGCGCGCGGCCCGCGGCGGCCAGATCGGCCAGCGCGCACAGCACGGCGGCGCGCGCCTCGGTGGGGCTCAGCCTGAGCGAGGAGACGTCGAGCACCGCCTGGTCCTCGCCGCCGGGTGATGCTGCAGAAACAGAGGGGGAAGAGGTCGAGGAGGAAGAAGAAGGAGACACTTCTTCGTCCTCAGATGACGACGACGACGAAACTTGCTCGGCCGAGGCTTCGGGCGAAACCCCGAGCGCCGGAAGCAGCAGCTTGGAGAGCGCCGAAGAAATGCCGCCGCCGCTACTGCTCCCTCCGCCTCCGTTCGCTGCTGCGGCGGCCTCAACCACGGCGGCGGTGAGCCTGGCGACCTCCTTCGGGGAGAGCACGTTGGAGATCCCTCCCGCTCCTCCCTGCGCTTCCGTTAGCTTGCCGCCGCCCTTTTCTCCTCCTCCCGCTTCCGCAGCAGCAGCGGCGCTCTTCTTGCAAGCGGCGGCAGCGCCGGCGGCCACCGCCGCCGCGTCCTCGGCCCTCCCCTGGTCCAGCAGGGCCAGGATCAGCACCCGGAACTGCACCGGACCGGGACGGGACCTGCGGGGGCCCCAGACGGTCCTCCTGAAGACGGAGAGCGCGACGTCGGCGAGTTCCGGCCGGGAGCGGTCGCAGCCGCAGGCCGCGTAGAGAGCACCGCAGGCCTTGGCGTCCGCCCTGATCCCGGCGACATTCTCCATCTCCTCGAACAGCTGCGCGGCGCGGAGGCCGTCGCCCACCGAGGTGGCCAGCTCGATCAGCGAAGTGAAGGTAACGCTATCGGGCTCGACCTGGTCCTCTCGCATCGCCGCCAGCACGGCCTCGCCCCTCGCCAGCGGCTGCGCGTCGCGCGAGCCGCGGCGGCCAGCCGGGTTTCGCCCCGGCGGCGGGCGGGCCGCCCTGAGGACGAGGTTGTAGGACAAGGCGGTCGGTCTGGGTAGAGGGCGGCGGCGGAGCTTGCAGGGAAGGGGGGGAGCTGAGGAGGAGGTCGAGGAGGTCGACGACGACGACGACGACGACAACGACGAAGAAGAAGGAGAACTCGAAGAAGAGGTCGAAGAAGAGCTCAAAGAGCTCCCCCTGCCCCTCATCTCGTTCAGCAGGCCCCACGCCCCCTCCCAGTCCAGCGCGTACGCGCAGGCGTGCAGCCTCGCGTGGCACCCGTCGAGGCCCGGGTCGACGCCGGCAGAAAGCATCTCTGACCAGAGGCGCGCCGCGGCGGCGGGGGCGCCGGCGCGGCCGCACGCGACGAGCAGCGAGCCCCACACGGCGCGCGGCACGTGCTTTTTCTCCCCGAGCCTTTCTGCCTCATTATCTTCGTCGCTCTTCCCGATGTCCTCGAGCACGCGAAGCGCTCTGCCGAGGTCGCCGGCGTACGCAAAGCACTTGACGGCGGTGTTCCAGGTGTATTCATCCCCTTTCAGCCCGGCGGCGCTGAGGTCTTTCAACAAAACCTCGGCGCCGGCGGCGTCGGCCGAGCGCATGCACCCCTTGAGCAAAGTGTTGAACGTGACCAGGTCGAAGACCGCGCCGGCCTCCTTGGCGCGGGCCGCGGCTGCTGCGGCGCGAGGGCGGGCCCGGGCGACGAGGAGGGCGTTGAGCAGGGCGTTGAGGGGGCTGATGATGCCTTCGCTGTTGCTGCTGCCGTTGCCGTCGCCGTCGCCCCCGCTGCTGCTGCTTTCGTTACCGCTTCCGCTCCCTCCGCTTCCGCCGCCTCGCCGCCTCTGCCGCCTCCTCCCGGCCTCGTCCCAGGCCCCGGCGGCTATCGCGTCGTTGTACGCCTGCTCCGCGGCCGCGGCCCTGCCGAGCTCGCCGAATGCCACGACCGCAGCGACGCGGATGGCGGCCGAGGCGGTGGAGGCGTCGTCGAGCGGGGAGCGACGGGAGCTCTTTTTTCGTCTTCTTCGCCTTGCTCCTCCTCCTCCCTGTTCTTGCTCCTCCTCCTCGTCTCCCGCCCCCGCGTCCCGCGCCTCGCGCTGCCAATCGCTCTCGAAGTCCTCGGCCCGGGCGATCCTCGGATCCGAGAGAGCGGCGCTCAGCGCCGCACGCACGCCCGCGGCGCTGCCCCTGCGGGCCGCACCTTTCACCAGCTCCACCCAGTGCGCCCCGGAGGCCAGAGGCAGCGACCGCAGCGCCCTGGCGGCGTCGCGAGGGGCAGGGCAGGACAGCGCGAGGCAGGACGCGACGCGGGAGGCGGCCCCGCGGGGTAAAGTGCCGGGTGGGGGCCGTCCTTTCTCCCTCTGGGTCTCTCTCCCCAGGAGCTCCAGCCTTCGTGCCAGCGATTCCAGCACGAGCCCGGCAGTCTCCCCGTCGCCCGCCACCGCTGCTCGGATGGCGAGCCTGCGCGCCTCTCCGGCCCAGCGAGGGGGCAGGTAGTAAGAGGCCGGGGGAGTGGGGAGGGAAGATGCGGAGGAGGAGGACGAGGAAGAGTCGCTGTCGCTGCCGTTGTCGTCGTCGTTGTCGAAGTCGAACGGAGAAGGGAGCGGAGGCACCTCGGCGGCGAGCTGTTGCCACTCCCGCTGGAGCGGCGAATTCGGGTTTTTCTGGTTGCGCCTAAAGCCCGTCGTGTTGCTGTTGTTGTTGTAACGGCGGCGCTGTTCTTGTTGGCCTTGTTGAGGCTGCCGACGCTGCGAAGAAGAAGAAGAACTAAAAGATGAATTAAACGAAGGAGCCTCGGAAGAAGACGGCGACGAAGATGAGGAAGAAGAGGCAGAGCTGCCACTGCTCGCCCTCTCGACGTCTCTCCTTCTTCCCTTTTCCTGATATTCTTCCTCTCCCCTACAGCGCCATGCCGGTGAGCGCGGCGAGCTCGTCGGCGGTCGCAGCGGCAGCAGAGGCCGAGACGCCGCCGAGGCCGCGAGGGATAGAGAGACGGCCGCCGCCACCGGCGCCCTTCTTCCCGCGGGGGCCGTTGTCGGGCTCGCCGACGCCCGCGGCGGCCTCGGCGTCGCGCTGCCCGTGCGGCCTGGTGCCCTGCAGAGCCTTGACGCGCCGCTTGTGGGGCTTGCCCTGCCCATGTTTCGATAAAGCCAGCGCCGAGACGAAGTGGCGCGAGCACGGTACGCAGTAGTGCCTTCCCCCTCCGGGAGTGTCGTCGAGGGTCAGACGGACGGGCGCGAGAGCGGTGCCGGAGGGGCCCAGGAGGGCGGAGGTGCCGTCTGCTGCCGGGCGGACGACGGGGACGGTCGAGCGGACGTCGTCCCAGAGCTGATTTCGAAAGGGTGGGGGAGAGAAAGGGGCGTGGAGTGAGTTTGTGGTTCGGGGTTGAAAAACAAGAGAGGAAGAGAGGGAGGAGGCGGCGGCGGCCAGCAGCATCGTTCGTTCGAGAAGGCGGCGGCCCTTGATGCGATTGCTCCGCGTCTGCTCTTTTCTCTCGTGTTTCTTGTGGCCTTCCAAACGCTAGTCAGCTAGATCGTGTTCCATCCTCTGCCTCTCCAGAGAAAACTGATCGAAATCGCATACAGATGAGCGAGGGCACGCGCGCGCGGTTTGATGCCAAAATGACAAACGACATTGACGACGACGACGAAGACGCTGGCCATTCGCATCTCAATCTCTCTCTCTTTCGCGCTTCCTTCCTCGTCCTCCTACCTGGTCCAAATGCCTGAGCTCGAAGCCGTTGCGCAGGGCGGACTTGTGGGTCTTCTTGCTCTTGGAGGAGCCGACGCCGCGCTTGCCGACGCCAGACGCCTTTCCCATGCTGAAGAGAAAGTCGAGGGGCGAAGAAAAGAAAGAGTGAAAAGGAGGTTCTGAGATTTTTCCGACCTCTTCTGCTTTCTTTTTTTCTTCGTGCTCTCTCTCTCTCTCTCTCTCAGAGCGCGCCCGCGATCCGCACTCGAAACCACTTTGTAAAATCCTCGATGAAAAAACGAAGAAACGAGACTGAAAGAATGGTAATTGGTGACAAGGAAAAGAGGTAGAAGAAAGAAGAAGGAAACAAAAGCAAAACTAGTCTCCGTCATCGCCTCTCTTTTCTCTCCTCCTCTTCAACCTCTTCGCCCTTCTCCTTCCTCCCAACTAATCCGCCACGATCCTCGACAGTGCCTCGATCAGCTGCTTCAAGCTTCCCCTCACCCTCGCGTCCCCCGTCAGCCCCCCGACGTCCCTCGCCACGCCCTCGACATGCTCCAGCGTGCGCGCAAGCACGCGGACCGACGACCTCAGAGCCGCCACATTGTCCGGCGTCAGCACATCGCCCTGCAAGGCACGCACGTCCGCCGCTGCAGCCGCTGCTGTTTCGGTCAGCTGTTCCAAGTTACCGACGAGGCCACCTTCCCGTAAGCGGGCGATAAGAGGTAAGGCCTCCCCCGCCAGGGCCGCGGCGGTCGCGAGCAGAGGCCTCCCGTCCTCCAGCGCCGCCGACGCGAGCTCGGCCGCGTCCAGGACCCTCTCCACTCCCCCCGCAGCCTCCATCTTCTTCGCCATCCGGGTCATCACCCCGACCAAATCGTCCATCGCCACTCCCGTCACCCCGGCGATGCGCCCGTTCTGGCAGACGATGGCCCCCTGCGCCTCGCACCCGGCTTGGTCGGTGGGAGGGCACAGAGTCAGCGGGTCTGGAACGGGGTCGCGCGGCGTGATGTCTATGAGAGGTTCGGCGATCAGTCCAGACTGGTTGGCCTCGATCAGCGCGTTGCGGGGGATGACCGTGGACGCGTCGCGGATCTCACACTGGACCGAGACCGCCGCGAGCGTGGACTCGACCGAGACCACCGAGCCGACGGGCACGCCGCGGATCCTGACGGGCGTGCCAACGCCGATGCCGCACGCCTGCGGGAACTCGAGCACGCAGCGGTAGGCCTTGCCGCGCTTGCCGCCGAGCTTGCCTCCCCGGGCCCAGGTGACGAGCATGACGAGGAAGCCTAGATAGAGTGGTGGTGGTGGTTTGGGGGTGGGGAGGAGAAGAGGAGAAGAAGAGGTTGAAGGTTGAGAGCAAGTGGCTTGCTTTGTTTCGCCGCTGTCTCTCTCTTCTCTCCCTCGCCCCCCCTTCACCCTCAACACCCTTCCCTCTTTCTCTCTCTCAACCCCTCTCCAACACCAATCTCGTCTCACCTATCCCTGCCGCGACAAACATGCCCGCCGCGCCCTCCTTGAACGCAAACTTGCCGAAGCCGAAGTCGCGCATGACGGCCATGAAGCGGAAGCCAGGGAACTTTTTCTCTCCGCCATTTTCATCGTCGTCGTCGTCGTCATCGCTGCCACCGCCGCGTCTTCCTCCTCCGCCGCTGCTACTACCTCCGCTGCCACCTCCACCGTCACGAGAAGCAGAGGCGATGCCGCTACTCCTGTCGGCGGGAACGCGGGAAGCAGCGGCAAAAGACCTGGAGAGCGGGCGGAGAGGGGAGAGAGAGAGGGGCGACGGAGACGGAGGAGCGATTGCTCGTCGCAGCAATCGAGGGAGCGACGAAGCCGAAGCCAACGCCCTCGCCGGCTGCTGCAGTTGAGCGCTTCGACACGCAGGCCTCCCCGTCAGGAGGCTCCGCGACGGAGCCTGGCTGCTTCTCAGCATGGTTCTGGATTCGAATTCGTGTGCGGGGGGGCAAGTTTTGACAAGTTTGGAAAGTGAAAGAAAAAGAACGAAAAAGAAGAAAACTTTTCACTCCTTGTCGCTCGCTCGCTCCTCGCCGCAAGCGTCGACCTTCTCCACCGCCGCCTCCAGGAAGCGCGCCAGCCCGGGCCAGCGCACGCACGCCGCGCCGCCGGCCCGGTCGGGGGCATCGCGGTTGGTGTCCCCGACGCAGGCGAAAGAGAAAGAGCTCAAATCGCTCAAAACGACGCCCCACTTGGCGTGGGCATCCTCCGACGACCAGCTCGTTCCGTTGCTTCCGTTTCCGTCTCCGCTTCCGTTCTCCTCCTCCTTCTTCCTCCTCTTGCTCCTCATCTTCCTCCCGAGAGCGACGCTGCGGATCCCGAGCACCGAGGGGAGCAGCGGCAGCGGCGAGGAATCAGTTGGCAACCTGCACTTCGGAGGCGCGGCGCCCTCCGCGCGGACCCAGCTCTGCACTGCGAGCGGAGGGGGCAGAGGAGGGAGAGAGAAGGAGGAAGAAGAAGAAGAAGAAGAAGAAGAAGAAGGGGCAGCGGCGGCAGCGGCGGCAGCGACAACAGAGTCCCAAAGAGGAGCCGCGTCCTTCTTTCCCCTCCCTCCTGCCCCCGCGGTCGCGAGCAGGAGCAGCCGCCGTCCCCCCGCGGTCTCGACCTCGGCGGAGCTCGTTTGAGAGAGGGGGACCGTCCCGGCAGCGAAGGCCGCGGCGAACTCGAAAGTCTTTTGGCTCCTCCTTCCCTCTTCTTGTCGCGGCAACCGGACCGAAAACGCCCGCGGCCTAAAGGAGCTCGCGAGATGCCTCGCGAGTTCTTCCATCCCCTTTGATCCCAGAGAGACGCAGAAAAAGTGCTGCGAGAAGCGCTGCTGCTGCGTGTGGAGGCCGGTATAGCTCTTATCGGTGGCGGCGTCGGGGAAGCGAGGCGCCGAGTGGGAGAGGAAGAAGCCCCCGCTGCCGCTGCCGTCGCCGCTGCCGTTGCTATTTCCGCTCTCGATTCCGAGACCGCCCTTGGAGTGCGCAAAGTGGACGAACGGCTCTTTCTCTTCGAGTTCTTCATCTTTTTTTATTTCTTCTTCTCGAAACGGTGGCTGGTCGCTCCAGAGCACGTGCCATGGGAGACGAGAAGGAGGAGAAAAAGGAGAAGAACCGTAGAGCTGTCGCAGCGTTTTCGCGAGCGGGCCCTCGACAGCAGACGCGAGCCCTTCCCTCACTTCTTCTCCCTCCGAGTCGCCGCTCGACTCGCTGTCGAGGTAGCTGTAGTTGTCTCCCTCGGGGTGCTTGAGAGCAAACCACCAGTCGACCCGGGAGCCGGAGGCGTCGAGGCAGGAGAGTGCTTGGGGCGCGCCCGTCGAGGTCGAGGTCGAGGTCGAGGTCGAGGTCGAGGTCGAGGTCGAGGTCGAGGTCGAGGTCGAGGTCGAGCTCGACGATGCGACCGATGATGATGCGAGCAGCAGCGCGGAGAGGGCCGCTGCAGGCCTCATCTCGCTCACTTCGACCGCGTCTCTCTCTCGTCTCGCCCTCTCTCACATGAGAGGCGAGAGCGAGGCGGTCCTTCTGGAAGCAGCGAGAGCGAGGCAGAGGCAGGAGAGAGGGAGGAAACGACGCGGGTGAAGGAGAGGCTAGGAGCTCTCGATGCCTTCTTCTTCCGAGTTTTTTTTCTTCTTCTTGTGTTTTTCGATGTTTTCATTTTCGTTTTTTTCATTTTTCAAGTCCAGGGGGGGGGGGGGGGAGCGACGCCACAGCAGCGTTTGTCGGCAACAAACACAGGCTCCACCCAAAAAACGGTATGGGCTCGTCTCTATCGCAACTCATCTTCCTCGCGCTCCCAACCCTCGCCTCCCC
>Ga0114918_10000647_pt1 | contig 30206 bp, 20 predicted proteins | sample LantaG_FD_87015 | JGI IMG/M metagenome (GOLD analysis project Ga0114918, IMG submission 87015) | Deep subsurface microbial communities from Baltic Sea to uncover new lineages of life (NeLLi) - Landsort_02402 metaG | ecosystem: Environmental > Aquatic > Marine > Oceanic > Sediment | place...
AATCCGGTCGGCACAAGTTTCCCATTTTTGGTACTCTATATCTTAAGTATGGGCTTGGCCTTGTTTTGGCTCTACAGCCGATTTTTCAAACCCAGGCTCCTGAAAGCGCCAAAGCACGAGCTCGAGGCACAGAAAAAGCTGTTCATAACTTTATCCACAATCTTTGGCTGCGCAGCAGCCGTATTTATATGTTGGGTCACATTTATTGGTTTTTCATTTCTAAATCTCGACCCACTCAGCTTTCTGTTCTGCGGCCTGTTCGTGGTCATCTTATTACTCAGCGTCTATAAGAGCGTTCACTGCATTTATTTGATGGTGCCGCTAACCCTTCTGGCTATGTCTTCTGCTGATGCCGATACCGGCTATATCGGCAGATACTTCTATCCCTTTATTCTACTGCCGGCCTATGTCATAACACATATTTTGGTTTCGCTGTTCTCAAGAACTGTCAAAATCAAACCAAAGAACCTTATCTTCCCGGCGGCAACAGCAGTCGTGACACTATTGTTAATGGTGGCAATATTTAATCCCTTCAAGTTTGGGTCTCTGTTTACCGTTATGTCGAAGTTTTATCAAGCTGATTTAGATGGGGGCATCATATCGAAAAACCTGCGGCAGAAGTTCGAAAAAGAAGATATCCCACTTTCAGAAGGTGCTACTGTTTCGGTCGAAAAGGCGGGTGATAAATGGCTGATAACTAATGGGTCCAAGAAGTATGTAGTCAGGAAAGAAAAGCCCAGGTTAAACATTTACGAGTCCAGAACGCCTCTTTGGCATATAGGCGAAATCTTTCATCTTCGTCGGATTTGGGTCCCACGATACGAAGGCAGGTATCCGTTAAGATACACACATTTATTCAGCGCGCTTTATATTGTTAACATAGCTTCGCTCATTATTTGGTTAGCGTTTCCTTACCGGCGAAGGGCATTTACTCAGCCAAAGGACAAAATCGACCAGGAGGCCCAGCCCGATTTGTATCAGTTGCCTAAAATTGATTTGGCGTTAATGGCCATCGCAGCCCTCACTATCTATATGGCTATTCGTTCACGCAGGTTTATACCAATAGCAGCTATCGCAGCGTGCCCGGTTTTGGCGATGTTTATCGACCAGATGGCCCGTGTGATTTCGTCAGCCTGCAACTTCCACGGACTGTTGTCTTTCGCTGCGTTACAAAATGAGACCGCCCGCAAACAAAATCGTCTGGTCGTCCCACCTATGCCGAACAACCTACAGGCCTTTTTCACCCTTCTTGCCCTCGTTGCCGTTTTAGGTTTTGGGACGTGGTGGACACTCAAGTTCAAGTGCGTTTATCTCGACCCCTGGCCTACCGACCCAAAATTAACTTCGGTTTTTATGCGGATGACCGCCTCCGATGCCAAACCTTTTTGGGCACTTAAGTTTATCAACGACAACAAGTTGGAAGGAAAAATGTTCAATTACTGGACCGAGGGCGGCTTCGTCGCCTGGGGTCAGGACCCTGACCCGAACACCGGGAAAACCCGCCTGCAGCTATTTATGGACGGCAGAGCACAGGCAGCTTATATGCGAAGAACTTATGATATTTGGTCGGAAATTATGTTTGGAGGTCCCATTGTACAAAGTGTCAACGCAAGAGGACGTAAGTTCACCGCTGACGATTATAGGGACATCGGTGACTGGATAGATAAACAGCTAAGTAAACGCAAGGTATGGGTGGTCTTAATGCCCGCAAATCAGTTTCGTACCCCTTTCGTAAGAGCCCTTGAACATAATCCTAATTGGCGCCTTATCTTCTTTAATAACAAGCAAAAGCTGTTCGTCGATACAAGAACACCGCAGGCCGATAAACTTTTCAAGGGAATATTAAACGGAGAAACCCTCTACCCTGATGAATTCTCCAGGAACCTTATTATTGCCCATGTTCTGCTTGGTAAGGGACAATCTGTGGAACAGGGACTCGATAGTGCAATCAATGCCTTCAAGCTAAACCAATCACAGGCCCCAATGCAGAAAATAATACTCGCTACAAGATTCCCAAAGCTAATACCTCGTGTTAATAAGTTTTGTAAGGATTATGTCGATGACTTCGAAAAAAATAAGGATACTTGGGCCAAAGAGGATGGATATCATCACAGAATCGTAGCCGCATTGATGGCAGGTGATTATTTGTACAAACTCGCAATAAAACAAGGAAACAAAAAGCTTGCAGAGGATTACGCCGCTAAAAAACGAGGGTGCGAAAGGGAACGAACAGCAGTACTTAAGACAAAAAGGTGGTAACCTGTGACAAAGAACAAATCGCGCCAAGCCCGGATTAACTCAAGCCGGGAAACTCAAGCTGCTGTTTCTATCAGCGTCTTTTTCCCCTGCTATAATGAACAGGACAATATAGCACACACTGTGGAACAGGCACTTGCCGTTCTGGAAAAGCTCGCAGGTGACTTTGAAGTGATTATTGTCGATGACGGTAGTGCCGACGCCACCGGCCAAATCGCTGAAGAAATCGCCGGCCAGGATAGCAGGGTAAAGGTTGTGCATCATCCCACTAATCTCGGTTACGGAGCCGCCTTGCAATCCGGCTTCAAAGCGGCAACGAAAGAACTCGTTTTTTACACCGACGGCGACGGTCAGTTTGATATCCGAGAATTGCCGCCTTTGCTGCCTCTCATTGACCAATATGATATTGTCAGTTGCTATCGACTTAACCGACAGGATAACCTGATACGAAAAATCAATGGCTGGGCCTGGACAAAGCTTGTCTGTTTATTGCTCGGTATGAGAATCCGCGACATCGATTGTGCTTTCAAATTGTATAAAAGGGAAATTTTTGATAAAATAGATTTAGTAAGCGCCGGCGCTCTAATCGATGCTGAAATCCTGGCCCGCGCTGTTCGCAAGGGTTACACCGTTACTCAAAGTCCGGTGCATCATTACCCGCGAACGGCTGGAAAACAAACCGGCGCGAACTTAACGGTAATCTTTCGTGCGTTTAAAGAACTCTTTAAGTTAAGCAGGCAAATTCGGAAAGTACGCAGAAAACCTGAAGCCACGAACACAAAGCTGTAGAATGAAACCTAAAATTAAATAGGTTCTTGAGTTTTAAGTTATGTCTTTTGCTTTTCGTTCTTGGCTCGACAGTATATGGATGAAGAAAAAGTCAATTTGTTCATCTATGGCTCGCTGCGCGAACCCGCAATTTTCAAATCCGTCAGCGGCTTAAGTTTCACTATAAATCCGTCCAGGACCAACGATGAAATGCTTTTTGCTGAACCTGCTTTGCTGCCGCGATATCGAAAGGTCAGCCCCGACAATGTCTATTTCTACGCCGTCGCAGACAGAGCTTCAAGAATTGAGGGCCTTATAATCTACGATGTACCTGCCTGGGCAATGGCCGAGGTCGACAAGTATGAAGGAAGACGCTACGATAGAGAAACCGTCCGCGTTAACACCGCCAAGGGCCTCGTCGAAGCACAGGCCTATCTCGCAACGCATGAGTCGATGAAAAAGCACTTCGGCGACAGGTTCCACGTCAATTTGATACACGAACTATGGCTGAGAAAACGCATCGAAGAATTCATTAAGAAACGCACTCGTCCCGGTGAGGAAACCGCCGACGCCGAGCTGGAACGCCGGGCCGACAGAGAGCTACTTGCAACCACCGAGCGCGATTTGGTCATAAGCCATTATCACGCCGATGCCGTTAGCGATTACTACCTCGAACATGAGCTCGACCGACCACGACCAAGCATAAGGCATTTATACAACGACCCACAAGCTCAGTCGTTCATTGAAAATTATCTGGCCTTAGTCCTCAAACAGGTCTTGCTCAATCAGTTTGAAGAAAAAATTCAATCTCGATACCGCTTTGACCTCGAGCATATGCGCACTTCGGAAAGATATTTCAAGCGCTCGGTTAGTATTCTCGCAGCCCTGCAGATGATAAATGCGAACAGCCCGGCAGTTGATATGATTATTGAACAATGTCTTGACGCAAAGTCATATCACAAACACGATCTCATCGACTATGTCAAATACGCGATACGCGCAGCCGACAGCATTTTCGACTCACGCGTGGCTCGTGCACATCTTGAGCGGATTCGTGCAAATTTTCAGCCCGGTATAGTCCCCCTCGGAGCTGAGATTGAGATGAGCAATCTCGGCCCAGCAGCCGTTGAGCCGCAAAGGAGTATTCAGAAAAGATTTGACCCGATATATGATAGTTTCAAATATTTTTATGATTTTCGCTTGGACGTTTTGTCCTGGAAACTCGGTGGATATATTGACGACCACACTGGTGCAACTGACCAGGCACGCCGGCCCGGTTTCTTGGAACTCGCGCCGGGAAGACTCAACATCGTCGGAGAGCTATCGCGGCCGGCAACTGCAGACCCCTGGTTGTTAAATCAGTTGATACACGAAATTGCCGTTTTCTATAATGTCCGGCCACACAGTTTGCATCTGTCCTTTCAACTTCGAAAAAATCAGATTCATCATCAAAAAATTCTGCCTTTCGGTTTTGTCAAGTGCCTGCTCGTGCTTGGCGGCGGACCCGAGCAAAAACATACCGGAAGACTGTGGGTTTCAAGAATGGGCTATGATGAGATAACTCAAAACGAATATGGGGAAGAGCTCGTCTTTGCCAGAACCAGCAAACGCAGATGGTATCTGGGCGAAGACGAAATTGCAGACAAAACCCCGGCCCAGGCAACCACCTATGTACAGCAGTATAAATTTATTCGTCTGGAAACAAGAGCAAATTATGAGCCCTTAATCTTGTGCCTAAAAGGCCTCCAGTTGGCTTACAACCCCGCTGATTATTTAACTGCAGAACAGCTAAGAGCCAGCAAGAGACTACAGCAGGAATACGAGGAACTGAAAAAATGGGCGGCTGAGCCTGCCGAAATCAGCCCTCAGACTATAAGCAGATTTCTAAAGACTGTCCAATCCGGCTTGATGAATGAAGTGCACCGCAGGCCTGCTCACAAACTCCACTATATCGATTGGGCCTTAAGTGCTATCGACGTCCAACTGCGTATGTTCAACAAACAGCTGAAAAGAACCGTAAAGCTATAGCTTAAAATCCAGCAAAAACACAAAACGAATCGAATACTATCTTCATGCACTTGAAGATTTCCGATGATGTCTTCAACAGGGCACGGCCGCCTTGTTCCTTGGACTTTGTGCCCTAATTCTCATATCGCTTTCCTGAAGAAAAAAGGGATTCGTGGTTTTCACGATATGGTCTTCAGCCTCAGCAGGCGCGTACTTTAGTCGCACACGGACGGTCCTTTTCACCTTTCCCAACTTCGTACTCGACCTTCTGGCCCTCATTAAGCGATGCTCTGCCCTCCGTCTGGATTTCCGAGTGATGCACAAATAAATCGTCACTGCCATCGTCGGGAACAATAAAACCGTATCCTTTCCGTTCATTGAACCACTTTACTGTACCTGTACTCACGTGCTCTTCTCCTTGGGCCTTTCTATCGGCCTTTCACAAAAAATCCTCGTCTTTTCTTCGGAGTACGCCCCGCAGCCGCTACTGGATACTCCTTGTCAAACCCCTATTGAACCAGAACAAAAAGCACAAGTAAACAAATATATAAAATATTCCCTCGCAAATCGCCTAATAGTTCTTGGACCCTTTTCGGCGTTGTCAGCGTTCTCTGCGGTAAAAATATGCGATAGAAAATGAAAACGTAAAAGCCTTAAACTATTGTTTTTAGCTTTTCGATAGCAAACTTAACTATTTCATTATGGTCGAACGCCATATCCTTCGGCAATTCTTCTATATCGAACCATCGTGCCTCTGCTGCATCGTCGCCGGCTTTTATCCTGGTCTGTCCCTTTGTCGCAATGCCCATAAACACTATTGTAATTTGTCTGCCCCTTGGGTCCCGGCCCACTGTGCCAAACGTATGCATTTGCTCAAGTTTTATATCAGCCAACCCCGTTTCTTCTGCCAATTCTCTGACCACGGCATCTTCAAGTCCCTCATCAATCCCAACAAATCCGCCAGGTAGCGCCCATTTACCTTTGAACGGCTCTTTTTTCCGCTTGATAAGCAGCAGCTTCGCCTTATTTTGGAAAACGCCGAACACAACGGCATCAACCGTCACCATCGGCCTCGGCCAATCGTAAATGTACTTGCCCTTTTTAGCCATAGTAATCACATGCGCCTCTTGCCCTTTATTAATTGGTAGCCGATAATTTAACAAATCAAGAATCAATAATCAATTGCCTGCAATCTCTCTTTTGCTTACAATTACCAGGCGATGTCCAAAAGTTTCAAGAATATCCTCATAATCAAGCCCAGTTCACTGGGAGACATAGTCCTGGCTTTACCGGCCCTCACAGCACTACGCGAAAGCTTTCCCGACGCCAAAATCAGTTGGCTCATCCGCCCCGAATTCGCACCGCTGCTTGAGAACCATCCTCATTTAGACGATGTTGTTCTTTTCGACCGCAAATTTCTCGGCAAAGCCTGGTACAATCCGCGCGCATTCGGCTCTCTTCTCTCGCTCATTTGGCGGCTTCGCCGCAGCAAATTCGACCTTGTAATAGACTTCCAGGGCCTTTTCAGGACCGCTTCTTTGGCCTGGCTCTCCCGCTGCAAAAAACGTCTCGGTATGACAACGGCGCGAGAGCTCGCCCGCATTTTTTATACAAGCAGGATCCACCGGGACCAGGACTGTATTCATTTGGTTGACTACCACTTAAAGGTAGTCCGAGCCGCTGGCGCTTCGCAGACCCAGGTCCAGTTTGTACTGCCTGCAAACTCTGACGCCGTCGACTCGGTTAACCGGATATTGACCAGTCACGACCTCGACGCTGACAATTATGCGGTCTTTATACCAGGCTCCGTCCATAGGGACAAGCGTTGGCCCATCGAGCGTTTTGCTGCTTTAGCTGACAGAGTTTCATCGCAGTTTGGTTTATCTATAATCGCCACCGGCACAGCCGCTGAAAAAGACATTGTCGAAAGCCTGGAAAACCTGGCTGGTGTTCCCATAGCAAACCTTGCCGGCCAAACCTCTCTGGCCGAACTGATAGCTCTATTAAAAGCTGCCAAACTGGTGGTAAGCAACGATACCGGCCCGGGCCACGTAGCAGCAGCACTGGGCGTTCCATTGGTTATGATTTTTGGGCCGTCAAACCCAATAAGGCTTTTCCCATATCGCAGGCCGGAAACTCTCGCGGCGGTCGACCCCTTCGGACGGGGCCTAAAACTCTGGAGCAGCGACCCAGCTCATTCAATAGAAGCCATAACCGTCGAACACATCTATCGGAACGTATGTGAGCAAATCTCAGGCAAGTCGTAAGTTCTCTTACGCTTTTGTGCGCTCCCTGATTACCTCAACGCATCGCTTGCACAAATCAGGATGCTTGTTGTCGGTTCCAACGCTTGGCCAATAGTTCCAGCACCGCTGACATTTTTGGTAACTACTTTTCTCCGCTACCACGCTCGTCTCACCCGCACCTTTTTGCAATTTTACTTCGCTCACTATGCACAAGACTGCGAATTGCTCAAGCCCAAACCCATTCAAGATTGTGATGAGTTCTTCGTCTTCGCAGTAAACAGTAACGCACGCCTCCTGGTTGCTCCCGATTTTTTGCTCTTGTCTCAGGCCTTCCAAAACCCGCAGAACCTCGTCACGCAGCCCCATTATCTTTTCCCACTTCGGCCCTTCGCTCCGCCAGTCGATAGAGTCATTGGCTTTTGGCATTTCAGTTATGTGTACACTTTCAGCATCTTGCGATTTGAATCTCATCGCCGCCCATGCTTCTTCCGCCGTGTGCACTAATACAGGTGCCAGCATCCGAACCAGGCAATCGAGGACTTTATACATCGCACTTTGCCCGCTTCGCCGGGATAGATTATCAGCCGCATCACAGTACATCCTGTCCTTGAGCACATCCATATAGATGCTGCTCATCTCGACCGTGCAGAAATTGTATATGAGCGAAAAAACTTTATGGAAAACAAAGTTCTCATAAGCCTGCGTCACGTTCGTAATCAGCTTTTGCAATTGCTGCATCGCCCACTTGTCTATCTCGAACATATCATCGTATGCTACTGCTTTTTCATTCGGGCCAAAATCATTGATATTACCCAACAAGTATCTCAGCGTGTTCCTGATTTTCCTGTAAGCGTCCTGCGTCCGTCCTATCAGCTCGTCATTGCAGCGGATATCTTCCTGATAATTTACGCTCGCCACCCACAGCCGAAGAATATCCGAACCGTATTTCGCCACTTCTTCCTGGGCGCTAACGTAGTTGCCCAGCGACTTCGAATGCTTCATTCCCTTCTCATCAACGGTAAAGCCGTGTGTCAAAACGCTTTTGTATGGCTCTTTCCCCATTGCCCCAAGGGCCGGCAGAAGTGACAGTTGAAACCACCCGCGATGCTGGTCCGAACCTTCCAGGTATAAATCAACAGGCACGGGCCAGCCAATTTTTTTAGCTGCGCTGTACCAGCTACAGCCCGACTCGAACCACACATCAAAGATATTCTCTTCCTTCTGCAGGTCGCCAAAATCAAACCCGTCCGGCAGCTCGAAATTGTCACCGAGAATCTGGCGCGGTGAATCAGTAAACCAGCTATCTGAACCGTGCTTGGCGGTGTGCTGTGCCACGGCCAACACAGATTCTTTTGTCATCAGAGCTTGCCCATCAGAGTTCACGAAGACCGGTATGGGCAATCCCCAGCTCCTTTGTCTGCTGATACACCAGTCGGGCCGAGATTCCAGCATCCCCTCGATGCGCTTTTGACCCCATGCAGGTATCCATTTTACGTTCTTAACGCTCTCCAGCGCCAAATCACGCAAACTCCTTCCCACACCAGGCAGCTCCTTATCAACACTGATAAACCACTGTTCCGTCGCCCGAAAGATTACAGGCCCTTTGCTTCGCCAGCAATGCGGATAGCTGTGCACAATTTCACCTTCGGCAAAAAGCAATCCCTTCTGCCGCAAGTTCCCGTTTACGTCGGTATCTACTTCCAAAACATTTTTCCCGCGCAGCCAGTCCGGCACCGTATCATCGTATCGCCCGTCATCCATTACCGGCGAATAAACTGCCAGACCGTATTTCTGCCCGGATAGATAGTCTTCAAGACCGTGTCCCGGTGCAATATGGACAAGTCCTGTACCGTCTTCGGTTGTAACGTACTCAGCCCGGATTACCATAAAAGCATCCTTGTCTGTCGGATTATCCTCCACAAATGGATGCAGATACCGCAGCCCTTCAAGTGCGCTGCCCCTGACCGTTTTTTCACTGACACTGTATTGTTCTTCTTCCAAACCGCCTGCTGCGACCACCGCGCCGAGCCGTTCAGTCACCAATATCGAGACAAACTTGCTGCCGTCTCTTTCGTAACTTATCGCCGTATAGTCCAGATATGGATGCACCGCCACCGCCAGGTTGGCCGCCAGCGTCCAGGGCGTCGTCGTCCATATCATAAAGCAAACCTTTGCGCCTTCGGCCTGCTCCTGTGTAACCAGACCAAGCTCGACCAATCGCCCAATGCCTTCTTTGGCAACGGGGAAATTCACAAAGATACTCGGGGACGAAATGTCTTTGTATTCCAGTTCCGCTTCCGCTAGGGCCGTCTCACACTCAATCGACCAGTGAATCGGCTTCAATTGTTTATAAACCAGCCCCTTATCAACCAGTTCGGCAAATACTTCCAATATCCCTGCTTCATATTGCGGTCTAAATGTAAGATAAGGATTCTCGAAGTCACCGAATACTCCCAGTTCCTGAAACTGCTCGCTTTGCACTTTTACATATTTGCTTGCGTATTTCATACACTCTTTGCGGATACCAAGCTTACTTTTTTCCCGCACCTTATCTCCGAGTTCTGCCACCACCTTTGATTCAATCGGCAGACCATGGCAGTCCCAACCCGGCACATACGGTGCATCAAAGCCCGCCATAGTCTTGTACTTGACGACGAGGTCCTTTAGAACCTTGTTTATAACGTGGCCCATATGAATATCGCCGTTAGCGTACGGCGGCCCATCGTGCAGCGTATACAGCGCAGCCCCTTTCCGTGCCTCTCTGATTTTGGCGTAGATATTTTTCTTCGCCCATTCCTTCCGCAATTGCGGCTCACGCTGTACCAGATTCGCCTTCATAGAAAAACTCGTCTTCGGCAGATTCAGCGTGTCCCGGTAACCTTTAGTCTTCTCGTCCGACATCAAAAAATCCTTAAAAGCATACAAATAGCAAAACAAGCATAATAAAACCACTACAGCCGACTGTCAAGAGCATCTCGTTGCCTATTTTTCCGGCTTTGTAGGAACTCCAAACGCATTAACCCCCACCCGACAAAACCTTTTATATTTGGCCGAAAAAAGTTATACTGGTGCTGGAGAAATTTGGCCGTTTTCGTTGCGTGTAAAAGAAGTTGGACTCTTAGTTAGATGACACCCAGGAAAGCCATACAGGCACACAGTAATTATTGGCTCTGGCTCGTGCTTCTCGCAGTCATACTGTTTACGGGGGCAATTCGCCTCCGCCTGCTCGCGGTTCCACTGGAGCGTGACGAAGGTGAGTATGCCTATGCCGGCCAGCTCATTTTGCAGGGTGTTCCTCCCTATGCCTAGGTTTACAATATGAAAATGCCCGGCATATACGCCGCCTACGCAGTGATCCTGGCCTGCCTCGGCCAGACTCACACCGCTATTCATCTCGGCCTGCTTGTCATCAATACCGCCACCATTTTGCTGCTGTTTCTCTTGGCGAGAAAATTGTTCGACCCACTTGTCGCCCTCGCCGCCGCCGCCGCTTTTGCAATCCTTTCATTAGGGCAATCCGTTCAGGGTATCTTCGCCAACGCCGAGCATTTCGTTATACTTCCCGCCATCGCTGGTATCCTTTTGTTACTTTATGCTCTTGACCACCAGAAATGGCTATCTCTGCTGGCTGGCGCAGTATTGCTTGGCCTCGCCTTTCTTATGAAACAGCACAGCGCCGCTTTCATTATCTTTGCGGGATTGTATCTGTTTTTCTGCGAGCTTCGCCGCCGCCCGTTCAGCTGGAAAACTTTCACAGCCAAGGGATTTCTGTTCTTAATTGGTGTGTCCCTGCCCTTTGCCATAGTCTGCCTGCTTCTCTGGTGGGCTAGTGTCTTTGAAAAATTCTGGTTCTGGACATTCGATTACGCCGGCAAGTACGTTGTCGCCGTGCCGCTCTCGGTAGGGTTAAGACTGCTAAGAATGCGGATAACACCTATCGTCGCTTCAGCAATCTTGGTTTGGATTCTCGCTGGTGTCGGTTTGATCGGCTTGTTCTTGAGTAGGAAAACCCGCCGACATAGTTTATTTGTAGCAGGGTTTCTGCTTTTCTCGTTTCTTGCAGTCTGTCCCGGATTCTATTTTCGTCCGCACTATTTTATCCTTTTCCTGCCTGCTGTTGCTCTGCTTGTAGGCATCGCTGCCGCTTCCCTCCGGGACTTTTTCGGCAGGAGCCGGGTGGTCCTTGTAGCAAGGGTCATACCAATCCTGTTAGCTCTGATTGTCCTGTTTCACACAGTTTACCGGCAGCGAAATTTCTTTTTTGTTATGAGCCCCACTATGGCATCGCGAACAACCTACCATCGTAATCCGTTTCCTGAATCCCTGGAAATTGCCCGGTTCATTAAGGAACGTTCGACAAAGGACGACCGTATCGCTGTTATCGGGTCCGAGCCACAAATCTACTTTTATTCAAACAGGCGTTCCGCCACCGGCTATATCTACACTTATGCACTGATGGAAAACCACAGTTATGCCCCCAAAATGCAGAAGGAAATGATCAGCGAGATTGAGTCAGCCCGTCCTAAATTCCTGGTTTTTGTGCGTGTATCTACCTCTTGGCTGGTACGACCCAATTCACAAAGGTTGATTTTCAAATGGTTTGACCGGTATCGCCGGAAATATTACCGGAAAGTCGGCATTATTGACATTTTTTCCGAGCAGCACACCGCCTATGTTTGGGGCCCGGAATGTAGTCAATATAAGCCTCGCTCCAAATACACGCTTTCAGTTTTCCAGCGAAGTGATTAACGATTTATACAGTAAGCTGCTGCGTCTTAAACTTGGTGATACTTATGTGAAAACTCGAGGTTTTTGGTTAATCGCGTGGTATTATAATACCCGATATAACAGTTGCTATGTTTAAAGATAAAAAAGTTATCGTTGTAATGCCGGCCTATAATGCAGCCCAAACGCTTCGTGATACCCACGACGAGGTTATGGCCCAGGATATCGTCGACCTGGTCATCGTTGTTGACGATGCCAGCAACGACGAAACTGCTGCTATTGCTGCCAGTCTGCCCAACACAGCCGTCCACACTCATCCCAGTAATCTCGGCTACGGCGCCAATCAGAAAACCTGCTACTCCCTCGCGCTACAGCACGGCGCCGACATCATTATTATGGTCCATCCTGATTATCAATACACGCCGAAGTTAATCCCCGCAATGGCCTCTATGATTGGAAATGACCTTTATACTTGCGTACTCGGCTCGAGAATCCTTGGAGGCTATGCCTTGAAAGGAAAAATGCCGCTTTGGAAATATATTGCAAATCGCTTCCTGACCTTTGCAGAGAATATCCTAACCGGTGCAAAACTCTCCGAATACCATACAGGCTACAGGGCTTTTTCCCGCAAGCTCCTGGAGCAGTTGCCGCTCGAAGCAAATTCTGACGACTTCGTATTTGATAATCAGATGCTCGCCCAAATATTGTGGTTTGGTCACACGATTGCGGAGGTCAGTTGTCCGACCAGATATTTCTCAGAAGCCTCCTCAATCAATTTTTGGCGCAGCATCAAATATGGCTTTGGATGTCTCTGGACCGCTCTAAAGTTCCGACTGGCCAAATGGAATCTAATTAAATCAAACTTGTTCCCCCACGTCAAAAACCCAGAGTAATTCGCTTGGAACGGCCTTTTGAATAAATGCGTAAGCCGCCAAAAAAATATTGGGTTCCGTTGATTTATCTGACTCTGACATTTGCCACCCTCGCTGTTTATTGGCAGGTGCACAGTTACGACTTCGTCAACTACGACGATATGGACTATGTCGCAGAAAACCCGCATGTCAAAGCTGGACTCACACGCGGTAGTATCACGTGGGCTTTCACTACAGCTCACGCTGGCAATTGGCATCCTTTGACCTGGATTTCGCACATGCTTGACTGGCAGTTGTTCGGCGCTGATGCCGGCCGGCACCATCTAACCAGTTTGTTTTTACATATAGCAAATACGCTACTGCTTTTTGCAGTTCTTAAGCGAATGACAAATGCACTTTGGCGAAGCGCCTTTGTCGCCGCCGCCTTTGCCCTCCACCCGCTTCACGTCGAGTCCGTTGCCTGGATAGCCGAACGTAAAGACGTTCTGAGCACCTTCTTCTGGATGCTCACTATGGCTGCATACCTGCGCTACGTGCAGCGACCAGGGCTGACTCGATATCTGTTAACGCTTTTCTTCTTTGCTATGGGCCTTATGGCCAAACCCATGCTCGTGACTTTACCGTTTGTGTTGCTGCTTTTGGACTATTGGCCTCTTGGCCGTTTTCAGTTTGGACAAAACGTTAAGCATCTTGATCGGCAGAGGAGCAAATCCCTTAACGCTTTCTCTCATTGGAAGCTCTCACGTCACTTGCTCTTGGAAAAAGTCCCCTTATTTGCACTTTCAGCAATCTCAAGTATTGTCACTTTTCTTGTTCAGCGAACTGCAGGCGCGGTAACTTCGGTTGAAACATTACCTCTTAAACTTCGTATCGCCAACGCTCTTGTTTCTTACCTGACGTATATCCAAAAGATGATTTGGCCCAGTCGGTTGGCAATGTTCTATCCCTATCCTGACAAAACCGGTTTAATCCGGCAGGCCGTAGCCTTTGCCCTTCTGTTGGGGTTCATCACCGTCGCAGCGGTTTTCCTGGTGCGCCGCCGCAGATACCTATTCACCGGCTGGCTCTGGTATCTCGGAACCCTTGTCCCCGTTATTGGTCTGGTTCAGGTCGGAGACCAGGCACTCGCTGACCGTTACACCTATGTCCCGCTTACGGGGCTATTTATTATCATTGCCTGGGGCGTCCCTGACCTGATTGCGAAATGGCGATTTCGAAAACCTGCCCTTGCCGCCTCAGCGATAGCAGTTCTTTTGGCTTTGTCGATATGTGCCCACAACCAACAGCACCATTGGCGTGACACCATAACGCTTTGTGAACATGCTCTCGATGTAACTGAACGCAATTATGTAGCCCACTTCTGTATGGCTGGTGACTTGCTCCGGCAGAGCAAAACTAATCAGGCTATTGCTCACTACCGCCAGTCCCTGCAAATCAAACCGACGTATTTCAAGGCACTTGGCGGCTTGGCTGCAGCGTTTAGCCGCCAGGGCAGGACCGACCAGGCTGTCGAGTACTATACCGAAGCCATCCGACGTAAGCCTGACTGGGTATTTCCTATCAATAATCTTGCCTGGATTCGGGCTACGCATAAGGAGGCTAAATTCCGCAATCCCAAAGAAGCCGTCCGGCTGGCAGAGCGAGCTTGTGAGCTTACCAATTACAAAAACCCTAATTCACTGGATACCTTGGCAGCAGCCTACGCCGCAGCGGGTCGATTCTCCGACGCCGTGGCTACCGCCCAAAAGGCCTTGGATATGGTTAGGCCATCAAATAGCCAACTGAAAACGGCGATTCAAAGCCGATTACGTTTGTATAAGGCGGGCCAGCCTTACATCAAGCCTTCGGCTAAACTGTCTTCCGGAGCAGATGGATAAAAAATCAGATAAATTCTGGGCTCTTTGCGTTTGTCTCGTCCTGGCCTTGGCCACAATCGCCGTTTACTGGCAGCTATACCATAATGAGTTCATCGACTTTGATGATGACTTGTACATAGTTGACAATGAGAACGTCAAGAGCGGTCTGACGCGACAGGGGCTTATTTGGGCATTCAAAACAACGCACGCCTACAATTGGCATCCGCTGACTTGGCTGACACATATGTTGGATTGTCAGTTCTACGACTTAAACGCAGGCAGTCACCATCTTACTAATCTGTTGCTTCACGTGGCAAATGCTCTCTTGTTGTTTCTGGTCATCAAACGTATGACGGGAAATATCTGGCCCAGCGCCTTTGTGGCCGCTGCATTTGCCCTCCATCCGCTTCACGTAGAGTCCGTCGCCTGGGCCTCCGAACGCAAGGACGTCCTGAGCACCTTTTTCTGGATACTTACGACCTGGGCTTATCTGCGTTATGCGGAGCGCCCGGCTTTTGCAAGATACCTGCTGATTGTACTATTTTTTGTGTTGGGACTTTTAGCCAAGCAGATGTTGGTTACGCTGCCGTTTGTCTTGTTGCTTTTGGACTACTGGCCTCTAAGCCGTTTCACGCTCAAAACACAAAGTCTGTCTGATTCACCACCTGCCGCTGACTGTGTTTCCATTCGCCGCTGTATTTTAGAGAAACTGCCTCTTTTCGTTTTATCTGCCGCCGCAGGTGTGATAGTTTTCCTTGTCCAGCAGGGCACCGTGGTTATGAAATCTGTAATAGCGTACCCATTGCATTATCGGATTGCAAACGCCATCGCAGCTTACATACTATATATTGGAAAAATGTTTTGGCCTGCTCACCTCGCAGTTTTTTATCCCCATCTCGGTGATAGCTTGCTCGCTTGGCAGCTCGCAGGCGCCGTCTTGTTGCTGGTATGTATAACCACAGCGGTGATATGGCAGGTGCACCGGCGCCCCTATCTCGCCGTTGGCTGGTTTTGGTACCTTGGCACTCTTGTCCCCGTTATTGGCTTCGTGCAGGTTGGAAATCAGGCCTTGGCTGACCGGTACACTTACATCCCACTTACCGGGCTGTTCATAATTATTGCCTGGGGCATCCCCGACCTTCTTGGTCGGTTGCATTATCGCAAAGTAATCCTTTCCTTGTCCGCGGCAGTATTGCTTTCCATCCTTGGCGTCGCGACGCGGTCTCAAGTCGGACATTGGCGCAGCGATATAACCGTGCATAAGCGTGCAACAGATGTGGTTCCGAATAATTGGCTGGCTCACCGCGAACTTGCGCACGTCCTCGACCGCCGCGGTAATCTTGACGAAGCCGTCAAACACTATAGCAAGTCGCTGCATATCCACCCTAAGGATTCACATACCCAAAACAGTTTGGGCCTCGCACTTGTCCGGCAGGGCAAACTCGACCAAGCAATTATGCATTTTATAAAGGCGCTGCAGCTCAGACCCGACCGTTTCGATGTACACATCAATCTCGGCGCGGCATTTGCCCAGCGGGGCAGGCTCGACGAAGCCGCTGCCTGCTTTACACAGGCCCTGCGAATCAAACCCGATGCCTACAAAGTCCACCATAACCTCGGCGTTCTATTTGTCGAGCAGGGCAAACTCGAACAAGCCGTCACACACTTTGAGCAGGCCCTGCGAATCAAACCGGACTTTACTGACGCACACATTAACCTCGGCATCCTGAGTGTCCGGCACGGCAGATTCGAAGAAGCTATCAAGCACTATACCGAAGCGCTGCGAATCAAGCCCGACTCTTCAGACGTGCGCAAGAAGCTGGCAGATGCCCACAACAGTCACGGCATTGCACTTGGCCGCCAGAGCAAACTCAACCAGGCCATCACGCATTTTACCAGCGCTCTGGCAATCAACCCCGACTTCGCCGATGCACACAATAACCTCGGATATGCTCTATTTTTGCAGGGCAAATTCAGCCAGGCTTCGGCTCATTATGCCAGGGCCCTCCACATCAACCCGAATCTGGTTGATGCGCATTGCAATATGGCCGCTCTTTTAGTCAGGCAGCGCAAAACAGATGAAGCTATTAAGGAATATCGCAAAGCACTCGAAATCAACCCAAATCATACCAGGGCCCGTCAAGCTCTCCAGGCCCTGCTTAAGGACTCAAAGTAATGCAGCCGAATGAGCAAACAAATGCGTGCCGGTTGTCGGCAGACGTCATACCCCTTGCGCTTATTGCCTCTGGGGCCACACGCGACATCAGGCCGTTACACTCTCCTTGACAGTGCCCTCAGTGTTAATTAAAGTTATTCCCTGAATAAATGGATAAAGCATCAAACAAATATTTTGCTCTGTGCGTTTATCTGGCTTTGACACTAACCACCTTTGCGGCTTTTTGGCAGGTACGCAACTGCGACTTCGTAAACTATGATGACACCGATTATGTCACCGAAAACCAATATGTCCAGGCCGGACTTACGCGCCACAGTATCACCTGGGCTTTTACTACAGCTCACTCTGGTAATTGGCATCCGCTGACCTGGCTCTCACATATGTTGGACTGTCAGTTATTCGCAACCAACCCGGGCTGGCACCATCTGACTAATTTGCTGTTGCACATAGCAAACACTTTATTATTCTTCGCTATTTTTAAGCGGATGACGCACAAGCTCTGGCAAAGCGCTTTTATTGCAGCGGCATTTGCACTTCATCCGCTTCACGTCGAGTCTGTGGCGTGGGTATCCGAGCGTAAAGACGTCCTAAGCACCTTGTTTTGGATACTGACGATGGCTGCGTATCTGCGCTACATCGAACGCCCGCGCATAAGTCGGTATCTGTTAACGCTCCTGCTCTTTGCAATGGGCCTTATGGCTAAGCCGATGCTTGTAACTTTACCATTCGCACTGCTCCTGCTGGACTACTGGCCACTCAGCCGTCTTCAATTTGGACAAGCTATTAAAGGCGCTAATCGCCGGACGCGCAAATCTCAAAGTACACCCTCTCAACGGAAGGTTTCCTGGCACTTGCTTTGGGAGAAAGTTCCCTTTTTTGCCCTTTCAGCAGTCTCAAGTATTATCACTTTCCTTGTACAGCAAAGAAGCGGCGCGGTAAAAGCCGCTTCTCTGACAATCCGCATTGCTAACGCTTTTATTTCTTATGTAAAATACATCGGAAAAATGGTTTGGCCCAGCCGCCTGGCAGCATTCTATCCTCACCTTCGGGATGATTTGCCGATGTCGCAGGCAGTGCTCTCGGCCTTGCTGATAGTCGGCATAACTGTTTGCGTAATATGGCAGGCCAGACGCCGGCGCTGGCTTGCCGTTGGCTGGCTGTGGTATCTCGGAACGCTCGTGCCCGTCATCGGGTTCGTACAGGTAGGAACGCAGGCTATGTCTGACCGTTACACTTACGTGCCGATTATCGGGTTGTTTATCATTATTGCCTGGGCTCTGCCGGAGCTTATCAAACCCTGGCGATATAAAAAAATTCTGCTTGCCATAGCCGCTGCCGCAGCGATACCAGCTATGATGATATGCACGTGCCGGCAGGTGCGTCATTGGCGAAACAGCTATACCCTTTTTTCACACGCAGTGACCGTCACCAAACGTAATTACGTTGCATATCACGGCTTGGGTACCGCACTCTATAAACAGGGAAGATACGAGGATGCAATTTTCCATTACAAACAGACGCTAAATATCAAACCAGACCATGCAAACGCCCCCGGTAACATCGGGCTTGCCCTGCTGCAACTGGCCGAATACGATGAGGCTGCCAGGCAATTTCGCGAGGCCCTAAGGCGAAATGGCGAGCTGCATAAATGGCACTTGGGTCTCGCAATAGTACTTCAGAAGCAGAACAAGCTCGATGACGCCATTATGCATTTTACCAGAGCACTACAAATCAAACCCGATTACACCCGTGCACGCAAACACTTGGCAGATGCACTTTTCCAAAAGAACAGGTTCAGCGAGGCTGTCACCCAATATCAACAGGTTCTCCAAGTGCTGCCTCGCGATGCAAGTACGCACAGCGATATCGGCGTCGCATTTGTCCGACTGGGCAGACTCCAAAACGCCATCACCCACTTTACTAAAGCTTTGCAGTTCGAACCTGACTTCGCCGACGCGCACAATAATCTTGGCTTTGTTTTGGTCCGCCAGGGCAAGGTCGATGGAGCCATCAGGCACTTTACCGAGGCAATGCGGCTTAAGCCTGACTGGGTCGAACCTATGAATAATCTTGCCTGGCTTCTGGCCACATACGAACAAGCCGAATTCCGCAACCCTAAAGAAGCGATTCGGCTTGCCGGGCGAGCTTGTGAGCTTACTAACTACGAAAACCCCGGCCTGCTCGATACTTTAGCTGCGGCTTATGCTGCTGCGGGTAGATTCTCTGACGCTGTAGCTACCGCCGAAAAAGCATTAGAGTTGACCGAACTCTTAGGACAAAACAAACTGGTAGAGGAGATTCGAAACCACTTGCGTTTTTATAAAGCTGGCCGACCTTATATCGAGCGTTCGCCAGAATGAAATGGTTAAATCAGACTTGTTCCCCGTAGCAGCGCTCTTGACAGCCCAAGCCCTAACAAATAGAGTTGTTGCTAATGGCAAAAAAACTTTACATAATTGACGGCCACGCGCACATTTACGCCGCTTATTATGCTCCGATGCGCCCGCTGACCAGCCCGGCCGGCGAGCCGACCAAAGCCGCTTACATCTTCACAACCGCACTTTTGGGCCTTATCCACCGTCAAAAACCCGATATGCTCGTTGTGGCAATGGACAGCAAAACCCCGACCTTTAGAAGCAAAATTTACGCCGAGTACAAAGCAAATCGCCCACCTATGCCTCCAGAATTGCCTGCACAAATAGACCGGATTGAGCAGATTCTAAACGCGATGAACATCCCCTTACTTCGTTTGGACGGCTTTGAAGCTGACGATATAATCGGGACCCTCGCCCAAAAAGCCGCCGCCGATGGCAATCACGTCTTTATCTGTTCAAAAGACAAGGACTTTCTCCAGTTGCTCGATGACCACATTAGTACCTTCGACATAAAGACCGACACCGCAACAGATGTTGACAAAATGGTTGAAGAAATGGGGCTCACGCCAGCTCAATTTGTTGATGCCTTGGCCCTGCAGGGAGATACCTCGGATAACGTCCCCGGAATACCTGATGTGGGCCCAAAAACCGCTTTGGATTGGATACAAAAGTACGGCTCAATCGAAAACCTTTATAAACACGCCGATGAAATAAAAGGCAAACGCGGTGACAATCTCCGAAAGTTCGAAGATACTCTCACGTTGAGCAAAAAGCTTGTGACTATTGATTGCAATGTCCCACTGGAAATTGATTACGGTTCCTTGTCTCTAAAAAAATTCAACGAGGCCGAACTTGCTCAAATCTTCACTGAACTCGGCTTCAATCGCCTGCTCACACAATTGGGCCTGACCGGCACCGAGCATCCAGTATCGAGTATCGAGCATCGAGTATCGAGTATCGAGCATCCCGCTTCAGTCACGACAGTCGCACACGATTATAAGCTCATAGACACACAGGAAAAATTCGACAGATTTCTAACCGACCTCAAAAAGCAAAAGTTATTCGCCCTCGATACCGAAACCACTTCCATCTTTCCCTCCCGTGCAGAACTCGTCGGCTTAAGTTTTTCCTGGCCCGCCGACGGCGGGCGAAAGGCATTTTATCTTCCCATAAAAGCCCCGCTGGGCTCAAAGCATCTTGATTTAACCACGGTACGTCCGACGCTCGCACCAATACTTGCAGACGAAAACGTAAAAAAAATCGGCCAGAACATAAAATACGATATGCTCGTTCTCCAAAATGCCCGAATGCCCGTAAAAGGTGTTCACTTCGATACGATGGTCGCCTCGTACTGTCTCGACCCCCAGCGCGGCAGTCACTCAATGGATGCAATGGCCTTGGATTTCTTGAATTACGAATGCATTCCAATCTCAGCCCTCATCGGCAAAGGCAAAAACCAGCTCACTTTCGATATGGTCGATACCTCCGCAGCCTCCGAATACGCCGCTGAGGACGCCGACATAACTTTTCAGCTTTACAATTATCTAAAAGACCGCCTCAAAAAACAGCCGTCGCTCAGGAAACTATTCGAAGAAGTCGAAATGCCTCTCGTCCCCGTGCTCGCTGCTATGGAGTACAATGGTGTCTCGCTCGACACCGCTCTGTTAAGAAAAATGTCTGGCGAACTCGCCGAAGCACTCAAAAGACTGGCCGACAAAATTTACGAACACGCCGGCTCGGTCTTTAATATCGATTCCCCAAAACAGTTGGCCGAGATTCTTTTTGACAGACTCAACCTTAGGTCGATTCGCATCGGCAAGGCCGGCAGAAGTACCGACGCCGCCGTACTTGAGCAGCTCACCGACCAGCACCCCATCATTGACCTGATTCTTCAATACCGCCGGCTAAGCAAACTCAAAAACACCTATACCGACAAGCTCGGCTCGCTCATAAATCCACGAACCAGCCGAGTGCACGCTTCTTTTAACCAGACAATTACCGCCACCGGCCGATTAAGTTCCAGCGACCCCAACCTGCAGAATATCCCCATCCGCACCGAACTTGGCAGGAAAATCCGCGCAGCTTTCGTCCCAAAGAGTAAAACAGATTGCATCCTCAGCGCCGATTACTCACAAATCGAATTGCGTCTGCTGGCGCATTTCTCAAAAGATAAAGCCCTGAGAGCTGCATTTGCTGCCGACCAGGACATCCACGTCTTTGTTGCCTCACAAATTTACGGCGTCCCAATCGAAGAAGTCACCAGCGAAATGCGCTCGAACTGCAAAGCCGTCAACTTTGGCATCATTTACGGCCAGGGACCCTTCGGATTGTCTCGCTCGATTGGTATAACCCAGGCCGAGGCCAAAAAGTTTATTGACGATTATTTTGCCCGCTACAGCTCTATTCGCGATTTCCTGGACTCTTGTATTGCTGCAGCTAAACAAACCGGCTATGCCGAAACCATTTTACATCGTCGCCGAGAAATCCGGAACCTAAACAACAAAAATGCCAACAAGCGTGCCCAGGCCCAGCGTCTCGCTGCAAATACAGTTATTCAAGGCTCAGCCGCCGATTTAATAAAGGTCGCTATGCTCAACATCCAGCGAAAAATAGAAACCGAAAATCTCCCCGTAAAATTAATTCTCCAGGTCCACGATGAGCTTGTCTTCGAACTGCCCGCCGAACAAGCTGAAAAACACGCAAAATGGATTGCTCAGGAAATGACCACCGCTATCAAGCTCGATGTCCCGCTGAAGGTCGATACAAGCTGCGGCCCAACCTGGCTCAGCAATAAATAACAACCCTCAACATGAAAACGGTGCAAAGTGTGGAATCTGAAGCGTTAACTCGTATTTCAGTGGAACTGTACATTGGAGGCTCAAATGAGAGCACTGAACATCACCGCTTTGTTGATTATGGATATTGCAATGGTATTCATAGGTTTAGGCCCAGCCAGCGCTCTTGGCCAAAAGAGCCCAAGGCCTACTCGGTTGTCAGGGACTGATCTGTTGACTTATTTGCCCCACGGTGCCAAACTGGCCGATATACCCTTCGTGCAATTCGGGCCGAGCGAAGAAACCAAAAAAACGAGACCGAATGTTCTCTATGCTGACGTAGATGCTGACAGGCAGGCAGAGATTATCGTGGCGTATTATACACCTCCCCATGACTATATTATCAACGGCCAGGCTCAAGAAGGATTTTTTAGACGGGCCCATGTCAAAGTGTTGGATTGGAACGGACAAAATTATATGGAGCAGTGGGACAGCGGTGGTTGGGGCTCTGAGTTCCGGGCTGGAATGGGCGCTAAAGTCAGTAGCAGAGAGCAACAGCTGTATACGGATAACTACTTCAGTGTTGCCGATATTACCAATGACGGGATACCTGAGATCCTTTTCACACGAACTTCGTTTTTAGCTGAGGGCGCCGAATTTCAGGCGTTCAGTTGGAATGGGAAAACCTATGAAGCAATCGCGCTTGCTTCAAACAAGGTCAGAATAGTCGACACAGATAACGACGGCGTCAAGGAGATCGTTTCTGAGTATGACCCCAAAGGTATCAAATTGGCTTCGCCCAGGGTCCTCAAGTGGAACGGTAAAACGTATCGAATGGCCGGTGAGCATCCGGAAGGACGCATAAAGGTAACCGCCCGTACTGTTCTGTTCTTAGCGATGCTGCTGGCCATAGGCATCATAGGGCTCATCCTACTCTCCAGGAAAAAGGCATGTGTCTCCCGCGGATGAGTGCAACAAAAAAGAACCTCTTTAACAACGGCCCAACCTGGCTGACCGATGAATAGCTGGTTAACCGCACTCTATTTTTACCATGCGCAAGGACCTTCCCAGAATTTACTCCTGTCGCCCAGCTCATCCTTCCACCGCAGCAATTTCTTGCCCAGCCTCTTGACATGTTCAGTGTAGTTTCCATCATCAGCTAAATTCTTAAGCTCCCACTGGTCAGTCTGCAAATCAAACAACTGCCTCGTCCGCTTGCCCTTCACACAATACAGGATAAGCTTATAGCGCTCGTCGCGGATCCCCCGCTGGATATCCTTGTAGGCAAAAAATAGCGTGTCTCGAATCTTCCTCTTTGGCTCCCGGATCACCGCCGCAAAGCTTTTACTCTTGACCGACGCCGGGACTGCAACTCCCACAAGTTCGCACAGCGTCGGATAGATGTCGTGCACATAGCAAAACGCATCACGCCTTTCTCCTTTCGGTATTCCGGGCCCACTGATAATAAGAGGCACATGTACGCTGTGCTCATACAGGTTTTGCTTGCCCATCAGGCCGTGACGACCCACTGCAAGACCGTTATCGCCGGAAAAGATGATGATGGTATTTTCGGCTTGCCCCGTTTCTTCAAGTGCCTCCAGTACTCGCCCAATCTCCGCATCCACATGCGTAATCATTGCATAATAATCCGCTATGTGCCTCCGGACTTCCTTCGGTGTCCTCGGCCACGACGCAAGTTTCTCATCACGAATCCTCATCTCCCCGTTATCGAACGGATGCTCCGCCATAAAACTCTTCGGCAGAGGAATTTTCTCCGCGTCATACATATCGTGATATTTCTTCGGTGCCGTCCGAGGGTCGTGCGGCGCTGTGTAGGAAACATACACAAAGAATGGCTTCTCGTCCTTATAGTTGCGCAGGAACTCAACAGCCGCATCACTGAACAACTCGCTGTCATGCTTACCACCTTCGTATCGCTTGTCTCTGGGATATTGCCCGGTAGGGTCAAAATCATTGAGCGGGGTGTGCCAATGGTCATTCATACCGCCGAAAAATATCTTATCCGCCGTCGAAAAGCAGCGATTGAACGACACCTTGTCCTGATGCCACTTACCGGTTTCAAAGGTTACGTAGCCGGCTTTTCTCAAAACCTCGGGCAAAGTCAAATGATTTTCTGGAATCACTTTCCCTCTACCATTGAGATGGAATAGCGTCCTGCCGGTCATCAGCATAGCCCGGCTGGGCACACATACCGCACCGCTCATCGAGCCCATAATATACGCATTGGTAAAAGTCGTACCGTTGCGCACAAGCCTATCCATATTCGGAGTAATGATTTGTTTATTGCCCAGCGCGCCAATCGTATCGAAACGCTGGTCGTCCGTGAACAAGAACAAAATGTTCGGCCGCTTGTTTTTCCCTCCCGCTATTTCGCCGGTATCGGAACAGCCTGGCAGTATTGACATCATTCCCGCCGAAGCCGCTCCAAAACCCATCGCCTTGAGAAATTCCCTTCGCGTTTGCTTTCCCGTGTCCATACCCCTTATCCTGCTGAGAATATCAGATTTCACTCGCACGACCAGTATAGCCGGCAGCCGGAGAAAAAAAAGGAAAAACTAAACGCAGGGTTGTTTCAGCACTTTTTGAGCAAAGTGTTGACGCATCTTGCAGCAGCAAATAGAATGACCCATTCTGATTTGTCTCTAAAATACGAAAAACTTGATATTACTGGAAATGTTTTTAGACGCTGATTTCGCTGGAAAAAATGGTTTTTAAAATATCTGCGTTAATCAGCGTAATCTGCGTCAAATAAAAGCAGAAACAGGGAAAGCTATGGCAACAATTAATGAAAACTTTCTAAAGCTCCAGGCAGGCTATTTGTTCCCCGAAGTCGGCAGACGTGTCCGCGAATATCAGGCCCGGAATCCCGATGCAAAGATAATTAGTCTCGGCATCGGTGATGTCACCCAACCCCTTGCTCCAGCCGTCATTGAAGCAATGCACAAGGCTGTTGACGAAATGTCCAGAGAAGAAACCTTTCACGGCTATGATGACGGCCACATCGGATACGACTTTCTCAGAAAAGCCATAAGTGAAAACGACTTCAAACCTCGTGGCGTGCAGATTGATACCGATGAGATCTTCATCAGCGATGGAGCTAAGTGCGACACAGCCAACATACAGGAAATATTCGGCCTCGACAATATCGTTGCCGTAACCGACCCTGTCTACCCCGTCTACATCGACACCAATGTTATGGCCGGAAGAACAGGCACAGCCAACCAAAACGGCCAATACGATAGAATCGTTTATATGCCCTGCACCGCCGAAAACATTTTTGTCCCGGCTCTACCAGACAAGCCCGTGGATTTGATTTACCTTTGTTTCCCCAACAATCCTACGGGCGCCGTTGCAACCGCCGAGCAGCTCAGGCAGTGGGTCGATTATGCCCGTCAGAACAAGGCCATAATTCTCTTTGATGCCGCTTACGAATCGTTTATCTCTGACCCTGATATTCCGCATTCAATTTACGAGATTGATGGTGCAAAAGACGTTGCGATTGAGTTCCGAAGTTTCTCAAAAACGGCCGGCTTCACGGGCGTCAGGTGCGCCTTCACCGTTGTCCCTAACCAGCTAAAGGCCCATACAAAAGACGGCAGGGCGGCTGATGTCAATTACTTGTGGCACAGACGCCACTCCACTAAATTCAACGGAGTCTCGTACGTCACCCAGGCCGGCGCAGCTGCAGTCTATACGCCGGAAGGCAAAAAGCAGTGCCGTCGGATTATTGATATATATATGGCTAACGCCAGGTTAATTCGTGAATCGCTCGCAAAGCTCGGCTACGAAGTCTATGGCGGTGTAAATGCACCCTACATCTGGATGAAAACCCCCGATGGCCTGAGTTCCTGGGAATTCTTTGACCGCCTCCTGCAAAAAGTCAATGTCGTCGGCACACCAGGAACTGGCTTCGGACCGTCCGGAGAAGGCTATTTCCGTCTCACAGCCTTCGCCAAACCAGCCGACGTCAAAGAAGCCCTCCAGCGTATGGCAAATAATCTGTAGAGTATTTAGCCCCCAAATTTATTTGGGGGTTTATTTAGCCCCGCGTTTTATGCGCGGTTTGGATAGAGCAGTTGCAAAACGTTCTGATTTAATGGCTGAACCGACAACAGCATATATTGGTCTCGGAAGCAACCTCGGCGACAGGCACAATTCTATAGAAACCGCCCTCAAAATGCTCGCCGAAACAGAGCATATTGAAGTTGCCCGAGTAAGCGACCTAATCGAAACTCCTCCCCTTAGAGACAGCGACCAGCCCAATTACCTGAACGCGGTAGCCGAGATAAAAACTACTTTGACCGCGGAAGATTTGCATAAGAAACTCGCCGACATCGAGACCGCCCTCGGCAGGGTACGGACTGAGAAATGGTCGCCGAGAATCATTGATTTGGACCTTTTGCTGTTCGGCTCCGAGTCCATAAATACTCCCGACTTGACCGTCCCCCACCCGCAGATGCACCTACGCTCTTTTGTCCTCTCCGGCTTGTGCCGGCTCAATCCCGAACTTCCGCACCCTGTAATCAAAGAACCGGTAAGCGAGCTGGCGGCTCGCCTTGGCGGCGCAGACTTCGTCCTTGACCCCAAACAACCCCAGCTCGTCAGTATAGCCGGCATTATTGGCGTGGGAAAAACCACTCTGGCAGAAACATTATCCAAATCCATTCGATGTAACTTGCTGCTCGAACCTTACGACAAGAATCCCTTCCTCCCGGATGTTTACGCCGGCAAAAAGGAGCTGGCATTGGATTCACAGTTATACTTTCTAAATAGCAGAATCGAGCAATTGAACCTTCAGGCCTTGCCCACGGGACAGATTGCTGTTAGCGACTACATCTTTGACAAGGAAATAATCTATGCTAAGCGATTGCTAAACCCCCAGCAGTTGGCCTTGTATGAAAAGTCCTATCAGCCGTCCGCAGCCAAAGTCGCCACCCCGGTCCTCGTGATATACCTGAACGATTCAGCGAAAAAATGTCTCGACCGTATCCACACACGCAATCGACCTTATGAGCAGGTCATTGGACTGCAATTCTTGGAAAAACTCGGTGCCGATTACGAGCAGCTCTTCGCCGATTGGAAGCTCTGTCCCGTCATCCGTATTTCAATGTCGAATTTCGACTGCACGCGAAACGGCGATATTAACCATTTAAAAAATCAAATAACAAATTACGTTGCTATATAATGGAAGTCATAGAAACAATAGAGGCGGTAAGGGAAAAGGTCTCGGCCGCTCGCAAAAAGGGCAAGAATATTGGCTTGGTCCCGACAATGGGCGCCTTCCATCGAGGCCACATTTCGCTGATTGAAAGGGCGGTCAAAGACTGTGATTTTGTCGTCGTCAGCATCTTTGTCAATCCCACACAGTTCGGCCACGGCGAAGATTTTGAAAAATACCCCCGCGACTTCGATGCCGACATCGAAGCATGCAGGAAAGCCGGCGTGGACCTCGTTTTTGCGCCGAGCACAGAGCAAATGTACGCGGCGGAAAATCTTACCTGGATAAACGTTGAAAAACTGACCGAGCCACTTTGTGGCCAATTTCGACCGGGACATTTTCGCGGAGTAACTACCGTTTGCGCCAAGTTATTTAATATCGTTCAGCCGGATATTGCCTTCTTCGGCCGGAAGGACGCCCAGCAGGCTATCGTCATTAAAAGAATGGTCGCTGACTTGAATATGCCTCTAAAATTTGTCATTTGCCCCACAATTCGCGACACCGACGGACTGGCGCTAAGCAGCAGAAATCAGTATCTAACCGAACAACAGAGAAAAGATGCAACGCTCATTTATAAGTCACTCCAGGAATGTGAAAAAACGCTCAAGGCCGGTGTCACAAGCACCAAAGAAGTCATTACGCAGATGCGCAGCATACTGTATCAGGCTCCGTCAATAAACATAGAATATGTAGGTATCGTTGACGCCGAAACCCTCCAAAGCCTCGACCACATCACCGGCAGGGTTCTGGCGGCAGTCGCAGTCAGAATCGGCACCGCCCGACTAATCGACAACATTCTGGTGGACGCAGCCAAACAATAATGTATAATTACTCCCAATTGTGAATTGTTAGTCGAAAAAAGATACACGAATCACGGACTACAAATTATGTTTGTAAAGGTGTTAAAAAGCAAATTGCATCGTGCAACGGTTACTGATGCCAGGTTGCACTATCCAGGCAGTATCGAAATCGACGCCGAACTGATGAAAGCCGCCGGTATTTTGCCTTACGAGTCTGTTTTGATTGCAGACCTGACCAATGGCAGCAGACTGGAAACCTACGCCGTCCCCGCAGAAGCCAATTCCGGCCAAATCGTCATACTGGGTGCAGCCGCGCAGCTAATAAAGCCAAAAGACATTATTATCATTTTCAGCTTCGGCTATTATGCGCCCGAAGAGGCCGAGAAACTGAAACCAAAAGTAATTCTTCTCGACGAAAGCAACAACATAAAAAAATAAAACAGAAAGCCCCACGTTTTACGTGGGGTCGTTTAGCCCCCAAATTTATTTGGGGGTTTATTCAGTGTTGCGTTTTACGTAGGGTACGCATAGCAATAATCAATTATCAAAATGCATCGTGAGCTTTTCAAAATACCGTTCACACCTTTGACCGTTTGGAGTTACGGCCTGATGATGGTCATCGCATTTCTCTCTGCGATCTTCATCATAAGAAGGCTCAGCAGAAATATCACCCCAGACCCTCAGCTCATCACAAATGCCGCCCTTTATTCCCTCATAGCCGGTGTCGTCGGAGCGCGATTTTTTCACGTTGTTCACTATTTCGACCACTATCGCGGAAATTTGATTTCTATATTCGTTATTTGGCAGGGCGGCCTGGAGCTTTTGGGTGGCGTAATATTCGCCATTTCTGTCATTTTCTTCTACCTCTGCTACCATAAGCTCCCCAAACGCCGATACCTTGATATCCTCGCTATTGGCCTGATGTCGGCGCTTGCGCTCGGCAGAATCGGCTGCTTCCTGAACGGCTGCTGTTTCGGAAAACCGACAAACCTACCCTGGGCCGTCCGCTTCCCGTATGACTCACCTGCTTATCGAAGCCAGGTTTCTCAAAATTTGCAGAGAAACCGCCCAGACCCGCAATTGGAGCTGCCCGCTGATTTCTTCGGCTATTTTGATAAACAAGGCCGATGGTACTCAGGCTTAAAACCGTATAAAGATTTAACCACCCAGCAAAAGCAAATGCTTAAAAATGATGGCAAATATCGCTCCTTACCTATTCATCCCACCGAATTGTATTCATCAGCTAATGGGGCTGTCTTGTGCCTCATACTCTACCTTTTCTGGCGAAGGGCCCAGAAAGCCGAAAGTTCCAAAAACACCAACAGGCTCTTTACCAAACAGGGATGCATCTTTGGTTTGATGTTCATTCTTTACGGCATCGCCCGGTTTTTCATTGAATTTCTCCGAGACGATAACCCATTTGAGTATAGTTGGTGGCTGATTTATAAAGGAGGAACAATTTCTCAGAATTTGGGAATTTATATGGCCATTTTCGGCCTCCTCCTAATGCTGATTTTCCAAAGAATGAAAAACACAACAACCGAAGTAACGTATAGACGATAAAAAGACACAGATGCCTTATACGCAATACGATACTTGTCCGCCGTAGGCGGATACGAAATACGATATACGATATACGCGATACGATAAATGTTTCCTGAGCTCTTCGAGATACCTTTCATCCATCGGCCTATACATAGCTTTGGCCTGATGATGGCCATTGGCTTTCTCGCAGCGTTTTTCCTCGTAAGATTGCTGAGCCGCGATATCACGCCCAATCCTCAACTTGTTACTAATGTTGTCCTCTATACCTTTATAGCCGGAGTAGCAGGGGCGCGTACATTTTACGTAATCCATCATTTCGGACAGTTCCAGGGATGCCTGTCTTTGGTTTTTGCCGTCTGGGAAGGGGGCTTGGAGTTTTACGGTGGTGTGATTTTCGCCATCCCTGTAATTGTTCTTTATTTGTGGCATCATAAGCTTCCAATTCGACGTTACCTCGATATCCTGGCTATCGGTCTGATGCTGGCACTTGTACTTGGCAGAATCGGCTGTTTCCTGAACGGCTGCTGCTTCGGCAAACCAACGCAACTGCCTTGGGCCATCCGTTTC
>Ga0114918_10000648_pt1 | contig 30175 bp, 22 predicted proteins | sample LantaG_FD_87015 | JGI IMG/M metagenome (GOLD analysis project Ga0114918, IMG submission 87015) | Deep subsurface microbial communities from Baltic Sea to uncover new lineages of life (NeLLi) - Landsort_02402 metaG | ecosystem: Environmental > Aquatic > Marine > Oceanic > Sediment | place...
CTGATCTTGCTCTCTGTCTCCCCGAGCAGTCTTTTTATGTTTTCACGATGGCGGACAATTACCATAATCGGAATTGCGATTGCTGTTATAAAGACCGGCCATAAGCTGTCAAATTCCCAGCCGGGTATCAGAATGATTGCTAAAAGCAAAGCGAGGGGAATGGTAACCGAAGCGGTGATTGATGCTAAGGAGACGTACCGCCAGATCAGAACGACTACCACCCACGTCACCGCGAAAAACAAGGCACAAACTGTAAAGTAGGGCCAAAGGCCCAGTGCTACGCCAAAACTGGTTGCTACGCCTTTGCCGCCTTTGAATTTGACGTATATCGGGAAGATATGACCCAGAATAGCGGCACAGCCGACGGCGAGCCATAACCAGAGCGTAAGAACGCTGTCAGGTTCGGCAATGAGCATCGTCACAAGCATCGGGATCAGGCCTTTTAGCACGTCGAGGACGAAGCAGAAATATGCCCATTTTCTGCCGAGGGCGCGGGAGACGTTGGTCGCGCCGATATTGCCCGAGCCTATCGAGCGTAAATCCTTGCCGTGTGCTTTAGCGATAAGCAGCCCGAACGGAATCGAACCGAGCAGATACGCAGCAATAATAGCGAGCGGGAAAAATACGTGCGTCATTGTCGGCCTTTCCTTTGGAGAATGGATTCATAAACGTCTATTAATTGCCTGGCGGCCCGGTTGATCGAGATATTTTCTTTGAGATTGTCCTCGATAATCGCCTTTGACGCGTTTTCGATATTCTTCGTATCTGTGAAATAGCGAATCGCTTCGGCCAGTGCATCTATGTTCTCGGGAGTATCGATGACCTTGCCGTGGCGGTTATTTACAAAGAAATCGGATGCACCGTTGAACTTCGTGGTTATCACGGGCTTGCAGGCCGCCAGGGCCTCGAGAATATATCGAGAACAGGGGTCATAGAAAGTCGGCAACACGGCCACATCGGATATCGACATGACATTTTGTATATTTGGAAGATGGCCGAGAAAAACTATCCTTTTGTCCAGGTCCATTTTTTCAGCGAATGAGCGGAATTTATTTATTTTCCCGCTGCCGGCTACTAACAGATATGGAGTCCGGGGCGTTGGTGATTTCTCAAGAAGCGCCAAAGCTTCGGTTAGCACGTTAAGACCCTTAAGGCGGAAATTATTTGCGCCGAATAAAAAAAATACCGGATTAGCGGAGCTTTCTATTGCAATCTGCTGAAATATTTGAGTCTTAAGCTTTTCGGCGATTTCGGCATCTACCTGGTTATCGACTTTGACGCCGTTGGGAACCAGGGCTATGCGTTCGCTGTCCAGATTATAATGGTTTATGAACTGATCTTTTACGTAGTTCGAAAGGGCGGCGATAATTGGGCCGTTCGGGTCTCTGCAAAGTTTTTTTTCCGCCCACAGCATTTCCGTCCTGCGCCAGTTTGTCAAAGCCGTGGCTTTTTTATAAGAAAATACGAGCTTGTTCCTGTAGCTTGCAGCATTACGGATTATCGTTTCGGCAAAGCTTCCGCCCGGAGGTTGATAAACATCGGCAAAAGCTAACGGAATAACGCTGTGAATAATGTCGTAGTGGTTCCGGCCGATATAATTCGAGATCAACTTCGCAAAAGAAGCCAACGAAATGTGTTTGCTATGGCCGGCCGGGCAAAGGAATTTGACATTGGCCTCAGAACTATCACCCTGTGTGGCCAGAATATCAACATCAACGCCGAGTTGGGAAAGCGCGGAAGCCAATTCGAAAACAAGCCACTCGGCTCCACCAAGAGAGATATCGTAACGCTCTATTATTATCGCAACTTTCATTTTGTACCAGGCACTATAATCGGGGAAAATCAGTTTGTAAAGGGGACAAGCCTGCCGTATTTAATCTCGCGTCTGGCTATCCGATTGACTTTTCTGACCACTTTGCGAATGAACGCCTTGTCGCGTCCGTTCAGGGGCCTCTTTCCGGCGTAACTTTTATAAAAGCGGAGGCGGTCGGTCTTTGAGAAAGCACTGCCCAGGGCCGAATAATATAGCTGGGCTATGTCCTTGATACGAAACCTCTCGGCGAGAATGCGCGGCTTGAATGCCCGCTGCAGGTCGATCAGGAAAAAGGTGCCGTCGTCCGAATAAAATATATGCGCGAGATAAAAATCTCTGTGACGATAGCCCGTATCGTGAAATCTTCTGGCGAATTGACCGAGCCGTTCTATGAAATTTCTTTGCTGCCTGAGGTTCTCAGCTTTTGAACGATCATTGAAACAGTCCGGGAGTTTTTGCTCCAGCGATTCGGCGTTGGGAAGTTCTTCGGTTATTATAAAGCTTCTTTTTTCAAGAAGGATGCCCCATTGCTCGCCGTAAGAAATCGTTTTTGGCGTATTTATGCCTGCCCGGGCCAGGTCATCCGTCGGGTCAAAATCGAAGGACATCATACTTTTACGAGCATTATGCCAGAACCAGTTTTTGATTTGGGTCAGAGCGCCGGGGTGGTTGTAACGTTTCAAAAAAAGTGTTTTCTCAGGATCGGAAGTCTTAAACTCCAGGCGGCTTCGATATTCAGGCAGGCTGGATCCGCCGGGGTCTTTTCCGGAATTGAAAGAAAAGAGAGCGTCAAAAGATGTCAGGCCGAGTTTTTCAAAAGCCGTTACGTAGCCGCTGTCTAAGAAAAACGATTGCGAAGTCTCTATAAATCTCTGTTCGGTCATTGCTCAGAGCCAATTATTGATCACCTGGATCATTATCCTGCAGAAAATAGTCTGAGATAACGCCCATGAAACGATTATATTTAATGGCGTAATGGGACAATCCTTTTTCGGAGAAGAGCAGAGAATATTTTTTATCCTCGGCTTGTAAATTAGGAGATACTTTAGCCCACTGATCTTTATCCATAGCCAATATTTCTTTGATGCGTTCGGCGTAAAAATCGGATACGGGAAGATCTGAAAAGGCGTTGACGAACCAGGGCATAATGTGCCCGATTTTTTTAAGCAGCAGATCGTGCTCCGGGCCGAATTCTAAACAAGACTCGTCTGTGAAATTTTTAAGTTTTTCCATTTTTTCAGAATTAATGTATCCACCGTCGAGACTGATCTGGTGCGACTTTGTTCCCTGGAAAGGGAAAAAATAAGTCCAGCGAAATCGTCCGGGTTTTGCTGCCGCCATAAGCTTAATTGTTTCGAACAGGTCATCACGATCTTCGTGCGGAAAGCCGATGATCAGGAAGACGGAACTGTGCATCCCGTAATCGGCGACCGTTTTAATTGCTTCGATGATTTTTTCATTGCTCATGTGGCGATTCAGGATCCTGTTTCGAATTTTCGGGCTGCCCGACTCCACGCCGAACTTGACAATTTTGCAGTTGGCCCGGGCCAGAGCTTTAGCACATTCGTCATCGAAAAAGCCAACATGTGCATTGACAACAAAGGGAATCCCGGAGACCTTCTCGTAGGCCCGGCAAAATTCCTTCACATAGGCCTTGTCAAATGTGAACAGGTCATCGTCGAATATGAACATTTTAATATTACGGTAGTTTTTTTGCAGGTACTCGATCTCCCGGATCATCTGCTTTACACTGAATCTTCGTATATAGTTAAGCTGTTTGAAACTGCATTTCAGGTCGTCCTTGTATGCCTTGACCATCACGTGATTGAAGCAGTAAGTGCAGGAGAATGGGCAGCCTCGCGAGGCCATCAATCCGACCCAGCCATTTTTGGCATCTATCATTCTCTGGAAATCCATGCTCTGGTAGTCTTTGGGAGGCAGTTTCGTTAAATCAGGCATGGGTCGTACAGGATTGATTTTGATTTTACCGGCGTGCACCAGAGCGAGATTGCGCAGGTTTTCCACGCTCTGCCCCCGTTTTAGTTTTTCGACGAATTCCAGGAAGGCTTCTTCGCACTCGCCCCGAAAGACATAGTCGAACAGGCCTGTATCCAGGATTTCGCGGGTGTTAACCAGGGCGTGTATGCCGCCGATTACGAAAGGGACCGAGAGCTTTTTCCTTGCCCAGGAAGCAAGCTTTTGGGTATATAGCCATTGATTGGTTACTACTGAAAATGCGATTATGTCCGGCTTTTGACTAATAACTCGCCGGACGAATTCTTCTTCGTCAGGCAGCGGCTCAATATCCTCGCAAAGCTGCCAAAACCCAACCTGATGCCCGGCATCCTTCAGGACCGAGGCCATGTGTGCCACACCGTAATTGAAACCCAACTGTGACTCTGTCGACGGATAGATAAATAATATTTTCATAATACTTATGATTTTCCGTTAGGCGTATTCACAATTACGTGCGAATCAACTATCCACAGTTCTTTTTGCGGGCTTGTCGTGACGCTGAGGTGTCTGTATTTCCCGGATTTTCTGCCGGCGCTCCAGCGGCTCTCGTTTTGCCAGGGTTCGTTCTTCCATTATCCGCAAGATAGCCTCGTCTGTATTAATGTGCTGTGGATCCGTTAAAGTGTTGACATGTACGATTTTACATTGCGTATTGCCGAACGCGCTCCACCTTCGGATAAAGTTCATATTATTGCTGCCTGCGAAAATAGTCAGAGTAGGCCTTTGCGCTGCGGCCGCGATATGCTGACACGCTGAGTCGTAGCCGATAAATTCATCACATTCGGCAATAAGTGCTGCGATTTCGCCGATTTTGCACTCGACGCCCAGGATTCCGTGTGACATGCCGGGTATTTCGGAGTCTCCAAAGCGGACACTTGCAGTTTCGAAACCTTGATCTCTAAGTTCCGCAATCAGAGAGCCGGAGCGGGAAAGTTCGTCTACGCCGAAACCTCTATCGAGAAGCACTACGGTTTGCGGGCTTTTCAAAATTTCCTGCAGTAGTTTTTTCTCGAAATCTGTGCTTAGTCTTTTTCGTGGATTCTCTCCTACACCAAAATTTACTGTGATGAGTTTTCTGCATCCTGCGGCGCTAAGGCGGGAAGTTATATTCCGGGCCTGGTTTGCGATAGGTGACGGCACCCAAACCTTAGGATAGCAAAAGTCGGATATCCCGAAAACAGTATCCATCCAATGATTTGCCAGTTCGGCCATACATGTGTTTTTCGCCGACGAAGGAAACTTCCGGCTGTTGAAGAACAGATAGTTTTCATGATGGGTCAGCGGCAGAACACCCAGTTGAGAAATTCGCGAGTCCGGATCGATCAACAGAATATTCTCTTCACAGTCGGGCGGCATTTCTTCGGCGAGAATATCCAGAGTTTCATGCCAGCTTGAAAAACGCTCTAAGAGCCCGCCGCGGCGAGCGTAATTAAGCTGTTGGATTCGAATTCGTGAATTGCCCCCAAAGAAACCGGTGAGTTTTTTGTTGCCGATGATAACAATTTCCGTTTGAGGAAAAAGCTTAGCGAGGCGTTGTATCATAACGCTCAAAATGGCGACGTCGGCACCGATCGTCACACGAGACAGCAAAATGATTTTATCCGGAGATTTGTTTATATCCCAGCTATATTCGCGGCTATGTATGTAATTGGCCCGACGATAGAGACTTTCAAAAGAAGAAATTCTAAACTCGGTCAGTCGTTTATCCAGTGCTGTTCCCGCAGAGACGTTTCGGCAGTAAGTAATCACCTGAGACATGAGACGGCTGTAGATTTCCACGGGCATTTCTTCATAATCGTCGCATAATTTTTCCACGATGATTTCAAAAAGAGCAGATGCAGCCCTGTTATTCAACTGCATATCTGAAAAAGATGTGGCCATTTCGCAGAGCAAATCGATGTATTCAGGTTCGAAAGAGCCGTTTTGGTAGTATCGGTCGACGAACGAAAAGGCAACCTGGCGCGATAACCGGGACAGTTCATCGTTGGGGCAGGAGATCTTTTTCAGGCCAATCCACTTGTTTCGGTATATAGATGGTTCCATTTTAATTTTGCTCTTTCAGAAGTTTTGTTGCCGCTGTAAACACTTCGGCCGCAGTTATCTCCGTCATGCATTGATGTTCCCTTGGGCAGATCTTTTTGTGGCAGGGAGAGCAGTCCATCTCTTTTCTAATCACGGTAGTCCTGTCCAAATTCGTTGCAGTGTAACGGGGGTTTGTAGGCCCCATGATAACCACCACCGGAATGTCCAGAGCCACCGCATAATGCCGGGGACCTGTATCATTCGTGATTAAAAGATTACACCTTCGGACCACGGGTTTCAATAGCTCGAGATCGACTTTGTCATCATAGGTGTTGATGATATCGGCACGGCTTTTTTTCAGAATGGCCTGCGCAATAGGCTCTTCACCAGGGCCGGATAAAAGCAGAATTTTTGCTCCAAGTTCTTTTTCGCACAGTTCGGCCAGCTCGGCAAAGTGTTCCGGCGGCCAGCATTTAGACGCACCAAAACTTGCACCGGGATTTATCCCGATCACAAGATCATTTTTCCGAATCCCGTACTTTTCAAATAGTGATTCTGCGCGTTTGAGAATCTCTTGATTAATAAAAAGCCTTGGTTGTATTGTCTCAGGAACATTCAGGCCCAGCCAGCGGCAGATTCCCATGTAATATTCGGCCGTAGGCATAGGTACAATCCGGTAATTATTACGAACAGGTTTAGGGCCGCCCCTTAGAAAAATCCCTCTGAAATTCCGTCGATAACCGTAAATATTTTTTACTCTACCCAACCATACACTAAGAGCCGATCGGATAGAGTTGGACAGCAAAACGGCCATATCCGCTTTGTAATCCCGTATCTGTTCAGTCATGCGCCAGAATCCTGCCCAGGATTTATCATCACAATCAATGAAATCGTCAAACCAGGGCCCGTCCCTGAGTATACCCTGAGCATTCTTTTTAACTATACCGATAATTTTCGTCTCTGGAAAACTATCACGAAAGCAATCCAGCGTTGGGATTGCCATAACAATATCACCCACCCAATTTGGGCAGCGGATAATCAGTGTATCAATGTGGTTTACGGATTTTTCTATCATATACGTTTAGCCGGAACTTCCGGTCTAATTTCGCTCTAACTGACATTTTGGAGAAGACTTAAAATTGGCTCCTTACCATTGTTGATACTTTGAATCATTTCACTCCATGAATTACGAATACTTTCTTAAAATGTTTGTAACCATGTACAATATCAGATTTTAACCTGTTTTTACAGATTAAATTGGTAATTCCGCGTGCTTTATTGCCGTCCTATCCTCGCTTCGTGCTTTGCTCATGACCTATTTTTTGCCCTGCATTATGTAGAATGTCAGCGTCATAAGCTGGAAAACGATAGCAAAGCCAAGCGCAATGAAAACCGAATTATCCTGCCTCTCCGGGCTCATCAGGAACCACACGGTGACGAGCAGGCAGAACAGAACAATAATTTGCACTATGCCTGCCATTAGCCTCATGATGGAAAACTCACCGAACATCTCCGCCCGCTGCATACTTTTAAGCTGTCCCAGAATACTGCTCAGGAGATCTTCGGTTTTGTCTGCTGGAATTTGCGGCTCAGCGGCCGGCAGTATTTGTGGTTCGAGTATCTGCTTTGGAGGTTCGGGTATTGGCGTTTTGAGCGTCTGCTTCCGCGGTTCGGGTAGCCGTATTGGCGGTTTGACCGCCTGCTTTGGTTGCTCTGTGTGTTGCATCTCCGGCTCTTGAGGCTCTGGGGCGGGTTGTTGGACCTCAATTCGCTCAGGCGATTCGGCGACCTCAGAAACCTCATCGGCAGTCTGCGGAGCCGCTTCGCTTTGACTCGTGGGAATTGACTGGGCTTGCTTCTGCTGATCGGCGCGAGAACGTAGATACTTCTTAACGATATTGACAGCCTCCTTAATGTTTACAGCTTTGTAGTCGGGATTTACTCCGGCCAGCGACAAGGATGAGGCGGGCTGTCTCTGATGGGCAGGCGGCATATCGATCAATATTGTTTTGCAGCCGGCCTGCAAACCAGCCTCGATGTCCCGGCTGCTGTTGCCAACGCACCAGGACTGCCCCAGGTCGATATCCATTTCATCAGCGGCTTTCAGCAGCATTCCCGGGCTTGGCTTTCTGGAGTTGCTCTCTTTGCAGTATTTCGGGACAACACCTTCCGGGTGGTATGGGCAATAATATATCCGGTCCAATGATGCGTTCTTCTCGGCAAGCAACTGTTTCAATCGTTCATGAATCTCGCCGAGGACTTTCTCGGTGACAATCCCGTGCGCGACTGCCGACTGGTTGGTCACGACAATCAGCTTATAGCCGAGGGCTTTGAGTTGAATGAGTGCCTCCGGGACGCCATCAAGCAGCTTAACCTGCTCCGGATTATTGATATAGCCCGGATCTTCGATTAAGGTGTCGTCACGATCTAAGAATATAGCTTTTTCAGACATTTTTAGAAATCCGTTTCTCGTTTAACTGTTCGCAAAATCACGCTCTACAAGGTCGCAGATTATATGATAAGCGAGCTGATGAATCTCCTGGCTCCGTGCCGTTGATTCGGCGTCGGCACAAAAGCAAATATCGGCCATGTGTTCCAGCTCGCTGCTTTTTCTGCCTGTAAACGCAATAACGCGAGCGCCTTTTTCCCGGGCGACCTGAACGGCGGCAATGATATTTGCCGATGTGCCGCTGGTCGAGAACGCCCATAGAATATCGCCTTCGCGAACCAGCGCCTCGGCCTGGCGGGCAAAAACTTTCTCATAGGAATAGTCATTGGCGATGCATGTAATAACCGAAGTGTCGGTCGAAAGGGCCACCGCGGCCAGAGCTTTCCGTTCTCTGGTGAATCGGCCCACAAGCTCGCCGGCAATGTGCTGGGCATCCGCCGCCGAACCTCCGTTGCCGCACAGATAGATCGTGCCGCCTTGCTTCAATGCGCTTGTGATTACCTCGGCGACTGCGGCGATCGTCTCGACGCCGACTTTCTCGAAATCAGCAGTCATCTTCTTATGAGTTTCAATGGCCTCAATGACGTGTTTCTTTGTGTCGGGATTCATCAGGATTCCGCTTCCAGTGACTTTATCTTTTCAATCGTTGAGCTCGAGCTTTTGCTCTCAACGAGCGGGGCGAGAGCCACCTTGCCGCCATACGATTCGACGAATTCCCGCCCGACGACACCTTTTACCGCCCAGTCCTCACCTTTGACCAAAACATCCGGCCTGACTTGCATTATCAGGTTCAGCGGATCCGGTTCAGTGAAGACCGTGATGTAGTCGACCATCTCGAGCGCGGACAGCAGATAAGCACGGTCGTGCTGATTGTTTATCGGTCGATCAGAACCTTTTATCATTTTCACCGAGGAGTCGCTATTGAGCCCGACAACAACGACGTCACCCTGTTGCCTGCAGAATTGCAGGTATTTTACGTGTCCTATGTGCAGCACGTCGAAGCAGCCGTTCGTAAAGACAATGGTCTTTTTTTGTCGGCGGTGCTTGGTAAGTTCGCTAAGCAAAGAATCTGCAGTGCGGATTTTGCCGCCCGGGCCTCGATTCTGTCTATTAATTTCATCTGTTATTTCTTCGATGGTGACCGTTGCCGTTCCGAATTTCTCCACTTCGATTCCGCCAGCGATATTAGAGAGCTGAACCGCGGTTTCGTAATCACGGCCTGCTGCCAATGCCGCCGCGAGCGTTGCCAGGACCATGTCACCGGCCCCGGTCACGTCATAGACGCTTCGAGGCCGGGTGGGGATCATCAGGCTCTTGCTTTCCGTCTTCAGATACGCACCCTGCTTATCGAGCGTAATAACCACCGCTTCAAGCTGCAGCTTTTGAAAGAGATAATCCGCCGCTTTAGCTGCCGTCTCTGCATCGGTGACCTCGAAACCGACCGCTGCGGAAGATTCTTTTCGGTTTGGCGTTATGGCCGTGGCACCGATATATTTCGAATAATCGCTTGTCAGACAGGGATCGACCAGCACCTTTTTGTTTGCCTCGTTTGCCAGCCGGATCATCTGTCGGCAGAGCGAATCGCTCAGAAGCCCTTTGTTGTAATCCTGCAGGCAGACCATGTCGACCTGAGGCAGATTGTCTTTGTAAGCAGCCATAATCGCTTCGTTCAACTCTTCGGAAAGGGGTTCAGCGGATTCCCTGTCAATTCTTATCAATTGCTGGCGATGAAGATGTTGTGCAAGACCGATGAGTCTCTGCTTGCTGATGGTAGGGCGGTTTGCCGCCTTAAACAGCCCGTCGATGTCAGCTCCGGCCTCAATTAGCTTGGTCTTGAGGATTTCGCTGTCCCGGTCGTCTCCTATTGCTCCGAGGCAGTAAGCCTTCGCTCCTAACGCGGCAATATTGGCGGCGACAGAGCCGGCGCCTCCGCAGCGGTACTCGGTTTTGGCAATTTTCAGGACCGGAACTGGTGCCTCGGGGCTGATTTTCACGGCGTCGCCATAGATATAGACGTCGAGCATAAAGTCGCCCACGACCAGAACTTTCGGCGATCCGAGATTCGTTATAGTTTTCAGCAGGTTTTCATACATATCAGTGCAAATCAATATATAATTACTTTCGGGCAATTTTACTGGCTAACGTATCTTTAATCAAGGCTGTTAATTTATCCTCGCCGGCCAGGAATTTTATCTCGATAGCCAGAAAAGCGAAGGGCAGAGGCAATTTGAAATCTGAAATCTGAGATTCGGAATTTGAAATAACCTTCGTCCAGTCCTTCTGAGTCGTTAATATCAAATCCGCCCCAAGCTCTTCTGCTTGCTCTGAAATTTTGCTTAAACAGGCATCCGTGTAGTGATAATGGTCGTCATAGATTTTCGAGCCGGATAATTCAGCTCCGAGGTTCTTGATAGTGTTAAAAAAAGCATCCGGATTGCCGATGCCGCAAAAGGCAAATACTTTTTTACCCTTTAACTGCTCAAGGTTGATTTCTTTGTTTTTCATCGATTTTGCATAAACCGGTGCATGTATCGACCTGGAAATTATCATATCAGGATTGATTGCTCGCAGTTTTTGCTCGAGTTCACTCAATTGAGTCTCAGTGACCTGGTCACATCGGGTAAGAACTACAGCACCGGCTCGATTCAGCGATGAGACAGGCTCTCGCAGCAGCCCGGCCGGTAGCATCTTGCCGTAACCGAATGGCTGTGTCGCATCAATTGCTGCGATGTCAAGGTCTCTGGCCAACCGGCGATGTTGAAAGCCGTCATCCATGATCAAAACTTTCGCGGCGTATTTATCGATGGCTTCCGCCGCCCCGGCGAGACGATCCGGGTTGACAATTACTTCGGCTTCCGGACAGCTCTCGGCAAGAATCGCAATTTCATCTTTCAAGTCTTTGTTTTCTTGTGCTCTTGTTTTATATCCGCGGGTAAGAATTGCGCACTTGCAGTTTTGGATTTTGAGTTTTGAGTTTTGAGTTATCAGATTGCATAACCAGACCACGAGCGGAGTTTTACCCGTCCCGCCGACCGTTATATTACCGACACAGAGGATTACCGCATCGACATGATGCACCTTGAGCATTCCTTTGGAATACAGGAGATTCCGAAGCCGGACCACAAGCGAGTAAAAAATTGCCGCGACTGCCAGAAGTGACCTCAGCGTGCTCGCACCGAAGCCGCTGCTTTGGCCTGAAATAAGTCTGCGGTAACTTTGTTCGTAGTTCATAGTTTCTTTACTATAAACTTCTGAACGCACAACTACGACTTGCCAATTTTTTCAATAATGGCATCGGCCATCTGGCTTGTGCCTACCGCAGTCGGGTCGTCGCGGTGCGGCTTCATGTCGTAGGTGACACTCTTGCCCTCGGCGATTATCGCTGCGACTGCGTTCTCGAGCTTGTCAGCCTCGGCCATTTTGCCTATATGTCTCAGCATCAGCACGCCGCTAAGTATCAGCGCCGTTGGATTGACCTTGTTCAGGTCTTTGTATTTCGGTGCGCTGCCGTGCGTTGCCTCGAAGATAGCACCTTTTTCACCGATGTTTGCGCCGGGAGCTACGCCGAGCCCGCCGACCAGTCCGGCACATAAATCGCTTAATATGTCGCCGTAAAGGTTCGGCAGCACGAGTACATCGTAAAGCTCCGGCTTCTGGATCAACTGCATGCACATATTATCGACGATGCGGTCCTCAAATTCGATATTGGGATATTTCTTCGCGACCTGCCGGCTGATATCGAGCCAGAGCCCGTCCGTGAATTTCATGATGTTTGCCTTGTGGACGCTCGTGACCTTCTTGCGTCCCATCTTGCGGGCATATTCGAATGCGAATCTGACTATTTGCTCGGTGGCTTTGACCGATATTGATTTGATGGTTATACCGGATTTTTCCCTGACCTTTTTCTCGCTGTGTTTGTTTATCCAGCTTATCAGCTCATCAGTGTCGTCTTTTCCGCTTTGAAACTCAACACCGGCGTAACAATCTTCGGTATTCTCGCGAACAATCACAAGGTCGATATCGGTGTACCGGCTCCTTACGCCTTCGTAGCTCTTGCAGGGCCTGAGACATGCGTACAAATCCAGCGACTGGCGAAGATGGACATTGATGCTCCTAAAGCCTTTTCCGACCGGGGTTGTGATCGGGGCTTTTAGCGCGACGCCGGTTTTTTTAATCATCTCGACGGTTGCGTCCGGCAGGGGGGTCCCAAGCCGTTCCATTACATCTAAACCCGCTTCAGCAAAGCTCCAGTTGATATCCGCACCTGTTGCGTCGATACAGCGACGTGTTGCTTCTGCGATTTCCGGCCCAATCCCGTCACCGGTCACTAATGTTACATCGGTCATTTCAAATACTCCAAAAATCAACAAAAACAAGATCTTACCCACTCAAAGCGATATTGTCAACCAGCGGCCGCAAAATTGTTCTCCGAGTGCATCTGTCTTCATATTTAGACAGCAAATTAGCAATTTATTGGCGGTTCTTCCGCTTAAGCAATAATTGTACAACGGTCTGTTTGTGTTATAATCACGATCAATGGAAAATTTAACAGGAGTTCGAAAATGAAGGTCTACCTCGTCCGGCATGGAGAAGCGGTCTCTTCGCAGTTTTATCCTCAAAGACCTCTGATCGAGCAGGGTCTTGCCGATATCCGAAAGGTCGCTTCGTTCATCAAACCTCTGGAAATATCCGTCGAGCAGATCTGGCACAGCGGCAAGTTACGGGCGGCACAGACGGCGGAAACGCTGGCTGAGTCTGTGTCGGTGGAAAAGGATTGCTCTGCACATAAAGACCTGATGCCGAATGACGATGTCACAATCATCGCTGACGAACTGGAGGCTTACGATACGGATCTGATGATAGTAGGTCACCTGCCATTTTTGGCATATCTAACTTCGCTGCTTGTGGCCGGCACGCAGACCGCCAACGTCGCCGCATTCGACGCCGGCGCAATCGCCTGCCTCAACCGCCGTAATCGGGGCCAGTGGCAAATTGAATGGATGATAACACCGAAAATTTTGGCTTAGCTACAAAACACGGGCCAAAGTCTGAATAATGAGGACCGATTAAAAGGAATATTCCAATGCGAATAACATATCAATCTCTATGTCAGAACACCTGCTTAATGGTGCTTATGGTTATGATGTTTCTGCCCACAATGTCCTTAGCTGCCGATGTGGGTAGCTTTGTGGATGTTGTACCGTTTGGCGAGCTGAAAAAATGGGACGGTGACGGCAAAGACTACGGCGTTTTCTGGGAGGATGCGCGCGATATCTTCAAGGTGGTTGTCACGTTTACCGATACGGCACCGGCCATTGAGCCCGGCGGGATTGCATTGGAATATTGGCAGTCAACCTGGCCCAACCAGCGCATTCCTCGCGAGAAGCCCAGCGGTGCGGGCAGCTCGGGCTGGCTAAATGTCGGTGATTGGTACCAGGGCCGGTGGTGGAAGGCCGATGTGAATCTTCAAGTCGAAGGGACGACCTGTACGTTTACCTTCAATCCGGTCAACGGCGCCGAATTTCCAGAACTGAAGGATTTTGCCGCTACCTACCGTTCGACGCTCAAGCTGCGTATTGTCGGCGAAGTACCGCTTGCTAAAATCGATAAATTCGAAGCCTATACCGACTCGGTTTGGGAGAGCCTAAACTTCGAGGTCGAATGGGGCGGAACGGCTCAAACTCAGCAGCAGGTCTGGGACGGCAGGCTGGAAATATTCAATGGCCACATCAGCCAGATTCTGCCGCTCTCGCCTGAAAGCTTACTCAAAATCGGCTCCGAGCACAGTTGGACTTCGGCGGTCAAAAGCGGAACCGACGGCATCCGCATCGGCGCTCTCTGCGCAAAGGCGAAGGGCTATAATTCGTTCGACGAGACGGTAGTGACGCTGCGCTGCGATGCGGCAACGTTTTCATTCGCCACGCCGGATCTGATCAAGTGGGGGCATATCTTCATACCCGACTTCGGCGTCATTATTCGCAGGGCCGGCGACAAAACCACCTATGAAGCCGCCCGGCAAACCTGGCAGCAGAACCGCTCCATGAACATTTATACAAGGGTAGCGGACGAAACAGAACAGACGTTCGGCCGGGCCTGGGAGGACATCCCGACCAAAGAGCCCTTTTATATTCCGCTGGGTTTCGACGGTGGCCGGCAATACTTCGGCCTCGAACCCGACGGCAGCGCTTTCTGCCGCAATTACTGGCTGAACCGCATCCCCGGCAAGGACACGAAACGATGTCTCTATGACGGCAACAATATTCGGTATCGGTTCGGACCCTCGGACGCAGAGCTAATCGAGCGAACCATCGTGGACGGGTCTCTGCCGATGACTGTCACGCAGTGGCGGCGGGGCGGCGTTTGCTATCGCCAGACAGCCTTTGTCGTGCCTTTCGACGGTGTCCCGAACCAGGGTGGTTCTATCTATGCAGATGATACTCTTGTGCTGATGCTGCGCTTCGAGATGACACGCCAGCAGGCAGATGCCGAAGCGGATGCCCGGCTCGATCTGGAAGTAGTGGCCGCTAAATCCGAAAATCTCGCTCGCGACGGAGGCTTCATTTATGTTGCAAACTCGGAGCCCAAACGGCTCCGGATGCTGGTGACTTCTCCCGATTCGGCTGCAACCTATACGCTGAACCGGCAGGATGGCGGCATTGTCTATCGCGCGTCGCTGACGCCGGAGAAGCCGGGTTGCACACTTGATATAGCGATACCATACATTACCTTTACCGACCGACAGCAGTGGGACCGGTTGAGCAAGCTTGAATATGAAACAGGATTTCAAGCGGTTCGCTCCTATTGGAGCCGGCGTGTTAAACAGGGGACGCAGATTATCACGCCCGAGCCGATGATTAACGATTACTACAAGGCCACCGTCTCGCATCTGCTGCTCAATACCGACCGGGAAGTCGGGACAAGTGACCGATACGTCGCCAGGGTGGGGACATTTTCCTACGGAGCGTTCAGCAACGAATCGTGCATGATGATAAGCGATCTCGACCGCCGGGGTTACCACAAGCGCGCCGAGCGAGCCCTCGAAACATGGCTTCACTACCAGGGCACGGTCGGCCTGCCGGGCGATTTCTCGACGACCGAGGGCCAGTTCTACGGGGCAAGGGGCTACGAGGACGGCGGCTATAACCAGCACCACGGCTTCGTGCTCTGGTGCCTGGGCGAGCATTACTGGTATACGCGAGACGCTGCCTGGCTCAGGCGTGTGGCGCCGAAGATAGTTGCCGGCTGTGCATGGATTCTCGGTGAGCGAAAGCAGCACGTCGATAAGATAAGATTCTCTCGACTCCGCAAGATCGAACGGGGCTTGCTTCCGCCCGGCTATCTCGAAGACATTCGCGACTGGCGGTCGTGGCTTTCGACCAATATATATTCCTGGTGGGGCATGCAAAACGCCGCCGCGGCGCTGGCTGATGCGGGATTATCCGAAGGCTTGCTCCTGCTGCGCGAAGCCGAAACGTACAAGGGTGACATCCTGCGAGCATTTATGGGTGCCATGTTCCGCTCGCCGGTCGTCCGGCTGCGTGACGGAAGCTGGATTCCGCACATTCCGCCCGAAGTGCATCGTCGTGGTCGGACGTTCGGCTGGATTACCGAGACGCTCGAAGGGCCCATACACATGATTCGCACCGGACTAATCGAGCCGCAGGACCGGATTGCCGGCTGGATTATCAAGGACTACGAGGACAATCTCTACATTTCCGAGCAGTACGGCTACAACATTACGGGAGAGGAATTTGAGCGGTACTGGTTCAGCCGGGGCGGCATTTCGATGCAGGCCAACCTGCTGTGCAATCCGATTCCGTATCTGCTGCGTGACGAGCCGAAGCACTTTTTGCGGGCCTACTTCAACGCCTTTGCAACGAGCTATTTTCCCGATACGCGTATGATGACCGAGCATGCGCTGCCCAATATTGGCGACCATCGCGGCGACCACTACAAGTCATCCGACGAGGCCAATTCGACCTATTGGCTGCGTATGATGTTTGTCCAGGAACGAGGCGATGAATTGTGGCTCGGCGCGGCGATTCCGCGCTATTGGCTGGCCGACGGCAAGACCTGCGGCATCGAAGACGCCCAAACCTACTTTGGCCCGATGTCCGTCAGGTACGAATCCAGGCTCTCACAGGGTAGAATCGAGGCGACCCTAGGTCCACCGCGTCGAAACCCGCCGAAAAAAATCTACATCCGCTTCCGCCACCCCGAAGGGAAAAAAATTGTCAGATGCGAAATCGACGGCAAATCATATATAAATTTCGATCCTGAAAAAGAATGGGTAATCGTGACTGAGTATCCTGTGCAGCAGACACGAGTCATCGCTTTTTATCAGTGAGGTGCAGTGGGCTATTTTGGGTTCATCAGTAGCATGGGAAGCTTTTTTACAAGCTACCCATATGGGATTCTTATATTCTTTCGTCGAGTTCGGCTAATGAGAAGCCGTTTGCCTCTACGATATGTTTTTGATCCGTCAGAATCAGCCACGGCAGCGATTTGACACCCCATACGAAACGGTTTTTTTTTGCCATATACAGTTAATAAATTAATCCGGACCAAGAGCCCGTTTTCAGTCGTTGTAAGAAAAGACGTGGATGCAATTTGGATGCTACACTTTTTTTCGTACGCTTGTCAATATTATTTCCTACATTCTTGCTACTCGGCGTTATTCAAGCAGAATCACTGTTTTAAGCGTTTTGCAAGCCTATTTACCCAGATTCCCCTGAGCCAGGTATATTAGCCATTTGATGCCGGGGCTTTGTTGGATGGGGGGCCGTGAGCCGACGGATATAGCCGGCTCAGTGAACTGGTTAGCGAGTTGGTCTATTTCCTGGAGATATGAGAATATCAGCGAGCCCCGGGCCTGGCCGTTCACGTCGAAGGTGATGTTCTTGATGATGTCATTTTCCATGTCGATTGTATAGATTAAATCCGTGCTGTTTTGCTGCTCTTCGTGGGAGATCACGACAAATACATCCGTCTCGTTTTGAGCCCGTTCACTCCGGAACCATATCCGCTGTTCGGCAGCGTCCCGGCGGACGATATTGGCTGTGTGCATCCCCATCCATGGCCGGGCCAGGCCTTTGAAGAAAGTTCCTGCGGGGTAGGCGGCGATGATGCTTTTATCGCCTCGCCGTAAATACGCCCCGCGGCTGCAATCGGTTATTTCGACGTCATCACCGATTTTCAAGGTCAGCCATGCCGGATGTTCTTTGGCCGCGTCATAGACAAACGGGATGCATCCCCGGCCGGTAATCTCCTGCTCGCCTACCGTGCCGTTAATGCGAAAATAGGTCCAGCCTCTTTTGTGCATCGGATCGCGGTCGTCCACGATGGGAATATCCGCCGGCCAATCGTACTGGAACAGCTCCGGGCCCACGGTGTTGTAAAGATATTCTGTCTTAAAGTCAGGTGCGTTGTTAAAGCGATAATCCACAAAGCTCGTCAAATATCCCGTATTCGGGTCGCGCACGTAACTGCCGAGGCCTTTGACATTGTCCTCCACGTTTGAGAGAAACTCGGAGAATTTCGCGGTGTCGGTCGGCAGCCGGCGAACCTTAAGATTGCTCCAGCACACGCGGCAATTGGTGATATGAATGATATTGTTGCCGCTGTCGAAATAGTAGTTGGCCTGGCCGTCCTCAAGCCAGGCGCAGAGTTTATTTTGTTGCTGCGGGTCCCACCGCTGCATTCGCATGAACATGGGGCCGTCTGCGCCGTCCGGGAAATATAACCACTGTTCGTATGCGCCTTTGCTGAGGCTGCCGCGGGATTCCGGATTGTTGTCCCTAAGTTGAGTCGTAAAATGCATGCTATTGATATTGGCTCTGGAAGTTAAGGGCGATTCAGGCAAAGGTTCTTCCTGCCAGAGCGACATGCCGCCTATGCCGACCAGCACCACCGCTATGGTCGTCAATATTGCGATGCCCAGTCTCGAACTGGCGGTGGCCAGGGCCGCTGCGGTCAGGCCGACCTGCGTAGTGTTCGCGGTGACTGTCACAACTGACGCGCCTCCCTCCGCCGGGGCCGTCAGTCTGCCGAATAGACCCAAGCTCATCAATAGTAAGCTCTTGCTCAGGCCTTGGTGACCCAGCTCTTTTTTGAGAGCATTTTTAGCGCGGAAGAATAAAACACGTGCCTTTACCTCGCTGCACTGCATGGTCACGGCGATATCCGAGTACGATAAATCCTCGAAGCAGCGCAGCGACAGAACCGCCCGGTATTGCTGCCTGACCTGTTTCATCGCAGCCATTACTTTTTTTGATAAATCCTTGTGGACTAATTGCTGGAGTCCTTCGTCCTTTTGATAATCGCCGCGGTGAGAAAGAAAATCCTGATAAAAGGTGGAATCGGAAACCAATGCTGTTTTCCGTCTGGTCTTGTAATACTGCTGAATTTTACTCTGTGCAATCCGATACATCCAAGGCCAAAAACTCTCCGCCTTATTGAGACCATCAAGAGATTTAACCATTTGTAGTAGTGCCTCCTGAGACAGGTCTTCAGTTAACTCGTAATCCAAAGTCACACGATAAACGTAAGCGCGCAATCTCCCCTGAGCCTCATGGGCCAGTTGATCGACACTGTTGTCGTGGCCCTGTTGCGCCAGCTTAACCAGCTCGGTCCATTTTTGTTCTTCACTCATAAAATATCGTTCGCCTATATGATATAGACGACGAAAGCAAAAATTCGTTACGATTGTTTTTAAAAAATGTGAATAAAATCCAACAATTTCCTTTAATTGACTACTTTAAGGCTTATTTTGGCAGTTTTTCAGTTATGAGAATTCTTACTGGAAATTCCGGCTTTTGGTGTGCCGAACATGCTCGGCACATCAAAAAAGCCCTGTTCGAAGGCAGGGCTTTTGAATCAAGGACAGACCTGTTCCGTGGCTCCGAGGACTTTGGCCATCTGCTCGTAGCTCATCTCGTTGTAAAACCTCAAAAAGACAACTTCTCGCAGATTCTGCGGCAGTTGCTGTAAAGCCTGGTCCAAAATCGCCTTTCGTTCATCTTCCCGGCAATCCGGCTCATTCCCGGCGTTAGTCTCGATACGTTCTTGCTGTTTTCGAAGCTGCCGGAGCATATCCTTCGCCACGTTTCGGCAGATTGCCCCGACCCAGGGGCCGAAACGTTCGGGCTTTTTTAGTTTAGCAAGATCCCTGCATGCCGCCGCTAATGCTTCCTGAGCGGCATCTTCCGCCAAGTGACGATCCGGCAGAATCGAATGGGCTGCCGCAACCAGCGAATCATAATAACGCCGGCACAATTCGCCAAAACTCTCCGGATCCGACTGCAAAGCCCGCTGAACGAGAATTTGGTCCTCAAGGTCTCTCATTTATCAAATATCATACTTACCAGAGCTGCTCTGTACTTCTATAAATAAGTCTCGATTAGAAGGCAAAATCGGCGCAAAATCTACAGGAAATATCTTTGTTCATAATGACGGACTTGGTAGGGTGTGCACTGCACACCGACATCAGAAGCGAATGGTGTTCGATGCACACCCTACTTCGAGACCCCTATATCGTCCAGCATGATGATGCCCTTGTCGGAGCGGTCGAATATAAACCTGATGCTCTCAAGCTTAGATGGCTCGAATGAAGAGTTGCCTTCAAGAAAGCTAAGAATCGGTATTTCATAGGTCTGGAGGATTCGTTCCGAGAACTTCTCGATGCGTTTTTTCTCCAGCCACTTCCATTTTGCCAGCCTGACCTTCAGGGCCGGATGGACGGGCCCGATGGAGCTGAGCGGCAGGGCGGTACAATTTCCGTTACTGTCACAAAGCTCGATCGTCAAATCGAGAGGTTCAAATTGATCTTCATTTTCCGCTCCAACAGAGAAAACGATTTTCATATCTCGATTTAAATCCATGTCACTTGCAACTTCGGGATTCAGTGTAACAGTATATGATCCTATCTCAGTTGAATTTGGATCTTGCCCGTCCTCATTATCCCATTCCAAAACCACGGTGGAATTTTCCTGGGTGGAGTTGCCCCTGGTGCGGTAGGGGATATGGGCTTCATTCCACGTCTTGAGGTTTTCGCCCAGCAGACGTCCCGCGGGGATTGTCGTGGTTGTGACATCGAAATCTTCTTCGAAATCGGCAATGATTATGAAATTGGAATCTTCGTATCTGTTTATGTAAATATCTTCCGGCAGCCAGGGGCCTGCTTTACGGATGTCTTTGAACATTGGTAGATACTCATCTCTGCTATTAAGGGTTGCTTCGAGAAATGCGGAAATGAGTACTTTCGCGACTTTACGCTGGCTTTCCATATCCATAATAGGACGATCATTGATGAGCCAGCTCGTGGGCACCGAAGCATTGAGCCCGCCCCAGGCCGTGTTGAACCGGTTGTGATTCGCCCGGTATACATAGACCGCGGATTTGAACCAGAAGTGATCGTCCGTAAAATACACCCGATTGAACTGCCGGAGCCCCATGAACGTCGTTACGTCAGCGTCGTGTCCTCCCTGTATGACGAGATAATTGACATTCTCCAAAGCTGTAGGATGTCCCGCCGGTTTGTATTGTCCGTCGGAGGGTGCGATTGATATGACCGACCTGATAGCAAAATTATAATCGAGCTTTACATTGGCATCGTCCGGGTAGCGTTCGAGCCGGTTGAACGCCGCAGCGTGAGCGACCGATTCTCCGCCGCGGGAATGCCCGATAAGCGCGACTCGGTCCATATCGACCTTACCTTCGAATGCGTGGCCCTGCGTCTGGTTCCATGTGTCCCAGACATTGAGATGCTCCAGCAGGATGAACGCGCGGGCATCGTTTTCGCCGCCGAATTTCTGATTCAGAAAATTTTCATCCACAGATACGGCGATAAAACCCCGCCCGGCGAGCAGCTTGCCAAGGTACTCATAGCCGGGATCGGAAAAGTCCTTCATATTGTGGTTGCCGTGCACTATCAGAACGAGCGGAAAAGGCCCGTCGCCATCCGGAAACCACACCCGGCCGTTAAGCGGCAGTCTGTCAAAGTCGAATCCCCAGTATCGCGGAATTTTATCGAAGAAATCCATGAACGGGTTCGCGTCCACTGGCTCCGTTTTGAAATCGACGCCCTTACCATATTCCTTGCGATGCTTGTCGTCACCACTTCCGTAGAAATATGTGCGATATGAATAAGGGCCGTCCAGAGAAGGATCCGGCGCATCTATCGGCTCGACGTGGTAGTCCCGCATGTAGGAGATGTCCGCCAGATATGATGTCGTGCCGCAGCCTGCTATAGCGATGGATACGAGAATGAGAATCAACGAACGCCGAAGAGACACTATGATTGTCCCCCGGGAAATAGCTTCTATACTTTTATTTTGAACCATCAGTTTCTACCTTTATATGTAACCGTATCGTTTGCTATAAAGGAGAATCAGAATAGTGAATTCGCGGTTCTGTGTCAAACAGGATATTCTCACTGTCCAACTATATATGTGATCCGTTATGAGTGAACGTGATATTCTCTTGCTTTTGCACCAATTCCTGGAATAATATTTCCAGCCGGACAAAACCGGGAATTTCTTTTCTAAATGATACTTGGAACTTTTCGGGTATGCTATGAAACGTTAACTGCGATCAACGTAAGGACAAACAATGAAGCTGGCTTCCAAAACACGCTTGAGGGTCGAGAAACTCACTCGACTGCTGAAGGACGAAGGGTATTTGCTCATCGTGATGCAGGATAATCCCGATCCGGACTCCATTGCCGCGGCGGTCGCACTTCGCAAATTCGCCAACAGTACCTCCGGCGTTCAATGCTCTATCGCCCACAGCGGAACAGTCGGACGCGGCGAAAACAGGGCTCTGGTCAGCTATCTCGGCCTAAATCTGCACCAGTTAAACGATATTGAGTTTCAGAAATTCGATCTTATCGCCATGGTCGATACACAACCGGGTACCGGCAACAATTCTTTGCCCGAAACACAGATGCCGGATATCGTGATCGATCACCACCCTTGTCGCCACTCGACCAGAAGCGTACAACTGACCGATATTCGCAGCGGATTCGGCGCGACATCAACAATACTTTCCGAGTATCTGCACGAGACTCAGATCACACCCGATATACCCTTGGCGACGGCCTTGCTTTATGGGATTCGTTCCGATACGCAGGACCTCGGCAGAGAAGCGACACGGGCGGATATTGAAGCGATTGAGTGGCTCTATCCGCTGGCCAATAAACGAATGCTCAGCGAGATTCAACGCGGCAGCGTACCGAAAGAATATTTTCAGATGCTGGCCGAAGCTTTGAAAAACGCTCGAATCTACGGAAATGCCATCGTGACGTCACTGGGCCAAAACGATAATCCGGACATGATCGGCGAGGTAGCGGACCTGCTGCTGCGCGACGACAAAACAACATGGACCATGTGCATGGGATCGTTCAAAGGTAAAATATTGATATCGCTTCGCACAACCGATGAGAATAATAGGGCCGAGACTATTATTAGACGACTTGTTGCCAGAAGAGGAACGAGCGGAGGCCACCAAACCTATGCCGGCGGTCAGATACCCTTAAAGCAGGACACCCCTGCGGAGTTTAAGCGGATGGAGAAGCAGCTCCGGCGGAAGTTTGTTTGTTTGATCGGCGCCGACGAGCATCAAGCCGTCAAATTAATCGTCGAGGCAAAATAAGGAGATGACGTTCACATGATACGCATGGTTCTCATCAGACACGGCCAGAGCACGTGGAATAAGGAAAATCGTTTCACGGGATGGACCGATGTGGACTTAACCGAACAGGGAGTACGTGAAGCCCATAACGCCGGAGTCCTCCTTAAGCAGGAGCATTTCACATTTGATATGGCCTTTACCTCCGTATTGAAAAGGGCAATCAGGACGCTCTGGATCGTGCTCGATCAGATGGATTTAATGTGGATTCCCGTCGTGAACTCCTGGCGACTGAATGAACGACACTACGGAGCGTTGCAGGGCTTGAATAAAGCGGAGACAGCGAAAAAATATGGGGAGGAACAAGTCCATATCTGGAGGCGCAGCTATGATGTCAGACCTCCCATACTGGAGAAGACGGATCAACGCTATCCCGGCAAGGATGCGAAATACAAAGACTTAGACCCCAAAGACATTCCAGTGGCTGAATGCCTGAAGGACACTGTCGATAGATTCTTGCCTTACTGGCACGATTCTATGGTGCCTGAATTGAAGAAGGGGAAAAAATTTTTGGTCTCCGCCCATGGTAATAGCATAAGGGCCTTGGTCAAATATCTGGACAATATACGTGATGACGAGATCACTGAGCTTAATATCCCAACCGGTGTACCATTGATATACGAGCTCAGTGATGAATTAAAACCGCAGAAACACTATTACCTTGGTGATACCAATGAAATCGCCAGGGCAATACAAACCGTTGCCGAGCAGGGCAAGATCAAAGCTGAATGAAAAATAACAGACACCCGATTTCCTCAAATTGTATGCGGCTTAGTTACTGCAACATCAAGTATTCATGAATAATGGCGGAAACTGGACGCCGCGTCTGATGAATTCCTAAAATCAGGCTTCCCAAGAAAAAACGAACATGCTACGGTTTGTCTGTAGCGCTATTGGTAGTTTTGCGTTCTATACTGTAGAATTGACTTATAATTGTAATAGGAGCATTTTATGCCTGAGAGCCCCATAATGACTACCGAGACTGACAAGCAACTTGTCAAATCGACGTTGCTTGGTGAGACCTCGGCATTCGGGGCAATCGTCGAGAGGTACTGGAATATGGTTGTCGCATTGGCATTGAGCAAAGTTTCCGACCCTGCCGAAGCCGAAGACATCGCCCAGGAGAGCTTTTTGAAGGCGTACTCACAGTTGGCCGGCCTCAGGGATCCATCCCGGCTTGCCGGGTGGCTGAGCAAAATCACAATGCAGCAATGCTACAATAGCATAAGAAAAAGCGTTCGATGCAAAAACGTTATGGGCTGTAAGGCAACACCGCTTGATAGTCTGGATGAGATATCGGCAGTCACGGCCAATCCCGGCTTAACGCAAAACCAGATTGATTTTGTAAGACGGACTATCAGCAGAATGCCGGAGAAGTTCCGCACGATGATCGTTATGCGATTTGTGGCGGGTCTTTCTACCGTACAGATTGCAGAGCAATTGGGCAAACGCCCTGGCACCGTAAGAGTCCGGCTGCTCCGGGCTTATAAATTACTACGCAAGGACCTTGCTCCACTTTTAGAGGAGGTCGAATCATGATGACCTGTGAAAAATACAAAAATTTTATCCTAACTTATATCGATGGGACAATCACTGACGGACAGCTCGCTGAGCTAAAGACTCACGCCGAGACGTGCGAATCGTGCCGTATGGAATTCAAGCGTTGTGTCCTGCTGCAGGATGTCGTCAAGCACGCCTTTTCGTCCCGGACCTCCGCAGAACAAGCTGGGACTGCGCTGGTAGCCAGGCTTTCTGCAGAGCCGCATCTGCGGCTGCGTCCTGCCCGCTTAGGCACAGCTTTGTTCGCCGGCAAACGAGCCGCCATCGCCGCGGGTATCTTATTAGCTATCGGTTTGCTCCTTGGATTTACCTTAGGCAGGGCAGGTAAATCCGCGCGGACACCATTGACGGCTCGGGTACCCATAAGCGTCGGCAAGATTGAGGGGACTGTGCTGGTCAGGCATGAAGGTTCCGATGTTTGGCAGGCTTTGGATGCCAGCTCAAACGTATATCTTGGCGATACGTTTCACTCAACGTCCAGGTCAGCTTGTGCCTTGCGATTGGACGAAGAATCTACGCTTGAATTGAATCAAAACAGCATGCTGATTTTGAAATTGTATAACGGCGAAACACAGTTCTTTCTTGAGCATGGCGAGTGCACCGCCAGCCTGGAGAGTCCTCATGGGCCGTTCTTCATCAGCACTCCAAACGGCCGGGTGGAAGCGATGGGGACCGAATTCACCGTGACAGTCACCGACGAATAACTCACATAGATGTAGGGTGGGCATTGCCCACCAACTTTGAAAATGGTGTGCTGTGCACACCCTACAAGGCTAAAAGGCAGAAAAGGAGAGACATAATGAAAGCGAAAACAATTATACGCGGCGCCGTATTTCTTCTGGTCTTCCAGTCGATTGCGTTCGCACAGAAAACGGAAGTAAGCGTTCGTAAAGGAGAAGTCATTGCCGAGACGCAGACAGCAAGTGTCAATATCGAAGCCGGTCGAAAGGCTATCCTTTCACTGGACAAGAATCCAATTGTCGCGGTTGACAATCCCCTCGTGGACGACATGATGGAAATCTACAAATGGATTGAAGCGGAAAAACAGGCGCAAAGAGATCAGATTGACAGTACCAGCGTCCTGATTTTAAGAATCGAAAATGAGCAGCTTTTTACCCTTGCTGTGCTACAGGAGAGGTCCAACTCTAAGTCTGAGCCAAGCAATGTCTGTCAAATAATGACTGCCGGGGAGGTTCACGAAGGAGCCATGTTCTATGACCTACAGGGCAATCTGCTGCCGTATGACCGGGAACAGATAAATGCTTCGAAGTATGATTTCTTCGTGCGTTTTCGCAGAGCCGTTGAACCGGGTGAGAAGTTTAGATACATCGCGGTAGCAGAAATGGGCGATAGCGGTCAGTTGTGGAAGGAAGGCCCACTATGGCATCTCATAGGCGGAGGCTCCGCAGTAAATTGCCTCAACTATTATCGCGTTGTCTTGCCCCCCTCAGCGATTTTTGTCGATTCGTCCCGGCCGGTGACAACGACGGATACTATTGACGGAAAGCTCGCCGTGACATGCAGAGTCCTTGGGGGCCCGGCTGACAACTCTTTTCATATTGCCTTCCTTTGGCCGGACAAGGACCATACAACCCTTGCTGATCTTCCTCCGCAGTATCGTGGCCTGCGTGATCTATCTGAAGAAGAAGTTATTCAGGAAGGCCGACGGCGGACCGCAGAGATATTAACAGGCGGAACGTACACAGGCCAGAAGACACCGCTGGAAACCTTGCTCAGTCTGTACAGTGCCGCCGTACACAAGGATGGCACACAATTTCTCGAACTCATTGCCCCGGGCCTTCGGGAAATCGCAACCGGCCAGATGGATCAGATGCTGGCAATGGCGAGTCTGATCGCAGACTACGAATTCCTCGGCACACCGAAATGGCCGGATGAACTTGAGAACGGATATGAGCATCCGGTTTATCTTTGCAGAAAGGGGTCACTAATTTGCGAGGCAACCATAGTCATGGTCTATCAGGACAGCAAATGGTATCTGGAAGGTTTGGAGCCCGGCCGCAAAACAACAGATAGCGCAGACAATACAGAGACTCAAGTATCAGGCGGCGTGACGATATCGAAAACCAAGCCGGACTTGAATGTAACGACATACGAGGATCTCAAGCCGGGCCAGTTCATACGAAAATGGCTGTTCTTAGGGCCCATCGACGTGCCATGGGACGGGGAGGGCTACTTTCCGGATGAAGAAACTTCGAACAAGTTCTTCGATACCAAGTCACTCGATCTTGCGCAGTTCGAGCCACAGGTCAGAATCGCCGGAAATGATTACGAATGGGCCTCTCTATACTCTGAGTACGGCGTTGTGGATCTAACGGCGGTGTTTGATAAGTGGTTCGCTATCGCCTACGCCTGGGCGCAAATCGACATGCCCGAGGAAACGGCTAGTGTTCTGGGCATTGGCTCCGACGACTGCGTCAAGGTATGGCTCAACGGCAAACTCGTCCATGAACACCGGGGAGGCCGGGGCGTCATAGTGGATAGCGACCGCGTCCCCGTGACCTTCAGAAAAGGTAAAAATCAGCTCGTATTGAAAATCATGAACTACGGCGGCCCCTGGGGTTTCGCCTGCAGGTTGCTGGAATCCAGGTGAGAACCGGCCGAAGTAGCAATACAATAACTCAGCGTATGTTTTCAAAGATTCCGTTATCGTGATATCGGAATCTTTGATATTTTCACACGAAACGAACATTTTAAGCGCATCGAAAAGGGCATGTCAGGTAAAGAGAATATCGTCTCAAGCAACAATTAATCGTTGAGATATTCGTCTGCGGCTCGTTTAGAATTGCAATCTCTTCCGGCAACAACGTGGAGGCCCGGTTTGTTCACGGGCATCGGAAGATCTGTGGCCAGGGACTTGATAACGATCATGTCCCCTGAATTAGTTTGCACCCGGGAAAGCCGGAATAAAGGTGACATCCATCATTTAATTCGTGAAAGGTGTGTAGTCAGATGACTATGCCGAACAACGACTTATGTTTGGCTGGCAGAGCCGATGTCACCCATCTTAGCCGTGACATGCGCGTAGTCAGATGACTACGCCGAACGGCGGCGTTCACTTGACTGTCTTTGATACATTCCGATCCGGCAGTAGGTCAAACCGCAAATGCCAGCGGGTGGCTAGCTCACTTACAAGCGAGGCAAGAGCCAGGTTCGTAGCCGAGGGCCAAATCACGATTATGTCACGAAAACACATTTACGCACCCACGAGCCTTACGCAGAGCCGACATCGACCATCCGAGCAGTGACAGTCACGTAGTCAGATGACTACGACGTATGGTGATCATGTTACGGGGTTTGCGTTTACACATCTAAAAGCCTTTGCAAGCACGCCATCCAGCACATGGGCAGTGACAGTCACGTAGTCAGATGACTACGACGAACGGTGATCATGTTACGGGGTTTGCATTTACACATCTAAAAGCCTTTGCAAGCACGCCATCCAGCACATGGGCCGTGACAGGCGCGTAGTCAGATGACTACGACGAACGGTGATCATGTCACGGGGGTTGTGTTTATACATCTAAAAGTCTTTGCAAGCACGACATCCAACATCTGATCTATGACGGGGGCGTAGTCAGATGACTATGACGAACAGCGGCGCGTTTTTGTCCGGATTCGACGCATTCTAAGTGGACAGACCGGCATACGGGACGAGCTGTTCGTGGTTGGCCTTGATCTTTTTCGTCGGGGCCAATTCCAATTAGCAGATGTTATCGAATCTGCGTTAGTATATATGATCGTCGGCTGCGGACGAACTGTTTGATTCCATCGCGTCGGCCGCTGCCTTGCCCGTCGGCAATTAAAGCATTAGCCGCATCATCCAGAAACTTATCGAACTCAGTCGGCGGATTGGAAGTGCCGTATGACGTCTGCCACGGGCCGTTCACCAGTTCCGCAAGAGCGTCCAGGTACATCTGCCGGTATTTGGGATAATTCACAAACTGATAGACTTCCGGAAACTGGCCACTGCTCATAGAGAACAGGTTTGTGCTGGTTCCATTGCCTGATCCGAGAGCAAAGTCGATGTCCCATGGCAGCAGGTACCACTTGCCCTCCGGCAGGGCATAGTAGAAAAAGTTATTTTTTCCTCGGTTGTAACCATAGCTGTCCCAGTCGCCGACGGCGTGGCGAATCGCCAGGACAGCGGCAAAATGCTCAGGATGGATGACCGACTCGATTGTCTGTTCGTATGCCGAACTGCTCGACCGTGTGTTAATCGCTACGGCGAAATCGAACAGATGGTCCCAGTTATCATTCTCTCGATGCGACCGCTTTTCAAAACCCCAGCGATATGTCTCCTTAAGAAGCGGGTGACTTGAATCGTATTTCAGGCCTTCATCAAGGTTCGAGTGTCCCGTGCCGTCGGCGGAGTATTCGAAGTAGTCGTCGATCTTGTGAATGTAGCCATCCGTGTCACCCGGGAACCATTTCGCAATGTAATCGCCGTCGATTTTCTGAACGTCTTCGTAGATATTTGCGGTCCGTCCGTTCATGATTAAACGCACGAATTCCTGCATCGAGAACTGCAGCCCCATTTGCTTGTAGAACCAGTACGATGCGCGTTCCTGAAGCGGGCCCCGGCTGCCGCCTTCCATGCCGTCGAGATTGATCTCTTGACGGTCCCTGAATTTCTGGTCCGGATTGAAGTCGATTCGGAAGCCATGAGTGTCGGCGGGATATGGCGAACGATTGGAACCACTGCGGAGCCATGGGCTGCCACGGTGACGAATCCAACAATTATAGAAGACCTCGGTGTTGTTGTAGACAAAGGTGCAATCCATCAGCTCGTTCGAGAGATTGGGACGCGATTGGAACGTGTCGACTACGTCATCGGACATCCAGACACGGTAGGTCGCAAACCGCGTACTCGCCAGCGAGTCGCTTATTCGGACCAGACAGGTTCGCTCGGGCACGTCTGCCGAGGGTTGCAGCACGGTCGGAAATCGAGTCAATGCTGAACCGTCGAAAGCTGCGATATAGAAAGCCCGCATGTCGCTGGATGTACCTGGAATCGTTCCTGTGAAGACACCGTCACCGTCGATAAGGTCATTGCCCGAACCGTTGTCGACCATTTCTGTGGCTGTGAATCCCGTACTACCTTCGGATCGATAGTGGAGCGTGACATTGTTTACGCCGTCGTTGTCTGTAACACGGGCTGTCACAACGATCGGTTCGCCAGCGAGGGGAAGGACGGGCGCGTGCTGTACTTCGAAGATGTCTGGTCCGCGGTTGGAAACAAAAGCAGTGTTTTGCCTGCCCGGTGTGCCCAGATCGGGGGGCATGGTCAACTCGAACGAATGTGCCGGTCGTGGCGGCTGAACTGGCGATTGCTCTCGCGATGTCCGCAGCAGCAGAAACCGGCTACCCCGCAGCCATCGGGCCCAGCCGCGGAACGTTACCGTACTCGCCGTGACACTCGAAAGCGACTGATTGATGCGGTTAGCCCCGGGATCGCCGTGCCCCGTTGCAACCAGATGCAGTGAATGCGTTCCGTAGTGACGGTCAGACGTGGTCACGAATGAGCGAACGTGATTGCCGAGAAATCGCCAGTTCGACTCGCCACTCTCGAAGCCGTTGTTGCTGAGGCGGCTCGTACTGCCTATCCCCAA
>Ga0114918_10000651_pt1 | contig 30099 bp, 28 predicted proteins | sample LantaG_FD_87015 | JGI IMG/M metagenome (GOLD analysis project Ga0114918, IMG submission 87015) | Deep subsurface microbial communities from Baltic Sea to uncover new lineages of life (NeLLi) - Landsort_02402 metaG | ecosystem: Environmental > Aquatic > Marine > Oceanic > Sediment | place...
ATTATTCCTTCTAAAATATTTTCCAGAATCCTCTGTCTTCTAAATTTTTAGATTCTCCAACGTAGATTAGAGAGTATGTGTTTGGCTTTATTTCTTCGAAAATACTAGATTAGACAAGCGCGCGTGAATAATATTGTTTGGTAAGTTATGTTTCGCGTTCGCGTTTAGAGAGTTCCTCAAGAATGCCTACAACAAGTTCAATTTGAGGGAGATACTGATTCGTTGTCAGTAACTCATATTTTTGAGTCTCTGCTATCAATAACTTCAAGACGTGTAATTTGTCTTGTGGATCAATCGATTTTGATTTTTCGTGTATGCTCATGGCGATCACGCGTTCTTTCCTTGGTTTAATCAATCGCAATAGATCAGTCTTCCTTATAAAAGAATATGAACAATTAGCAATAATACTAAAATACCAGTGGTAGAGGGTTGGGATAGTCAACCAAGTGTGCGCGCCTACTCAGGTATTACCTTACCCTGAGCATGACGAAACCAACCATGAAAAAGTTATGGAATACGCTTAAAAATAAAGCCCAAACACCCCTGTAATACACCTTTTTCTTTTGTTTCCGGGCTTATAATCTGAAAAGAACCTCTAAAATCCGTTAAACCTGTTTCCTTGTAATACACAATTTGATCAAAATCCCCGGCAATTGTAATACAAAAATAGGTTTGTTTCCATGAATGGATTTATGGAAATATCCATAAAGTGTCTTACGGAAATAGGTTAACGATGTATCGTGAGCACTTCTTGAGCATATTGAGCGTTATTTCACTTAGATATGCTCAAAATATAAACATCCAGATGGCTCTACAGCTGTTAAGGGGGCTATTAACAGGGATTAGTTGTAATGATGAAAGAGAAGAACTGCGCTACTAAATTGCGAGTAATTTATTATAGAACAATCGAGAAATCCAGCCTAGGTTGAGATGGCTTCGCCAGAAGGGAACCCCCTCGTCCTGATTACCACGCCTCTCGGAGACATAACTGTCGAGGTACTCCGAGACAGAGCCCCGGTAACCTCGGATAACTTCCTCCGATACGTGGACGAGGGGCTCCTCGACGACACCGCATTCTTCAGAACCGTCACCATGGAGAACCAGCCCAGCTTGGACGTCAAGATAGAGGTGATCCAGGGAGGCACGACGCCCAAGGACGCCGCCTACCCATCAACCTATCCCCCGATCGAGCACGAGACCACCGAGACAACGGGGCTGAGCCACGTGGACGGAGCCGTCTCCATGGCGAGGTGGGCCCCGGGGACCGCGACCTCCAGCTTCTTCATCTGCATCGGGGACCAGCCCGAGCTGGACTACGGGGGCAAGAGGAACCCGGATAGGCAGGGATTCGCGGCGTTCGGACACGTCAGAAGAGGCATGAACGTGGTCAGGAAGATCCACAAGCAGCCCCACAAAGGGCAGAGGCTTGAGCCCCCCATAGAGATAAAGAGCTGTCGACGAGTCAGCTGATCCCCGCCCGGCTAGACTCAACTCCTTGCCCACCTCAGACAAAATCAACGAGACGTAATACTTCTTAAACACTTCAGGCTCTTCGCAGTGAACCGGGAATACTATTTGAAGTTATATCCAGATCAAATCTAGTGATCAATTCTTCAGTGATTTCCATGATTAGCTGGTCTACAGATTTCAGACCATCAACGACAAGGTCTGCATCTTTCAAATTAGTTTCATGATCAACCAGATATTCTTGTCTATGCTGCTTCAAGTACATTTCAAGCTGCCATACCAGTATGTGCATCAGCTTGGTTGGCTTTTCTTCAGTAAACTTTGGTTCAAATTGTGGGCCAATTGCTTCATAAAATGCGTTTATATCCTTGTCCTCTGATTGTTTGATCGATCTGAGGAGAACTCTTGCCAAGGAGACTTCAAGGGGCAGATTAATGTAAACCAGAAAATCGATCTTATCGCTCATGCCTTTGCGTGTTCGTCCCGTGGGTTCTTCTAATATTATCACTTTTCTGGCATTAATCTGTCCATTATCTTCTGGATAGGTGATGTGGTTTCCTCTTCGTAGATTCTGTAAATCCTTAGTTAGGTTTCCATAGTTTTGGCGGTAGTCATCGAAATACATGGTTTCAGTGTTCTTTATCCTTTGTGCAAGAGCGCGTACAAGCGTTGATTTCCCTGACCCTGAGGCACCAGCTATCGCTATGACCACAGTTTCTGTTTTTCCGGTGATTTTTTGATGTTTACGATTAAGAGCCATAGCCTGCTATTCATAAATCGCCCATACTAATTTAGAACTTTTCAAAGGGTACATATGTTATTCTGCGAACATCGATCTCGTCTTTCCAACCACTCTGCTAGATCTTCCATCCAGAACGTTTGCTTACGAGTTAGAGTCCACACAAGCCCTCAGCGGCACACCGCAGGAGGAAGGAAACAATTTTATCCCCTCCACCAAGTAACCAACAGCAGCATAAAAAATTATATAACAGCTATAAATAACTAAACAGATTCCACCAAAAAACGCTTATCGTAAGTAACCAACGATAAGGGAAATGCCAAGTCGTCGAACCACGCCTCAGCAACCCCTAAAACCAAGCAACCGGGAAACCCAGCGAGTCAACCAAATCCATGGTTACATCTTTAGTCTATCAATAATCTTATCCTCGTTCCACCATAAGTTGTATTCACCATGAAGGTATTCATAAGCGTCGACATCGAGGGCATCAGCGGCGTGGTGGACGCCACCATGACCAGCCGGGCCCAGCCAGACTACGAACGCGGCCGCAAACTCATGGCCGCCGACGTCAACGCCGCCATCGAAGGCATACTGAGCGCAGACCCGGAAGCCGAGATCACCGTCTGCGACGCCCACGGCGGCATGAACAACATCGACCCCGAGACCCTCCACACCAGGGCCGTCCTCGTGAGGGGCCGCCCCAAGCCCCAGAGCCAGATGGCCGGACTGGACTCCACCTACGACGCAGCCTACTTTGTCGGGTACCACGCCAAGAAGGGCACCCACAACGGCGTCCTCAGCCACACCTACAGCGGAGCCAACGTGGAGAGCCTCCACATCAACGGCGTGGAGGTAGGCGAGACCGCCATGAACGCAGGCATCGCAGGCTACCACGGCGTCCCCCTCGTCTTCCTCGCCGGGGACAAGGCCACCACCCTCGAAGCAAAACAGCTCGACCCCGACATCGAGACCGTCGCCACCAAGGAAGCCATCAGCAGAGTCGCAGCCAAGTGCCTCCACCCTGAGACCTCTAGGCAGAGGATCAAGGAAGGCGCGGCACGGGCCCTGAAGAAGAGAGTCAAGCCCCACACCGTCGAGCCCCCCGTAGAGTTCAGGATAAGGTTCACGGACGCGAGACGCGCAGACGCGGCGTCGTTCATCCCCACAGCCCAGCGCCTCGACGGCAAAACCGTCACGATAACCCACAGCGACTACGTCAAAGCCTACCACGGCTTCCTCGCGGCAGTGATGTGCGCCACCAGCGTCAGCTAACCCCATTTTATCTCTCACACAAAGACTGACACCCCTTAAAGCCTCTAAGACATCCATATGATCATGAGGATCAGCGTCCCCCCGGGGCTCGTCCTCCTGCTCCTCGCGCCAGCCATGGGTGAGCTCCTCTCAGGCTCGGCGCCCCCAGCCGAGTTCTTCCAGCCCTTCGGCTTCACCATACTGGTAGCCCTCTACGGCTGCGGAGCCATAGTCTGCAGAGAGCTCAAGGTGCGCTGGAGGAAAGGCGTGGGAACCCTGATACTATTGGGGTGCGGCTACGGCGTCCTCGAGGAGGCCCTCATGGTCGCCAGCTTCTACAACCCGTCGTGGATGGATCTCGGCGTCCTAGGGGGCTTCGGCCGAGCCTGGGGCGTGAACTGGGTGTGGACGGTGGAGCTCACCATCTACCACGCCCTCTTCAGCATAGTGATCCCGGTCCTCCTCGTGGAACTCGCCTACCCATCCCGTAAACCGGAGCCTTGGCTCACGGACAGGCAGCTCAAGATCGTAGCCGCCGCCCTGCTCCTGGACGTGGGAGCCGGGTTCATCCTCTTCGGCACGATGCTGGGCTACTGGCCGCCTGCGGCGCAGTACCTCCTGGGGGTAGCCGTCACACTCGGGTTCATATACGCGGCCAGGCGTCTGCCAGGCGACTGGGCCAGGAGGGGAGCCAGACCCATGCGTCGCCCCGCCTTCTACACGGCGGTGAGCCTCGGCGCGACCCTCGCATCCGGGCTGGCGTTCGGGTGGCTGCCGTCCATTTCCGACGGCTTCCTCCACCCACTCCTAGTATGCGTCGTAGGCGTCACCGTGGTCTACGGCGTCGTCAGATACCTCGCGGGCTTCGAGTGGCGGAAGGCGAGACGGAGCCAGCTCATGGGCCTCGTCTCGGGCCCCGTGCTGTTCTTCATACTCGTGTCACCCATCCAGGAGCTCGACGCGTCAAGACTCGACGACACATCCGGCATGATGATGGTCGGGGCAGCGTTCCTGCTCCTTCTCACGTTGCTCTGGTTGAAGGTCAGACGAAACGACACCCCTCTATCAGGGATCACGACAACAGAAACCCAAGAACCTGAAGAATCAACTGAATACAAATAGAAAAGGGTAAGCCTTCGGCTAACCATCATCGTAGATGAAGATCTCCTCGATGCTTTTATCGAAGAACCTCGCCATCTTGAAGGCCAGGTCTAGGCTCGGGTTATACTTACCGGTCTCCACCGCGTGGATGGTCTGCCTGGTCACGCCCAGCTCCTGGGCCAGCTGCTCCTGGGAGATATTCTTCACGGCCCTGAGGACCCTGATGTTGTTCTCCACGGGTTAGTCCCCCATCTGCCTACCGTAGTACCAGACGAACAGGGCGTAGACCCCAAGGATTACGTTTGCCTGGTAGGCGAACGCGTACCCCACCCACCTATACTCGGTGAACCCCCGGTAGCTCAGCTCGACGAGAATGATCCCTAAGAAACCCGTGAGGGCAGTCATATAGCCCAGGGTCCTGCTCGCCGCCTTGGCGCGTATAGCCACGGTTCTCTCGTCATGAAGCACATCGGTGACCTGTCTTCTCACTGTGTAGAGCACCACGACGCCCAGGAGAACCGTGACCAGGGGGAGGCCCCAGCTATGCCTGACCGCGCCGAGGCTCACCACGATTCCGATCGCGACGACTACAACTTTTCTGAGTAGATTGTATCTCTCCTTATCCATACACATCACGTAAAGAATGTTTTACATATTGTAATATAAACTTTACTAATTGTAAATTAATCTTTACAATGGGTGACGGTGCCGGGTAAGGTACAGGAACCCAGACATGACACAGACAACTTTTAGTTGAAACTAGCAGAAACACGCTGCTAGTAAATATTATATATATTACATATACAATGAGACTAGGCTCCCGTTGAAGTCCATAAGCTGGACGCGGAGCCTTCTAAGGAAGGAAGAAACATGGGAAAGTTCGCGTACTACATAGTATATGGAAACATAGCCCCCAAGGAAGGCGTGACGATAGAGGACAGCTTCAAGAAAGTCGAGAAAGTGCTCAAAAAACATGGTTTGGAGCTGGCGTTCTGGGGCCACCCGTGGGGAACCACGGAGGACACGGTCTACGTCATCAAGGGAGACATCACAAAGTACGAGGCGCTGATGCTGAAGGAAGAGTACTCCGAGGCAACGTCCATCGTCACCAACCAGAAGACCCACATAGTGTATGTCCGGTGAGGGCACCGCCCTCATCGAAAAACAAAGCCTGATCGTTTCACATATTCATCTATTTTTTCACTATAAATTACAGGTAATCAATTGACTGCAATTCAATAGCTCCCATGGTTCAAGTGAAACCCTTATCCAGACGCCCCAGAAGACACTACGTGAGAGACATATGACCCTAGACCAGTACAAGTACGGGGTCTGCGGCGTCTACTGCGGCCAGTGCCCCAACGGGAACGGCAGGGTAAGGTACGCCGCCGGCGAGCTCAAACGTCTCGTCGACACCACCCGCTACGGCTGGGTCGAGGAAGCCGTCAAGAGCTTCAGCTTCAACGAGTTCAGGAAGGGCCTCGAGTGGTTCAGCCAGGCACAGTGCCGGGGCTGCCGCAGCGGAGACGGCGTCCCATGCAAAAACAGGGGGTGCGCCGAGGAGAAGGGGTTCCAGAGCTGCCTGGAGTGCGGCGACTACCTCACCTGCAGCCACACAGAGTACATGATGGACACCTACCCCTTCGTAGCGGACCACTACCAGCGCGTCAAGCAGGTAGGTCTGGAGAAGCACCTCGAAGAGGAGGAGCAGCGGGCTAGAGCCGGCGTAGACCTCATGGGCCACCTCGAAAGAAGATACTGCAAGACGGTGGAGCTAGAGGACGAGTGATGCCGAGCCTCGAAGAGAAGATAGGCCAGATGCTCGTCGTCGGCTTCCACGGCCACGAGCCGCCGCAACACATTCTAGACTGGCTCCGGGAGGGCCGCGTAGGAGGCGTCATACTCTTCGCCCGCAACATAGACACCCCTGAGCAGGTCGATGAGCTAACCGGGACCCTCCGCGAGGCGGCCAGGCGCCCCATCCTCGTCGCCATCGACCAGGAGGGCGGGGTAGTCGCCCGGCTCCGCGGCGGCTTCACGGAGAGCCCCGGAGCCATGGCCCTCGGCGCCGCCGACGACCCCAGGCTCACCGAGGAGGTCTCCGCGGTCCTCGCCGCCGAGATGCGGGCCCTCGGCATCAACTGGAACCTGGCCCCAGCCATCGACCTCACCCACAACATCCACAACCCCAGCGTCGGCGTCCGCAGCCTCGGCTCAGACCCTGAACACGTCAAACGGCACGCGCTGGCTCAGGTACAAGGCTTCCAAGGCACAGGCGTCGCCGCCACCGCCAAGCACTTCCCCGGCAAGGCCAACACGCCGGTGGACCCCCATGTGAAGCTACCGGTCATCGAGGGCTCCCTCGACGACATGTGGGACACCGACCTCGTCCCCTTCCGCGCCGTGTGTGACGGCGGCGTCGCGGCGGTGATGATCACCCACGTCCAGTTCAAGGCCCTGGAGCCAGAGTACCCCAGCACCCTCAGCCCAGCCATCATCCAAGGCCTCCTCCGCCGCGACGTCGGCTACAGGGGCCTCGTCACCACGGACTGCATGGAGATGAAGGCCGTAACCGACGCCTACGGCCCCGGCGAGTCTGCGGTCCTCGCAGGCAGGGCAGGCGCCAACGTGGTCCTATTCAGCCACACCGTGGAACATCAGGAGGCCGCCTACGAGGCCCTGCTGGACGCCGCCCGCACAGGGCGCCTACCCATGGAGCAGATAGAGTACTCCGTCGACCGCATCACCGAGATGAAGAGGCGTTTCGTCGCCGATAAGCGGCCGCCCCCCACCGTCATCCGGCAGCCCAAGCACTTGGAAACCATGGAGAAAGCGGCAAGAGCCGGAACAGTGCTCCTGAGGGACGCACCCGGCCTGCTGCCTCTCGGTCCTAAGACCTGGGGCGCGGTGATCGAGTTCGCCTCAAACCTCGAAAAAGAGCGCCTGAAGCGGGGAAGGGAGACGGCTTTCACAGCCTTGCTAAGAGACAGGTTTCCCAGGCTGGAAGCTGCCCTGATGGATCCGTCCTCACCCACCGGGGAGCAGCTGAAGCGAGCCGAGAGGCTCGCCGAAGCCGCAGACACACTGATCTTGGCTACTCGGAACGCCCACCTTTACCCGGCTCAACTCGACGCAGCCCGGAGACTGATCGCCGCAGGGAAGCCCTGCGTCCTAGTCTGCCTGCGAAACCCCTACGACGCGGGAGCCCTAGAGGCCGGCTCCGTGCTCCTCACTCTCGGAGACGCCGCGCCCTCCCTCGAAGCCGCCGCCGAGGCGCTTGTCGGCGGCTATAAGCCGGCGGGCAGGCTGCGTGTCCCGCTCACCATGAGCTGAGGCCCAAGGCGAGTGGGATGAAGAAATCAGATGATGAACTCCTCGCGCTCGACTCTGCGGGAGCGGACGCCCAGGTTGGCTATCCTGAAGCGGCGGCCCCCGTAGAGCTCCGCCTCGTCCTCCCCCAAATAGAGGGCGGCGGCTATCCTGCCGAGGGCGTCGCACTTCATTATGCCGCTCCCGCTGGCCGCCCCCACGTATATCATGCCAGGCGCCGGGGCGACGACCGGGATGCCGTCGAAGCTGTTGATGGCGTACTGGCCCGCCCACATGTTCACAGGCCTGACGTCCTTGAAGCAGGGGAAGTACTCCACGAGCACGTGGTAGATGCTTTCAGTGTAGTAGCCCTCCTCCGGCTGGGGGTCGTCCTCAAGGCCGAAGCGCCTGCCCAAGTTGTCGGCGCACCCCACCCATATGCTCTCCTCCGACAGCTCGGCCTTCAGGTAGACCCCCGCCTTGGGGAGCACCGTGAGGGGTAGGGCGCCGTACTCGTTCAATCCCTTCAACTCGAAGAGGCCCCGCAGCCTCGGGTCCTTGAAGACGAAGATATGCCTCTTCTTCGGGCGCATATTGGCGTCGATCCCTATGGGGTCTAGAAGCTGCTGGGCCCAGACGCCGGTGGCCACCACCGTGGTGCCGGCCCTGATCTCTCCCTTGCTCGTCTCGGCGCCTTTTATCTCGGCGTCCTGCCAGACGAAAGGCTCACCCAGTATGCCTAGCTCCTCCTCCGGCTCTAGGATCAGCCGCTTCGCCTCCGCGCCGTAGACCACCTCGCCTCCGGCCTTGAGGAACATCTGCTCGTAGCATCGAACCAGGGAGTCCGCGTCTATGCTGCCGCACTTCACCCCCTGCATGCCCACGTCGACGGGTTCGAGGCCCATTATCTCCGCCTCCTCGTCGCCCGTGAAATCGGTGACGAGGCCCGGGATAATACTGCTGAGCTCCTCCTCGAAGAACCTCAGCTCCACCCCCAGTCCGGCCATAGAGTCGAGGACTGGCTTGAGGCGACGGTGCTGCTCCTCGCTGAAGAGCCAGAGGTAGCCAATGTGGTCAAGCTTCAGGTCGTAGCCCAGATCGTGTTGGAAGTGGGTGAAAGCGTCGATGGTCGAGTCGGCTAGAAGGTAGTTGGTCTTCGAGGTGAACACGTTCCTGAAGGCCCCCTCGCTCTTGGCGCTGTTCCCCTGCCCGGGGCCGCCGAGTCTGTCTATGAGAACGATCTTGGCGCCGGGTCTCCTTCGCTTCATGTGGTACGCCGAGCTGAAGCCGAGGACGCCTCCGCCTACGATGAGAACATCACACTCCATGCATTAGACACCAAATTAAGCGTAATTTACTTAACGCAGTTACGGCTATGATATTTAACGTTTTAGAGTCACCGAGGCACACCCAAGACGACGGATTCCTCACTAGGGGGCCGCATCTCTCAACGGGCTCCACCAAACTTCGTCACAAGGAACCCTAAGAAGGTACCCAGCAACCCGAAAACGAAGCCGACCTGGGTCCCGCCACTCACACTGGTTATGACCAGAACCACGACGTTGCTCTCGACCCCGCTGAACCAGACGAACAAGCCGTGCAGGATGGACGCAGCCAAGGAGCCCGCCACCGAGGCGAAGAGCCCAACCACGAAGCCGCCAAACCCTTCCCTGCTGAAGCCGAGGTAGCACCCCACCGCGCAGCTCACTGCGGCGGCGAAGACCTCCAGGGCCCCACCCCACACGATGAAGCCAAGGGTGCCTCCGACCATCAAGCCTGACACCAGTATGGGGTAACTCGCCTTGATGGGCTTCAGCCACCTCGGCTCTCCGTCCGCCACGTGATAGACGACGGTCAATCCGGCGAGTCCCGTCAGGAAGCAGACTCCCCACAGGGCACGTGAGCCTGGGATCATCCCCGTCTCGGGGGTGTTGGTGATCACCGCCACGCTCCTCCCGTCCGCTATGAAGACCTTATCCCCGATGGACGTCACGGCGATCTCCACCACGTCTGTCCCGGCGTCGTACACCCAGAGGGGGGTCGAGCGGGAAGTGTAGAGGAAGTATACGCGCCCCTCGGCGCCCAGGGCGACGGCGTACGAGCCGAAGGGGGGCGACCAGACCGACTCGACACTCTCAGCGACCCTGAGCTCCCTCCCAGCCACCTCTCCCATGGTCTCCGTGAGAACCGACGCCCCTCCTTCACGTTCGTACACGACTACCTTTGAGCCAGCGCTCGACATCGAGACGGAGGTGACTGGGGACGCTGTCCTCCATTCCCAGAGCTTCTCGCCGTCTTCCAGGGACAGAGATAGGACGTGCCCTCCCCCGGAGGGATCGCCTCCGCCCACGGCCACCCGGGAGGCCTGGGACAGGGAGATGACTCCCCCCGTCACCCCCGTGGTGGACACCCAAACCGGGTGGGGCTCGCCCATGTCGAAGAGGTAGACCCACCCATCCGCGTCCACGGCGGCCATGTATTTGCCGTCGAAGGATATCTCCGCCGCGACGCCGCCGGTCCCCGTCGAGTACTCCCAGAGCAGCCCATCCCTGCTGGAGAACACGAGGATGCGCCCGTCAACCGAGGCCAGCATGTAGACTATAGGCGGAATCCCGCCCGAGGAGTGAATCCCCAGTATGCGGCCACCCTGTAACGTTTGGCTCCATCTAGGCGTGTTCACGCCGACGCCGAGGGAGCGGAAGAGGGAGACAGTGTGGTTCATGTCCATGGCGAGGACATAGTCACCCTCCTCGGACACGAGGACGGAGACTATCCCTGAGCCCCCCGTGTACACCCACTGAGGCACGGTCTTGCCCTTCTGATAGTAGGAGACCGTCCCGTTCGCCGTCCCCACGGCCAAGGCGTCCCCCCAGTTAGAGATGTCGAAGCAACTCACGGCCTCCTCGCTCAGATAGGTGGTGGTCGGCGTCCTCTCCCGGGCGGTGTGGTTGAAGACGATGTACGCTAGACCTGACTCCACAAGCAGCAAGACGAAGACGGCCAAGGTTGTGCGTCGGTCCATAGGCTGGCTCAACTCTCATCTCTATCAAGATAAAACATGCGCAGCGCCGGCAGACTCATTCACATCCCCCTTTTCTTGGGCTCCCTCAGAAACGTGAACACGACCACCGCAGCCAGAGCCGAGGCCAAGGCGGAGAAGTAGAAGGGCCACGCCGCCCCGACGCCCTCCCACAGGGCTGCACCTATCAGCGGCGAGACGGTGAGCGCGACGCCGGGGACCATGTTCATCACCCCGTAGGTCCTGCCGCGCCTCTCCTTGGAGGCGATGTCTATGACGAGGGCCTCGAGGGCCGGCTGCTGCACGTACGCGAAGAGGTTGTCGACCATCTGAATCAGGAGCACCTGCCTGAAGCCGGTGGCCACCGTGAAGACAAGGATGAAGAAGGGCCGGACCGTGTAACTCAGCAGCAGGCTGATCTTTCTGCCGAACCTGTCAATCATGCGTCCGGTGGGGAGCCTCGTCAAGATACCCACCACACCCATTCCTCCCACGACTAGTCCCCACTGCGCCGTCGAGAGCCCTATAACGCCGGTGGCGTAGACAACGCCGTACTGCGTCAGGACTCCCACGGCCAGGGAGTAGAGAAACGCCCCGAGGAGGACCACCCGCAGGGACTTCAGGGTCCTAATAGGCTCAAACGTGTCTAGGATGACTCTGCGGAAACCTTGTTCCTCGTCGGGGCCCGGTTGGTGAGTGAAATCCTCTCTCAGTAAACGCCATCGGCCGATGCTCGCCAGTAGCATCGTCACGCCTGAGACTAGGAAGAAGACTCTCATACCGGGGAGGAAGCCGACGCGCTCCAGCAGGAACCCGCCCAGCACCGGCATAATCATCGAGAATACCGCGAAGAGAGTGTGGATGGCGGCGAACGCCGTCGCCCGCCTCTCGGGCTCAACCGAATCGGCGAACATAGCCTGCCTTGCCGGCAGAACAATGTTGGTGAAAGCCTCCAACACGACGCCGGGGATGAGGTGCTCCCATCTCGTGGCGAAGAAGTAGATGAAGGGCGCGAAGGACGCCACGAAGCCGCCCCACACCACCAGCCTCTTCCTCCCGATCCTGTCCGTGAGATACCCGACAGGCGGCTGGAGGGCTGTACGGGTGAGGCCGAGGATGAAGCCCAGTAGGCCCAGGACCGGCAGAGACGCACCGATGTCGAGAACGAAGAGGGCCCAGAAGGGAGAGACGAGGAACAGGATGCCCTGGCCCACGGACTCGGTGACCGAGAGGACCAGCGCGTTCCTCCCCATCCCGAGAAATCTTCCATTGTGTTCCTCGCCCAAAGTGATCGCCTTAACGCGGTTATAATATATTCTGATCACGCCTTTAAGCTTGATTTAGTAATTTTCATTAAATTTCCAATAGTAACAGCTATTATCCTTCGAAGAATCATGATAGGGTAGGAGCGTTCTCATCGAATTGGAAACCAAGATTCTGTTCATAGGGTGGTCCCCCAGCTGGTCAACGGACATCGCAGAGCCAGAGACGACGCTGGTGGGAACCGGGTTCGACTCGGGCACTAACCACCTCGAGTACGAGTTCTACGAGCACCTCGCCATCCACAACGTCATCGAGAAGACGGTGAACGCGGAGAGGGAGGGATTCGACGCGGTGGTGATCGGGTGTTTCTACGACCCGGGGCTAAGGGAGGCCAGGGAGCTGGTCGAGATCCCCGTCGTAGGCGTATGCGAGGCCAGCCTCCACGTCGCCTCCATGCTGTCCGCGGGCAAGTTCTCGGTCCTCGTCGGGCGGCGGAAGTGGATCCCCAAGATGGCGGACAACGCCAGCAACTATGGCTTCGACAACCGGATCGCGTCGTGGAGGGTGCTGGACCTCACGGTGCCGGACATGAACGACGTGGAGAAGACCCAGGCCGCCATCCTCAAGGAGGCCAAGGGAGCCGTGGAGGAGGACATGGCCGAGTGCGTCGTCCTAGGCTGCACAGGAATGGCGGGGCAGGCGATGAGGGCACAGGAAGAGTACAGCATACCCGTCCTAGACCCGGTGCTGATGGGGGTGAAGATGGCGGAGCTCAGTGCGACCCTGTGGAAGAGGTACGGAGTCTCCCACAGCAAGATCGGGGGATACGAGGCCCCTCCCGTGGACGAGCTTGAGCCCATCTGGCGGCGGGTCTACGGAAAACAAAAGAAAAAATGAAAGCCTTCTCGGCTTTAACTCGTTTCATTCATTCAGACAAGAAGTGGCACTTGACGAAGTGCCCGGGCTCCACCTCGACCATCGGCGGATCCTCTCTCTTGCACCTCTCAGTGCACTCGTTGCATCTCGGGTGGAAGTAGCAGCCGCTGGGGACGTTCACCGGGCTCGGGATCTCGCCCATCGACACCACCTTGTCAGGCTTCACCGCCTCCTCCTCGCGCGTGATGACGGGGATCGAGGACAGGAGCATCTTGGTGTAGGGGTGGAGGGGCTTGCTGAAGAACTCGCCCGTCGGCGCCACCTCGCACAGCTTCCCTAGATACATTATGCCCACCCTTGTCGCCACGTTCCGCATCAGACTCAGGTTGTGGGTGATGAACAGGTACGAGAGGTCAAGCTCCTCCTGGAACTCGATGAGCTTGTTGATGATCTTGGCCTGCATCGAGACGTCGAGGGCCGAAGTGGGTTCGTCGAGGGTCACGAAGGTAGGGTTGGTGGCGAGGGCCCTGGCTATGGCGACCATCTGCTTCTCCCCGCCGCCGATCTTCGTCGGCTGTCTGTCGAGATAGTCCTCGGGCAGCTCCACCATGTGAAGGAGCTCTATCACCCTCTTCCTGCGCTCATCCCTCGCGATGCCGTGCACCCTCAGCGGGAGCTCTATGATCTGCTCGATGCTTCTCTTCGGGTTCAGGGATGAGCCTGGGTCCTGGAAGACCATCTGCATCTCCTTCTTGAGGCTGAGGGGCCTCTGCTTGATGCCCATGGAGATGTCCATCCCCTTGTAACTGATCTCGCCCTCCGTCGGCGTGTATATCCCCATCAGGGTGTAGGCCGTGGTGCTCTTGCCGGAGCCGGACTCCCCGACGAGGCCGAAGGTCTCTCCCTCGTTTATAGTGAAGCTGATGCCGTCCACGGCCCTCACCGTGCCTTCGTCGGTTTTGAAATATTTCTTGAGATCCTTAACTACCACGATTTCCTTGCTCATGTCATTGTCCTCCGTAGAGGTAGCAAGCCACCTCGTGTTCGTCGCCCATCTGGTAGAACGGCGGAGAGTTTTCAAGGCACTCGGGCTTCGCGTGGGGGCACCGGGGGTTATACCTGCACCCCATCGGGGGGCTCAGGTAGTTGGGGATCCTGCCGGGTATCCCCATCGGGATGCCCCCGCCCGTGAGCTTCGGCACCGCGTTGAACAGGGCCTTGGTGTACGGGTGAAGGGGATCAGAGAACAGGTCCTCGGTCTTGGCGGCCTCCACCATGCTCCCCGCGTACATCACGTACACCCTGTCCACGAGGCCCTTGACGGCCCCGAGCGCGTGGCTGATCAGTATGATGGACGTGCCTCTGTCCTTGACGAGCTCCCCTAGGAGCCTCAGGACCTGGTCCTGGATGGTGACGTCGAGGTTCGTGCCGGGCTCGTCCGCTATCAGTAGGTTGGTGGCGGAGACGAGGGCCATGGCGATGCATATCCTCTGCCGCATCCCGCCGCTGAGCTGTATGGGGTAGCTGTTCATTATCCTCTCGGGGTCCGGCATCTGGACCTCTTTGAGCACCTGCACCGTCTTTTCATGGATCTCCTCTTTCGAGACCTTGTTGCCGAAGGCGAGCTGGTTGTACTTGATTATGTCCCCGATCTGGTCCCCCACCTTGAAGACCGGGTTGAGGGCGGAGGTGGGGTCCTGGAATATCATGGAGACCGTCTTCCTCCGCATCATCTAGAGGTCCCTCTGGCTCATCTTCAGGACGTCCAACCCCTCGAGATATATCTCTCCGCCCACTATCTCGGCGGGTGGCATCTGCAGTATCTTCATTATCGACTTGACGGTCGTCGTCTTTCCGCACCCAGCCTCGCCTATCAGCCCCACCTTCTGGCCCTTGGCGACCCTGAAGTTCACCCCGTTGAGGACCCTAGTCACGCCCTCGTAGATGTTGAAGTTGACGTAGAGATCCCGGATGTCGACGATCATCTCACTCATCATCAATCACCCGCAAGCATGTCTCTCACGCCGTCCCCCAGGAGGTTGAAACCGAGGATTATCACGACGATGAACAGGGCCGGGAACAGGCTGATCCACCACTGACCCGGGATGTACTTCGAGCCGTCCGAGACCATGGTCCCAAGGTCCGGCGTCGGGGGCTGGGCCCCCAGCCCGACGAAGCTCAGCGTGGACCCGATGAGGATCACCCAGCCCACGTCGAGAGTCATCTTGGTGAATATGGTGGACAGGCAGTTGGGGAATATCTCCCCGAAGAGGATGTGGAGGGTGCTCGCCCCGGTGACCTCCGCGGCCTGGACGAAGTACTCGTTCTTTATGGAAGAGGCGGCGCCGTAGACCAGCCTCGTGTACCAAGGCCACCACATCACCGTCACGGCCAGCATCGCGTTGTACAGGGTGGGCTCCAGCATCGAGCACACGGCGAGGGCCAGCACCATGGACGGCACGCTCAGGAACACGTCGGCGACCCTCATTACAATGGTGTCCACCCAGGTGTCCCTCATGTACCCGGCGACGAGCCCCAGCAGGACGCCCGGCGGCGTCGCCACCGACAGCACCGAGACCGCCATCACAAGGGAGTACCTGAAGCCGAAGAAGATCCTGCTCAGGATGTCCCTGCCTGCCATGTCCGTCCCGCAGAGGTTCTGCCAGCTTGGCGGCCTCTTCGCGTTCTTGAAGTCGACGAACACGAAGGCGTGCTCTGGGTACGGCGCGACGAAGTCGGCGAATATCGCGATGAGGATGATTGCCAGGACGACCGCCAGGCCCAGGATAGACAGAGGGTTCCCCGAGAACTTGTACCAGTTCCGCCTCCAACGCTCCTTCATGAGTTCTGTGTTCATCTCAGCTCCCCCTCAGCTTCATCATGATCCTGGGGTCCAGGTACGCCGTGATCAGATCGACCAGGATGTTCATGAAGGCGAAGAACACGCCTATGAGCATGACAACGCCCACTATGGCGTTGATGTCGTTGCTGAGCATGGCGCTCATCCCGTACCTCCCGATGCCCGGCCAGTTGAAGATGGTCTCGACGATGAATGAGCCGCCCATTGAGCCTGCGATGTCCATCCCCATGACGGCCACCGTGGGGATCAGCGAGGGCTTCAGGAGATACTTCAGCGTGATCGCACTTTCAGGTATCCCGAAAGACCTCGCCGCCATTATATAGTCCTTGTGAATGTTCTCTACCACACTGGCCCGGGTGATCCTGGCCTCTTGAGCCAGCCGGCTGATGACCAGCGAGGTACCCGGTAGTATCATGTGGTAAAACGCGTCTCTGAAGACATCTAGCTTGCCGGCGATCAGGGAGTCCACTAGAAGCAGCCCCGTGACCTTCGGCGGCATCACCATGCCGGAGCTGAGCCTGCCCAAGGTCGGGAACCACCTCAGGAGGTACCCGAAGATGAAGACGGACATGATCGCCCAGACGAAGCTGGGGATCGCGATGCCTACGTAAGATATGATGCGGACGATGTTGTCCCAGAGGCTGTTAGCGTACTTCCCTGAAGTGACGCCGAGGATGATGGCAAGACTCGTCGAAAGGATGACGGAGAATATCACCAACTCGAACGTCGCGGGGAAGAACTCTATGATGTCGTTAAACACTCCACGCCTCGTCACCAGAGACTGGCCGAGGTCAGCCCTGAAGACGTTCGTCACCCAGTAGATATACTGCATGTACACCGGCTCATCCAGGTGAAGCTGCGCCCTCAGCCTGTCGACGGCCCACTGGGGGGCCATAGGTCCGAGGGCAAGCCTAGCAGGGTCTCCCGGCACAAGCCTTGAAAGTGAGAATATTAACAGGGATAGTCCAAACAAAACGAAAAAAGAGGATAGGAGTCTGTACGCCATGTACTTCTTGATGTTCATCTGTTATCCTCGGGCTTAGGGTTGATTTACGCCTGTGTATAGGCCGTAGTATGTTCTAAAGCCTAACGGTACCTTGTAGATGAACCCGCTGACTTGCTCACCGTATTCCACGTATGGATAGTCCACGTAGTCTTGGATACAGCGCAGCGTCGTCCCCTGTAGCACGTAGATCGTTGGGCATATATCGTAGATGTACTCCTGTATCTCGCCGTATTTCTCGAAGCGCTCCGTCTGGTCGACCGTCCCTATGGCGTCCTCGATCATCTGGTCGAGAGTCTCATCGAGAAGCCACTCATTCTGCTCCCAAGTTGGGGCCGACTCGGAGTGATATCTCATCAGGTCGCCTCCCGCCTCGGGGAAATGCACCGTGTTGTAGACGACGACGACGTTGGGGCTAAGTTCCTGGTCTGCCATGGTCTCTATCATGGAGAGCCATGGCTCCTTGACGATCTTGACGCTTATCCCAAGGTCCGCCATGTTGTCCATGAACAGGAGGGATATCCTCTCCTCTGCGGGTACCTCTGCGCACCAGTGGATCTCGATCTCGATTTCGTCAAGCTGATCGTAGTATATGGACTGCTCTAGTTCCCCCATCGCCTTAGCAAGATCTCTTCTGAACGGCTCTAGATCCGGGTTATACCCTGGCAACACCTCGTTGACCACACCCTTCACCATCGTCGTGTGGGGGAAGATGTCCGTGACAGCGGTCTCGTAGTCGAAGGCATAAACTATAGCTCTCCTGAAGTGGACATCGTCAGTCGGAGCTTTATTGGTGTGCATCATCAGGTCCAGCATGTTAGTGCCGACCTCTCCGATTATCTCGACGCCCTCCGTCTGAACCATCTCCTCCAGGTTCTCTATGGGCTGCCAGCTGTCGGTACGCTCCAGCTCCTTCCTGGCCATCATCGTCCTGACGGTTATGGGCTCGGTGGTGCCTATCATCTCCATGACGTCAGGGGCGTTCTCGACGAACTTGAAGCCCTCGACATCGAGGGTCTCTCCCCAGTAGTCTTTGACCTTTTCCATGATGAGCTTCTCTTCCAGCAGGAACTCCTTTACCTTGTAGGGGCCGGTGCCCGCGTCGTGTGTCATCAGCCACTCCTTTCCGTAGTCGCCTAGGTCGCCGTATTCTCCTTCCGCGATGTTCTCCATCAAGACATCCTTGTCTAACACATAGAAGTTAGGCATCACGGTCAATATCGGCCCGAAAGACTTCAGCAGAGTGAATCGTACGGTGTATGTGTCGACAGCGGTAACCTCGTCGATGTATGGGAGGAACAGGTAAGCCAAGCCTTCGCCCATGGTGAGCATCCTGTCCATGCTGAAGACGACGTCTTCTGCTGTGATCTCGTTCCCGGCGTGAGACATGACCCCCTCCCTTAGCTTGAAGGTGTAAGTCATGCCGTCATTCGAGGTCGTCCAGCTCTCAGCCAACTCGGGGCCGACGACCCCCTCAGGGGTTATGCGGACCAGCGAGTTGTACAGGTTGGGATGAGCAGCAATGCTCGAGCCGTCGGATCCTACGGCAGGGTCGATGCGAGTCGGCCAAGCCCATGTGCTCCTATACACTATAGGTTCCGAGGGTTCTGGTTCGGTCTCAGAGGGCCCGGGTTCTGGTGTGGTGTCAGGCTCTTGAGCCGGTTGCATTAGCCAGTATGCTCCGGCCGCTATTACGATGACTGCTATTATTCCTACGTACATTAGCGTTTTATTTGATGTTGATATTTTTTTTCACCTATGTTAAAGGGAAGTACTTGTTATTTATAATTTTTGTGAAGTTTTTGGTTAGAATTAATTAAAAAAATTGAGATTTATTCTTTTCCGAGTTTTTTTGCTAATTTTACGAGTTCTGGGTGTACGCATTTTCCCTTGTCCAGGATCTGTTTTCCATCCAGCCAGATGGACACGTTCATGCATATACCGTCGGAGTGGGAAGCCGCCGGCCTCCAAGCCATGTTGCCTATGCCGAACTCGACGGACCCCCACACCCTCTCGTCCTCGACGACGTCTCCGGTGAGCTTCGCACCTGGGTTGAAGCCGGGGCAGAGGTGAGCTATCTTGAGCATGTTCGGGTCGTTGAAGCTTCTCAGCCACGCCTCGTACTTCACCGTGTCGTTCCCGCCGCCGAAGGCCATGATGTCGCCGTTCTTGATGGTCATCTCTATCGGGTCCTTGATGAGACCCAGCGGGGGGTTCACCGAGCCGTCGAAGATTATCTTGCCGTTGAGGGTCTCGGCGTCCATGCCCCAGTAGACCTGCCCCGACATCATGTGGGCGCCGGGGGTGTCAGCGTAGCCCAACGCGTAGCCGGCCCTTCTCTCCTTCGTCATCTTGAAGGTCACGTCCATGCCCGCGGGCGACGTGATCCGGAACTCGTTGGTGTCCTTGGCGATCTCGGTCAGCTTGTCCAGGAACTCCTTCAGCGCGGGGTAGTCGACTCTGCCGATGGTTCTCACCATCATGTCCACGTTCATGCCGACGAGGCAGCTGTATCTCAGCTTGGGGTTCTCCTTCATCGCCCTGTCGTACACGTTGGAGTAGAATATCCACTGGTTGTTGTACTCGACCCACGCGTCGGCCCCTTTAAGCGCCCCAACCAGCGACTCGGTTGGGAACATGGGGTCCGCAGCCTTTCCGACCCCGAGGGGGGCGACGAGCCAGATCACCATGGGTTTCCCTCCGGCGGCGAAGGCGGCCCTCGCGGTCGCGTTCACCACCCTCTCGTCGGACTCTGTGTCGGCCGTGATGACCATGGTCTCCCCTTCCTTCAGTTTGAAGAGTTCTTTGACCAGGATATCCGCAGCCTTCCCTAACTCGAATTCATACCATCCGGGCATTCGATTCACCGTTTTGACTGTTCCAGATAACCTAATAACAGTTTTCTCTAATCAAATCCTTTCAGCTAGAAATATCATGAAAACCCTAATTTATTATTGAATTACGTTTTCGAATGATATTTCCCCATAAAATCAAGTCAACTGGTTTGTTAATTGCCGGTAATTATAAAAAAACAAAGCCTCTCTTGGTATTCATGGACTCCAGTTACAGAGTGGGCATAGACATCGGTGGAGCCTTCACCGATCTCGTCGCGTACAACAGCGTCACGAAGGATCTGAAATGGGTGAAAGTCGAGAGCACGCCGAGGGAGCTCTCCGACGGGGTCGTCGACTGCATCAGGAGGAGCAACATCGCTCAGCCTGAGATGGAGCAGATAATTCACGGGCAGACCGTCGTCATAAACACCATAATAGAGAGAAAAGGGGTCAACGTGGGGCTGCTCACGACGAGGGGGCACAGGGATGTCCTCGAGATCCAGAGGGCGAACCGTCGGGACATGTACAACTTCAAGTATAAGAAGCCTGAATCCATCGTACCCAGACACCTCCGTATCGAGGTCGATGAACGGACCATGGCCGACGGCACAGTTCTCGAAGGGATAAGCGGTGAACAGGTGGAGGAGGCCTCGAAGAGGCTCGTCGAGAAAGGCGTCGACGCGATCTGCGTCTCATTCCTCAACTCCTACGTGAACCCCGATAATGAGAGGAAGGCGGGGGAGATAATTAGAAGCCGTCACGACGTGCCCGTCGTCCTCTCCCACGAGGTCACCCGAGAGTGGAGAGAGTACGAGCGGTTCTCGACAGCCGCGCTAAACGCCTACGTCCTCCCGATCCTTGACAGGTACCTCAGCAGGCTGCAAGGCACCATCACCCAGGACTCTCGTAAGTGCATGGCGATGACATCCGACGGGGGGATGGTCTCATTCGACTTCGCCCGGAGGTTCCCCATATACACCGTCGAGTCCGGGCCCGTGGCCGGGGTAATCGGGGCGATAGGAGTCGCCGAAGCCGTCGGTGAGAAAGACATCATCACGCTTGACGGAGGTAGCACCACCACCAAGGCGTCTCTTGTCGAAGGCCTCAACCCGGAGGTCACCACCGAATACTACGTCGAGAGAGACAGGTTCAGGCCCGGGTTCCCCGTGATGATCCCCGTCGTACGGACGGTGGAGATAGGGAACGGCGGAACCAGCATAGCCTGGATCGACGAGGTGGGCAGGGTGAGAGTCGGGCCCAAAGCGGCGGGCGCCGACCCGGGGCCCGTCTGCTACGGTAAAGGAGGGGACCAGCCCACACTCACAGACGCTTACGTCGTCACCGGGATGCTGAATCCGGAATACCTCCTAGGCGGAGAGCTGCCCATTCACAGGGACCTGGCGGTAAAGGCGATGAATGGGATAGCGGTCGAGCTCGACACGAGCCTCGAGGAGGCAGCCGAGGGCGTCATCAAACTGGCGAACGAGAACGCGGCCTACGCCATAGACCTGGTCTCGGTCCAGAGGGGGTACGACCCCAGGGACTTCACGCTCATCGCCTACGGAGGCTCCGGCCCCATGTTCGCCCCATTCATCGCCGAGGAGCTGGAGATCGGTAAGATAGTCGTGCCCGTCATACCTCCGGGGGTGTTCTCCGCCTGGGGCATGCTGAACACGGACGTACGCCACAACTCGATACACACCCACATAACCCGGCTGGACGCGCCAGACGCCCTGGAGACCCTGAGCCGCATCTACAAGGACCTCGAGAACGAGGTGAAGGACATGTTCCTCTTGGAGGGAGACGAAGGCCCCATGGTGATCGAGAGGTACGCGGACATCCGATACTATGGGCAGGAGCACACCGTCAAGGTGTTGGTGCCTCCCGGGGCACTCGCGGCCCACGACCTTCAGACGATCCTCGAGAGCTTCCACGCGACCCATGAGAGAGAGTACGAGTTCAAGCTGCCCGGCGACCCCGCCGAGATCGTCAACTTCCATGTGGTGGGCATCAGGAGGGTCCAGAAGCTCAGACTCGGAGAGCTACCCGAGCCGTCGGGTTCTAAGAACCCGCTGCTCACGGAGAGGAGCGTGTACATCAACGGAGGCTACGAGGAGCTCCCCGTGTACGACCGAACCCTTCTAACCGTTGGGTTCAACCTCGATGGCCCAGCCATCCTGGAGGACCCGACCGCCACGATAATAGTGCTCCACGGGCAGAAGGCGTCCGTGGATAGGTTTGGTAACACCGTCATAAGGAGCGTGGTAAGATGAGCGGAAAGAACAGCACGTCCCCGTTCACCCTAGAGATCATCAAGAACGGCCTGATTGTGGCCTCCGAGGAGATGTTCTACTCCTGGGGGCGGACGGCGAAGAGCCCCGTCATCTACGAGGTCCTGGACTACGCCGTGGGCCTCATAGACGCCAACGGCGAAAACCTCGTGACTCAGGCCCCGGGGATACCAGGCTTCACGGGTGTCCTCGACTTCGCCGCCAAGGAGGTCGTGGATAGTTGGGGCGAGGACATCCAGGCCGGGGACGTCTTCGTAAGCAACGTTCCCTACGAATCAGGAACCCACCTCAACGACGTCACCCTGATAATGCCCATCTTCCACGGCGACCGGAGACTCGGGTTCGCCGTGGCCAAGGGCCACTGGAGCGAGGTCGGGGGGATGCACTTCGGGAGCTGGACCTCCGACTCCACCGAGATATACCAGGAGGGGATCCAGTTCCCCTGCGTGAAGCTCTACGTCGGCGGTGAGCCCAGCAGGAGCATCATCGAGATTATCAGGTACAACTCTAGGCTGCCCGACTTCGTCCTCGGGGACATGTACGCACAGGTGGCATCGCTGAGAGTGGCGGGAAGAAGGGTGAACAGACTCGTGGACAAGTACGGCTTAGATACGGTTCTCGACGCCATGGACAGGCTCCTAGAGGACGGGGAGAAGTACGCCAGACTCAAGATGAAAGACCTGCCGAAGGGGACCTTCAAGGCCGAGGACTGGATCGACGACGACGGTATAACGGACGACCCGATACCCGTGAAGGTGGAGGTCAAGATCACGGACGACGAGTTCCTGGTCGACTTCACCGGGAGCGGCAACCAGGCCGCGGGGTCCATCAACTCGCCGTACCCCAGCACAGTATCAGGGGTAAGGGAGACCTACATGGCCATGATAGACCCCTACACTCATCCCAACGGAGGCTTCTTCGCGCCCCTCAAGATCATAGCCCCTAAGGGAACGGTCTTCAACCCACAGAGGCCGGCCCCCACCTCCACCTTCTGGGAGGGGATGTCCCACGCCGCGGACATAGTCTGGAAGGCCCTAGCCCACGTCTCCCCGGAGAGGCTGAGCGCGGGGCACTTCCTCTCCATAGAGGCCACGATCCTCGGCGGCATGGACGACAGAACCGGGGCGCCCTTCGCGATCGTCGAGCCTCAGCCGGGGGGATGGGGAGCAGGGTACGACATGGACGGCGAGAGCGCCCTCGTGGCCTGCGGCGACGGCGAGACGTATATCGCCTCCAGCGAGGTCTACGAGCGGAGGACGCCGATACTGGTTGAACGGTACGCCCTCAACACCGGGGATGGGACGGGGCACGGGACGTATAGAGGCGGCTTCGGAGCCGTGAGGAACTACAGGCTCCTGTGCAGCGAGGCGAGCTTCACGGTCTCCGCGGGGAGATCCAAGTTCCCGTGCTGGGGCGTGGACGGAGGAATGAAAGGCACGCCGAACTACGCCGTAGTCTATAGGCAGGGCGAGGAGCCCATGAGGGTATTGAAGGTCGCGGCCCTCAAGGTGGGTAAAGGCGACATGGTGAGCCTCATAACCGGGGGAGGCGGCGGCTGGGGAGACCCCCTGAAGAGGGAGCCGGAGCGGGTGCTCCGGGACGTGCTAAACGAGTACGTGACTCCTGAGGTTGCCCGAGAAGTCTACGGCGTTGAGATAAATAAAGAAACAATGGAGATCGATGCTGAAGCAACCATGAAGCTCAGAAGGAGTGAATGAAGAACCCAATTTTTCGTTATAACAAAGTTCATATGATGTAAAGAAACAAGTTTGCGGTCGATGGGATGGAAGATAAAAAGGATAAGCTATTAAATTCTTTGTACCTGACAAATTTTCTCTCTTCTCTCGCCTTTGGAACGATAATCTATCTCCTCCCGGTCTACGCTGAAGGACTGGGAGCCTCCTACTACGACCTTGGAATCATTGGCGGAGTTGGTAACGCCGTCTACACCGTATCGACGTTGATAACTGGCTTCCTTCTAGATATGTTCGAGAAAGTTCGGTTCTACTCTATGTTCTGTGTCCTTGGGGTCATCGCCATACTCGTATTTTCGCTGACTACCAGTGTTATAGATGTAATACTTGTCCGAGGTTTATTGGGCGGTGTATCCGCAGCCTTCTGGGTTACAGCCAGCACCCTCATCGCCGACACCTCCCCACCAGAGTTGCTCACTAAGTCGATGGCGCGTTATAATATTTCGTGGATAACGGCGTTCACTGTAGGCCCATTTCTCGGAGGCTTGATCTCAGATGCCTTTGGGTTTCCATTCCTATTCGTGACGTTTTCAACACTCAACGTGGTAAGCTTCGTGATCATATTCACATATATTCGCCCCAATCTAGAAAGGAAAAAAGGGGGTAGCAACCTACGGGTCAGCTATCAAGCCCTGAAAAACCTGTTCTACGTGTATGCAGCCCTGATACCTTACGCCCTCATCCTCGGGATATACATGGCGATACTACCGGGCCACATGAAGGGGCTGGGGATCACGACAGCCTTGGTGGGGCTGCTTCTAACAATCTCAAACGGCTTCAGGGGGCTGGGCTTCCTATTTGCTGAAAGATTCGTGGCTTGGGGAGTAAAAAAGTCCCTTGCACTGGCCTCGATTCTCTTGTTCGTCGCTCTCCTCCTCGTCGCGTTCTCACATGGAGCGGTAAGCTTCCTTCTTCCCATGATCCTATTCGGCTTCGCAGGAGGGATCATAACACCGGTAATACTCGACTGCGTCGCCGGTGGAGCCCATCCAGGTACCCTCGGCGCCGCCCTTGGGACCCATGAAGCCATTTACGGACTCGGCATGTGCCTGGGACCCGTGGCGGGAGGAGCATTCGCGGAAGCCTTCCAACCCACAGCGTTATACCTGACGCTGGCAACGCTCTCGTTGCTGATACTTCCTGTCTCACGGGCCATAGTAAAAGGGGTAAATGTGAACCCCCTCAACAGAAAATGAGTGACAATTATAAGTAGTATAAATAATAACTAGGTCGATTGCCATGAAATTAACTAAGGATCAAGAGAGCCACGCCTTAGCCATCCACAAGGAGGCCCTCGTAGTAGATTTCCACTGCGACGGAGTCTTAGCCACTCTACCTGACTCCGCCTATGTCATAGGGGACGCGAAGAAGAGGACCCTCCACGAGAAGTCGGACAACGGCCACGTGGACATCCCCCGGCTCCTGGAGGGCGGGGTAGACTGCCAGGTGTTCTCCCACTTCGTGGAGCCTATATACAACCCCATCGCCCCCCACAGGATGCTCCAAGTCCTGGGGTACTCCCTGAACGAGATCGAGAAATCAGACAAGGTGAGTCTGGTGAAGAACTACGACGAGATAGTCGCTAACGACGGCAAGAGGCTCTCCTTCATGATAGGGTTCGAGGGCGGCGAGGCCCTGGTCAATGACCTACGGTTACTGAAGGTCTATCACACTATTGGCCTGCGGAGGCTGACTCTGACCTGGAACAACAGGAACATGATCGCGGACGGCGTGACGTGGCAGAGATCCAAGGGAGGCCTGACCGAGTTCGGCGCCGACGTAGTGAAGGAGTGCAACAAACTGGGCATCCTCGTCGATGTCAGCCACATCACCGATCAGGGGCTCTGGGACACCCTGGAGGCCAGCGAGGAGCCGGTTATCGCGTCTCACTCAAACTGCAGGGCCCTGTGCAGCCACAAGAGGAACCTCACGGACGAGATGATCAAGGCTCTGGCCGAGAAGGGCGGGGTGATGGGCGTTAACTACGTGCCCTTCTTCCTGAAAGACATAGACTTCGCTAAGCTGAGAGGCGGAGACGAGGAGGAGAAAAAGAAGGTCGAATCCGTCACCGTGGAGACCGTCGTGGACCACATAGACTACATGGTTGAGGTCATCGGAGACGCCGACCATATAGGCCTAGGCTCCGACTTCGACGGGGTCCCCATGATCGCGAAGGGACTAGACGACGCCAGCAAGCTGCCGAACCTGACCAAGACCCTCGTCGCCAGAGGCTACTCAGACAAGGAGATCAAGGGCATACTGGGAGGCAACTTCCTCCGATTAATCAAGATGATATGTAAATGAGTCTCTTCACCCTCTCTAGACAGAGGCTGTTCCCTTTTTATTGGCTTTTTTTTTCTTCTTCAATTAGGGCGTGGTTCACTTTTAGGTTTATTAGCTATGGCGCTCTGACGGTGAATAGAATAAAAAAAGGGGAAAGCTAGTCCTGGAATACGGGAGGCGTCGGTATCTTCTTCCACTCGCGGATGAACTCGGTGACGAACTCGACGCGTTCCTCGAACCGCCTCCCGTACTCTTCGGGGTCGGCGTCCCTCGGACTCCCCAACCCGTAGATGCCGTCCGCGCTGAAGTCGTCGGTGTCTGGCTGGCTGCACGCCCCCCAGACCTGGCTGACGACCTCGTAGTCGTCCCTGTCGGGGTCAAGGAACTTCCGGAGCTTCGGGTCAACGTCCAGCGTGGGCGTCCAGTCCTCTGGCACCCTGTCTATCTCCACCAGTTCAGGGAACATGTATAGGGCCGCCCCCGTCTCGTTGACGCCGCTGTGCACGTCCCAGAGCCGCCTCTGCCTGTCCGCGAAGACCTTCGCAAGCTCGGTGCCGCCGGGGCCGCTCGGCGCCGCCACCATGACCCCGTACTCCCGCTTTGCCAGCTGTACCACGAGGTTCATTATGTTCCTGTTGCCGCCGTGCCCGTTCATTATCACGAACCGTTTGACTCCGTGGTACGCGAGGCTTCCGATGGTGTCCATGAGCACCCCCATCAGGGTCTCCCAGCTGAACGTTACCGTGCCTTTGAACCCGAGGTGGTGGGGGCTGAACCCCGGCCAGCAGGGGTGCACCGCCACGCTGTTGCTTCGCTTCGCCACCTCGTGGATGTACCGCTTCACAGCCATGGAGTCCATCCCCAGAGGCAGGTGGGGCCCATGCTGCTCGATGGCGCCGATGCCGATGACCACTACGGGGTGCTCCTCGTTTTCAAGCCAGTCCTCGAACGCCGGCCTCGTCAGCTCGGTGATCCAGAACTTGGATAGCTTACCTTTCTTACTCATAACGACCGATAAACGATGGGCTGCGGATTGTTAAGAAACCTCTTACGATGAGTTTAAACAAACAATCATCAACCAAGCTACATATGACGCCGCTGGTAGTCGCGTTGATCGCCGTGATCATCATACTGGCGCTCATACCCCTCACCAAGAGAGCCACGTCAACCAAGCTGCGGACGTTCCAGGCGACGGTGACCGAAAAGCGCAAGGAGACGAGCATCATCTACGTGGGGTTCTTCACGCCCACCGTCAAGCACATCCTGGTAACCGACAGAGGGCTCCAGGCGGAGGCCACCAAGGAAGCCTACATGGCGACCGACGTCGGCGACACGGTGACCGTGGCCGAGTACAGCGACGGCGCCTACAGAGTGGATCAGTGACAAATAAAACTTAATAGACCTCGCTACGGGTGCAAGCCAGCCAAATGGATTCCTCCACTGCGTTAGAAGAGCATACCTCCAGCGGACGCAACACATTGGAGAGCAAGCTCGCAGCCCTCCACAGCCACGCCGTTGAGCTAAACACCGCGAAGAACCTCCAAGAAATCTATGAATGCACGATAAACGCGATGGTGGAGACCTTCAAATACGAGAGAGTGGACATCCTGAGGATCCAGGGCAGTAAAATAGTGCAGGTAGCCAAGTACGGGGGAATCCCCGCCGGCGTGGAGCTGCCTCTCGACGGAAAAGGGGTGACGATCCGAGCCGTCAAAGAGAAGAGAAGCATCCTCGTGAACTATGTGGAGCAGAGCCAAGACTACGTCTTCGTGGTAAACCCCGATACGGGGCAGCCCTACTACGAGTACGCGCTTTCTAAGGCCGAGCTCGCGTCCCCGATAATCGTCGACGGCGAAGCAGTCGGGGTCCTCAACATAGAGAGCACCGAGAAAGACGCGTTCACGGAGCTAGACAGGCAGCAACTGGAGATACTGGCCAACCACGTGGCCACGGCGATAGACCGAATAGCCAACCTCGAGGAGGTCCAGAGACTGGGCCGGGAGCAGAACAGGAAACTCATGGAGGGTTTCAGAAGGGTCTCCAGCATGGCCAGGCATGACCTGCGCGGACCGCTGGGCAACATCGGCATCGCGGCCCACATCCTGAGGCAGAACCCAGACAAATCTGACATGTTCAGAATCATCGAGAGCAACCTGAAGCATGCAGACAACATTCTGGACAACTGGAAGGAGCTCACGTTGAGAGGGGAGATCACAAGATTAAGAATAAACATGAGAGCCCTAGTGGAGGAGGTTCTCAGGAGCATGATGATCCCCGACAACGTCGAGACAGAGATCGACGTCCCTGATGACCTAGTTTACTTGCTTGACATGAGAGGCACGGCGAGGATACTAACCAACCTGTTCATGAACTCCATGGACGCCATGCCCCAGGGAGGAAAACTAGGGATAATTGTATACGGTGACGACGGCGGGCTCGTCATCGAAGTATCGGATACCGGTGTGGGGATACCGGATGAACACAGGGATAAAATTTTCACGCCCTTCTTCACGACGAAGGCCACGGGCGTCGGGCTCGGCCTCGCCTACATCAAGGAGACCGTCGAGGCCCACGGCGGCACTGTGAGTTACACGGCTACACCCGGCGAGGGAACCACCTTCACAATAAGAATCCCCGGCGCATAGCCGGGCTACCAAAGCTTCCACAGCCCTTTACATTAGCTTGATCTCGTCCATGTCGAAGAGGAAGACCGTCTCCACCGGCTCGCCGAAGGCCGTGGCGATCCGCACCGCCAGCAGCAGCGAGGGGTTGTACTCGCCGTTCTCGACGAAGCTGATGGTCTCACGCCTCACCCCCACGAGCTTGGCTAGATCCGCCTGAGTGTACCCCATACGGGCTCTGAGCTCCTTTATACGGGTTTTCATCCCTTCACGCTCTTCGCCATCGTGAACTTCGCCACGAAGTATATGGCCAGCTGAGCCATCAAGCCGAGTAGCAGCACGGGCGGCGACCCGATCTTGGGCCAGGGCATCCAGTTCTCGGCGGCGAACTCGTACCAGAGCAGCGCGAGCCAGACGTAGTTGCCTAGCATGAAGGCGGCTCTGCCCGCCTTACCCTCCAAGAGCATCGTCCGCTCGTCGGTGACGGCGAATCCCTGGAGCCTCTCCTCCCTCTTCACCAGCATACGGTCGACCATGAAGCCACCTATGGCTATGATGACCGCGACGTTGGCTGCGCTGAGGAGCCCGAAGGTGCCTGTACCGAAGACCCAGAGGGTCACGGCGGCTCCTGTCAATGCCACTGCTATGGTTGCTATTTGTGTTCTCTTCATTCTCTTTTCCTCCTGTTTGGTTTACCATACTTTATGTGCGTTATACCACACATATTGTTATGTTAACCTAACACCCTGTATTTAAAGGCTTCGCATAGTCAACCCTTAAACCATAAGAAACGTACTACAGTAACATGGGTAAGCACATCCACGTCTGCACCGTAGACCACCCGCCAACAGCCACCGATGCAACACCGGAGCAGTAAAAGATGCTACAAGAGATCATAAAGAAGGTCTCGGAACACCTGAGAGCCCTCGATGAGGCCAAAGACAGGGCCTACCCTAAGGCCCGAAAGGCGAGAACCCTCAGCAAGCAGTCGATCCTCAAGCTACACAACGGTGAACCCGAAAAAGCCCAGCGACTCATCTCCGAGGCAGCGAACCTGCTCAACGAGGTTCGGGGAGTTGGAGAGGCGTTCCCCGGCATCCAGAGCAGCGAAACCGTGGTGGCGGCGAGGCAGGAATACGCGGAGGCAGCCATACTCCATTCTCTAATCACCCTGAAAAAGTATCCAACTCCCGAGGAACTAGGGGTTGAGGAGACCGACTACGTGCTGGGACTCGCGGATGTCCCAGGCGAGCTCAGGCGCCAGGCACTGGACAGCCTCAGAGAAGGCGACCTGGAGGCGGCTGAGAGCAGCCTCGAGACCATGGAGGAGATTTATCTCTACCTTGTCGAGGCCGAGGAGGCGAGCATGATGCTCAAGGGGATGCGCCGGAAGCTGGACGTCGCCCGCGGCGTCACAGAACGCACGAG